>Ga0118677_10000072_pt1 | contig 188574 bp, 166 predicted proteins | sample AliMusrvi5mmetaG_FD_86154 | JGI IMG/M metagenome (GOLD analysis project Ga0118677, IMG submission 86154) | reverse complement strand
AGCGCTAACCGGCAGGGACTATAGCCGCAGGCAACTGTTCGACGAGATTGAAAAGGAGGCGCTGCAACCATTACCGGTCATTGGCTACGAGTTTAAAAAGCGCAGGGTGGTTACCGTGTCCCGGCTGGGATATGCAGCCTTGAGCGAGGATAAACATTATTATCACGTTCCCTATGAGTTCAAATGTAAGAAAGTTACGGTTCTCTACAGTGGTACCCGGGTAGATATCTTTCACCACTACGACTGCATTGCAACCTATACAAGAGACCGCACTCCGTTTATGTTTACGACTACCGAAGCTTTCCAGGCTCCGCAGCACCAGTTCCGCAAGGACTGGACTCCCGAAAGGATGATAGAACGTGCCGCTGTCATAGGCCCTGATGTAAAAGACCTTGTAATCAAGATCCTTCAGAAGCCTCAGCATCCCGATCAGTCGTTTAAATCCTGCGCGGGGGTGTTAAACTGTTGCAAAAAAGTGGGTCCGGAACGATTGAACAATGCCTGCCGCAGGGCCATGGAATATGGCCTTTACAATTATAAGATCGTAAAGACCATCCTTGAAAAGAAACTGGACCTGGAGGAGGAAACAGAACTGCCGGTCCGGACACTTTTGCCTGTACATGAAAATATCCGTGGAGAATCCTATTTTAATTAACCACTTAAATACCAACGTCATGAATGATCAAACCCTTGAAAAAATGCGAAGAATGAAGTTCCATGGTATGCACCGGGCGTTTAAGACCAGCCTGGAATCAGGACAGTTAAACACCCTTACTGCCGATGAACTGATCGCCTTTTTAGTAGAATCAGAATACGATGATCGAAGCAACCGTCGCATTGAACGGCACATCCAGCAAGCTAAGTTCAGGTATAAAGCCAATGTTGAACAACTTCACTTTGATATTGACCGCAACCTGGATAAAAACATGATGATGCGTTTTGCCGATGGCAGTTTCATTGATAAACATGAGAATATCCTCATCACTGGAAGTACCGGAATAGGCAAGAGCTTTGTCGCTTCGGCCCTGGGCAACCAGGCATGTATGCTCGGGCATTCAGTCTTGTACACCAATGCATCCAAGCTTTTCTCCAAACTGAAGATGTCCAGGGCAGACGGCTCTTATGTAAAAGAAATTGCCCGTATCGAAAAGCAGGATCTGCTTATCATTGATGACTTTGGCCTGCAACCGCTGGACAGCCAGAACCGCAACATGCTGCTGGAGATCATGGAGGACCGTCACGGCAAACGCTCAACGATCATTACATCCCAACTGCCGGTGATAAACTGGTACGACATAATCGGAGAACAAACCATCGCTGACGCCATCCTGGACCGCATTGTCCATGATGCCCATAGGATCGAGCTTAACGGTGAGTCTTTAAGAAAAAGATACGGAATGAAAAAGGAAATGAATATAATAACAATGCAATAAAGTATAACTTTGCTTATGGCATTCTCAGGTATGATAAATCTTAAATCAGGGCAGTTAACTTTGGGGGGTCAATTTGAAGCGTATAAGAGGGGTCAATTAGAGCGTAATATCCAGATGTTCGAGAATGATTTCATCAGGAAGTTGTTAAGGCGGCTTCCGACGTGAGTTCCTTTAATATTAATCTTGTTCTTTCATTATCAAGTCGAACCTCAGTGAAATGTCCAAGTGCTTCATTCATGATGTCCCTGTTAAATCTAAGATCATCCGGATCAAGGACCATGTTAATATAGTTCAAGGTATAATCATGGGAATCTCCAAACTTCAGAACCAATCGGTCATGAACAACCCTGGAAGTACCGTAAGGTATGTTTTGGAAGAAGGAAATAAATTCTATGTTATTCTCAAAAAAACTGTGTTTTTTACTTGGTGTTGTTCGTTTCATGTTGTAGTTTTGTTCGTTTTATGTAAATTTACTGTTTCCAGATTGTTAAATTGCGGCGGCAAAGAAACAGTTAATTTTTCAATAAACATTAATAATTGTGCTTAAGCACAATTATTAAGAATCAAAACAAATTTAACTGACTGACATGGATACTATAAAGGATTTTGGAACAAAAATTTCCAGGTGCTTATTGGATCGAAAATTGCACATCAGAGACTTTTTGAAGCAGCTAAAAGAGAAATATCCGGATGAAAGAGGGCTTACTGAGAACGGTTTCCGGTACTCATTGAAAAATGGGACACTGAAAATATCAACATTGGCCAAAATTTCAGCTGAACTGGATATGCCTGTTGATTATTGGTTTATGGGGCAGGAAAAGTCGGAAAGGATGTTTACTAAAAACGAAATAGTCAGATTGGAGGCAAGAATTGTTGAACTGGAGCAGGACAAACAAAATCTACAAGACCTGATCAAGATCCTGAAAGAGAAAATAAGCGGCAATAATGACAAAAACAATTGAATAAGAGTCTGTTAATTCAAATTCCTGCAAACGTGCGCATGATTGCAGGAATCTGACGTAACTTAAATCGCGTTATCTTCGATGTGAGATAGAAAAATGCGGATTTTCAATACATTACAAAGCACAATATATTATGTTTAGAAACAGTTAATTGCACTTCCAGTATTAATTATAAGACAAATATTCATATTTTTATAATTGATCATCAATCAGTTGCAAAATGGCATAATTTGGATAAAAGCGTATTTGCCTGATAATCAGATGGATCCTATTTAACAGGTGATTTCTTAAATTTATCAGGCAGTTACAAAATGGGGCTCGTGTGCCTTTTATTTGCTTTCAAAATACTCCTTTTCCAGGTCGCATTTGGATGCTGGGTTTCTTTTACAGGATCCCATCATAAAGGTCTTCAATAGAAAAAATCAACTCGTAATCATTCCAGTTGAGATTTCCATCCACGATTTTAAAGGTCTTGAATTTCTCCTCATCCATATAGCCTTGGATCTGCGGATGCACCGATTTTTCCAGGAACGGTTTAAAATCCACGAGCCTGTTAAAACCATCGGAAAAAAATATACGGACTGCATAATCCCCGACATACTTTGCCTTGGAAACTTCAATTACTTCATGATTGTCAGTGCTATAATCTTCAGTTATTTTCATTTCACCCGTGTATTGATTTTTTCAAATTCAACCGATTTATGGAAAACAAAGTAGTCTATCCATTTTTCAACGATCTTGTCAGCATAAACTTCCAGAAAATCTTTAAATTCTGCCAGTTTTCGTCCAGCAAGTGGCCTTGAACCCTTCACAGCTTTTATTTTGATCTCAACAATCTTCCCATCAACGATGAAGATTTCGGCTTTACTTTCAAAACCATCAAATTTCCCATGAACATGGATCGGCTCATGCTCATTGGAGTAAAAGAAAATCAAAATACCAAGGTATTCAAATATTTTCGGCATAGCAGGATTTTTTACAAAGTTACATCAAAATGAAGAAAATCAGCCTTGCATCAATCCGGAGTTACGTATTACTGGTTTTAATAACTTTTTTGTGGTGACCGATCCATACAGTTGCGCCATCTTCATCAGGTCCCTGGTTTCAAAACGGTCAACATTTTCCCGCAAGGCTTTGATTACCTTATCCCTGTCCTCTGCCAGTTCATCATTGTTGTTCAGTAAATCAATATCCAGGAACTCCCTGCCAAAAGTGGCTAGGACATCTATTTCAATTATTATTACTGAATATCAATCGGTTACAAAATGGTATAATTTGACAAAAACGTATTTACCTGGTAATCTGAGGTAAGGAAACAGTATAAAAAAAGCCGGCAAAAACCGGCTTTTTAACTTGTAGCCATCAGGCAGTCACCCTATTTTACAGGAAAAACAACCCCGGTTTCCCACTTTGCCGTATCCTTTTCATTCATGGGGTCCGTGATATAACTTTCCCACGGGGCTCCGGCAATCACCTTTTCAGATTCTTTGATATACTGATGCAATGCATTGTAGACAGGTCCGATCTTTTCGTAAGCCCCGAAATAGTGGGCCATCACCGCCTTCTGTTCCGGGAGGGTTGCCGACCGCACCCTGCCTTTACCGGCAGCGATTTTATCAACCGGGATTCCCAGGTCCATCACTGAAAAAAAGGTGGTGGTGTCGTACTTCTGGTAAATGGCGAAGGGTGCGCCAACCTGTCTCAGTTTATTGGTCTTCATAAACGACATAATCTCACCATAGGCTTTCCCGATAACCTGTGCATAGGTTTTGGGGCCTGCTGAATCCCGCACCAGAAGTACAATCTGTGCGTTAACCGTCAATTCTTCGATTTTAGGCCAGGTTGAACGGGCCTCAGCAACCTTTTTAAGGCTGGCAAGCCCCTTTTCGAAATCGGGACCCATCATCCTATCCATAAATAGCCCCATGTATCGTGCCATCGGGTTGTACCCCAGGTCCCCCTGGTCGTTCCATGAGACCTTACAGGAGTCGCCTGCCTGTTCAATTTCGATACTGCCCTTCGATTTGTATTTCCCATGGTCAAATGCCAGGTCGTAGGCAACCCGTTTCCCGGGAACAAGCTCCGAGGAGACCATGGTCCCCTCCCCCATTTTTTTTCCGTTCCACGACCAGGATGTGCCCAGCTGCCCGGCCGGCCCCTTCATTTCAAACACGGCGGTGGGGTCCATCTCCTTTGTCCAGGGAACCCAGAGATGCCATTGCGCAAAATTCATGGTAAGCCCGTAGATAACTTCGGGCCCTGCCTTGATCATGGTGGTCCGTTCAACTTTATAGGTACGGGGCAGGAAAAATGATATGATAACCAGCAGGACGATGATGCCACCCAGCCAGCAAAGAACTTTAATAATCGTTTTCATATTTCTGTCGGTATTTTGTGAAACATTGAATAAAAGTTTCCGGATCAGCCTGGTGCATCGCCGGTATACAAAAATATACCTTTTTCCCGGCCGGAAAAAATATCCCGGAAAAAACGTTATAAATACATGAACTTTCATTACCGCATTTTTACCTCAACCATCACTTTATTTTCACTGGTTTCTTGCAGTTCAGGGGATGTTTATTAGATTTGCAGCAGGGACCTGTTCTTTGAAAAAAAATATTTTCATAGAATGGTATCCGGTTTTATCATTTAATTTTATAAGCGATACTATAACAAATACCCTATACAACCAACCATGGGATATACACCACAAAAAAAGGCGTTGAAGAAGAAGCAGGCTGCTCCCACAATTTTTTCCCGGGTACAGTCGCGCTGGCTGCAAAAATGGCCGATCCTGTTTTTCGTTCTTGGTTTCGCCATCCTGATGTTGTTATTTTACGTCACATGGCTCTCCGATTTCAGCCAGGATCATATTCAGCCCCACATCGTTTCGGCCAATGCAAAAATTTCCAGTATTATTCTGAATATTTTCGGGATGAAAACAACTGCCAGCCAGGCAAACCTGTCATCCCCCTCTTTTGCCGTGAGTATCGCCAAAGGATGCGACGCCATGGAGGCCATGGCCCTGTTTGGCGCTGCCCTGCTCGCCTTTCCCGCAAAATGGAAATTCAAGTTTGCTGGTTTTTTCGCCGGCATTGCCATCCTGTTCATGCTGAACATCATCAGGGTCATTACCCTATTCCTTACCGGCATCTATTTCCCGAAAGCTTTCGAGATCATGCATGTCGAGGTATGGCAGGTATTGTTTATCCTGGTGGCCCTTGGATTATGGATCTTCTGGATCAAATGGACGAGAAGGGAGGTTCCAGATGCTGAAAACTAAGACATTGTTGCTTTTCCTCCTGAAGGCGACCATCATTTACGCGCTGTTCTCGGCACCCCTGACTTTCTACGATGCGGCCTACGGCCGGATGTACAGGAATGTGGCAGGCATGTTTTTCGGCAAATTCAGGGAAACCGGGTTTGTGAAATTCAGGGAAGGGAAAGATCCCGCCACCACACATATCAATATCGGGAACAATTTGCTCATCCGCCCGGATGGCTCCGCCGATACGGCTGCCACCGATGTCAACACGCGCTATCTTGGCTACCTGCCTGCCATTTTGTTTCTTGCCCTTGTCCTTGCCTCCCCGGTTACGTGGCGCAGGCGATTGATTGCGCTGGCAGCCGGCATGGTGCTGGTCACCTTCCTGGTAATGTTCAAACAGTGGATTTTCTTGCTATGGCAGTGCCAGCAGTATCCCTGGCTGAAGCTGACCGATTTTTCAGGCACCAGTCTGAAACTGCTCACCTTCGCCAACAACTTTATCTCTGTTACTTCCAGTTCGGTACTCTATTTTGTCGTCGCCATCTGGCTCCTGGTCACCTTCCGGGTCGATGATTTCAGGACGGAAAAGGTTAAAAAGTAAAAGAGCCCTTCCGGTTAACCCGGGAAAGGCTCTTCACATTCCTCCATATTCTGTAGAATGCAAATGCAGATTCGGATGGAATTCGACTGCACCAATTACGATTTGTTTAAGCTGCGGTGCCCTTCCTCCTAAGGATGTACAGTGTGCCGAATATCAGCAGGAATATGCCAAAGATGATTAGACCCCATTGCGACATCGTCGGTACGGGGTTGGCAGCAATGGAGTGATTACAGCTGTAACTCAAGTCATTGTGCATCATGGTACAAATATCGGTGAAGCTATATTGACAACTGAATTCATAGGTACAACTTGTTGCTGTTACCAGTCCTGAACCGTAATGGTACTGGATCGTGGTTGGGAGACCTGCGATACCTGGAATGCCGGTATCATTATTAATACCAGTAGTAATCGTAATGATATCGGTTGCCGGTACCAGGTTTGTAAAATAAGCATGACTGGCAAAATGGCCAAAAAAATGGTTACTCACCCCGTTGACGATCGGGTTTGTAGGATCTGCAATATCATTGTAACTGTCAAACTGGTCTACTGTGACGACACCACCTGGCAAAGTAATCACATCTGTACAAGCAGAATTCCAGCCGCAGGTTGCCGAATGAACCTCAAGGCTTCCGCCGTTTGTCACAAAGTTGACAAATTTTGCAAAATTGGCCTGGAAGACAAGATGAAAAGCATGGTTCTGATCTGAAGCGACAACGATGACATCATACTGTGAAAAATCCAGGCCGGGAAATACCGACGAGTTTGCAACTGTAAAGTTGTCTCCCTGGGCAGTCATATAATCCGTGAGTGCCGAGGTATTCCATGGCAAGTTGTCCTCAAGCACCAGGAATTTGCACCCTGAACCGCCGGCATTGGTGACCGTGGGCCCCGGCTTAACAAATACAGGTGCTGGCGGGTTTTGATTCGGCCCTGAATTCAACTGGGAAAAAGAGGGAGCAGAAATCACAAAAACTGTGATTATCAATAGCAGCAGTTTTTTCATAATTCAAAGTTTAAATTAATACCGTGAAAACTGGTCATTGAATTGGTTATGCTAATATAAGGTACAATTATAATATGATTTTTTAAAAAAACCAATGTTTTTTTGTTAAAAAAAACAACAGCTATTTCATTTGACTGGTATACAGATACATAAAAAACATGAAATTTTACATATTTCCCACTTCAAGAGGAAATGGGAATCGTGACTGACCGTCGGAATAGATGAAAATCCCTCTTAACCCAGGGTTTGACAAAACCATGGTTTAAGAGGGATTGTTAATGACAGAGAGAAGAAATCCTGGTCAGAGCAGCGTTTCCTGTTAACGGACAGTCTTATACTGAGACATCGGTTTTGGTTCTTCTCATGATAAAAAGAGTCCCGATCGCAAGTAGCACGACAGCCAGTAAAATCAATCCCCATTGCCCCATGGTGGGCACCGGGTTGCACGGATTGGTTACCGTAAATGTAACGGTTTTAATATCCTGTTGAACATTGTTAATATCATAACAAATTGCTTGTATTTTCCAGGTTCCGGCGGTCGGATTAACCGGTAAACAAAGTGTTGAAATGGTCACGGGCTCATCGCCGCTCGTAGCTGTATAAAGAGGCGTATTAACCTGGCCAATGGCATTGTTGGTAGGGTCAAGCAGGTAGGTTTCAAGTCGGACACTGGTTGAAGGCGCGGCATCAACCTCTTCCGTGACTACAGGGCACTGTCCGCTGCAATACTGAGTATTATTAAGTGTAACATACCTAAAATTAACATTTCCTCCGGCACTGCCATTGATTACAAGTTGCCCCCAGTTAACTTGTACTGACCACCAACAGGCACCAATATTATTCTGATCAATTTTAATCTGGACAAGGTTTTTCCCGCCATTAACCCCAACAGGGTTAATAATAGACGGAGAAACATTGAATACGCTGGTACTCCAAGTATTATTAATACCTGTAAGGTCGCCAATATAGGTGCCGTTTAAATAAACTTCATCTTTTTCACCCTCTGCCCAATCAATATCCCATCCCATGATGCTTAACTGAGCAGTGGTCACTGTAATGTCAGTGATGAAAATATTAAATTCTATAGGTGCGTTGGAACTGGTATTACATAGATAAACCCCCATATCGCCATCAGATGTGCCACTAAGGGCATTGTTTTCATTGTCTGAAGCGGTAACATAACCACCTGCCGGAGCACCCATCACAGGCGTTGAAGGAGGTTTGGAATTCGGGTTATCCTGTGCCCAAGTGTTTAAGGCCAGCAGAAAAACCAGCATTGCTGCAATAATGTTTTTCGTTTTCATGTTTTGTAAATTTTGTTCTTCCTTGGTTTAGTTTCAATTTTGATCTGTTTGGCTATGGTATAAATTCATATCATGTAAAATCCAAATACCGGTATCCGGTTGGTTCCAACCGGCAAAACCGGTGGCAATTATCCCACAAAGAGCCATTAACCAGACAAAATAAAAACGTTTGTAAGAACATTTATCCTCAAATTGCCTGTTAATGCTGGCAATACACTATAATGACGCAACAATTATATGACTATTTGATAAAAAAACAAATGTTTTGTTAATTTTTTCACAAAATGAAAATATGTCATTGAGAGTCTGTATGATATAAATGAAAACTGTTGCAAAATAAAGCGCTTTCATCAACAGAAAAATACTATTTTTGCCTTTTAATCCAAAAACCACAAGGATGAATATTGCAGTAACAGGGGCAAACGGCCATGTTGGCGTAAACCTGTGCAAAGCACTTATTGAGAAGGGTCATACGGTAAAAGCCTTCATACACACCCATACCGGCGGCCTGGAAAATATCCCGGTCACCCTGGTCAGGGGAAATGTACTGGAAAAGGCAACATTATACCCGTTGCTGACGGATGCAGATGTAGTATTCCATCTTGCCGCCAAGATATCCATCCTCGGCGACAAGGACAGGATGGTTTCGAAGATCAACCTTGACGGAACAAAGAACATGCTGGCGGTTGCCGCCGAATGCAAGGTAAAACGGTTCATTCATTTCAGCTCCATCCACGCCTTTAGCCAGCAGCCCCATCATTTGCCGCTCGACGAAACCAGGCCCCTTGTTGTAAATGAAGGTTTTGCATATGACCGCTCCAAGGCGGCCGGCGAACGTGCCGTTATGGAAGCAGTGAAAAACGGCCTCAATGCGCTGGTGATCAGCCCTACGGCGATCATCGGTCCTGCCGATCCTGAACCCTCCCTCCTCGGCACCGCTGTTGTGGACATCTACAACCATAAAATACCCTCCCTGGTTCCCGGCGGATACGACTGGGTAGATGTCAGGGATATTGTAACTGCTGCCATTGCTGCAATCGACCACGGACGGACCGGTGAAAAGTACCTGCTTGCCGGTCGCTGGACCAGTCTGCAGGAATTCTCCACGCTGATCAGTGAACATTCCGGCCGTAAAACCGTCAGCACGGTACTGCCCATGTGGGTCGCACGCGTTGGTTTGCCATTCATCACCCTCTTAAGTAAATTATCGGGGACCAAGCCATTGTATACCAGTGAATCACTCACCATCATCACCGAAGGAAACCGAATGATCAGCAATGCAAAAGCGAGGGCTGAACTGAATTTCAATCCGCGCCCCCTGACTGAAACCATTAAAGATTTACTCACCTGGCTGAGGGAAAACGGCAAAATCAAGTAACAAACCGTATGAAAGAGACCAATTTTACAACACTCGTTTATGTATGGATCGCCATTGCGGTCTTTATCTTTCCCGTGGTGGTCAGGGTTGTGGCTCCCTATGGACGGCATACAACCCGGAAATGGGGTGCGCTGATCGACAACCGTGCCGGATGGATATTAATGGAATTACCTGCTTTACTGGTATTTGCCGGTTTTTACCTGTTCGGAACCGGACCACGTCCTGCGGCCACCTGGATCTTTTTCAGCTTCTGGGTGCTCCATTATGTCAACCGGACCCTGGTTTTTCCATTCCGGCTGAATACCAGCGGGAAAAAGATGCCGCTGGCCATCGTTTTCATGGCGATCGGATTTAATTTTGTGAATGGCTTTATAAACGGCTACTACCTGGGCACCATTGCCACATCCCTGCAGTACCCGGATGGCTACTTCACCGATCCCAGGATGATCGGCGGGGCCCTTCTTTTCCTTTTCGGCATGTTCATCAACTGGCAATCGGACAACATCCTGATCCACCTGCGCAAGCCCGGTGAAACGGGATATATCATTCCCACCCGGGGCTTTTTCAGGTATATCTCCTGTCCGAATCACTTTGGTGAAATTGTAGAATGGTCGGGATTTGCCCTGATGACCTGGTGTGCGCCGGGACTGGCCTTTTTCGTCTGGACCCTGGTGAACCTGTTGCCAAGGGCGTTGCATCACCACAAATGGTACAAACAAACTTTTTCGGATTATCCAGCCGACCGCAAGGCGCTTTTCCCCTTCATCCTGTAATTTCGGACTTGGCACCCCTGAAAACACCGATGGGAACCTCCTCTGTACGAAGTGGTTCCCATCCCGTCATCCCAACCGCCGTGGCCGTCAGGACCGTTCAAACTACGGTTATTGTGGTTGACATTTCCACCGGGGTTGCCCCCGTTGTTTCCGTCCGATCCTGAACCTCAGTTCCCCTTGCGGATCACCCTGGTCCCGGTTCCTGCCTTGGAGTCGGACCATACTCAGCCGAATCTTGCGGATCCGGTCTTTCCTGTCCGGCGGGGAGTGCTGGCACCTTGCGGTTCTACTTTCACCCGCCTGTTCCTGCGACAGACCTTTTATCGCTCGCTTGAGGAGTCAAATATACTGTATCCGCAATACGGAAAGCAAGTTTTTACCGGATTCGATATCAACATTTTTTCAACCAGGGTTATTAACAATCTGTTGATAACTTTTTAACAGATATTATTCAATAGAGACGGTAAGTCCTCTCAGGGTCATCTCCTCGTAAAGGGGTTTCAACTCGTAATAATCACCGGTTCTGACCATGCATTTGCCATTGTGATGGGCAATCATGGCACATTGTTCGGCCTGCTCGGGTTCGTGGGTGCAAACTTCAATGAGGGTCCGTATAACAAAATCAAAGGTATTCACGTCGTCATTGTACAGGATCAGTTCGCGGAGGGTCGTGTTGATCTCCTTTTCGAGGGAAGCGGGGTTTTCCTTATGTTTGACCATGGCGGGGCAATTTACATGCAAAATTATGAAAAAATGGAAGCAAAACTTTACCTTTGAATTCCTTCAGCGAATAAAGCGGAATATGGAGTTCAATCGTTTTATCCTTTTATTTGAGCAGCGCCTGGCACTCCCCCTGCCCGGCCGGAGTGCACATTTGAAAATGTCATCTCTTGCGCGCATCCGTGAAATGATGAGGCTCACCATCCCTGTTGATGCTGTTCAAAGCAGTGTTTTGATCCTGCTCTACCCGGCTGACGGGCACATCAGACTCGTTCTGACCCTTCGCCCCGAATATGCCGGTGTACACAGCGGCCAGATCAGTTTACCCGGCGGGAAATATGAAGATACCGACGACAGCCTGATATACACCGCCCTGCGTGAAGCACAGGAGGAGATCGGAATCAATCCTAACCAGGTACAGGTGATGGGGCAACTGACAGAAATATACATCCCGCCCAGCAATTTCATGGTCACGCCCGTGGTCGGCTACCAGGCAGTTCGCCCTGACTTCAGGGCGCATCCGAAGGAGGTAGCCCGGATCATCGAACTGAACCTTGACGACCTGCTCGATGGCAGGAATATCAGGATGAAAAGGATTAAATTGAGGTCGGGGATTCCATTGAAAGTTCCCTCCTATTATATCGGGGGTAACGTCATCTGGGGTGCAACCGCAATGATACTAAACGAATTCAGGGAACTCGCAGAAGAAATCGTAAGTGCGCCGAAATGAAAGCCGGATGGCAGAAATAGGATGAAACTTTTACTTGGAACTGTTTCTGGTAAAGCAGAATGATCCCGGGATCCTGCCTGCTGTATATTGCTTTAACAGGGAACCGCTGGTATTATACTGGTATACAGTGCCGTTCTGAACATAATCCTTTGCATCGCTCACGTAGATGTGACCTGTGGCCGGATGCACAGCAAGGCCATACAGCAACCTGCCTTCTGAGGCGATCATAGGCTGAACAGGCAGTACCGCCGCCGCAACGGGCATCTGGCAAACACCGTTCTTCAGGAAGTAAAGGGTATCGGCCGTCGGGTTGATGCATAGCCTGCTTGGCACCTCTGCCGGATTGGAAAACGTAAAGATCTTCTCCACCAGGCGCAGCTCGGGATTGATCCTGATCAGCGAGGGTGCTTCATAGTTATCATAGCCACCGGAACAGAGAACCCACACTTTTTGTTTTTTATCTATAACGATGCCGATGGGTTCCTTTCCGGTCTGGATGCTGTCAACAATTGCATCAAGCTGCGTGTCAATGACAAAAATCTGTGCCCGCCGCTTAGAACTGGGATCACTGAAGGTGCCGATGGAGGTGACCAGCATGTATTTATCGTATTTGATCAGGTTCTCGGTCCACCCGTTGGTTTTGATGGTACCAGAAACGGTATTGGTATGAAGATCGATGATGGATATGTCTTTCTGCAGGTTCGTCACATACGCTTTGGTGGAATCAACGATCTCCAGATACCTCGGGGAGTTCAACCCTGTGATCGTGGTAACCGATTTAAAATCGCTGAGAGAAACCACCTCGATCCTGTTAGAATTGTTGACGACCAGGTACCCGAGGTTGTCGGCAATTTTCATGGATTCGGCAACGTCACCGAGACTGCGGTCATTTGATTTCTTGAAAATATCCTGGATGAGTGCGTTCGACTTGTTATCTATAAAGGTAACAGAGGCGTTTCCCCAATTATAATTCCCTTCATTGACCACGAAAATCCCGTTTGCATAGCTGGTTATATGGGTAGTATCGGGCGGATCAACTTTATGTTCGCGAATCGGAGTTTTGGAGCAGGAATGAGTGAGGGCAGCAAGGGTAAGTAAAGAGAAAAAAAGGAGGAATTTATATGAATTTATATATTTTTCTTTCACGTTTTGGCGCTTATGTAAACAATCTTGTCATCGTTGAATGCCCGGCAGTGCCAGTTTAACCGTTATTCCGTAATTGATCCCGGGCATGGGCCGGTCGACCAGGGATTGGTAATCCAGATTAAACAGGTTATTAATTTGACTTTGTAAAGATAAAACAATTTTTTTCAAAGCAATATTTCTTCCGAAAATAATATTTGAAATGGAATAACCCGGCATCACGGTAAGATTGTCTTTCGCTGTATATCTGTCACTTACATAGCAAATATTATAATTCAGATAAAATTTCCATCTTTCGACTGTTAAGGTATTGTTGAACGTATGCACCGGGATGTAGATCTGTTGTTTCCCGATTTTCTGGTCATAGGCCGAACTTGCTTTTTCGTAAGTGGAACGGCAAAAACTGTAATTGCTGGTATTGCCGATGACAAAGTGCAGGAATTCAATGCTGAAATTCAGTCCCGTCTCAATTCCCCGTGCCTTGATTTCGTCAATGTTTTCGGGTTTCCAGAGATAGGCATTGCCATTCACCTGCGACCAGGTAATCATCTGGTAGATCCAGGAATAATAGGCTGCCAGGCTGGCACCAACGCTGAATTTACGGTTTCCGGACGTGTATTTATAGTTAACCCCTCCTTCGACAGCGTAATTTGTTTCGGGTTTAAGGTCGGCATTCCCAGATCCGGTCCAATAGAGATCGTTGAGCGTCGGGTACCTGTAATTCCGGGCCATGTTCATCGTGAAGGCAAGGTCGATGGTTTTCCATGGTACATATTCAACGCCCAGTGCTGGAACCAGCGGAAGGAATTTTGAATCGATCATGTCTTCCCGGATGACAAGGGAGGCTTTGACCTTTTTGCCGATATCATAAATAAATTCGGAACAGAAGCTTGTCGTGTTCCGCTTTTTAACCCCGTTGTATGAATCCGAATTGACCTGGTCACAGGTGAAATCAATTCCCGGCCTGATGCTGAAGTTGCGTATCCCCGTGTAGGTGAATTTTATCTTATTGATCCACTGATAGTACTGGTGTGAATCGTTGATCGAACTGTCGAGGCTGTAATTCATTTTCTGGTCGGCAAACGCGGATCGCACAAGCAGGCTGAATTTTTTCTCGACATACTTGTAGTCAATCACGGCGAAAAGATCCTGTGTTTTTTGCTTTTCCTGGTGATGCGTGTCATAGTTCGAGGCGGTCGGCGGCAGGTTCTGGTCGTTGTGATTAAACCTGAATTTGATGGAGAAGAGGTGCTTATCCTTTAGTTTCCAGAAAAGTTCCTCCGACATCCCATAAAGCCTGTATGAAGAATTCTGCTGCCTGACGGTGGTTTTCAGCAGATCATTGTAATAGGGGAAATCATTTGCAGCAACCGAATAATTGAATTTGGTGTGCGACTGAAACGACCCGGTACCGGCAGCAGCATTCAGGTTGCTGGTAAAGGTGTTGAAACTGCCGAAAGATTGCATGGCGAGCACATTCAGGATGTTATTCCAGTTCGGGTTGGTTACCAGGTTGATGACCCCGCCGAAAGCGCCCGAGGTGCGTGTGATGCCAGCGGCACCGTAAAGGATTTCCAACCCGTCGAACTGGGACACCGGGATTTGCGAAAGGTCTACCTGCCCGAGCATGGGGGAGTTCAGGCTGATGCCGTTCCATTCGACCTGGGTGTGCTGGGCCGTTGTGCCGCGGAATGAAGGGGTGGCAAGATTCCCGATGCCGTATGATTTGATAAAGATCGTAGTATATTGTGCCAGGATGCCTGAAAGGTCGGTGTTCAGGTGGTTTATCAGGATGGCTGAATCGATCTTTACTCTTTTGAAACAGTTGTTATCGTAAAGGTATTTTGACTTGACCTCAAATTCTTTAAGTTTGAGTGTGTCGGCCGGATTTTCCGCATAGTTCCTCCATGGCAGGATTGCGGCGAGCAGGATCATCGAAAACAGGGAAAGGTATTTGGTGGTCCTTGTCAAAATCGGAGTTACCCTCAGAAAATTAATTTTTTACAAGTTTTTTCGAAATCGAAGCGCCTCCTTCCGACGTGAAGGTGACGATGTACATGCCCCCGGGAAGGCCGGAAAGATCGAAGCTGTTTTTTTTGTCGAGGCTTGCGCGGAAAAAGATCCGCCCTGCCGGGTCGGTAATCCTGAATGTAACGCACCCGGTGATGGGAAGCGCAACCGTGAGATAATCGGAAACAGGGTTGGGATACATGGAGAGGTTCGAAAGCAGGTTCTGCTCCCCTATCCCGCCGTGCTGCGCGGCGTTGTGGATCACCCCCACGGCATCAAGGTCAAATCCACCCGTATCGAAAGGAGTTGGCCATGGATCATTTACCCGGTGCCCCTGGGAATCAAAAGTTGCATAAGGTGACTGGATGCAGCCCACCACATCAACGATTCTTACGTGTGTGATATGTTTCAGGTCGATGCCGGTACTGTCTTTGATGTCATCAAGGTCAAACGGGGTGCCGTAAGTAAGCCGGTATTTCCCGGCCAGGTTGTTGATCTTTGTAGCATCGAGCGTCCCGAAAGTTGACACCTGCACCGTATCCTGGGTGAGTGATACCGCCGGGAACCTTACAAAGCGCTGGCCGTCGGAACTGACTTCCACGAAGGCAAGTTCCAGGAAATCATCACCAAAGGCATTTTCAAAAACGGCAAAATCGGGCCCGGGGCCATTCACAATTGGTGAATCGAAAGTGAGCAAGGCAGAACCATGATCGCCCAGACTAACCACCAGTTCATCTGCAGGACCGCTGGCGTAAAGGTAGCTGCCATAGGTGGCTTTATTCACCCCGTTGTACGTTACCGTTGTATCGGCAATATTGATATAACCCCGGGTGATGGTGGCATAGGAGGCCCAACTGATGAAGGCCGAACTGTCTTTGTAAATGGCCGTGGTACCAGACTGCCCGGCAGGCGGCGGGAACTGTGCATTTGCGGCCGCTGAACAGGCGACCATGAAAACGATAGAAAACCAGCGAAATGAAGTCATCCTGTATATTTTCTTTACGGGAACACCGTCTTACAAAAATAGAAAAAAAAAGGTCTGTAATTATTTATTTCCTAAATTTGCTCCAACGGTTCCACCAGCAATAAACCTGTAATGAGAGCAAAACGTCTTTCGCATATCGGCCTTTTCCTGGTCATGCTTGCCTTGATATTCCCTGTAACTTCCTGTAAATCGAGGAAGGCCGTCTGCGATGCCAACCGCCCGGATAAGACCATGAAGCTGAAAAAGAACAAGAGTTCCTATAATACGAAGTACAGTTTTAAGTCCAAACCTGTAAGGAAGGCCTATGTGATCCGCAACAAATCAAGGTAACCGGTTATGCGGCGCTTACTCTTCCCGTTGCTTTTCTTTTTACTGTTAACTTCATCGTGTCATGTTGTCCGTTACGTCTGGTGGAACTTCGCGGACATCCACGACAGTAAAAAGTTTCCTTCGGTCCCGGTTGCAAAGTCAACAAAATCAAAACCTTTATTTCATTATTTGCCAGGTGTTGTCATAACATTACCTGATGCATTTATTGACAAGAATAAACATGTAAGTTTCGAGACCTTCCTGGCGGATCATAAATCCGTGGCCTTCCTGGTCCTCCGGAATGATTCCCTGGTATATGAGCAATATTTTGCGGGTTTCTCAAAGGAGTCTGTACTTCCCTCCTTTTCCGTTGCAAAATCATTTGTTTCGGCTTTGGTTGGAATCGCAATCCACGAAGGCAAAATAAAGTCGGTGGACCAGCCCGTCACCGATTTCCTGCCTGAACTTTCCGACTCCGGTTTCCACATGGTCACCCTGAAAGATCTTATGGAAATGCGTTCGGGGATCAGGTTTAACGAAGGATATACGAACCCGTTCGGTGCCATGGGCAAATTTTACTACGGGCTGAATCTTAAACGTTATACCCTGCACTTAAAGACCCAGCAGCCTCCCGGCATGCAGTACAATTACCAGAGTGCCAACACCCAATTACTGGCCATGGCCCTGGAACGGGCCACAGGCAGGAAACTGCCTGAATATTTTGCCGAAAAGATCTGGCAGCCGATGGGCACCGAATATGATGCGTCATGGAGCGTCGACAGCAAAAACCACATGGAGGCCAAAGCCTTTTGCTGCCTGAACGCCCGCGCCATCGATTTTGCAAAATTTGGTGAAGTATTCCTCCATCATGGGATCCTGGGAGGAGATACCATCATCCCGCCTGCCTGGGTGAAAGAATCCCTGCAGATTACAAACGATTCAAAAGATTCGCAGGGTTATCCCTATACCTATCACTGGCGTACCTTGCCGGGTGGGGACTTTTTTGCGAAGGGAATCCTCGGACAATACATCTACGTTTGCCCCGCGAAAAATATCGTGATCGTCAGGTTCGGCAAAAAAGCGGGGGGGGTTGCCTGGGGAAAGTTATTCCGGCAAATCATTCAGGAAATGTAAATGTCGTTATCACAAGCAAGATCCAGTCAATCAGTTTCCCCCGGTTCCGTATAAAAGCGGCTGTGGTCGGGATAATACATTGTCTCTTTTGATTTCCCGGGGGGAAAGGTGAAGAAGGTCATCAATCCAGTGGCACAGAGGGTGTTGTTCCTATCAAAGAGTGAGACTTCCACATCGGCAAGGTTCCTGCGCATCTGTTTCAGCCTCGCACGCAGGGTTAACGGTCCCTGGTCAATTCCGACCGGTTTTAAATAACGGATATCGGCTTTCGAAGTAAACCCCGCGGTTTTCACCTTGACATATACCGTCCAGATTGCGATTTCATCCATCAGGGTCGCCTGGATGCCGCCGTGGAGGACATTGAAATATCCCTGGAAATTCTTCTCAGGATTCCAATGGCTCACGATCTCGTCCCCATCTTCGGTGAATGTGAGATGCAGCCCGGCCGGGTTGCCCGGGGAGCAGCCGAAACAATTGTATCCTTCGAGGGAAATGAAGGGATTCCTGAGATTTTTCATCGCAGTGGCAGGGGAATTTACCAACCTATTTTTTCCTGACCTCAACGCCTTCCTTGTACTTATATACTTTCACAACTTTACCCAGTTCGTCATATTCGGTCCAGGCACCATCTTTTTGCCCGTTGAGGTAATTCCCTGTCAGTTTCAGCTGGCCATTGCGGTAATACTCCTTCGATTCGCCCGACAATTTATTGTCCTTGTAATTGGTAACCGATTGGAGGGTGTCGTTTTCATAAAAGGTCTTCTGTATTCCGTCGAAATTCCCGAGTTTATAGTTATACTCACAGAGTTTCTGGCCGCTTTTGTTGTTCCACCGTGATATACCGTTTTTTAGGTCGTCCCTGAACCATGATTCTTCCTGGATCTTAGCGTTATCGTAATAAAGACGGTACATGCCGTTTCTCTTGCCGTTGGCATAATCGGTAACCGCCATGGGTGTCTCACTGAAAGTGCCATAATTGAGGGTCTGGCCATGGGACATCCCTTTTTTGTAGTTCTCGATCAGGGTGATCTTGCCGTGACGGTCAAACTGCATCGAAATGCCGTCTTTTAATCCATTGGCATAATATTCAAGCTTGTAAATGAAGCTGTTGGGATAGTATCCCACCCAGTTCTTCTCCTTTTTGTTGGCGACATATTCACCCTTGTACGAGATTTCCCCCTGTTTTTCAACCCAGAAGCCTACCTTGTTGCCATAGGAATCAGTACGGTTGATCGTATCAGGTACTTTTTCATCAGCTGCTTTTGCCTGGGCAAATGAATGAGCCGGGAAAAGCAAAATCAAAGAGGTCAGAAAAATTACAATTGCTTTCATGGTTTATATTTTTGAATAAGCAAAATTATGTCAATTCGCCAAATAAATCAAAACTTTCCGCTTTGGTAATTTTAACATAGCAGAACGATCCCGGAGCAACCAGGCTGCCGGTTTTAGCGATCAGCACTTCATTGTCAACTTCGGGGGAATCGTGCTCCGAACGTCCAACATAATAATCACCCTCTTCCCTGTCAACCAGAACCTTCAGGGTTTGTCCAACCTTATGGCTGTTGAGTTCGAAAGAAATATTTTCCTGGATATCCATCAGTTCACGGGCCCGTTCCTGTTTGACAGACTCTGAAACACTGTCCCTGAGGAGAAAGGCCGAGGTATCCTCTTCGTGAGAATAGGTGAATACACCCATCCTGTCAAACCTGGATTCCCTTACAAAATCCCGGAGTTCTTCAAACTCCTTTCTGGTTTCCCCTGGATACCCGACAATCAGGGTGGTGCGAATGGCGACGCCGGGAACGGCTTTGCGAACCGACTCCACGAACTGCCTGGTCCCGGACCCGTCGAGACCGCGGCGCATTGACTTCAGGATACGGCTGTTGATGTGCTGGAGCGGGACATCGACATACCTGCATATTTTCGGCGTGTTGCGCATCACCTCCAGCAATTCCTGGGGAAAGCCGTCGGGGTATGTATAATGAAGGCGGATCCATTCAAGTCCGTCGATCTTTGAAAGAGTTTCGAGCAACTCTGCAATCAGCCTCTTTTTATAGAGGTCGAGCCCATAATAGGTGGTATCCTGTGAAATGATGTTGATCTCCTTTACCCCTGCGGCCACCAGGTGCGACACCTCCCCTGCAATTTCCTCGATGGGCCGGCTCAGGTGCTGACCGCGGATCATGGGGATGGCGCAAAAGGAGCATTTCCGGTCGCAGCCCTCGGCAATTTTTACGTAAGTGTAATGGCCGGGGGTGGTGATTTTGCGTTCGCCGGTCAGGTCCGTCCGGTAACTTCCGCCGATATGTTTGATGATTTTCTGAAGATCGTTCACACCAAAGAAAGCATCGACTTCAGGGATCTCAACCTGGAGCTTTTCCCTGTACCGTTCCGAAAGGCAGCCCATCACGTAGACCCTGCTGATCAGGTTTTCCTGCTTGGCCCTGGCAAACCCGAGGATGGTATCAATGGATTCCTGTTTGGCATCGTTGATAAAGCCGCAGGTGTTGATGATCACCGTGTCAATCCCTTTGAAATCGGCCGGGTCGAAAAACAACCGGAACCGGTTTGCCTCCAGCTGTTTCATCAGTCGTTCGGAGTCGACCAGGTTTTTTGCACAACCCAGCGATATCATTCCGATGTTGTGGATCCCGGACTTTGTTTTCAAAGGAGGAAGTTTAGTTGAACAGACTGTCTACAAATTCGATGCGGTTGAACACCTGGAGGTCTTCGATTCCTTCGCCCACGCCGATATATTTTACAGGGATCCTGAACTGGTCGGAGATCCCGATGACCACGCCGCCTTTGGCCGTACCGTCGAGTTTGGTGAGCGCCAGGGCGTTTACTTCGGTGGCGGCGGTAAACTGTTTGGCCTGCTCAAAGGCATTCTGCCCGGTGGAGGCATCCAGCACCAGCAGCACTTCGTGCGGTGCGTCGGGGATGAGTTTCTGGATGACCTTCCTGATCTTGGAAAGCTCATTCATCAGGTTAATCTTGTTGTGCAGCCTGCCGGCGGTATCGATGATCACCACATCCGCATCGCGTGCGATGGCCGATTTAACGGTATCAAATGCCACGGACGCAGGATCGGCTCCCATGCCCTGGGTGACAATCGGAACCCCAACCCTTTCGGCCCAGATGGTGATCTGGTCGACTGCAGCAGCCCTGAAAGTATCGGCTGCTCCAAGCAGGACTGTTTTGCCAGCTTTTTTAAACTGGTAAGCAAGTTTGCCGATGGTGGTGGTTTTTCCAACGCCGTTTACCCCGACCACCATGATAACATATGGCTTTGTGTTTGCGGGGATGCTGAATTCAGTGAGATCGCTCGTTATATTTTCCTGAAGCAGTGCTGCAATCTCCTCCTTCAGCAATGCATTCAATTCGGACGTTCCCAGGTATTTGTCTTTGGATGCCCTTTTCTGGATGCGTTCAATGATCCTGAGGGTGGTCTCTACGCCAACATCTGAGGAGACGAGGATCTCCTCCAGGTTGTCCAGCACCTCATCGTCAACTGTTGATTTTCCGGCGATCGCCTTGGAAATACGGCTGAAAATATTGGTTTTCGTCTTTTGTAGTCCCAGGTCAAGACGTTCTTTTTTCTCTCTTGAGAAAATATTAAAAAGCCCCATAAACTACTTATTATAAAAATAAAAAAGCTTTTTTCGGAGGAAAAAAGCTTTTCAATGAAAACAAACAGTTATTAGTTCTCCTTGTTTGCTAAAAAATCTTTCAGCATTTCATTAGCAACAATGGTTTCTTTGAAAACATAAGCTCCTGACTTCGGTGACTTGACCATACGGATAACCTTAGTAAAATCTTTCCCGGAGGTAGCTTTAAACGAAGCAACTACTTTCTTTGCCATATCTCAAGTTATTTAATTTCTTTGTGGACAGTTTTTTTCTTTAAATAGGAATTGTACTTTTTCAGTTCAATTCTCTCCGGGGTATTCTTCTTATTTTTCGTGGTAATGTACCTTGAAATCCCGGGTACCCCACTGGCCCTCTGCTCCGTACATTCCAAAATAACCTGAATCCGTTGATCTTTGCTCTTTTTTGCCATTGTATGAATTCTTTATTTTTTCGGGACTGCAAAATTAAACCATTTCATGGAAAAAACAAAAATATTTTCATACTTTTATTTCCCGGATCAGAATCAATTCAGCAAAGGAACCAAACCCTGAAAAAATGAACCTATGGAATTCCTATCATGGTGGTTTTAAGGCTTACCTGAAATTTGAAAAGTCCCTCTCACAGAATTCAGTTGAGGCCTACCTGCACGATGTTGCAAAGATAACCCAGTTTTTCACCATGAAAGGGCTCACGTTAAGTCCGGCGGAGGTGGAACTTCATCATCTCAAAGCCTTCCTGAAGTGGATTACCGAACTGGGTGTGACTGCACGCACGCAGGCACGGGTGATATCGGGGCTGAGGGCCTTTTATCATTACCTGCTCCTTGAGAACATCGTGACGAAAGACCCGACAGAGCTCATCGAACTGCCCAGGATCGGGATGAAACTGCCCGTTACCCTGAATGTGGATGAAATTGACCTGCTGATCGGGCAGATCGACCTGAGCACTCCTGAAGGCAAGCGAAACAAGGCGATGCTTGAAACCCTTTACGGATGCGGCCTGCGTGTTTCAGAACTTGTCGGTCTCAAAATTTCCAATTTGTTTTTTGACGAGGGGTTTATCAGGATTACAGGCAAGGGGAACAAAGAGCGCCTGGTGCCGGTAGGGAGCGTAGCGCAGGAGGAGATTCACGATTACCTGTCGGTCATCAGGCCGCATATCGGTGTAAGAAAGGGCAAGGAGGACTATTTATTCCTGAACCGCAGGGGCTCAGAACTCACCCGGGTGATGATCTTTACCATCGTTAAAAATCTTGCACAAAAGGCGGGAATCCAGAAAAAGATCAGTCCGCATACTTTTCGCCATTCATTTGCCACGCACCTGGTCGAAGGCGGAGCAGATCTCCGGGCCGTGCAGGAAATGCTCGGTCATGAATCGATCACGACCACCGAGATCTATACCCACCTTGACAGGGATTACCTCCGGAGCACGATAATCCAATACCATCCGAGGAGCACCTGATCACCTGCGATCTTTCTATTTAAACGGTGAGTTCGGCTCTTTTGCCATATGGTTGTAAACCATCCGGTCCATGAATTTAGGGAAGAATTTGTTCAGCAGCACCGTCATTTTTCCCATGGTTGTCAAAACGAGACGTTCCCTTTTCTTCCGGATGGCATTGGTGATATGGACGGCTACTGCCTCAGCCGTCATGAGCGAGCTTTCATCCAGCGGTGTTTCTCCCTGTTGAGAGCCGTCTTTCGCCAGTGCGACGTTGCGGATGTTGGAAGCGGTAAAACCGGGACAGGCAATTAAAACATGAAGTCCCCTTTTCATGTTTTCGATGCGTACAACCTCAAGGAAACCCTGCATGGCGAATTTTGATGCTGAATAGCCGGTCCGGCCGGGAAGACCCTTATATCCTGCAACGGATGACATCCCGACAAGGGAGCCTTTGGATGCAAGCAGGTATGGCAGTGCAAACTTGGTGCAGTAAACCGTTCCCCAGAAATTGGTGTCCATAAGCTGGCGGATAACCCCCAGGTCAACTTCCGAGAAGAGCGCCCGCATTGAGATGCCCGCGTTGTTGATGAGGACATCGATCCTGCCGAATTCAGCAACAGCCCGGCGGATCAGCTCCGCACAGTCCGACTCATGCGAAACATCTGTCTTCACGAATAGTGCCGAACCCGATATTTTCAACAACTCCTGGTCGGGAACTGCCTTGCGGGAGGCAAGTACCAGGCGCGCTCCCTGGCGGGCACATTCGAATGATAGCGCCCTGCCGATACCTGAAGAGGCCCCTGTGATGATGATAACTTTATCCTTCATACCGAAATAAAAATAGTGAAATGGCGAAAAGCGAAATTAATGAATATCGGGAAAGGAACATTTAGTAATTTCGTGAAATAAATCGTGTCATGACAGAACGTGAGTTATTTTACCGTTACCTGGGGCTGCCTTCATTCTTTCCGATGGGACTTGAGATTGTTGAAGCGGAAGGGATCTACCTGTATGATCGTTCGGGGAAACGTTACAGCGATCTTGTTGCGGGAATTTCGGTAAGCAACGTGGGACACCGGCACCCGGCCGTTGTTAAGGCCATCCATGACCAGGTTGACCGTTACCTGCACCTGAACGTGTATGGTGAGTTCATCCAGGCGCCGCAGGTCCACCTTGCAGAGCGCCTGACCGGCTTATTGCCCGAAAAACTTGACTCGGTCTATTTTGTCAACTCAGGCAGCGAGGCCATCGAAGGCGCTATGAAACTTGCAAAGCGGTATACCGGGCGAACCGAGGTTATCTCCTTTACCGATTCATACCATGGCAGCACCCACGGCAGTCTCAGCATCCTCGGCAACGAATCGTTGAAAAACGCCTTCCGGCCGCTTCTGCCCGATACGAGGCTCCTGGAATTCAACAACTTCTGCCACCTTGAAAAGATTTCAACCCGCACGGCCTGCGTGGTGATGGAGATTGTCCAGGCTGAAGCAGGAATCATTCCGGTGGAGGAGTACTTTCTCCACCAGATGAAAAAACGCTGTGCCCGCGACGGCGTTTTGATCATAGTGGACGATGTGCAGATGGGCATGGGCCGCACGGGCAAAATGTTCAGCTTCGAGCATTACGACTTTGCACCCGACATCCTCGTCCTGGCCAAAGCGCTTGGCGCCGGTATGCCCCTTGGCGCTTTCATTGCCGGAAAGAACATCATGGACACGCTGGCTTTCAACCCGGAACTGGGTCACATCACCACCTTCGGCGGACACCCTGTAAGCTGCGCTGCCGCGCTCGCCGGGCTGGAGGTGCTGGCCGCGGGTGACCTGGTCGCCGGTGCCATTGAAAAAGGCAGAATTTTCATGGATAGGTTATCCTCCCACCCGGCCATTGCCGGTGCAAGACACCTGGGGCTTGCTATGGGGTTTGACCTTGCAGATCCGGGTAAACGTACGGCATTTATGCAGGCCGCCATCGGCGAAGGAGTGATCATCGACTGGTACCTGTTCAAACCCGCCACATTCCGCATCGCGCCTCCCCTTACCATCACCCCGGAAGAAATCGGTGAGTCCTGCGACAAGATTCTTTCAGCATTGGATAAATGCCAATCATGATCCCGGGCAACCCATGACCGTTTACCTTTTACCGCAGGAACCCTTCTTTCCGCCGGTTGCTGAAGCGGAACCGGACGGGCTGATTGCCATCGGCGGCGATCTCTCCGCAAAACGCCTGGTACAGGCCTACGCTCAGGGAATTTTCCCGTGGTTTGTCGAAGAGGATGATTTTTACTGGTACTCGCCCGATCCAAGGCTGGTGCTTCTTCCGAAGGCGTTTAAAGCCAGTGGCACTTTGCAGCGGCTTGTAAAGAAAAAAATATTCGAAATAAGGGTTGACACCAATTTTGAAGGTGTAATCCGTTCATGCGCTGAAACCTGCCGACCCGGCCAGGATGGGACATGGATCAGTGAAGAATTCATCAAAGCTTATCTTGAAATGCACGACCGGGGATTCGCCCATTCCGTGGAGGCATATCATGATGGAAAGCTCGCAGGGGGGCTTTATGGCGTGTCGCTTGGCGGGGCATTCTTCGGTGAAAGCATGTTCCATAAGGAAAACAATGCTTCAAAAGTTGCATTTTTCAACCTCGTGGAACTTGCCAAACAACTGGAATTCAATTTTATCGATTGCCAGGTAGAGACTTCTCACCTGGTGGGGCTGGGGGCCACCCTGATCCCGAGGACCAGTTACCTTGACCTTCTTGCCGAAGCCTTGAAACGACCGACGGTTAAAGGGAAGTGGATGGTAAAATAAAACAAGGCCGCCTCTGACATAAGAAGCAGCCTTGCCTTTATCCTCCGGTACAAAGTTAATTGATGCCGAGTTTTTTCCTGATCTCCCTGGGAATGGAGTTTTTGTTTACCATAATGTCCATGGTCTTCAGGCGGACATAGGGTTCAGAAGCATAGAAGTAGCCTTTATAAGGGCTGCCTTCGGTTCCCCATGAATTCTTGATATAATAATATTTGTTCCCGTTCTGGTCTTTGGCGATGCCGGTCAGGTGCATGCCGTGGTCATCGGTGGTTTGGTAATTGTCAAATTCCGTCTGGCGCATCTCCTGGGTGATTTTTTTCTCAGGCATGGGTTTGTCGAATTTGTAAAGCATTTTGTCCTTTTCGGCATCCGAAAGTTTGGACCATTTTGCACTTTCCATGCCGGCAGCCTCGCTGGCATTCTTATCGGGTACAACTGCCAGGCCGCTTTTCCAGGCAAACCCCTTTTCGCTTACATCAGCACCCCAAACAACCGTATAACCCTTGTCGATGGAGTTGTCGATCACACTGATCAGGTCGTCGAGCGGAAGATTATACACTTCGCCCATTTCCCAATTATCGGGAACCTCGAGGATAAATTTTGAATAGAATGGATGGTGGGTATAGGAGGTAAGTTCGACATAATCGTCAGGATTCAGACCGAGCATATCGCCAAACGATTTCGGCGTATAATCATTTCCCTTGTATGTAAATTTTTCAGGAACCTTGCCAAGATAGGTATCGAGGAGGCCGTCAAATCCCTGGTGCCATACCGGCGTCAGTTTTTTGTTCGCATTTTTCAAAACAGCATCCACATCGGCACTCAGCACCGCATCCATTTCTCCATGAACGGGGTTCGGTTCGTTGATGGTCATCCCATTGTAAACCTGGTTGGGGACCATGCCGTATTTTTTCAGCACACTTGTAACGTCATGGGAAGCGCCGCCACCTCCGAAATTATGCTTGCCATTGAACCGGATGTAAAGAGAAGCCTTGTCGGAGTAGCAGTTACGGACGCAAAACATTTCTGACAGATCGAAGGTATCCTTGCCGGTGCGCAGCAGTTCCGATTCAAGGAATGATATGGCGGAATAGCTCCAGCAGGTTCCCGAACGATACTGGTTCTTGACCGAAGTGGCAGGGAGCTGTTTTACCATCGTAAATACATAGCCTGAATCGGATTTCTTTTCCTTATCCTTATTCTGGGTGTACCCGGCAGATGCAGCGGAAAGGAACAGACAGGTTAAAAAGAGCTGAATAATGGTCTTCATAGCGTTGGGATTTGATTTGATAATTTGAGAATTTGTGGATTTGAAGATTGGAAAATTTGAGGATTTGAGGATTAAAATTGGTTGAAGTGGCAGACACCAAAATTAAAAAGATTACCCTAACATCCCAAGGATTTTCTTTGTTCCCCGTTCTTTTGACGATGAATGTGGCAACCAGCCTGATTTCAGGCGAAGGGATGAGGCTTATTGAAATCGGGCCGGTAAAAATCCCTGCTTTCAAATTCCTGTATCCAGCCATTTCCAAGACCAACCTTTTCCATCTCATTGATGACCTGCCGGTATTCGGATTCAGTGATGCAACTGCCCAGTTTCGGGTGAGCAGCCACCCGATCAACCGGGTAATACTGTGCCATCAGCGAAACATGGATCCTGGCAGACAAATCTTCAGCGAGAAACCTTACGACACGGAGACTGTTTTCAATATGGCCGGGCAACACCAGATGGCGAACGATGATCCCTGACGCAACCGTATCGTCGGCTGCCAGGTGCAATACCGCACCTTTCTGTCGCATCATCTCTTTTAACGCGGCCATTGCAACTTTTGGGTAATCGGCAACACCTGAGTAATTGAGGGCAAGTTCACGTTCCATGTATTTGAAATCGGGAAGGTAAACGTCAATCACACCTTCGAGAGCACGCAGCGTCTCAACCTTGTCATACCCGTTTGAGTTGTAGACCCACACAGGATGATATCCCAAAGATTGAATAATGTTGATGATGACCTGCATCTGCGGTATATCATGAGACGGAGAAACAAAGCCAACCCGGTTGATCCCCTGGTCGAGGATACGGGTGATGGCCGAAATGACATCATGCAAAGCCATACGGTGAGCGGCATGGCTTGCCGACGGGTCGCTGATCTGGAAGTTCTGGCAATAGATGCAGCGTAGATTGCACCCTGCAAAGAAAATGTTGCAGATGCCCGTGCTCCCGCTCACGGGAGGTTCCTCTCCGTGATGTATGCAAACCGAAGCTATGTTGAAGGAAGCATCGCTTTTGCAAACTCCCCTTCCGGCCCTGAACCTGTTGACATGGCACATGCGCGGGCACAGCGCACAATCCCGCAACTGTTCGAGCGGACCTGTAAAGGCGTCATAATTCATGCGGTGACGATCAAATTTTCGTTAATTTTACCCGTCACAAAACTACAGATAATTGATGATCGATCTAAAGAAATTCACCCACATCATCTGGGACTGGAACGGGACCCTCCTCGACGATGCCTGGCTCTGCGTTGATGTAATGAACGGGATGCTCGGCGAGCGTAATCTCCCCCCCAGAACAGTGGATGAATACATGGAACTGTTTGATTTCCCCGTTAAGGATTATTACGCGAAACTCGGGTATGACTTTGACAAAGAACCCTTTGATGTTGTTGGGACAGAATTCATCAACCGCTACAACCTCCGCCAGCGTGAAACCCGGCTGCAGCAAGGCGCTTTCGAGGTGCTGGCAAATTTCAGGAGTCACGGTTACACACAATCGATATTATCAGCCCGGGAGCAAAATGAGCTTGTATCTGAATCGATCGCACTGGGCGTATCCGGTTTCTTCAGCCATATTTATGGTCTCGATGACCATTACGCATACGGTAAAAACGATGTGGGATTCAGACTGGTCAGTGATCTTGACATCCCCAGGGAGCAGATGCTGTTCATCGGCGATACGCGTCATGACGCGGAGGTAGCCGGTGAAATAGGTGTGGAATGCATCCTGGTTCCCAACGGCCACCATAGCCGGGAACGCCTGGAACAGCTCGGCATTTTGCTGATACCTTCATTGATTGAGTTAAATAATTTGTTATGATGAGTTGCAGTAAATATCTTATTATCTGTATTATATATATTTTTGTTACTATTATTGGTGAAGCGTTTGGACAGGCGAACAAAGGCCAGGCAACCAGGATGCATTCCATTCAACCCAGGAAGCCACAAGGTTCAAAACCAGGTGATACCGGTAGACAATTGATCGGCTTTGCTTCCCTCCTCCCCTATGAACAATCCGACCCTGAAACGAAGAGTGCCTTTGATTTCATATCTGCAAACCATGATTTGGCTGTTGAATTCGTAACGATCGGTGAAATTGTAAAACGGACCAAAACGCTTGCCAGATACGCTATCGTCTGGATCCACAGGATGGATACCACGGTTCTTTCTCCCGCTGAAACAAATCCAAAGCTGGTTCGGATGCTGCAGGCATATGTTGCATCGGGTGGCCGTCTTTTGCTTACGCTCCGCGCAGTCCACTTTCTCAACGTACTTGGTTATGAGCCGGTTTCAATCACCGACAGCACCAAAAAATGCATCGACGACGGAAATGGCCGGAAACTGGGCATCCACGCTTTCAGGGACCATCCTGTGTTTGATGGTCTCCATGGCGGTGCTTACATCAACCGCCCGATGACGGATCAGACGACCAGGATTTCCGGTTTCTTCGGAGCACAGGTGCCGTCAAACGGGAAGGTCCTGGCTGTTGACTGGGACTACATTTTCCTGCGTGAACAGTCAAAAATCGTGTTCGAATATACCCCGGGAAAAGGAAAAGTGGTCGCAGTGGGCGGTTATATCAATTTCGGCACTCCAAACCTCAACAGGCCACACCTGGAACTATTTACGTTAAACTGCATCCGGTACCTCTCGGAAAAAAATACCGGGATACCATCATCTTACTGGGATTACACGATGTCCACAGTTACCAGGTGCCCTGAACCTGCACCTACCGACCAGTTGCTGAAGGCGATTCCCCCTCCGGTAAAATGGGCCGAGCCGGATGCAGGGTTGAACCTGACAAAGAATTTCGGCTCAGGGAATTTCTGGGATGTTGCGGGGGAGCGTTTATTGACCATGGGGACCGAAAAGGGAGGCATCGAAGAGGTGTGGGCCCATCCCTTCATGGCATTCAGGGATTATGAAGCAGGTATCAGGTTCGCATACAAGGATACCATTTACTGGCTTGATGATGAACGACCGGAAATTGTGGTCAACCCGGCATATTTTTCAAGACAGTATAAATTTCCCAGGGCCTACCTCAGGGAAATGATCGTAAATGATCCTGGAGCGCCCAGCGGCGTTATCCATTATGAATACCGTGGGGTTTATCCTGCTGAACTGATCATCCGGTTGAAAACAAACCTGAGGCTGATGTGGCCCTATTCCGAAAATGCCACCGGGTCGCTCTGCTATTCCTGGGACCCTGACACATACGCATTCATGGCTGAAAACCAGGGAGGCAACATGTTTGTCAAGCTTGGTGGCAACCGTTACCCGGCAAGGCACCTCGAAGGAGCCTATGACGGGTTCGGATATTCCAGATCCGACAGTTCGTTCCACGGTATCCCGACCGACAAGATCCAGGCATCATGCCTGCTGCAGTACCCTCTCGAAATGAATGATAACCTCGACATCGTTTATACGGCCGGCAGCGAGGGAAAAGCAGCAATCAACAGCCTTTTCGAGACGGCCCTGCGCCATCCTTCACAAATTTACGCGAATGCGCTCATCCATAGTTATGAACTTCTTTCTAAAAGCCTGTTGATCACCTCGCCCGACGAGAATTTCAATACCGGTTACCGTTGGGCGCTGGTGTCTGCCGACCGTTTTTTTGTAAATACCCCGGGAATGGGCAAAGCCCTTGTAGCGGGATATTCAACCACCCGGCACGGCTGGGATGGCGGTCACAAAGTAAACGGCAGACCAGGATATGGCTGGTATTTTGGCCGCGATGGCGAGTGGAGCAGCTTTGCGCTGCTCGACTACGGTGATTTCGGTAAAGTAAAATCGGAGCTTGAATTCTTTAATAATTACCAGGACCTTACCGGCAAGATCCTTCATGAGGCAAGCACTTCGGGGATCATTCATTATGACGCGGCCGACGCAACACCCCTGTACATCGTGCTGGCGGGAAAGTATTTCAGGCATACCAACGATACGGCCTTCCTGCGCCGGATATGGCCCAACGTGAAACATGCCATACAATTCTGCTATTCCACCGACACCGATCATGATCACCTGATCGAAAATACCAACGTGGGGCATGGGTGGGTTGAAGGCGGTGAACTGTATGGCTCACATGCAACACTTTACATGGCCGGATCATGGTTTGCCGCCCTCACGGAGGCCTCAAACATGGCCGCCTTCATGCACGATCCCGATGGCCCGAAATATGGCTGGGAATCGGAAGAGGTCAGAAATGTGATCAATACCAGTTTCTGGAGCGACCAACAGAAATTTTTCGCCTATGGAAAGAACAGGGACGGAAGCTACCGCCGTGAACCAACCGTTCTGCCAGCCGTTCCCATTTTGTTCAAGGCGATTGATCCTTCAAAAGCCACGATCTGCCTGAAACAATACGCAGGTAATGCCTTTTCCACCAACTGGGGCGTAAGGATCATCCGCGACGACTCCCGCTGGTTCAAACCAACCGGCTACCATTACGGCAGCGTATGGCCGCTGTTTACCGGGTGGGTTTCTCTCGCCGAATACGGGTCGGGGAATTACCTCCAGGGGTATACCCATATGATGAACAACCTTGATATTTATAAGAACTGGGGGCTGGGGTTTACGGAGGAGGTACTGAACGGGGCTGAATACCAGCCTTCGGGTGTTTGCGCCCACCAATGCTGGTCAGAAACCATGGTATTGCAGCCGGCCCTGGAGGGTATGCTGGGGCTCGATGTAAGGGCCCAGGAAAACAAACTCGGCCTCTCCCCCCGCCTGCCTGCGCAATGGGATTCGCTGGATGTGCGCAATATCAGGATTGACAGCCGTTCGGTGGATTTTCATTTCCACCGGCAAATGATGAATAGGGCTGAAACGCCCGTATACACCTCGGATTTTGATTTCTCCCTTGCAGCAGGCAAATCCCTGCATATCGAATTCATGCCGGTCTTTCCGCCCGCCACCCAAATCAACAGGGTGACCCTGGATGGGCATACTGCTCCGTTTGTCACCTTTAAAACCCCACAGGGGCTGACCCTATTGACAAATTTCGAACTGCGGTCAACCTCGCGCCTGACGGTAGATACAGGACCCGGAATTTCCCTGTTGCCAGTGGAAAGTGATCCGAAGCCCGGTGAACCATCCGAAGGTTTGAGGATCATTGAAACACACATCTCCAGGTCAGGTTACCAGGTCACCGTGGAGGGAAAAAGCGGAAGCTCGGGCATTATCGAAATCTATTCTCCCGCCTCCCCGATGGAAATCGCAGAAAATGCGAGGTTCCTCGATCAGAAAAACGGCATATACAGGTTCGCGGTCGATTTTGAAAAATCAACAGATAAATATGTTGAAAAAAACGTCACTTTCAGCCTCAAATAACCCATGGGGCCGGTTGACCTGCCTTAGCGCACTCCTGTTGCTGATGCTTCATCCCGGAACGGGTTATGGCCAGTTTCTTTCCAATCTTCATGCCATGCGAACCGACGCACTCTTTACCACATATGCCGCCCCGCCGGCAAGGTCGGAGTATACAAGCGACCAGGGATACCAGTTCCGCTGGAATGATGAAGAATCGGGAATCGAATTCATTTCGGCTGCGGGTCCAAACATGGGCATCGCATTTATGAAGGACAAACGACTGGTAATCAAACTAAATGAATTGTTTCGTGAACCAGTTGTCACCACATCCTACAGCGACCTTGTAAAATACAATTACTACCCTTTCAGGGATCTCAGGGTTGAGGTCGTTTTTAATGTTTACAGTTCGGTCACCGCTGTCGTTCAGTACAGGTTCATCAATGAGGGGGTCTTCCCGGTTGAGATGTCGGCCCTGCCCTACCTGTATTATCCCTCCTCCACCTCGGCCATGGCTGCTGATCAGCGACCGGCGCCCGGCATATTTCGGTTTGAACTGATAAAAAAACGCGATGACTGGATGGTTGAACACCATATTCCGCTGACCGATACACTGGAAGGCTGGTATTCACTGGCGGGCTATGACAACATAGCAGGATTTTGTTTCCCGAAGGATCATCCCTCCTCGGAAATCGCCCGGCAGGAAGAACTGCAGAAACATACCAGCCGTTTCATTTGCGGGATCACCGACACCTGCCGGTATCTGCTTCAGCCGGGTGAAACAAAGTCGCTGCGGGTTGTCGTCAGTCTTGATGGAAAACGAGAGACCACCTTCCCTGATCTTGAACATGTGTTAAGGGAGGACGAACAGGCCTGTGCAGGAATTCCACGGTTGAAGTTTGCACGCAGTGACGATGAGTTGTTATACTGGAGCGCATTTTCGCTGTTGCGCCAGTGCATGATGCCCCCCGGGGGGAAATGTTCTCACAATTATTATATTTTTTCCCGCGAACCGAAATGGGGCTGGGGATATGGTGGCCAGGTTTTTCACGAAAGTCTTGCCATGACTGCCTATGCATACATGGAACCGGTGGGTGCTATGAATTCACAACGGGTCTACATGGAGCGTCAGCAACCCGACGGGTATATCAATTACAGGACTGGTCCATTCCTCGACGAATCCATTGAAACCAACGGGCAGCAAACCAGTTCGGCGCCCTGGTTCAACTTTGAAAATATCGAGATATTCAAAATCACAGGCGACAGGAAATTCCTGCGTGAAGCCTATGATTCCGGTCTTAAATTCTATCGGTTTTATGTTAATAACAGGGATGCCGATCATGATGGACTTTGTGAATGGGGCGGCAATGCCGAACTCGAATCGGTCAGGGACGCCCGCGTAGCGGTATGGGACAAGGTGGGCCTGGCTGCAAATTTCGAAGGGCCCGATGTGAATTCCATGCTGGTAAAGGAGGCGAAATCACTTGCTGAAATGGCCGGCCTGCTTGGGCTAAGGAAGGAATCACAGCAATTTATCGAAGAGGCTGAGCACAGGGCTGCACTTATCAACAAATTCCTTTGGGACCCGGAAACCAGGTTTTACTACAATATCAGCAAAGCGAACCACACATTTGGTTTTAAATCGCCTTCCGATTTGAAAATCAGGGAGATCATCGGATTTCTACCGCTTTGGGCGGGGGTCGCGGATAAAATACAGGCAGGGTTCCTGGTTGAAAAAATGAATGATTCAACCGAATTCCGGAGGCCTTATGGAGTACCGTCATTGTCGGCCGCCAGCGATTACTACTGCCCGATCGGCTACTGGAACGGCCCGGTGTGGGTGCAATGGGAATACCTGCTCTACCGTGGGTTGCGCGATTACGGCTATGAAAAGGAAGCCCGTGACCTTTCGCGAAAGGTGATGACAAACATGATCCATCACCTGAAGAAAGACCATGTTTTCTGGGAATTTTACAGTGCCGATGATCTCCAGGCCGGGTGGAACAAAACCTACATATGGGCGGGAATCGCCGCACGATTCCTGATCGATGAAGCGGCGCAGAAATAACAATCCCCGAAAAAAATAAATTTCGCCAGGTTCCGTGAACCTGGCGAAATCAATGGAAAGTTAAAAATCAGACGGGATTTTAAAAGCATTGAAAATCTTATCAACACCGCTTGCAGTGGCTCCGTGATAGGAGGCTTCCAGTATTTCCTCATCGGTCCAGCCCAGGTTCCTGAGTTTGTCGACATCCTCCTGCACAATGGCATTGGAATTTTTTGTCACACTGAGGACGAACAACAGCATGGCCAGGTCCTTTTCGTTTAGAGGTGCTTTCGTGGGATCCAGCTTTATTTCGGCAATCGCCTCAGGCAAAACACCGTACTGCAGCAGGATCCCGGAATTCATGCCGACACAATAGCTGCACTGTTCCTGGTCGGAAACCAGGAGCCGGATGAATGCGAGTAAATTCCCCGCCAGGGTCTTGTGGCGCATGTAAAAACCGAGGTTGCTGTATTGCCTGTCGAGCACGTAAGGGCTGGGGCTGAATACCTTAAAAGCATTCGGGATAAACCCCATCGTGCTGGTCATGGACTCATAAATTTCGGCAACCCGTCCGGTAGCCTCATCTTTTTCAACTAATTTCAATAGTGACATATTTCTTTGATTTAAGTTTGATGTATGTATGGTTTATGTAACGCTTACCTGGGTCTTCGCATTGTATCAACCATGTGAAACGAATGAAGACATCCACTTAACTATATAAATATCCGTACGTTAAAAATACAGGCCGCATGGTATTATGTGGCACAGTTCGCTTTGCTAAAATACAAAAGCAAGCCAAATACCCGACGCTCCTCTCCCCAAAATGTTAAATTTCCTGCAATATAGTTCTCCGGCAATAAATTTTAACCGATGCTTCATCTTCCCTATGCGGAAATTCCATACTTTCATCCTCAAATTTAACATTCGTCAAGGATGAACCGATCATTGCTTTTCTTTTCCCTCCTGCTTTCCGCTTTTACCATGGTCGCCCAGCAATTCAAGCCCGTCGAGGACTACGTGCGCATAAGTGCCCGGGCAGGTGACCCTCTCTACACAACTTATGCTGCCACCATGGCAAGGTCGCGGCTCTATGGAGATAAAGCCTATAAAATGGATTACTATTCGGACAGCCGGCCGGTGACCTATACGTCGGACCAGGCAGGCCGGATGTTCTGTATCTGGAAAATCGATGAGGTGGCTGTTACAGGCATCGGCGAATATCTAGTCAAGCCGGTTGTCAGGTTCTCATTTCCTGACATGGCCATATTAGAATATGAACCTTTTCGCGGCATCCATGTGAAGGAGACCTTTTTCGTCTACAGTTCCTCGGTGGCGCTGGTAGACATGGAGGTAAAAAATATCGACAGGATTGCACATGAGGTAGCAGCCTATCCCATTCTTGAAACAGGTAATGATTCTCTGGAGATCGACCACTTTGATCCGGAATCGGATGGCTACGTTACAAAACGGACCGAGAGCCCATACCGTCTGATCAGCAGCCTGAAGACAGAGTACGGGTACCCGACACGCGTAACTGACTTTTTTTCAGCCGGTTGCAAGTCTGTATCCCATGGCGGTTACCGCGGTGATATGTCCGATTTTTACAATGCCATTAAAACCGATTTCTATTCAAATAAAAGGGTTGATTCACTGAACATGAGATCAGACGGGATGGTTGATTTTATCGCCCTTCATTTAAAAAAGAGGCTGAAACCCGGTGAATCGGTAAATTTCAGGTACCTCAGGGGATGCCAGGATCAGAAGGAGGATTTGGGAAAGCTTGAAAAAATCGTGGATTCTGTAAAGACCTTCATGCTGAGGAGTTATTACGAAGATAACCTGATCCTTTTTTCAAAGATTCCCAGGATTGCATTCAGGAGCACCCCGGAAAAACTGGCTTACCTCGGCGCATTCAACCTGGCACGCGGGTGCATGTACCCACCTGCAGGACAGTCAAAGTACAACTTCTACGTGTTTTCGCGGAATCCAATCTGGGGCTGGGGACACGGGCACCAGGTACTTCACGAATCACTGTCCATGATGGCTTATGCATACCTTGATCCTGTTTCGGCAGAGGGTTCCCAGCGGGTGTACATCGACCAGCAGCGCGACGACGGCCTTATCGCCTATCGGCATGGCCCGAGAGGGATGCAGGACTACCCTCATAAAAACATGTCGACCACCTCCGCCCCCTTTTTCAGCTGGATAAACCTGGAGGTATATAAGATCAACAAGGACAGGAAGTTCCTGGACGACGCATATGCTTCGGGAAGCAAGTATGTTGAATGGCTGATTAAAAACCGCGACAGCAACCACGACGGCACCTTTGAATGGGGTCCATATGGTATTATCGAGAATGTGCGCGACTGGTACAACGCCGTGTTCCAGGTTTCGGCTGAACGTTATCTCGATGTCGACAAGGAGGATATTTCCGATGAACTAGAATGTCTCGACCTCACCCTCATGGTGATAAAGGAAGAACGCAGCCTTTCAAAAATGGCCACGCTCCTCGGTAAAAATGAGGAGGCGGAAAAATGGCTCGCACTTGCCGAACATACGACAAAGCTCGTGAATGAGCGCATGTGGGATGAACCTTCGGGATTTTACTATTCGGTGAATAAAAAAGATTACTCCTTTACATTCATGACCCGCGACCTGAAGCGCCAGGAAATCATCGGGTTCCTTGCCCTGTGGGCAGAGGCCGCTCCCAGGGACAGGGCCGAACGGTTGATCCAAACCCTTACTGACACCACGCGTTTCTGGCGAAAATACGGGGTCCCGACCCTCTCTGCACAGGATTCCTGGTACAATCCGAATGTTGATTATTGCTGTAAATGGAACGGTCCGGTATGGATGCTCTGGGATTATATGGTCTACGACGGCCTGCGGAAATATGGTTATACCGGTCTCGCCCATCTGCTTGCGGCGAAGATGATCAATTGCGTTACCGTACAGTTATCAAAAAACCACAACTACTGGGAATCTTACAGTCCCGACAACGAAGCATTGAACTGCCCCCCCAATTATATCTGGGATGCAGTCATTGCAAAATTGTTGATCGATGAAAACCAGAAGTAGTACCTTTGGAGGTTAAATCTCCACCTATGAAACTGTTTTTGGCTCAACCTGCAATTGCGCTGCTGATCCTGTTGCTGGGATCTTCGTCATGCAACACCGGCAACCGGGCCGACATTCAGAACCTGGTTTCTCCCTCAGCCCTCCCCTACCTGAAGAACAGCAAGCTGATCCAGGTTTCTAGCTATGACACTACCGGCAGGAATAATGACCGGATCACCATCGAACCGGGTAAAAAGACCACCATCTTTAATGTTGAAGGTCCCGGCATGATCGTCAGGTTCTGGTTTGCAATTGATTCACGGGATCCCTATTTTTTGCGCAGGGTGGTGCTCCGTATCTTCTGGGATGACGAGCCAAGGCCGTCGGTGGAAGTTCCCCTGGGAGACTTCTTCGGCTGCGGTTTTAAATACAAACTTTATATTTCTCAATACCTGGGGATGACAAGCGGCGGCTATGTGTGCTACTACCCGATGCCTTTTGAGAGCAGGGCACGCATCGAAATTGCCAATGAGACACGGCAGGAGATTCCAGGATTTTTTTACCAGGTGGATTATCAGAAATTTGAAGGTGCCCTTGATCCGGATGTAGCCTATTTTCATGCGCAATGGAACCGGAGCATCCGCACCGGTTATGATTCTAATTATGTTCTGCTCAGGGCAGTGGGCAAGGGACATATCGTGGGCATGAACCTGAACATGCAATCATACACAGGCGGACTTTCCTACCTTGAGGGTGATGAAATGATATATGTCGATGGAGAGAAAAGGCCATCCATCCATGGAACTGGAACAGAAGACCTCTTCTCGGGTGGCTGGTATTTCAACAAGGGTGAATTTGCAGGTCCCTACACGGGGTTGATATACAAGAACGATTCTCTCGGTCAGATCGCCGCCTACCGTCAATACATCATGGACCCGATTCCTTTCAAGAAAAATATCAAGTTTACCATTGAACATGGCAACGAGAACCAGGATATTGCTGATTACAGTTCAACCGTTTACTGGTATCAACTGGAGCCGCACGCCCCTTTCCCCCCATTCCCCATTGCCGGTCAGCGGATCCCTTTACGCATCGTGAAGCCCGCGCGGATGCATGAAGCCGAATCACTCAAATATAAGATGGAAGGTTTGACTTCAAAGGTGATGGATATGTCGGATTACGGACCCGAATGGGGTGGCAACAGGCAGATGGTGATCGCGGCACATGATAAATCCTTCTTTGAAATGTACCTGGGAAATCTGCGGGAAGCAGTCTACGACATGAACCTTTACTATACCAGGGGGCCCGAATATGGCAATGCCGAGGTATTTGTCAACAATATAAAGGCGGGAACCATCAGCGGGTATTCGCCATATACAATGCCAAGCGGCAAGGTCACGCTTCCGGGACTTAAGAACGTAACGGGAACGGCCGTATTCAGGATCGTAGTCACAGGAAAAGATTCTTTTTCGAAGGGTTATTCCATTGGTCTTGACGGGGTCAGCATGGAGCCAAAACGCACTTACATTCCCGAATGGTCCATCCTCGGGCCCTTTCCAAATCCCAGGAAAGCAGGTACGGGGCGCAGGGGCCTTGATTCCGCATACCTTCCCGAAAAGTCGGCCGACCTCCTCCAGGTATATACAGGGGCGGGAAGGAAACCTATTCGCTGGAAATTCGTACAAACACCTGAAAACGGGTTCCTGTCCCTGACCGATCAGTTCATTCCTCATGAAATGGTTGTGGGTTATGCGTTGACCTACATCCATTCAGACGAAAGCTGTACCATACCCCTGATGATCGGCAGCGACGACGGAGCCAAGGTTTTTTTTAATGACAGGGAAATGTACCGGTATCTCGGTGAACGGATAGCAGAGCCTGACCAGGCCGAGATCCATCTCCCGGTAAGGCCGGGATGGAACAAGCTGATGATCAAAATCGAAAATGACCTGGGGGCCTATGGGTTTTACGCCCGGTTGCTTGATCGCGAAAACAAAGTCAGGGTCAGTGCCGGCATGAACAACAACACCGTGGTGAACAAATGAAACAACCGAAAATGAAATATTGTCTGCGCATTTTGGGACTGCTGGTCCCGGTCATGGTCATGCAGTTCAGCCTTCACGGGCAGACCCCCGAGTTCCAGGGGAAACCTGTACCGGCAAACTTTTGCATCAACGCATCTGTAATGGAATTGTACAACATGATCACGGAATACCGTCAGCAGCATGACCTCCCCCCGGTTCAGCTGTCTAAATCGCTTTGTTATGTGGCTGCGCTGCATGTCAGGGACCTGGCCCTTCACCATCCCGACCAGGGAGGGTGCAATTTTCATTCCTGGTCGGGCAAAGGAGGCGGAAAACCGTTCTGTTATCCCCGTGATGAAAACAAGAAAAATTCAGTCTGGGACAAGCCACGCGAACTGACCACCTACCCGGCGAAGGCATTGGAAATTGTTTACTGGGAAAATACAACCCTGGTGAACGACAGTATTTTCATGGTATGGAAAACGGAAGAATATTTCAATAGTTTCCTGCTGAATACCGGAAAATGGCAGGGAAAAACATGGAATGCCATCGGCATCGCAGTCTCGGCGAACTATGCCTGTGCCTGGTTTGGTGAGGCTCCCGATCCGGAAGGCAATGCCTGGGTTTGCGGCAGTATCCCCGAAAATCACGCTCCCGACTCCGCAAAATCGGCGGTGATCATCAAAAAGAGCAAGCCCCTCAAAACAAAACCAGTGGCACATGACAGCGTCCCGGTCAATCATGCCGTGCCCGTCACCCCGGGAACCGCCGGGCCTGCTCAGAAACCGGCAACCAAAAATGATACGGTGGCCAGGACATGGTACATCATTGTGAAGACCAACCTGTCTCCCGATGCCGCCGGTAAATTGGTTAACTCGCTTAAGGCAGCCGATTACCCGGGTGCCAAAGTTCTGAGGCAGGACGATAAAATCAGGGTGTCGGTCTTTGAATCACCTTCCAAACCGGAGGCCACGGCAAAACTCAGGGAGGTTAAAAAGACCTACAAGGATGCATGGCTGCTGAAGAAATGATCCGCAAATCCCGCAATGGCATGCCCGATAAGTTTACTTGATTGTAGTCTCGTTGCGGTCAATTCTTAATTAAAAGCAACCCCGTTTGGCGCAACGCCAACAGTGTAGTGCTTAATAAGAATTCCAAGCGATGAATAACGGTACAGAACCCCGGGATTGGTATAATCCGTGGCGTCAAGGGCGTAGATATCCCCGTTGGCAGGGTTAACGTTAAAACCATAAAACATCCTGGTGGGAATCAAGGGTGCAGCCGGAAGGGCTGTTGCAGTGATGTTCATCGCATAGATACCTGCATACCCGAAACCGCCGCCATAATAGATGGTCGATTTATCGAAACTGATATCGATATGCTGGGGGTGCTGTGAGGATGAAATGATAAATTCGCTTACTTTCTGATAAGATTGTCCTGAAAGTTTAACCAGTTTGGATGGAGTTTCCTTCACGATGTTGAAATTCGTATCATATTTGATATAACCGTAACAGATCACCCAGATGTCGTTGTTGCGGTCGATAACCATCTGTTTGGGGTTATCGCCCACCTGAACTGTCAGTGAAACCTGGTCATTGGCCGGGTTGATGACCGAAATCGTCGAGTCAACCGTGTAGGCCCCCCCGTTGCAAACCAGAATGTTCCCACCGGCAACCAACACCCCTTCAGGGCCGGTTCCCACCTTCACGGTACGGATCACTGTATTCAGGGAGAGATCGACCACTTTGACCACGCCGGTTTCGCCCCATTCGGAAATGTATCCCTTGTTGTTGTATGAGGTCATGAACCGGGGAGAATTGAGACCGGTAATGGTCCCGGTCGCTTTGAAATCGTCGACCGTGGTCACGGCAACCGTATCCGACAAATTGAGCATCATATAGGCTTTTCCCGAAGTGATGTAGATGGATTGCAACAGTTTGCCCAGCGGGTGTTTGTTTACAACCGTATAAATGGAATTCCGAACCGAATCCCCGGCAAAGTCATAATAGCTGACCGATGCATTTGCCATTCCGAAGGTGCCTTCATTCGAGATAAAGGCCCCGTTGGCGTATGGCCCGGCTGATTTATAAACCGTATTGTCTTCTTTTTTGCACGAAGAGATCACTGCCACGATGAACATGGCAAGCAGGAACAGGTTGAACTTGGTTTTCATTGTATTTAAAGATTAGGGTTCTTCACTTTTTTTCCCGAAAGCTACGAAAGATGTCGGCGGCAGGTCTTCTGGCTTGCTCTGTTTTTCAAGGTCTTCCCATCCCGTGACAGCAGGACAGTGACAAAAGAGGTTAAAAACATTTGAGGAGCGTACAGCTGCGGGAACAGCTCCGGATTTTAACCGGATTCCCTTTTCACACGGGTCAGTGGAGACTGGACCGTGAACCAGCAACAAATTCGGGACAAAAGTATGTAAAAATCGGATACCCTAAAAAATATTTATCACCGAACCCTCTTCCGCTGGGTAGGTTTCAGGAAAAATAGTCCTTGCCTCTGCCACCAATGGTTCAACATCCTCATAACGGGCCGAAAAGTGGCCGACCAGCAGTTTCCGGGCACGGGCTTTCAGGGCGATGGCGGCGGCCTCCATGGCGGTGGAATGCAGTTTGTCGGCAGCTGCCGAAGCAAGATCCTGCATAAAGGTGGCTTCATGGTAAAGCAGCCCCACTTCCGTGATGTAAGGTATAATCTGCTCGCAGTACCCTGTGTCGCTGCAATAGGCATATGACCTGGCTAAAGGCACGTTGCGCGGGGGATTTATTTCCCTGAAGATGAAACCGCAGGCAGGCACGCTATGGAGGAGTGGGAAACTGTGAACCTGCAGCCTTTCATTTTCAAAGAGGAGCTGCAACCCTTCAAAGCAAAGGGGCTGAAACACTATTTGAAAATTAAGCCGGGTCAGGGAGGCATCCAGCTGAATATCGATGATCTCCTGCAGCCGGGCAGGTGCATAAAGATGCAGGACCTCCCTGCGTCCAAGCAGGTGCATGGAATTGAGCAGCCCGATGAGTCCGAAAAAATGGTCCCCGTGCAGGTGGCTGATCAGGACGTGACGAATTTTACCGATGGAAACGTGGTATTTCCTCAACTGGTGCTGGGTTCCCTCACCGCAGTCGATTAAAAACAAGCGCTCATTTGCGTTGAGCAAATGAGCGCTTAGGTTCCTGTTGTTTGCCGGTATAGCAGCATTGCTGCCCAGCACTGTCAACGAGAAGGTCATATCAGTTATTCAGCTTCAGCCTCTTCGCTTTCGGTTTCGGCTTCGGGAGTGTTTTCCGCAACCGGTTTGGAATCGCGTGCAAGGTTTTCGGCCTTCACCATGTCGGCCTTCAGGTTTGCAAGTGCATCGATATCGCCAAGGGTCGTTTTCTCAAGGTTATCCTTGAGTTTTTTGACAGCCTTTTTGGTATCGTTCACCTTCTTCAGGTCTGATTTAGCTTCCTTGTTCTTCTCGGCATTGGCCACATCCTGGTGGATTTTGCTGTGGGAGAGGATGATCTTCTTATTCTCCTTGGAGAATTCGATTACTTTGAAATCCATCGATTCTTCTTCCTTCGCCAGGGAGTTGTCTTCCTTGCCAAGGTGACGGAGCGGTGCAAAACCTTCGACACCGTATGGCAGTGCGATGATGGCACCCTTGTCGCTCAGGCTTACGATGGTACCAACGTGAACAGAACCGACTGCAAAGACGTTTTCAAAAACATCCCAGGGGTTTTCTTCAAGTTGTTTGTGACCAAGGCTGAGGCGGCGGTTTTCAACATCAACATCAAGCACCATGACCTCGATGTTTTCACCGATCTTGGTAAATTCGGCAGGATGTTTGATCTTTTTGGACCAGCTCAGGTCGGAAATGTGAATGAGCCCGTCGACGCCCTCTTCCAGTTCAACAAAGATGCCGAAGTTGGTGAAGTTGCGAACCGTAGCAGTGTGCTTCGATTTGAGCGGGTATTTTTCACGGATATTGGCCCATGGATCGGGGATAAGCTGTTTGATACCCATCGACATCTTGCGCTCATCGCGGTCGAGTGTGAGGATCACTGCTTCTACGATCTGGCCGACCTTCAGGAAATCGTGTGCGGTACGAAGGTGCTGCGACCATGACATTTCGGAGACATGGATCAGGCCTTCAACGCCGGTGGTAATTTCAACAAATGCGCCGTAATCGGCGATTACCACAACTTTTCCGGTAACCTTGTCGCCGATCTTCAGATCCTGGCTGAGTGAATCCCAGGGGTGCGGGGTAAGCTGCTTCAGACCCAGGGCGATACGTTTCTTGTTTTCATCAAAGTCAAGGATGACCACCTTGATTTTCTGATCAAGCTTGACAATCTCTTCGGGGTGGTTGATGCGTCCCCAGCTCAGGTCGGTGATGTGGATGAGGCCGTCGACGCCGCCAAGGTCAACAAATACACCATAGCTGGTGATGTTCTTGACGGTACCTTCGAGGATCTGTCCCTTTTCAAGCTTCTTGATGATCTCTGCCTTCTGGGCTTCGAGTTCGTCTTCGATGAGGGCCTTGTGCGAAACAACCACGTTCTTGTATTCGTGGTTGATCTTCACAACCTTGAATTCCATAACCTTATCAACAAAGACATCGTAATCCCTGATGGGCTTGACATCAATCTGCGAACCGGGGAGGAATGCTTCGATTCCGAAGATATCAACGATCAGACCGCCCTTGGTGCGTGATTTAACGTACCCTTTGATGATCTCCTGTTTTTCATATGCATCGTTAATGCGTTCCCATGATTTCAGGATACGTGCCTTTTTATGCGAAAGGAGCAACTGTCCGGTGGTATCTTCCTGGTTCTCGATGTAAACTTCAACTTTATCACCGATCTTGAGTTCAGGATTGTAGCGGAATTCGTTGATCTGGATCACACCATCGCTTTTAAACCCGATGTTGACGATAACTTCGCGGTTGGTCATGGTGACCACTGTCCCTTCGATCACTTCGTGATCCTGGATGGCGCGGAGCGTCTGGTCATAAGCCTCTTCGAGCTTGCGACGTTCGTCATTCGAATAAATTTCATGTTTTTTCCCGATCGCATCCCAGTCAAAATCGGCGGGAGCTACCGGAGGGGCCGGTTTCGGCCTGCTTGTTCTTACCGGTTCGTGCACAACCGGCACTGCTACGGGTTCTGCAACAACCTCGGCAACGGGTTCTGCAACAACCTCTGCAACAGGTTCCGCAACAACCTCTGTTTCAGGTTCCGCAACAACCTCTGCTTCAGGTTCTGCAACAACATCCGCAACGGGTTCTGCAACAACCTCGGCAACAGGTTCTTCAATAATTTCTGCTTTCACTTCTGCCACAACAGGGGCTTCGGTTTCTGCGTTCACAACTTGTTCAACAATGGGCTCAGGATTCTGCTCCATGTTAACATTGGTTTCTTCAGGAGTCATTCAAATTTGCTTTGTGGTGACGCGCTTGCGCCATCCGGATTTAACATTTAATTGGCTGTCAGGGAATTATATAAAGAACGATTTCCATTTTCCCCTACAAAAATGGGGTGCAAAGATAGAAATAAAAATGATACCGACCAAGCGGTATCTTTGATTTACTTGTTAATTTTCACGGTGTTATTGTTCTTTCCAGGTCCCGTTCCCACGATTTTGGCTGACAGGAGAAAAGGCGGATAAGAAAAAGGGGGAGCCTGTCGCAATCGGACAGCCTCCCCCCTCCCCTTGCATTTCCACCTTTTTTATTCCCGTACCATCTTTTGTGTATAAGATTTCCCGCCGATCCTTATTGTATAAAAATAGATCCCCTTTTCCAGGGATGAACAATCGATGGTAAATTTCGCCGCGCCGGTGTTCACCATCCCCCTGTCGCTGGTGATTTTTATTTCGCCCATGATATCATGCACTTCAATGGTGATGTGTGCTGGATAGTCCACATATACCGGGATCGTTACCGTGCCTGCAACCGGGTTCGGGAAACCGGGGCCTACCAGGCAACCACGCCCCTCCCGGGCCTCAGCTGTGCCCTCGGTGATGAAGTCTGCGGCAGGAATTTCACGATACTGCATGTTGACGTTGTGCACCGGGATCGTCGGGTCCTTCACATTTGAACCCGGCTGTGCCGAGGTTTGTACGAGCAACTGCAGGTTGTTGTTTTTCACTCCCCTGGCAACGGAGGGGTAGACATATTCCTGGAAAATGTAGATGAAATCGGAGTTGAAATCCTTCATTTCCGACCATGCAGGTTTCCCGTTGAACCATGCCCTTCCCCATATGTGACGGTAATTGTATTGGTCAGGTGAAGGATTGCCCACGGTGACGGACGACCAGATGAAGTAAAGATTGTTGTAACTGTCGAGGACCAGTTGCGGGAAACTTGACAGGCTCACGCCATACGACGGGAAATTGACGATGGTGTCGCCGGTCGCATCGGAGGCCACATACCCGACGCAGAGATGATGTGCGATCAGTGTGTCAAGATCGGTTACAATGGCGGTATCCAGCACAGGCATGGTAGAATTCCAATAGACAATCCCATCGGTCCCCGGTGCATATTTGTGCCCCGTACCATCGTCAAGCGCCCGCATGCGGCCGAACGCCACGTGGAAAACACCATTCTTGTCCATCACACCTGAAAATGAACCATCACTGCAAATGAATCTTGGTGTAACATGATTTTCAGGATTTTTACAATAATAATTAGGCAGGATGGGGACCTTTGTCCAGGTATTCCCGTTATCATACGACTTCATCAGGAAGGTGTCCACCCAGTTTCCGCCACAGAGGAAGGCAATGGTATCGCCGTGCGGTTCAATCCATGAATATTCGTCACCGTCAAAACCTTTATAGTTCGATGAATCAAGACCCGGGAACTGGATCCCCTGCTTGTCCCAGGTAGTGCCACCGTCGGGCGACCGGTAATAGAGCAGGGCCCCGTCAAGACCACGGTAAATGTTACCGCCGTTGGAAACCTTGCGGGTCATTGCGAGAATATGGATGTTCTGGAAATTGGAACCGTTGGTGATAACCGCCGGCCATACCAGCGGTGCATTGGCTGACGGGGATGTCGGGGCCATTTTTTCCGTCCATGCCCCGGTCCCCTTGACCGGTCGGGTGTTCATGACAAGATCGACGGTGGCATTGTGTGAAATGACCAGTTCCCCGTTGCCCATCCACCGGCTGATCGTGGGCCAGCCGGCTTTCACGCTTTCAATTCTTGCATCGGGGGCGGCACCCCAGTTGGTGCCGTTATTGTAATTGTAACCGGTACCGCGGTCAGGATACCCGGCGACATCGCTCTTCATCCACACGGCCGACAGTGATCCGTCGGGCCAGAGGAAAAGACGCCCCGGCATGGACGAATTGGTCTGCTGATCATACACCAGGGAGACACCAATGTCGCCATCAGCAACCGATTTGGAGTTCACAAAGTTGTTGCCGGCACGGCCGAAGGGATTCATGTCATCGACCTTGACCAAAGCGGGCATGGTCATGTTTTGCAATGACGCAGAAGGCACGGCTCTTTGCAGTTGTGCAAGGGAAACAGCGCAAATGCAGACGGCAGGAATAATCAATATAATATTTTTCATAATCCGACATTTTTTAGGTTAACGTCCGAAATTTGATTTTTGTTAAAACAGGGAGATGCGGGCCCGGCAATCTCCCTGTTTCTCCGGCCCGGGTACTCAAAATCCCGCCACCGGAAGCCTCGCGGATTTATGCGCCAGTGGCTGTTCCGGAACCGATCAATCAGAAATCCCCGAAAATTTGTTTATCTGAACCAAAAACCAAAAATGAACAGGGAATATCCGAAATCAGGTCGGTCATCTTTTTGATGCACAAATCCATGATGTTAAGGCAAATTTAACATCGCCGGCCGCACGGGTAAAATCAACTCTTTCAGCCGTGGAATATGGTCGATGTAAAAGCAAAAAAACCTGATTTCGGATTTTTGACCTGCCACTTGCCGTTTACCGGAAAAATGAACCCGGTTGGCGATGATATGTTCCGTGTCATTTCCCGCTATGGGCAGGGACCAAAGCAAGAGCGGTCACAGCTCTGTGGATGGTAAAGGATGGATAATAAGAAAGGATTGGATTTGCTCCGACAAACCCGGTATTATTAAGAGGAAAAAAATATCGGCGAATCGCTGGTCAGTTCCTGATCAGACCGTATTTTTCAATCTTGGCATTCAGCGTGGGCCGCGTGATCTCGAGGATGCGCGATGCCTCCACCTTGTTCCATTTTACCTCCTTGAGAATCCGGTCGATATGGTATTTTTCAACATCTGCGAGCGACCTGAAGTGCGGAAGCGCCTCCTGGACAACATGAGACTGCTGGATTTTATTGATGGTGATGTTGTCCTTTTCAAGAACATCACTCTTTGACATGACAATCGCCTGAAGGATGGTATTTTCCAGTTCCCGCAGGTTACCGAACCAATCATGTGACTGCAGCATCTCGATCACCCCGTCGCCGATTTTAATCACATTTTTATTCATCCGCTTGTTGAGCTTATGCAGGAAATGGATGACCAGGTCACGCATATCCTCCTTGCGCTCGCGCAGCGGCGGCAGCGAGATGGTGAAAACTTTAAGACGGTAATAGAGATCCTCCCTGAACTTCCCTTCCTTTACCAGTGCTTCAAGATCACGGCACGTAGCAGCAATGATCCGGGCTTTCATACTGAGGGTTTCATGACCGTCGACCCGCTCGTATTCAAGGTCCTGGATCACGCGCAGCAGCTTTACCTGCGTGTTGAGTGATATATCCGCTATTTCATCCAGGAAAATCGTACCATCCCCGGCAAGTTCCAGTTTGCCTTTTTTTTCGAGAACCGATCCTGTGTAAGATTCCTTTACCTGTCCGAACAGTTCTGCTTCAAGCAATGTTTCGCTCAGGGTGCTGCAATTCAGGATCACGAAGGGATTTAACCGGGTGATTCCGGCAAAATGGATCAGCCGGGCCATAAGTTCCTTACCGGTCCCGGTTTCGCCCTGGATGAGCACGTTTACCTTGTTGAGCGAAATCCGCCCGATGTTTTTGAAGATCTCCTTCATCTGGGTCGTTTTCCCCATTGCAACATTATCGCCAGGCATGCTTTCGCCGGAAACACCGGTATCGAGGACCTCGTTGAGGCTCTGGCTCAGCCTGACTGAGTTAAGTGCATTGTGAACCGTAATCTTTAACTGGATGGGATTGAACGGTTTTTCAAGAAAATCGAAGGCACCAACCTGAATGGACCGGATGGTGAGTGCAACATCACCGAACGCTGTAAACAATACAACCGGGAGGCGGGGGTTGATCTTATGGATTTCGGCGAGAACCTCGAGGCCATCCATGCCGGGCATCCTGAAATCTGTCAGGACAAGATCGGGTTCTTCCGAAACTACAAGCTCCAGCCCTGTTTCCCCGTTCTCGGCCTCAATGGTTGTATAACCTTCCTTGACCAGGGTGTGCTTTAGCATTGTTCTGTATATCTGCTCATCATCAATAATCAGAATCTTTTCCATGTTCGTTCCTATTATGCATTTGTAAAACCGGAGGAATGTTCCAACCGTTAAAATGCAAGGGATTAACTTAGTTTATGTTCAAAAGGCTAACAAAGATAAAATAATTTAACATGCTTTGTTAATTTTTTTACATAAATATTTGCAAGTTACTGATTGATTGAGAAAAATTATTTATTAACATGTTGTTACCATGGCAAATGGGGCTAAAAGCGACCAGCAATATCCTGCCATGAACTGCCCTGCTGATAGTCGGCAACCACCAGGGTGGGCTCCGCCACCCTGAAATTCCCCATCAACCCGGCAATTTCGCTGCGCAGGATGGTAAGCGCATTTTCGATGAGATCATTTCTGAACCCCCTGTCGCCGAGTGCCATCACCATTTCCATGGAGACGATCCGGCCAATGGCCTGGCCCAGTTCAACCATTTTGCGTTGCGGAAGCTGCATGTCGAGATCAAAATCGAGCTGGTTCCTGATGCTGGCAGCGCTGTTGCCAGTAAGGTGGAAAGCATTCAGGAAACGGTAAAGGTTGTTCTCTTTTACCTTTTTCATCAGTTTGACGACACCCTCGGTGATCTGCGCATATAAGATGTCGTTGGAACCTTCAAATATCTGGAAAGGCCGGCTGTCGATGATGCCTCGTCCGCCGATGTGGTTAAACCGGTAAGCTTTCGCCCCAACCAGTTGCACAAGCGATTGTGCGGCAGACTGCATCATGTCGGTAACCACCGACTTGAAGGTATTGGCCACCAGTCCGGATGTGGAGAGATCCTGTTCAATTCCCGCCTTATCGCAGCTGTAGGCGCACATGGCCGACGAAATCGTATAGGAAGCCTGCAGGTGTGAAAGGCGTTTCTGAACCTGGTCGTACCCGAAAAGACTGTGGCCGCCCACCCATCGCTGTTTGCAATGTTCGATCGCCTCATCCATCATCCTGTGGATAAAACCATGTGCCATGCCAGGGAACTGCAGCCTGCTCCTGTGAAGAAGGTCAAGCAGAATGTTGATCCCGGTCGTTTCAGGCTCGAGGCGGTGGTTCCTGGGGACACTGACATCGATCCGGTTCCGGCCGTATGGGATCTGGTAAAGACCGAGGTTATCAAAAAGTTCTTCAACTTCAATGCGTTGCCCGGTTTCCTTTACATCGCAAATAAAAAACTGGATGTCCCTCTTCAGATCGCCGGAAGGAGTGCGCTCGCGCGCCGTCAGCAGCCAGTAACGGGCATACCCCGTCAACCCGGCCCAGTGTTTGGTTCCGTTGATACGGTAATGGTCGCCCCTGTCGGTGAAACTGGTTTGCATGTGCAGCGCATTGCTTCCGAAATCGGGTTCGGTGATCATGAGTCCTCCCATGCTGCTTTCGGAAAGGAATTTTTTAAACACCAAACGCTTCATCTCCTGGGAGGCAAATTTCGATACCGGCTGAATAAATAGGGCGGAATTGATCCCGATCGTGAGCGATAAGGCAAGTGACTCATAAGATGCCGCAGACAATACCGCGAGGATTTCAGCGGTAACCCCTCCCCTTCCCCCGTTGGCCTTTGGAATACTGACCGACAAGGGATTATGCGACATGATCTCCGATATTACCGCCGGTGGAACCCCGCGGTTCAGGTTGTGCGGATCGTGTTCGGCATGCCCACGGAATACTTTTCGGATCTGGTGCTGCAGGCCTTCAAGAAATGCAGGAAACGGTTGGATATCTGTGTGACCCGCCACGGCCCCCGCGGCAGGATTTATTACTGGTTGAGTTATGGTCATTAAAATGAATATTGAGGTTAACCTTTTACATGATACACTTCGCACGTAATCAGGTACTAAATTATTGAAATATGCTGCAAATGTACGCAATTTGAAGATATTCAGTGTTTTTCGCCGGTTCAAAATGTTCATTGAATTGCATCTAACTGTTAATTAACTGTTTGTGATATATCACCCTACCCCTTTTTACACCACGCTCCTGTTTCACCGGTAATGATCTTTTACGTATTTTTGAATTCAAAACCAATTCCAATGAATTACCAGGATATTTTTAACCGTTTATGGAGCGAGTATACCCTTCACAACCCGTCGACAAAGAAAATTTTCGATCTTTTTATGGCTGAAGGCGAAACCGTTATCAACGACCATGTTGCCTTCAGGACTTTCAGTAACCAGCTTACCGGCATTGACGTCCTGGCGTCAGTCTTCACAAGCAACGGCTATGCCTTCGTGAGGGATTACCATTTCGAAGCCAAGAAACTCTATGCAAAACATTATGAACACAAGACGGATAAAAACGCCCCGCGGGTATTCATCAGCGAATTACTCGTGGATGAATTCAGCCCCTTTCTCAGGAAAACGGTGAGCAACTGGATTGCTGAAATCCCTCCGGAAGCATACGGAAACGAAGGTCTGGTATATGCCGGCAACCTTTCAGGAACACCCTCCTACGCGGTTTATGAAAAACTGCGGACTGAATCGGAATATGCCGCCTGGCTATACGTGAATGGCTTCTGCGCCAACCATTTCACCGTCAGTGTGAACCGGCTGAACAAATATGATTCAATAGAGAAGGTCAACGCATTTTTGAAGTCACACGGGTTTTTATTGAACAATGGAGGGGGTGAAATCCAGGGAACACCCGCTGAACTGCTGGAACAATCGAGTACCAGGGCGGAGAAGGTTTCCGTTGTTTTTTCGGAAGGGACCTTTGAAATTCCGGGTTGCTATTATGAATTCGCCCGGCGATATCCCGACGCCGACGGGAACCTGTACAGCGGTTTCATCGCAAAATCGGCGGATAAGATTTTCGAATCAACAAATTTCTATAAAAAATGAGAAGGAGATTGAGTATCTTCGTACTGCTGGGCTTGATGGCAGCCACGGCAGGATGTTCCACCGGGGATGCGAAAAAAAACGCTCCGACTTATAAGTTGCCGGAAGCAGGAACCCTGCACGATAATATTCAAGGGTTTACCGCAAGGGATATTTCCTACGCCCTGTACCTGCCCAAAAAATTTATTCCGGGAGGCACGACCGCCGGGAGCGGGAAAGGCAATACTTTGAAAGCCGGCATCAGGAGATGGCCCGTCATCGTTGCCTTTGACCCGCATGGCGCCGGTGCCATTCCTGTTAAGAAATACATGGAACTTGCCGACCGTTATGGCTTCATCCTGATCGGTTCCAACAATTCAAAAAACGGGCTGCCGGTCAACGAGACCTGGGCCATTGTCTCAGCTTTGATCACTGAGGTGCTTGCGGTTTACCCGGTCGATACCAGCAGTTTCTGCATGGCGGGATTCTCTGGCGGTTCCAGGGTTGCAGCCATCGCGGCCATGGACTTCCCGATCATCAATGCCGTGATCGGTTGCGGGGCGGGACTTCCAGGGGGAACATTGCCCACGGTCAACCGGTTCAGCTATTTTGGTATTGTGGGAACAGGCGATTTCAACATGGGTGAAATGCTGGCGCTTGAAGAACCGATGACCGGGGCGGGGATACGGCACTTCATCACGACCTTCGCAGGAATTCATACCTGGCCGCCCGCGGAGGTGATGGAAGAAGCCATCAGGTGGAACCTGCTGAATGCCATGCGCGACCGGACCATGCCATCCAGCGATTCAACAGTTGCCGCAATCCTTGAGGATATGCGAAAGAAGGTAACTGTTTTAAAAGCCGCGAACCGCCTGATTGCCGCATCGGATGCATGCCGCGAAGCCGCCCAGTTTGCCGCCGGACTGGCTTCTGCCGAATGGTTCAGCGTTGAGCTGGATCGTCTGAGGAAACTGCCCGCTTATAAAAACCAGGTGGATTACCGTAATGCAATCCTGAAAAAGGAAAGTGTTGAACAGGCTTTCCTGCAGGAGTCGCTTGCATCGAAGGACCTCCCGTGGTGGAATCATAAAGTGGAGATGATGGGAAGCAAAAACATGAAGGGAAAAAACCCGGAAGATACCCTGATGAACTCCCGCCTTAAAGCTTACCTGAGCCTGCTGTGTTACTCCTATGCGAACTCAGCGATGGCGCACCACGAGCCCGAGTTGGCTTCAAGAATCATCTCGGTGTACGAAATTTCCGACCCTCCCAACCCCGAACCCAATTACATGAAGGCCGTTTTGCTTGCCGGAAGATCTGAAAATGAAGCGGCGCTGAACCAAATAAAGGTTGCCGCGGGCAAAGGATTTTCCGACAAAGGAAGGATGATGCAGCAGCCTGAGTTCGAAGCCCTGAAAAGTTCGCCGGCTTGGTTTGACCTGTTAAAACCGATGAAGTAGCTTGGGCGCAGCCATCCATTCTACAATAATTACTCACTGACACCATTCATGATGGACCAGGAAAATTTTCAGAAGAAGATCGATTTGTTCAGGCCTGGTTTTGCCGGGGAGATCCATACGGGTAATACGCACCGCATCCTCTATGCCACCGACGCCTCCGCCTACCGGGAGTTGCCCCTGGGGGTGGCATTGCCAAAACACAGCGAGGATATCCGGAAACTGATCCGTATTGCAAATGAAGAACATTTTTCCCTGATCCCGAGGACAGCCGGAACTTCCCTCGCCGGGCAGGTGGTAGGAAATGGCCTGGTGGTGGATGTTTCACGGCACATGACCCGCATCCTCGAACTAAACGCCGAAGAGCACTGGGTTCGAGTTGAACCCGGGGTCATCCTCGACGAACTGAATAAGGTCGCCGCATCCCACGGGCTTTTCTTCGGTCCAGAAACCAGCACCTCCAGCAGGTGCATGATCGGCGGGATGGTGGGGAACAACTCCTGTGGCGCCCATTCCATCCTGTATGGCAGCACGCGCGATCATGTCATATCGGTCAGGGGATTCCTGAGCGACGCATCGGAGGTGGAATTCAGGAAATTGTCGCCCGGGGAGTTCACGGAGAAACTTACCGGTGATACCCTCGAAAACAGAATTTACCAGCAGATCAGCGAGATACTCACGGACCCTGCGAACCGGGAGAACATCCGCAGAGAATACCCCGACCGGTCCATCCACCGGAGAAACACCGGCTATGCCCTTGATCTGCTAATGGATACGGAACCTTTTTCAGAAGAAACCAATCATTACAAATTAAAAAATACGAAGGATACTGAACAGGATTACCTGTATGAATCTGGCATCCCGGGATTTAATTTTTCAAAATTGATTGCGGGTTCCGAGGGAACGCTGATGTTCATGACGGAAATAAAACTCAACCTCGTTCCGCTTCCGCCCAAAGAAAAAGCCCTCATCTGCGTGCATTGCCATACCATCGCCGATTCCCTGAAAGCCAACCTGGTAGCGCTGCAATACCAGCCGGGATCTGTTGAACTCATGGACAAGGCCATTATGGACTGTACCAGGGACAACATCACCCAGCGGCAAAACCGCTTTTTCATAGAAGGCGACCCGGGTGCCATCCTGATCATCGAATTTGCCCGGGAAACCCGCGAGGAGATCATGGATATATATGGTAAACTCATGGCTGAACTGAAGGATACCGGGCTCGGCTACCATTTCCCGATCGTCTTTCCACCTGATGTAAAGAAAGTATGGGACCTGCGCAAGGCAGGACTCGGCGTTCTGTCCAATTATCCCGGCGACCGCAAGCCGGTCCCTGTCACGGAAGACACAGCAGTTAACCCTGAGGTTCTGCCTGCCTATATCGCCGAATTTGACGCCATGCTGGCCCGTTTTGGCCTTAATTGCGTGTACTACGCCCACATAGGTTCGGGAGAACTTCACCTGCGCCCGGTGCTCAATCTTAAAAATCCTGCCGATGTTGAACTGTTCCACACCGTTGCATGTGAGACAGCCAAACTGGTAAAAAAATTCAACGGCTCGCTTTCCGGCGAGCACGGCGACGGCCGCCTTCGCGGGGAATTCATCCCGCTCATGCTTGGCCAGGAAAACTACAACCTTTTCAGGGCCATCAAAGCGCTTTGGGATCCCGGTCATATTTTCAACCCGAACAAAATAACCGATACCCCAAGAATGAATTCCAGCCTGCGCTTTGAACCGGGAAAGCCGGTCGTGGAAATCGAAACAGTATTCGATTTTTCAGGGAGCCACGGGATCCTGCGGGCTGCAGAACAGTGCAACGGTTCGGGCGATTGCCGCAACACAGTGATCACCGGAAACTGGATGTGCCCATCCTATATGGCCGTAAAGGACGAAACCACCACCACGCGGGCCAGGGCCAACATCCTGAGGGAATTCCTGACCACCTCTCAAAAGACAAACCCCTTCGACCATCGTGAAATATACGAAGTAATGGATCTTTGCCTCTCGTGCAAGGCGTGCAAGTCGGAATGCCCTTCGAACGTGGACATGGCCAAACTCAAAGCTGAATTCCTGCAACATTATTACGATGCAAACGGGATACCGCTGCGTTCGCGTCTCATCGCGAACATCACCGCCATCAGCAGGGTCGGGAGCCTTGCCCCTTCCCTCTTTAATTTTTTCCAGGGAAACCGGGTTATTTCAGGGGTTACGAAAAAACTGCTTGGATTTGCGCCCCAACGCGCCATCCCATTGCTTTACAGCACAACGCTGAGGGCATGGGCTGCAAAACACAACTCCGGTCCCTCCTCCAACCAGGTCAGAGAGGCACCGGTCGTTTATCTTTTTGTCGATGAATTTTCCAACTTCAACGATGTTGAAATCGGCATCAAAGCCATCAAACTGCTGAATGTTTTCGGTTACCGGGTAATCATTCCCGATCATGCCGAAAGCGGGCGCACCTTTCTGTCAAAAGGGCTGGTCAGGAAAGCGAAGAAACTCGCAAACGAAAATGTAATGAAGCTGAAGGATCTTGTAACTGCAGGATCACCGCTGATCGGCATTGAACCTTCGGCTATCCTCACCTTTCGGGACGAGTACCCCGAACTGGTGGATCCGGGTCTGAAACAGGACGCTTTCAACCTCGCCGGGAATGCCCTGTTGTTTGACGAATTCGTCGCACGTCTCGCCACAGGTGGCATGGAAGCCGTTTCAAAATCCGGTCCAGGGACTGCCGGCCTCTCAATATTGTTTACCGATCGCTCCGGCGTGGTTAAACTCCATGGCCATTGCCACCAGAAGGCACTGGCATCGACCGGTTCAACGAAAATCATGCTTTCCCTCCCGGTTAATTACCAGGTTGAGGAGATCAGGTCGGGTTGCTGCGGCATGGCCGGTTCTTTCGGTTATGAAAAGGAACATTACGAAGTTTCCATGAAGGTCGGTGAAATGGTATTGTTCCCCGCTATCAGGAAATCCCCGGCAGAAGTCATCATTGCTGCACCCGGCACTTCCTGCCGCCACCAGATCATGGATGGTACCGGGACAAAGGCCCTGCACCCGGTTGAGGTGTTGTATGACGCGTTGAAAAGTAGCGAGGTAGCGAAATGGCGAAATGGCGAAAAAAAATAATACCATTTTCAGGGACGGGCGTCCTTGACGCACCGGAAGCCGACGGTTGCGTTGCGGTCGAGGCCCGGTGCCAGCAGGAGCAACATTTCGGGATGGTCGACGGGCAATGGTCCGCCGGTTACATACCAAATGCTCTGCGTCGGGTGATAATAACTGCCACCGCGAATGATCCTGTAATAATAACACCCGTTGTCGTATTCATCGGCGGTCATCTGCCAGACATTCCCAACCATGTCCGTCACCCCGAAAGGGCTGGCACCGCCGGGGAACTGACCGACCGGTGTTTCGAAATTCAGGTTTGAATTGCACCTTGTTGAATCAGCATGGTTTCCCCATGGATATTTCCTGCCGTCGTTTCCCTGTGCCGCGTATTGCCACTCCATTTCTGCCGGAAGCCTCTTCCCGGCCCATTTGGCATAGGCAGCTGCATCACCGGGACTTACAAAGACCACCGGCATGTTTTCAGTCCCTTTAACCGGTTTTCCATTCAACCAATGTTTCAGGTAATTGGACGTATCTTTCGGTATATAAGATGACTGTGCAATAAATTGCTGAAACTGTGCATTGGTTACCGGGGTTACGTCCATGAAATAACGGGGCATGGTCACCGTAAGGGTGTCCCGGAAATCGGGAAAAGGAATGAAGGGTTCGAGCGTACCGCGATCGCGGAGGGTATAGAACCTGAAATTCCCGGCAGGAATTTCAGCCATCCCGGCGGGGGCATGTTTAGTCCTGGGGGTGGCCAGGGGTATGCTAACCAGTTTTGGCTTGCCATTTGTTCCTCCATCCCGGTCAGGGGTCCGGGGTGTTTTTACGGGTGAATCTTTCACGATATTACCTTTAACCGGGAACACAACCCTCTCATCAAGCAGTTCCGTCGTGTCGAAAAGCTGTATGACAACCTTCCCGGGTATGTTATTTGAAAAATAATTCCACGCAACGGCATTCCGTCCGGTATTAAAACGAAACTGCCTGGCTGAATAACCCGGATCACCTGGTGTTAAAACCACAGTTTTCCCGGCTTTTGCACTGAAAATAAGCGAATCCATTCCCTCCTTCACCCAAAGCAAAGCCGGGAACACCGCGATACAGCCTGCATTCCCCTCCCGCCGGCTGTTCAGCCACGACCTGGGAAATGGGTCAACGGAAACCGGGATGACCATCTCCATGTCCCTGGTTGATGCAACAACCTGAAGATGGTTCCAGAGGTCAACCACATGGCTGCTGCTGCCCGGAATTGCTGTTTCGAAAAGCGGGCCATGATGACCGGATGGATTGGCACTGTAGATTGTAAATATTGTTTTTCCATTTGACTCCCACCTGTTTACATAAACGGAGTCCGCCAGGGTTGGCACCAGGGGATAGAAGCTGTCATTGTGGAAGACCGAATTATTTTCCCGAAGGATGCGGGTGGTCCTGCCCATCCAGGCAAACTCCTCCGCGATCCATGCCGGCCGCCCCGGTCGCATGGTATTGATCTCCACACCGTAACCATTGAAAAAAGAGATGGCAAGTTCACGATGGATCCGGTCGTCGGCCAGCTGCAGTACCCTGAAGATGGCAAATTCGGGTTTGATGTATTTGTTCAGGTTGAGCGGCGGAGGCAGTACCAGTGCGTCGTGCACACGCCCGCTCACGATCCCTGGCATGTCTTTCGGAACCGCCATTCCCTCGCTGTACATGATGATTCCCGGCTTCACACGGTCGGCCGATTCCTGCAGTTCTCTGCTCGACGCTCCCCTTGTGTCCAGCACCACGCCGTCGGCATTGGTAGCACGCAGCAGATCCTCCATCCCCTTCAGCTGATCTTCTTTCCTGCTGCCTTCGTCCCAGGGATTATAAGAGATAAAATAACGTTTTCCTGCGCGATGTGTAAAATCAACCTGGCTGCGCAATTCGGCCAGGCCCCCCGGAAGATCGCGGTACATGTCCCACTGGTTCCGCTGGTCGAGCCCAAGCCGGGGCCAGGTCGGCCATAGGGTGTAAATGTCGAAGCCACCGGTTAGGGAATCATATTCATGCAGGTTGTCATAGAAGGTGTATTCCTGCTTCCGGCAATCATAATATTTTTTATCCCAGGCAAACTGGAGCAGCATGATACAGGAATTCCGAATCCAGGCCAGGTCGCGTCGTTCGAACAGGCTGTTGTTGAATGCCGGCAGGTCATACAGCCAGCGATCCCTGAACATCATCCTGAGCCCGTTGTGCCAGTCGCCCGCGTGGCAATCGAGGTATATATTGTATTCCACCCATCCGCAGGGCCTGAGGGTTACCTTCCAGCGGTCCACATCGGAGCGTTCTTTGTCACATTGCCCCCGCCTGGCCAGGGCAACGAGTGAAATCGTGTCGTTGATCCTGAAATCTGCAAAGCCAAGGTGCCAGGCATTGTCGGGCAGGAGGACGCCCACCGGTCCGCAGCCAGGCCGGTAGAGGCGCGAGCGGCAGAGATACCCCGGCCATTCCTTGCTGCCGGCTGCCGTAATGTAAACCTTCTCATCCCCTTCACCGGTCGGAACGATGTTTTCAAGCCTGCGGAGCCCCCTGCCCCCGTTCCTGAAACGGATCAATATCTTCAACCCGGGTTGGAAATTCCTGTCTATGACCGCCCAGCCATGGATGGTATCGGCAAGATCGAACCATAGCGTGTCGCCGGAATTCCCGGACCTGGTAACTGAATTGACTTTAATACTGTCGGCAAGGATGGAAAAAAGCGGCTGGCTGCGGGCGAACCTGAGCATCCCTGCTGTTGATTCAACCGCTGTAATATTGAAAGGCGATATGGGATCAAAAATTAATCCCGTCAGCATGTTCTGCCCGGTGAGCATACAGGCTGAGGAGAGGAACAGGCAGAAGAGGAGGGATATTTTTTTCAACGCATGTAAAGTATTCCGTAATCCTTTCAGGAAAAAAAAGAAACAGGAATCAGAGTTTTCCGTAGAAAAGGTCTCGCTGGGCAAAGGCATGTTCGTGTTCGAGCAGCCACTTTTTCCTTGGCAGACCACCCCGGTAACCCACGAGTTTGCCGCTCTGGCCGATCACGCGGTGACAGGGGACCATGATGGAAACCGGGTTTTTACCATTCGCCCCGCCGATGGCGCGTAGCGCCCCGGGATTCCCGATGCGTTTTGCAAGGTCGAGATAGGTTGTGGTGGATCCATAGGGAATTTTCAGGAGTTCCTGCCAGATCATCAGCTGGAACGGGGATCCCTGCAGGTCGAGTTTCACATCAAAGGTGTCTCTCTGCCCGGCGAAGTATTCCTCCAGCTGTTCAACAGCCTTTTTAAGACACGAAGGCACCCGGTGAACTTTTACCCGGAAATCGAGAAAATAGAGACTGCGGATACCCGCATCTGATCCCTCCAGGTCGATATACCCGATCGGCGTCTTCAGAAAGGCTCGCTGAAGCTGGTTCATTTCAGGGTGTTTTTGTCTTTTTACTCTGCCACGCGAAAAAGAGCATGATGAGGCCGAAGACAAGCATCCCAAGGCCTGACCAGAGGTTGACGTTGATACCCAGCGATGGCTTGTACAACTGGGCGTCACCATAGGTAACCAATCCGAAAACGGTCAGCAGCAATCCCAAAATGGTAAACATGAGGCCGATCGGAAATTTTATATCTATACCCATAACATTGTTAATTATCGAATAAATGAATGCAGGAATAATAAAATAAATTACCAGAATAAAATAGTCAGAATTGTGCCGATGGCAAGGACGAGAATGGCCAGGGTGGTTGACCGGCGGTACCAGGCAACCTGCTCAACGCCAAGTTTCGGAGTGAGGGAGTAAACAAGTCCGCGCAGGTCATCATCCGATTTCTTTTGTTTTGTAAGTACCGACAACACCACCGTGATGAGGGCGCTGGTTGAGAAGGCAAAGATCGCGGTCCAGAAATTCTGGGCCATTTCAACCGGATAGGTATGGAGATTGCATATCCACCCCCCCTTTACGAGGGTTGCGGCACCTGCGGGCACAGTCAATCCATGGTGCAGCAGTGCGATTGTAAAACCGGCCAGCAAACCCGTGAAGGCTGCATGCCCGGTCGTCCTTTTCCAGAACATGCCCAGGAAAATAACTGCGAACAGCGGGGCGTTGATCATGGAAAATATGGTCTGGAGAAAATCCATGATATTCCCGAAAAGGCTGGCAAGGTAGGCGGCGGCTATGCTGACGATAACGCCGAATATGGTTGCCATGCGTCCTACAAAAAGGTAGTGCTTGTCGTCGGCTGCCTTGTCGCTGGTCACCGGGCGGATGTAGCTCTGGTAAATGTCGTAGGTCCATACGGTGTTGAAGGCGGAAACATTGCCGGCCATTCCCGACATGAAGGAGGCCAGCAGGGCGGTGATTCCAAGCCCGAGGACGCCGGCGGGCAGGTATTGTTTAAGCAGTGCGATGATGGTGTAATCGTAATTGTAATGACCCGGGGAAATTTCAGGAAGGGTAAATCCCGATCCGTGCTTGTTGAGCAACACCAGGGCGGCAATTCCGGGAACGATGATGAGAAAAGGGATGAACATTTTCGGAAGGGCGCCAATGAGGGGCGTATTTCTTGCTGCTGTAGGCGATTCGGCCGACATGGCGCGCTGTACGATCAGGAAGTTGGTGCACCAGTACCCGAAAGAAAGGACAAAGCCAAGCCCCGCAAAAATGCCGTACCATTCAACCCCCAGTGGGTTGGCGGCCGCCGACCCGGTATATTTCCAGGTGGTGGTCCAGGTGTCGGGCGCAAACCCTTTGGCGGAAACGATCGGCACGAGTTGTTCCTTCATGCCGGCCCAGCCGCCAAGGTCCTGCATGCACAAGATCACGATGGGAAGCAACCCGATGACAATGATGAAAAACTGGAGCACCTCGTTGTAAATGGCGGACGAAAGACCTCCAAGATAGGTATAACCCAGCACGATGGCTGCCGAAAGAACGAGGCTCAGGTGGAAGTTCCAGCCAAGGACACGTTCCATCAGTATGGCAAGCGCATACATGGAAATACCGGAGGCCAGGATCGTCATCACGGCAAAGAGAATGGCATTAAGACCGCGTGTCTTTTCATCGAACCTGAGCTTCAGGTATTCAGGCACCGAACGTGCTTTCGATCCATAATAAAAAGGCATCATGAAGAGCGCCAGGAAAACCATGGCCGGGATGGCGCCCACCCAGTAAAAATGGGTGGTTAACATGCCGTATTTCGCACCCGAACCGGTCATGCCCATTACCTCAAGCGCTCCAAGGTTGGTCGAGATAAAGGCCAGTCCGGCCACCCAAGCCGGCATTGAACGGCCGGCTTCGAGGAAGGCATTGGCATCTTTCATGTAACGCTTCAGCGCCCATCCGATGCCTAGCACAAAGGCAAAATAAACAATCATCACGGTGTAGTCAATCCAACTGAGGGTAAAGCTTGCTCCGGTCATTTTCTATGGGTTAAAAAGTAAATCTAAGGTCATTTCTGGGGTCACGAACCTGCCGTGCAGGTTGATTTAGGATGAACAAATTTAACAGTTATTTTTTATGAAACGGTATCTTTGCAGCCAAAATCACAAATAACCAAAAAAAAATTGAAAACCAGCGCCTTCGTAATCTTTTTCACCATCGTCCTGGCCATATACGGACTTGTAAACAGTTATATTTTCATCAGGGGACTCCAGGCAATTCCTGCAGTCTCCTGCTGGCGCCCATGGTATATTGCAGGATTCTGGTTCATTGCCTCCTCGTTTGTCCTGGCCCGCATCATGGAAAGGGCTTACCCGTGCGGTTTTACCGGTGTCATTACCTGGGTCGGATCCTTCTGGCTTGCCTTCATGCTGTACTTTATCCTGGTGGCCCTTTTCGTCGACTTTGCAAGGCTGGTCAACCATTTCACCCATTTTTTTCCGCAGGCATTTTACATTGATTATGCAAAAACAAAATCCCTGGCGCTGTTAATCACCATCGCGGTTGTCACCCTGGTCGTCCTCGCCGGCTTTATCAATGCGAGGAACCCGAGGATCATGAACCTCTCGCTGCACATCGCCAAAAAAGTGACCGGAGCGAAGGAACTGAACATTGTGATGGCGTCGGACATCCATCTCGGCACCCTCATTGCCAAGCGGAAGGCCAACCGGCTGGTCGCCGAAATCAACGGTCTGCACCCTGATTTGGTATTGTTCGCCGGAGATATCGTGGATGAAGACCTGGCGCCTGTCATTAAAAACGACCTGGGGGCTAACCTTGCAGGGATCCGTTCGAAATATGGCGTATATGCCATCACAGGCAATCACGAATACATTGGTGGAGCGGAAGCTGCGGTGAAGTACCTCACCGCACACGGTATCATCATGCTGCGGGACACTTCGGTGCTTGTGGGGGGCCGGTATTGGCTCGTGGGCCGCGACGATCGGGACAAATCACGTTTCACCGGAAAAAAGCGGAAGGAACTCGCCGACATCATGCAACCGGTCGACCGCACCTTCCCCGTGATCCTGATGGATCACCAGCCATTTCACCTCGAAGAGGCAGTTAAACAGGGTGTCGACCTGCAATTGTCAGGGCATACCCACCACGGTCAACTCTGGCCGTTTAACTACGTCACCTCGGCCATGTATGAACTGAGCAGCGGTTACAAACAAACCGGCGCCACCCACTTTTATGTTTCAAATGGCTTCGGAACCTGGGGACCACCTGTCAGGCTTGGCAACCGGCCCGAGATCGTTCACATTACCCTTACATTCGACTGAGTTTTGATCTTAAATAGCCTGTCCCGCTCAAAATCGTAAATCGTAAATCGTAATTATCTAAACACCCGCAAACTTTTACATCCAACGCATGACGTTTAAGCAGAATATCTCCCTCCGCACCTACTCTGTTGCCGCCGTTTTTCTCGTCTTGATCATTGTAACGGTCATCGCATTCATATTCCCTTTCGGGAAAAGTATCCAGGCCCCGGTAAAAGTGCCTGTTCCACAACCCAAAACGGCCTACAAGATCGGGCTTGACAGTCTTGAAATAACCTATGGTTCCGTTGGCAACAACCAGAATCTGTCGTCGCTCCTTTCCGCACACATCCCGGGGGGGATGATCGACAGAATCGCGCGGGAGACCAGTTACGTGTTTGATGTGAGGAAGATCCATACCGGCAACATTTATGCACGCATCACCACCAGGGATTCCACGAAGCGCACCCACTATTTTATATACGAGATAAACCCCATCGATTTCGTTGTCTACGATTTCAGGGATTCCCTCAGGGTTTACAAGGATAAGAAAAAGATAACACGGGTGATCAAAACCTCGACCGGGACAATTAAAAGTTCGTTGTGGAACTGTTTTGTCGAAAACCACCTGGATGTGAACCTCGGAATGGCCCTTTCGGACGTATATGCATGGACCATAGATTTTTACGGTTTGCAGAAGGGAGATCATTTCAAGGTGATCTACGAGGAGGTTTTCGTGGAAAACACGATGGTTGGGATCGACAGGATCCTTGCATCCACCTTTACCAGCAACGGCAAGGAATTCCACGCCTATTACTTTGAACAGGATGGCAAGAAGGCGTTTTTCGACGAACAGGGTGTGAGCCTGCAGCGGTCGTTCCTGAAGGCACCGTTGAAATTTTCGCGAATCAGTTCAAGATTCACCGCATCGCGCATGCACCCCATCCTGCGCATTGCGCGTCCGCATTACGGCGTGGATTACGCGGCGCCCTCGGGAACGCCTGTGGTCGCGCTGGGCGAAGGGCGCATTGACCAGCTCGGGTTTCATGGCGGTTATGGAAGGTTTATCAGCATCCGTCACAATACCGCATTCTCAACCACCTATGCCCATCTGTCGGGATATGCCAAAGGTCTGAAAGCGGGCAGTCATGTGCAGCAGGGTGAGGTGATCGGGTACGTGGGAAGCAGCGGGCTGGCCACCGGGCCCCATCTCGATTTCAGGGTTTACCGCAACGGCAGCCCCACCGACCCATTGAAACTCGAATCCCCTCCTACCAAACCGGTTGATCCGAAGGATATGGAAAAATTTAAAAAGATTGTGGCAAAAATGGACCTTGACCTGGCAAAATAAGAGATCCGCGCGACAGGATTATTCTTTGGTAAAGGGATGCTCGTGTTTCCACATTTTCCAAACCAGGAAGATGGGAAACAAAAACCAGGGAGCGTTGGCCAGGGTTACGATGGCGACGCAATTCGTGGCATGGGGTCCCCAGTATTCTTCGCTCATGATGATAAAGACGTTTGTAAACAGGATCGAAGAATAGATTAATGTCGGGACCCTGATCCAGTCTTTTCCCTTGACAAAGGCATAAATGGCCGCCACATAATAGGGTCCGAAAAACAAAACATCAAGCCAGATGGTCGCCTTCCACCACGTGGGACGCGCCCACTGCAGCGGATCAAAACTGCTTCCCCACCAGTGAACCATGTCAACCAGGAACGGAAGCGGCCAGATCGGATACCTGAAATGATCGGGATCTGGAATAACAAGTTGTTCAAGATCAACGATGTAAGTAATATAAAGCACATTCAGGAAGAAAAATGCCAGGTAAATGTAATCCGTTTTCCGGTCTTTAAGGGGGATGGCTTGTCTCATGGTCGAAAATCTGGTTTAAAGTGAATTATTGGTATAAAGGGTTTGTTTTCCGGATAACCCGGCTCATTGCCCGCTGAACATGGTTAGATTTTTCTTTTTCCTGGCCGTCGAAGCCATCTGCCGTGCAATGGCCAGCCTGAAACCACTGATGTTTGAAATAAAGGCACCGATCTTTACCCCGAAATCGGAGTATGTGATGGCCCGCGGCCGGATGACCAGCTGCACCAGCTGCCGTGCAACATGATCAGGGGTTTTGGGTTTGGTGAACATTTTTGCGATGAAATTCTGGTGCTCTTCCATCAGGAAATCCTGCTCCACGTTGCCAAGCCTTGAATCGGGGAGCGAATCGGTGGCTATGTACCCCGGGAAATACTCACTGACCGTGATTCCCGAACCGGCCCACTCGGACTGGATGGTACGGGTCCATGCCGAAAGGGCGGCTTTCGAGCAAACATAAGGGGCGTAAAATGGAATCCCCATCATGAAACCGGGCGATCCGACATTGATGATTTGACCCCCACCCTGCTTCCGCATGGAGACCAGGGCCTCCTGGGTCGCCACAACCGGCGCAACCAGGTTGGTGCGGAAGGCATTGATCAGGTCGGCGCTTTTAACCGAGTCGGACCGGTCGACAATGATCGCAGCTGCATTGTTGACCAGTACGTCAATCCGGCCGTAATGGGCAACCACCAGCCTGATCATCTCCCTGGCCTCGTTTTCAAGGCTCAGGTCGACGCCGATGACAAGCGAATCGTTCATCCCGGCGGCCAGTTGTTCAAGCTTTTCTTTCCTTCGCGAGGCAACTGCGACCTTCGCCCCGGCGGCGCTGAATGCCCTGGCTGCCGCTGCACCGATCCCGGAGGAGGCACCGGTAACGAGGATGACTTTGTTGCTGAGGGGTAGGGAGTTCATGTTACGAATGACGATTGACGAATGACGATTTAAGGGGGCCGAAATTAGTGGTTTTTTGTTTCATATGAAGGATAAAACAGACCAGGTGCTGCACTTTTCCATTCTTCAAAGCAAACAGCCTGCATCATGGTACCTCTCCCCCATTTAAAACCGTTATCCGCTATCTATATAACAGTAAATATTTTTCCCTATTTTTGCCCTTTAACAATTATAAAAGGTTTTTGAAAATGCTTTCCGGTAGTTTCTATGATATTCAGTCGTTTACAATACCTGACCCTGATAATGCCCTGCAGGAATTTGTGATGATTGCGGCACTTAATCCTGCCGACCCCATTTTCGGGGGACATTTTCCCGGCAATCCGGTAGTACCCGGCGTATGCCAGGTCCAGATGATCAGGGAGGTGGTTGAAATGGCGCTCGGCCGCCCGGTCAGGCTTGTCGAATCGGACAATATCAAATTCCTGGCCATCATCAATCCCGAAAAGGCTCCCCTTGTCGAATTGAAGGTCATCATCAAGCCGGCGACGAACCAGTTACATTCAGTGACCGCATCCATCATTTCCGGTGAAACGGTATTTTTAAAGTTTAAAGGAATATTTGAACCTGAATGACCATGGCGAAAAAAATTACCATCACATTTACAGCCCGGGGTTACGAACTTGATTCGTATAATCATATAAACAATGCGGTATACCTGAATTATTTCGAACATGCCAGGTGGGAATATTTCCGGGAACTGGGTTTATACGGGTTTCTGAAGGAGGATGACAATTTCCCGGTCGTGACCGATATTCATATCCGTTACCAGCGGGAAATCAGGCTTTTCGACGAATTGTCGGTCGAATCTTTTTGTTTTGAGGAAAAACCCTATCTTGTTTTTCAGCAGAAGATTACCAACCTGACCACAAATCTGCCCTCGGCAAGGGCAACAACAAAGCTGATTTTTCTTGGCAAAGACAGGATCGCCGGGGAGGTCCCGGCTGCAATCCTTGAACTTATTTAAAATTTGTTCTCCATGTACTACGGGAAAAATGTGACCTTTGAAATTATTGAATCGATCGGGATCCTGACCCTGAGCGATCCGCCGGAAAATTATTTACCGCTGCCCGAATTTATTCCCCTGCCCCTTTTGCAGGACTGGTTAAATAATGAAACGCTGAAGGGACTGATCATCCGAGGAGAAGGGAGAAATTTTTCGGCCGGCGGAGATCTTGGAAAGATTTTCACCCTTGCCGGTCAGCCGGCCGGACTGGAGGATGTAATGGTTAAGGGACACGAACTGCTCCGATACATCGAACTTATGGACATACCGGTCATTGCAGCCATCAACAGGGTCTGTTTCGGCGGAGGCCTCGAGATCGCACTGGCGTGTCATTTCAGGGTTGCCTCTGAAAATGCATTGCTGGCATTTCCCGAAGTCAACCTCAATCTGATGCCGGGAATGGGCGGCACATACCGCCTTCCCGCTATTGCAGGCACCTTTCAGTCGGCCAGGATGATCCTGGGAGGTGACATTGTCTCCGCTGCCCGGGCCAGGGAGATCGGGCTGGTCGATCATATCGCCCCGAAGGACAAAGCCTGGGAATATTCGCTGGAACTGATGCTGAAGATGACCAGGGAACGCCCGGTGAAGGTGATCCGACATGTCATGACAGCCATCAGGAACAGTATTTTACTTGGTCGGGAAGAGGCTGCTGCCGGGGAGGTCCGGCTTTTTTGCGAACTTGCGGCGGATGAATCGGCCAGGCGGAAAACGGAGGAAAATAACACGGTCCTTACGACAAACCCTGCATCAAACATTGGAAATGACTGAAAACGTGCTGGAAATATTCAATGGAAAATCAGCGGGAGCAAAACCCCAGGCTGGCGGTGTGGCTGCATCACACGGTTATCAAACCCTGCGGTGGCATACCGAAAACCGCGTTGGCTGGCTCAGGATAGGCCAGCCCCCCTCCAACCAGATGACAATTCAGTTCTTCCGTGAGTTCAGTGATTGGGTTGACTCGGTATCGGATGATGCAGGACTGAAGGCGATCATCATTCACGGGAACGGCCGTCATTTTTCGTCGGGGGCCGATCTGTCCGAATTGCTGGCAAATTTGTCCAACGAGTCGATGCTTGAAAATTACCGGTGTTTTCAAAAACTTGAGAAAATGAATGTTCCCGTCATTTCAGCCATCGGCGGGGTTTGTCTCGGTTCGGCATTTGAACTCGCACTCTTCAGTCATTTCAGGATTTGTTCCGATGACGCCGTGATCGGCCTGCCCGAAACCTCCTTCAACCTCATGCCGGGGATTGGCGGAATCGGGCGGATGGTGACCCTGGCAGGAAAGGCCAGGGCGCTGGAACTTATCCTTCGCGGGATGACGCTGCCTGCAACCGAAGCAGGGAACCTGAACATGGTGGATGCCGTGGTACCGAAACGCGAACTGAAGGACATTGCGCTGACCCTGGCGATCTCCCTGCCCGAACCTTTCCATGTGGAATTCAGGCAGGTTTATATTGAAAAATACCTGCGGCGAAAAAAACAGGTGCAGGACTGAAATGAGCCTGCCGAAAAAAACATGATAAAATAATCCGGCAAGAGATGCCTGAAAAACATGGTGACATATTTGTAAAAATAACCGGGAGCGGCTCGTTTCTCCCCGGGAAACCCATCCCTGCCGATGAGGTTGACCATTACCTCGGCAATCTGACCGGGGCCCCCGAAAAGATCCGAAAATGGCTCACCCGGGTGAGAATCCTCATGAAGGAAATGCTGGAGGTGGATTATTACCATTTTGCCATTGACCCGGTAACCCGTGAATTCACAGAGGACAACATTACCATGTCGGCCAAGGCTGCGAAAGAGGCCATAGCCGATGCCGGTCTCAAAGCCGGTGACATTGACCTGATTGTATACGGGAGTGCCCACCAGGACCAGATGCCCACGGCCAGCGTGCGTATACAGGAGGCCCTGGGCATCGAACGGTGTGCCGAAATTTCGGTGCATGCCAATTGTACTTCGGCCTACAAGGCGTTGCTGCTTGGTTCCGACCTGGTCAGGAACGGCAGGTACCGGAATGCGCTGGTCATCTCATCGGGTATCTCTTCGTCGGAACTGGTTGCTGAATATTACAACCAGCCCATCGTGAAGAAAGAAGAACTTTTTTTACGTTATTTTCTCAGCGACGGCGCTGCAGCCGTGGTTTTGCAGGCGTCGGACCAGCATCGCGACGGATTGTTCATCGAATACAATTACATCGAATCGGCAGGCGGGTTCAAACCCTCCGCCATGGGCAACAGGCGCCCGGCCTATTTCATGAATCCGGCGAAGGAATTTGAACTCGGATACCATCACCTGGCGCAGATGTTCCAGGAGGAGCTCCGTGCCAATTTTCATGAGTCGGGCGGATCTGTTTTCATTCACGGCCTGGAACGGATGCTGGCCCTCCATCCCATCGACCCTGGCAGGATAAAATTCTTCCAGGTCAATTTTCCATCAAAGCATATCTCGGAACTGATCATGGATGAATGCGCCGTGCTTGGTATCGACCGGAAGACGCTGTGGACGAAGATGTCTTCAATGGGCTACATTGGTCCCCCGATGGCACTCCTCTGCCTCGACAGGATCAGGAAAGAGGAAACCTTCAACCCGGGCGATCTCGTCGTAAGCTTCGTGACCGAAGTGAGCAAATTCATGCAGGCAGGATATGTGATAGAAAAAAGGTAGCGAAGTAGCGAGGTAGCGAGGTAGCGAAATTAGGGAATAGTATGTTGTATTGCCTATTGCCTGTTGCCTGGATAATTATTGTATCTTGGTAACTCGAATAAAAAAGTTTATACACAATTGTAGTTTCCGGATATGCCTTTAAGAAAACGATATACCCTATTTTTAATCAGTCCGAAGCAGCGATATGTCAATTACCCGCTGAACAGCGAATTGGCAAAGATGTTTGGAAAAAGACGGCCGATGATCCCGCTGGCGCTGCCCACCATCGCAGCGCTTACCCCGGGTCATTATGATATCAGCATCTTCGATGAGGAGATTGGTGAACTGCCCGGTCACGCCAGGCCTGATATTGTCGGCATCACTACCATCGACGCCACGGGAAGAAGGGCCTTTGAAATCGGCGACCGTTACCGGGCGTTGGGCGCCAAAGTGGTGTATGGCGGACCATTTGCCTCGTACACGCGCGAAGAGGCGCTGAAACACGGCGACAGCGTGGTGGTTGGCGAAGCGGAGGGTAAATGGGAGGAATGCCTGGCCGACTTCGAAAACGGGTGCCTGAAGCCGGTTTATGAAACGCAGACATACGTGGATTACAAGTCACAGAAGCCACCGCGGTGGGATCTCGTTGATATGAACCGGGTTTTCCAGGTGGCCATCCAGGTTTCGCGCGGGTGCCCGTTCGACTGTGACTTCTGCCTGGTTTCCAAAACCTTCGGCAGGAAAATGCGCTACCGCGATGTCGAAAATGTGGTTGAAGAACTGAAGGCGGCGCCGGTCAAGTACCTTTTCTTCGTTGACGACAACCTGACCATCAATAAAAAGTATGTCAAGGAGCTGATGCGCGCCATCATCCCGCTGAAAATATCATGGGGATGCATGTGCAGCCTCGATGTCGCCACCGATGATGAGCTGTTGACCCTCATGGCCGATGCCGGCTGTTTCAACATACTGGTCGGTTTTGAATCTCTGAATCCTGAAAGCCTCGATGAATCGCACAAACACCACAACCGGGGCGGCAGCATCTATGCAGAGGCCATTCGCAAGATCCATGCGGCCGGCATCCACATCAGCGCCAGTTTTGTTGTAGGATTCGATAACGACACCCTCGATGAATTTGATAGAATTTTTAACTTTTCGATGGAGCACAACCTCCCGTATGTCAACCTTCACCTGCTGAATGCTGCGCCGGGAACGGAAACCCACAGGAAATTCCAACAGGAAGGACGGCTGTTCAACTGTGAACCGGAACTCGGCGTCGGACACTTCCCCACCCTTCACTACATGAACATGTCGCAGATTGACCTTTTCGACAAATACATGGAAACCATCAGCCGGCTCTATTCTTTTAAAACCATACGGGCCAAGGCGGAAGCGTTGTTCAGCAACGGGGCATTCACAAGGGCCGGAAGCGATATTCCCGCTTCCCTGAAGGTTCGGCTATCGTGGATCACCTTTAAGGAATTCGTTCTTTCAACCGACCCGGAGCGCAGGAAACTATTCTGGTTTATTATCGGGCTCATCCGCACCGACCGAATCGCCATCGACAAGGGACTCGGGTTCATGCTCTCGATCCTGGGCTATACAAGGCATATCCGCTCCCATCACCGGAACATGAAAGAATTCAGGCAAATGATCCTTGACCAGGACAAAGGTCCCTGGATAAAAAACGAACCCAACCAACAACCCCCGGTTTAAACCGTAATTTTTAATTTTTAATTTAATTAACGTGTCCACTCCCCGTCAATCCTCCTCAATCCGCAAGGTCGGCATTATAGGCGAAGGCAAAATGGGCTCCGGAATCCTCTATTTTCTTTCCGGTTTTAATTTTGAAATTGTCTGGGTCTGTAGCGCTGAAGCCGACCTGGAAAAACTTTTACGGCAATTTGAAAAGCGCATCAAACGGACTACAGAGGGCGGAGCAGGCAACATGTCACATCAGGATTTGCTGCTGAGAACGATCATCACGAAAGATCCCCGCACCCTGTACAACTGCGACCTTATTATTGAGGCCATCCCCGAGGTGCTTGCCATGAAGCAGGAACTGTTCCTGCTACTAGACACCTTTGTGCAGCCCGGTTGTATCTTCACCTCCAATTCATCTTCCATAAAACCATCGGACCTTGTGAAGGCTGGCAGCACGAGACCGTTTGCCGGACTGCATTTCTTCTACCCTGTTTCGCTGAAAAACATGGTCGAATTTACACCTGGTCCCAATACATCACCGGCAGTGCACCAGGAGATTGAATCCTTCCTCCACACGATCGGCCGCAGTTTCATCACCCTGGACGAAAAAAACAGTTTTATCCTCAATAAAATATTCCTGGAATTCCAGAATGAGGCCTTCAGGATCGTTCAGGACGACGAATGCACCTTTTCGCAGATGGACCGGCTGGTTAAAAAGAATTTTTTTCCATTCGGTGTCTTTGACTTCTGCGACAGTGTCGGGTTGGACACCATGGCGAACTCAGTCAGGAACTACTCGCGTGATTACCCTGACCGGGAACGATTCGAACGGTTCCTTGCCTTCCTGGACAAACTGGTGGCCGCCGGGAAACTTGGGGTTAAAACCCGCGAAGGATTTTATCAATACCCGGTTACCGAAGCACCCGGCCCGGATCCGGCGCATGCTTCCGAAATTGAAGAGTACCTGCGACAGACCTGGTTTGAAACCTGCAAGAAATTTGCAGTACAATCCTCCCTCTCCCCAAACCAGGTGATTCATGCCATTGAGGAATATTTTGGAATTGAACTCAGCCCCCTTGAGAGGCTTCTTTTCGAGGATTAATCAGATCCTGCTGCGCTGCTTCATTTCCCCAGGGTGACGATGGTAGTGATGGTCAGGCTGAGTTCCCTGTACTGGTTTTTATCATCCGTGATCCTGAAATACCATTTCTCCTTTCCCATCCCTGAATTGCTTGTTGCATTGATGTCAAGGTGAAGGGCACTGGTGCTGAAGGTAGTGTCGTTGCTGATGGTATTATTGTTAAATACCCTCCTTACGGTCAGCCTGGTAAGCTTTGCCGCGGAATTGGTATTCGAGGCAGCCCAAAGCCCGACCTTGAAGGGGGAGCTTATGCCAAGGGTTGCATCCGTGGAAACATACCCGTTCAGGGTCGTAAAGGTGAGCGACGGTTTCTGGTCAACGCCCGGCGTGCTGTTATTTTTACTACAGGAGGAAAATAAAAAAAATACCGACAGGAAAATTACCACGGTGATGTAATTCAGTTGACGCATAATTGCCATGTATTTAATCGGTTAATAATGAAGGTTAAGGTTATAGCATTCTCCTTACCAGCCTCACAGGCCGGTTAAAATTAAAGAGATGCAGCAAATGTCCGTATTTTTTTTTGTGCAACATTTATCTTGGTTATCTTTGTAAAAAATAAACCTGTTTACAATGAAAAAACTCGTGTTAATAACGCTTACCTCCGTAAGCGTATTGTTTGCCGTGATGGTTGTGTTCAACCTGCAGGCTGCAAACGGTTCAAAAGAAAGCAAGCCCACTGTTTCCGGCACGGCGCTGCCCGACAGCATTCATAAGTTTGTCCAGAGAGCCTGCATGGACTGCCATTCCGACGACGGGAATTTCATGGCCAAAGGCAAGGTCAACTTCTCAGGGTGGGATAAATATGATGCCTCAAAACAGATGGATAAAGCGAAGGAAATCTGTAAAGAGGTCAGCAAGAATTCGATGCCCCCGGGAAAATGGCGTAAAAATAATCCTGATAAGCTCCCGACCCCGGCCGAGGTTGAGATGATTTGCAAGTGGGCCAATAGTTTGCAGAAATAGCCACAAAATGCCTGAAGAAGTTGTCATCACCGGGATGGGAATTATCTCATCCCTTGGTTTGTCTTTGGAGGAAAACTGGAAAAACCTGATTGCCGGTAAAAGCGGTATACGGCACATAACCCTGTTCGATCCGGTTTCCTGTGCGACCAGGATCGCAGCCGAGGTGCCCGCGGAATTCGAGGAACTCTCGCGCCGTTATATTAAAAAACGTGCCGCCAGCCAGATGACCCGGGTCACCCGGATGTGTGTCACCGCCGCTAAAATAGCCGTGGAAGATGCAGGCATTTCGTTTGAAGAGGCAGACCGGACGCGGTGCAGTGTGATCATGGGCGTGGTCAACACGGGCAACTCCAGCGCAGAGAGGGATACCAACCTTCAAAATACGGTATTCAAATCCATGACCAACTCGATGCCGGCATGGATTTCGCTCGAGTACCAACTGACGGGGCCGAACTTTGCCGTAAACACTGCCTGCGCATCCTCTGCGTATGCCATCGCCTTCGGGTATGAAATGATCAGGAACGGGCAATCGGATATTGTCATTGTTGGTGGAGCCGATTCCATCATCAATGCGGAGGAGATCAACGGATTTAATGCGTTATACGCTCTTTCCGTTGCAAACGACCCTCCCGGCCAGGCAAGCAAGCCCTTTTCGGGCGACCGCGACGGTTTCGTCATCGGGGAGGGTGCCGGGGTTCTCATTCTCGAATCGGCAGCACACGCGCATGCACGCAACGCGCGCATCCATGCAGGTGTCGCGGGTTATGCGCTTACCAGCGAAGGCTACAACATCATGGCACCCATGAAGGATGGCGAAGGGATGGCCCGCACGATGGAACTTGCGCTGAAGAATGCAGGCGTCGGCCGTGAGGAGATTGGCTATATCAATGCCCATGGAACCTCCACCGAGTTGAACGACCGGTACGAAACCATGGCCATTAAAAAGGTTTTCGGCGAACTGGCCGGTCAAATACCCGTATCATCGTCCAAATCGATGATCGGCCATACAATCGGGGCGGCGGGGGCCATCGAGGCAATCATCACCGCGATGAGCCTCAGGGAAGGGATTCTCCCTCCCACCATCAACTACCGCAATCCCGACCCCGACCTCGATCTTGACTATGTGCCGAATATTCCGAGAATCAAGGATATCCGCACAGCCATGTCGAATTCTTTTGGCTTTGGAGGCCACAACGCCATTCTTGTATTAAAAAAATACACAGCCTGATTTCGGCTGGAAAATTTGTGAACCGCCGGGGTTAACCCATATTCGAGGGAAAATCGGTATTGTCGTTATTCCGGATCAAACCGCAGATGTCATGACAAATTCCTGTACCCGGTTCATTTTTTCAATCCTGTGTTTACTGGTCCTTCCAGGCTCATCGGCGGCACAGTCATGGACTTTTATCAAAGAAAAAGAGGGCATTAAGATTTATACGTGCACGGAGGCCGGGAAAACGGTAAAATCATACCGGGGTGAGACCGATATCCATGCACCGGCTGAAAAAATTTTCGCGCTTATTGAAAATGTCAACAATACGGACTGGTGGGATAAAAATCTTACCCGGATCAAGGTGCTGCAATATGAAAAATTTAAAAGCGCGCGTTACTACCTTGTTTATAACCTGCCATGGCCTGTTACGAACCGGGACCTTTGCGTGGACGTAACCATCTCCATCGACCCGCTGACTGGCGTACGGACGATCACCGCATTGCCTTTGCCTGGCTTCATTCCCGAGAAAAGTGACATGGTGAGGATCACCAGTTACCGGCAAACCTGGACCATCAGACCTGCCGGGAATGAGCTATCGCACGTGGTCCTCGAAGGTCATGTCGACCCGGCGGGGAATATCCCGGATTGGCTCTCCAACATGCTGATTGTTGATTCGCCCGTTAAAGTTATCTGCGGGCTTAAACAACGACTTGAAAAAAAATAGGCGGTAACATGATGTTTTGCCTGCCTGTAAAAGATGGTTAATCAATAAAAATTATATTTTTGCACGAAAGTTTAACAGACATGGCTACAATTACAGAAAGCATAAAGGCGGAGGTGAAAGAGATTGTCTATAATTTCTTTGCAGAAGAATGTGAAACCGACGTATCCCGGATCACCAACGAAACTAATATAATCAGCGACCTTGACGGTGATTCGCTGATGTTCCTGGAACTGATAGAAATTTTCAAGAAAAAGTATCATCTTGACATTGAGTTGAAAACCATTGGAAAATACGCAGTGAAACATCCCGTTTCCACCATCGGCCAACTCATTGAGATGCAGTTGCTGATCATTGAACATGAAAACCGGCTTCTTGAATTCGAGCGTTAATTCTCCGGACTGTTTACCCGATTCCCGTCAGTCATTCATTTTTGCAGCCTTCGCCCAGGGCTACCGCAACCATTCCGGGGAAAACCTTCCCGGGTTCAACCGGGATTTTCAGTCCCGGCTGGCAATCGCCGCGGCAACCATTGATCCCGTGCTTTCACATTTCGGGTTCAGCGGGGAGACCTTTGAAAATGATGAACTCAGAACGCAGTACCTCACCTACATCTATTCATCTACGGCCGCCGGGATCCTGCGAAAGTTGAAGTTCCGGCCCGTCCTGACCGCGGGCTACAGTATGGGGATCTATGCCGCATTATTCGACGCAGGGTCCATCACCTTTGCATCGGGTCTTGAACTGATCCAAATCGCCTACCAGTCCATGCGGGATTCCCTTCCGCACGACCATTTTTCCATGGGCACGATCATCGGACTCAGTGGTAATGACCTCACCGACCTGATCGGGAACCACAACCTGGAGGCCTCCATTTCCAACCGGAATGCCTCTCACTCGTTCGTGGTTTCAGGGTACAGGGGGGATGTCCGTAAACTCCTGGAACTGGCTGCCGCAGAGGGGGCGCTTCATACGCGCGACCTGGGCGTATCGCTGCCATACCATTCACGATTGCTTGAACAGGGCTCTCTTGATTTCGCACGGAAAATCAGAGCGATCGGATTTCAACCCGCCGCGAACCCTGTTGTATCGCTGGTGGATCAAAAAATCCTGCAAACCCCGGAAGCGTTGCGTAACGAAGTGGTGCGGAACCTGTGTTGCCCGCTCAACTGGCTGAACACGCAGGAGGTGATGGTTCAAAACGGAGTAAATATGTTTGTTGAATGCGGACCTTCGAACGGGCTTGTAAAAAACTCAAAATTTGTGGAGGGTAACTACCGGTTTTACACACTCGGCAACCTGCCACCCGCAGAATAAAGCGTCACCATTACATCCTGCCATCGGTTTTCCATTGTCTTCTGATCCGGAGCAAAGTCCTGAACATCGGTTCCGTAAGCTGGTTCATCCTGCGCATTTCACCGGCCTCGGCGAGCATGGCCGGCGAGGGTGCTGTTTCGTCGGCGGGCAGGCAATTGTGACGGGATGCTGAAACTTCCCTGATCATATTCCTGAGGGCGTTTTTTGATATCTTATCCGAATAATAATAGGCTGCAGGCTGGAAAACCGACTGGCCGGGGGTTAATTTTCCCTCTTTCACCGCAATTTCATACAGGGGCGTATCCGGGTATATCCGAAGCCCCAGGTGCATGTATACCAGGTCATCCGGACTGATAAAGCGATCGATGAAATCAACCGTTTCACCGAAAGTGCCCTCATCCTCTCCCGGACCGCCAAATAAAAAAAACCACATGGTGGGCAGGTCGGATTTCCTGATCATTGTTGCCATTTTCTCAATCTGCCCCCGGGTAAATCCTTTGTCAAGGTTTTTCAGCATCTTCGGGGAAGCACTGTCGGGGGTTGCATCGATCTGCCCGAAACCGGCCGAGGCCATCAGTTCAAAAAGTTCCATGCTGGCATGCCGCGGGTTGATACCCATCGTCCTCAGCCTGACACGGAGCTTTCGCCTGATAATCTCACGGCAGATATCCTCTGCATGACCCTTCGGGTCGTTGAATGTAGAATCGACAAATTCAAAGGTTACCTCACCCAGCCGGTGACAGGCCTGTTCAATTTCGTCGGCAATTCCGGCCGGACTCCGGAGCCTGAATTTCCGTCCCTCGATCAACGGGTAGGTGCAATAAATGCAGCCATGGCAGCAGCCGCGCTTTGTCTGGATCGAATAAACCCCTTTCTGCCGGTATGGTGTAAAATCAACCCAGCGGTCGATTTCAGGAAATGCCCTGGCTGCGGGCCTCAGGACGGTTGGTGTGGGTTTTGCCCCTGGCTTCATGCCCGGGCTGGTATATACATTCGGGAGGTCCGATACATCCTGCTTCCCCAGTATCCGGGAGAGCAACACGGGCAGCAGTTCTTCCGCTTCGCCGGCAATTCCGTACCCGGCACCGGTCATCTTCATTATCTCACCAGGGAAAATGCTGAAGCCGCTCCCGCCAAGGATAAAAGGTGCGCCGGTAACCGCCCTGACCGGCCTGATAAACTTTTCAAGAATTTCATCCATATAAAATATGAGCCGCTCCTCCACCGTATCATCTATGTTCCGGATACTGAACCCGATAACATCGGGTTCGAATTCAACCACCAGGGAAACCAGGCTCCTGCCTTCATCGAAGACACCGTCGTAAACTTTCACATGGTACAGTCCTTCAATGCCGGCTGCCAGCATGCAAAGACCGACGGGCGGTACCGGGTAGGGCCGTTTTTCAGTATTCGTATTGACCAGCAAAACCTTATGCATAGCGTTTCCCTGTGAACCGGGAATGATTCCCGGCGATTATTTTACTCAGATGACATCATTTCCCTTTTTGATCAGCCACAGGCTTGCCACCCGTGCATGAAATTCTTCATACGGCAGGGTGGTCTTCATAACCGCGTTGAAAAAGTTGTATTTACGGTAGTCGTAATCGGTGATCTTTTCCTTTACCTCCTGGTGATATACCGTTCCCGGCATGGGGGTCAACACGGTATAGCCGGCATAAACGACCCGGTTCAGATCGGCATATTCGGCAAGCGCCTCAAAATCAGCATGGTTGTAATCGGTTGGGATGACGTAATTTCCCCTCACCATGATACCGTGTTGCTGGAACACTTCTACCGCCAGGCGGTTGTCGATGGCCGGTGAATTTTTATGGTATTTTTTCAGCTCCTGGTCTCGGAAGGATTCAAAGCCGCAAATGACCACCTTCAATCCCCCCTTTGCAAGCTTTTCAATGATGTCGGGACGGTGGGCCGCCACATCAGCACGGATATCCATGATGAAGGTCTTGCGGATGCCCTCCTCTTCGATACGCCGGAAAAGCTGCATCATGAATTGTTCATCCACGACCGTGTTGGCATCGGCAAAACGCACGACCGGGTATTCCGGGATCGATTTCAGCTCGGTGATCAGGCTCTCGACTGAGCGCTGGTAATATTTTCCCCTGAACTGGGTCCAAATGGAACAAAACGTGCACTTGTAGGGGCAACCCAGCGAAGTGAAAACATAAGTGCTGGGAAACGGACTGTTGCCGACCTTGTACGTATCAATCCAGCGTTCCAGGTGCGACCGGTCGGGCATCAGGTAATCGGCGCCGGCGCCGTCCCATGGGGCCGCTTTCCCGGCTGTTTTCTTAAGGCCGGAGGATGAATTGATCAGGATCCCGGGTACCTCGGAAAAGTTTCCATCCTGCTCCTTTCTCCTGACAACCTCCCTGAAAACATGCGGACACTGCCCCGGGATCACGATGTCGACCGAAGCATCGGTAAAATCGCCCGGACACAGGGTGGCATGCAATCCCCCCGCGATGGTCAGGATGTCCGGATTGAATTTTTTTGCTGTCCGGAGAATTTCAATACTGAAATCAAACTCGGAAGTGATGACCGTGACCCCTACCAGGTCAGGCTGAATCCTTTTCAAAAGGGATTCGACCAGGATATCAAGCGCCGGGGCTGCAGGGTCGAGGTCATACTCACCCTTGGTATCAAAAACAGTGACATCATGGTCCTTCACCGACGCCGCAATCGTCAGCAGCCCCAGGGGCGGACCGATCAGCTTTTTATGAATGAAATGCCTGGCATTTTCCGGTGCATATTTCAGGATGCTGTTTTCGGGCGACCGTGGCGGGTTGATCAGTAAAATCTTCATGGGACAAAATTAATCATTTCCATGAAATCACAGTCCCGCCCGTCTCGATGAATTGGCTATATTTGTTCCTTCAAAAAATGCAAACCGATTGCAATTCCCTATGGTTGACCTTACACTGTTGCGAGAGAAATTTACGGAACTTCGCTGCTGCATCATCATCCCGACCTATAACAATGACCATGCGCTCAGGGAGGTTATTTCGGGCGTGCTTGAATACACAGCCGACGTGATCGTGGTCGACGACGGGTCAACCGACAACACCAAAACCATTTTACGGGATATCCCGCAGGTACATAAAATAACCATCCCGGTTAATACCGGTAAAGGCTGGGCCCTGAGAAAGGGATTTGAGTATGCCATCAGGCAGGGATACCGTTACGCGATCACCATTGACAGCGACGGGCAGCATTTTCCGCAGGACCTTCCGCGGTTTCTTGAGCTTGCCGGAAAACAACCCGATTCCATGATCCTTGGGGCACGCGATATGTCGCAGGAAGAGGTGCCGGGAACCAGCAGTTTCGGGCACAAATTTTCAATATTCTGGTTCAAGATCGAAACCGGTATCACGGTTCTCGACGTTCAGACCGGTTACAGGCTATACCCCCTCGACAGGATCAGGGAAATCAGGTGGGTCGTCTCGAAAAAATACGAATACGAGGTCGAAATTCTCGTCAGGCTTGCCTGGCGCGGGGTGAATGTACTTTCAGTCCCCGTAAAGGTCTATTATGCGCCGAAGGAGAACCGCGTTTCCCATTTCCGCAAATTCAGGGATTTCACGCGGGTAAGCATCGCCAACAGCATCCTGGTGTTCATGGCCCTGCTGTGGGTCAGGCCCCTCTCCTTTTTCAGGGGATTGCGGAAAAAATCAGTGCGTGAATTCGTCCGGGAATACATACTCAACAGTGGAGATTCAAATATCAAACTATCCCTTTCCGTCTCACTGGGTCTTTTTATCGGGGTCACCCCGATCTGGGGCTGGCAGATCGTAACGACCCTCGGACTGGCACATTTGCTGAAGCTGAACAAGTTCGTCGCAGTTTCGGTTTCGAACATCAGCCTGCCTCCCATGCTGCCCTTCGTCATCTTCCTGAGTTACCTGATCGGAGGATGGGCAATGGGAGTCAATACCACGAACATTCATTACATGCCGGGATCAGGGCTGCAATGGATCAGGGAAAATATCATCCAGTATCTTTTAGGCAGCGTTTTGCTCGGCTTGTCGCTTGCGCTGGTAATGGGACCTGTTACATATCTCATCCTGAGCATTTTCAGAAAGAACCCGGGAAACGGTGCATAACCCTGCTTCCCTTTATTTTGCTACTTTAATGACACATGATACCTAACGCATCCTCCCGGCTACATGCATAAATTCGACGTGGTTATCATCGGCTCCGGACTTGGAGGACTGCTTTGCGGGAACATCCTGAGCAGGGAGGGTTTCAGTGTCTGTATTCTTGAGAAACAATCCCGGTACGGGGGGAACCTCCAGACCTTCAGGCGGGGTGGCCATACCTTTGAAACCGGCGTTCACTATACCGGTTCCCTGGGCCCGGGCCAGACCCTCCACCGGTATTGGAAATATTTCGGACTGATGGAAGCACTTCAATTGCAGCAGCTCGACAGCGACGGGTTCGATATCATCGGGTTCCCGGGAGGTGAATTCCCTCTTGCACAGGGCTTTGACAACTTCATCAGGCAACTGCTTCCATTCTTCCCCGGGGGGTTTGATAGTCTTACAAAGTATACGACCAGGATCAGGGAAGTGGTGAATGCCTTCCCGCTCTACAACCTCGAATTACCCGACGGGCACAAGGAGCACCACTATACCGGTCAGAGCGCGGTTGAATTCCTGAACGGTTTTTCACGGATCATGTATTCATCGGGAGGGATTCCCTTGTCTTCAGTCCTGGCCGGCAACAACTACCTGTTCGGCGGAGATCCCGTCACACCGCTGCACATGACCGCTTTGATCAGCCATTCCTTTATCTCCGGTGCATTCCGGTTCATAGGTGGAAGCACCCGGATCGCCGACCTGCTGGTTCAGAAGATCCAACAGGCTGGAGGAACCATTCATACACGGCAGCATGTTACCGCCATCAGCAGGTCAAATGACATTTTCACCCTTTCGACCGCCTCCGGAGAAATTTTCATGGCCGACCGCGTGATTTCGGGGATTCACCCCGCCGCAACATTGTCAATGATGCCCACTGAAATCATTCGTCCGGCTTATGAGAGGCGGATCACCGGTCTGAAAAACACCGTTTCCTCCTTCATTCTCTATCTTTCGCTGAAGCCGGGCCTGTTCCCCTACCCTAATTACAATTACTATTTCCACGAAACACATGATCCGTGGAATGAGACTGGTTTCCGCGGTGAGCAATGGCCCGGCATGTTCCTGCTTACCACCGGATGCACGCAGCCCGGCCAGGAATTCGCAGAAACGGCCACCATCCTGACCTACATGCAATACGATGAAACAGAACCATGGCATCATACCTCAAGCGGGGACAGAGGTGCAGCATATCTTGATTTCAGGCAGCAGAAGGCGGAACGCCTGCTGCAACTCGTCTTCAGGAGGTTCACCGGACTAAAGAATGCCATCAGCGGTATGGAAATCTCCACACCGCTTACATACCGCGACTATACCGGCGACCCCGAAGGTTCGCTCTACGGGATTCAGAAAAATTTCCATGAGCCGATGCTTACCAGCGTGATGCCGCGGACAAAGGTCCCGGGCTTCTATTTCACCGGGCAAAACACGAACCTGCATGGCCTACCGGGCGTCACGATCGGGGCGGTTGCCACCTGCGGTGAAATCACCGGGTTGGAATACCTCTTGAAAAAAATCAAAAACGCCTGACCGGTCCAGCCTTTTGGCCTCTTTTCAGGTCAACTGTTCAACCTCCCGGCACTTCGTTTCATATGCTGTTTATTACCTGTATTAAAAAATTTATATCTTTGCCGCATTGCAGTTCAAGGCAAGGGTGACCGAACCGGATTGTCCCACGTGGAGTCCGGGCTCCTGATCCAATAAATGATGAAGGTACAGTAAAGGTGTACAAACACTTTTCCTCACCGGCGGACCGCGGCGATGGCAGCGGATTACAGGGGATTTTCAAGGGTTATCCCGCGAAACCGTAAAATCAGGATTCACATCATCCCGGCAGGGTAAACCACCCCGCCGGGTGTGTAAAAACAAACGAGCATGAAATTTAAACTGATATATCCCAGATGGGAAAAACTGGAAGGGCAGACCATCTTCAACCTGCCTCCCCACGGACCGGTTGTCATGGCTGCCGAAATACCTGAAAGTGTGACCATCGACTTCACCGATGAAAACGTCGAACCCCTCGTCATTGATGATGATCCCGATTTCGTAGGGATTTCAATGATGCTCACCACGCAGGTCAAGCGCGGCTGGGAAATTGCCGACCAGTACAGGAAGCTCGGAAAGAAGGTCATTTTCGGCGGAATCTCAACAATGCTCCATGCCGAAGAGACCATGCTTCACGCTGATTCAGTATTCCTGGGCGAGGTGGAAGGACGTCTTGACCAGGTTTTCAAGGATTTCCACAACAACGATCTCAAGAAAATCTACAATTACATCAGCAAACCTCCCGAGATGGGGCTCATCGGTCCCGCCAGGCGGGACATCCTGAACAAGGACATGTACTATCACAAGGGGTTCCGGATGGTCGATCTTTTTCACGCTTCCCGCGGATGCATCTACGATTGTTATCCCTGCGCGGTAAGATACCTCGGGGGCCGGGGATTCCGCCCGCGCCCGATTGAAAAGGTGGTTGAAGAGCTGTCACAAATGGATAACAACAGGCTTTTCATCGTTGACAATTCGCTGGCCCTTGATACCAAATGGGAGAAGGAACTATTCAAAGCCATGATCCCGCTAAAGAAAAAATGGGTCAGCCATACCATCGAGGACAAGGACGACGTCCTCGACCTGGCCGCACAGGCTGGAGCATGGTATGTATATCAGGCTGTGTTTGATACATCTGATTATATAAAGAATCGCATTAAGCAATACCATCAGTACGGCATTGCGGTTGAAGGCACCATCCTCCTGGGTCTAGACAACCAGACCGAGGATGATATCAAGCGCCTCATCGATTTCCTTCTTGAGATCGAGCTCGACCTGGCTGAATTTACCGTCCTGGCCCCGTTCCCCCATACCAAGGCATACAGCGACCTCCTCAAACAGGGCAGGATCTTTGATACCGACTGGAACCACTACAATGCGGGTAAGGTCGTCTACAAGCCGAAACATATGTCGCCCGAAAGGCTGGCGGAGCTTTTCCAGTATGCCTGGGATACCTTTTACCACGATGAGCCCCAGACGAAAAAAATGTTCAACCTGATCAGCCGTGTAACCTCCCGCGAACTTGAGGACGGGACCTATACCCCGCGCCGCCGTGACCTGGCAAACCAGAGTTTCGGAAAAGAAGTTCCAAAACCGGCCTGATCAGTATAAACTGCCATTTTACAAACTTGCCAAATACAATTTGCTTTTCTATGGAGACAAATCCCGACTTCGACAAATACATGGACCATTATTACAATTACTTAGGACAATGGGAAAGTCCGTCCAGGTGCGGGTTGAAAATCATAAAAAGGAAGGATGGCAAGACACTGGTGATCGTGACCGAGATTTACAGGCAAAACCCCGGCACCCCGGTAACCGAATGGTGCGCCCCGCTGGCAACGCAGCTCCTTCATGAGCTGAACTGCCCCCCGGGCGAGTTCATTTTCATTGAGCACACTCCCGATCTCGGGAGCAAACTGGACTTTTACGGAGAGACCTTCGACCTGGTGAACTTCCTGCCCGGCGAACAGGTTCTTACCATAGCAAAATGGACCAGGTTAACAGCGGAAGAGGTTGATTCCTTGATGAATGAATAATATAGGTAAATAAACAGTATCTTTGCATTCTTTTATCCCTCAAAATGACAAAAATCAACCCGCATTCTTTCCATATTCCTGTTCTCGGGATTGGATATTCGATCGATACGCCTGTTAAGGTCGCCCACCTTGGCATATCATCCGTAATCTCACTGCTCGATGATATCCTCATGGAAAAATTACGGGAGTTTTACAGCCAGAAATTTGATCTCCCCTTTCAGGCCATCTCCGACAAAATCGATGATTTCAGGGCTAAAAGGATTACGGCATATCTGAATATGGTCGACAAGATTGCACGGTCAAAGTTCGAGGAACTGAAAGCTACCTACGATCAGAAAAGCAGCGAATTTTCCCGGTATATCGAGTTGCTCCAGGATTCCTCAGTCCTGAAACAGAAGTTTGAACAACTCAAACAGGACTGGGATAAACTGGACGTGCGTGAATGGATCCACGACAACCTGTCAATGGGCAGCATTGACGTGAACATCATGACCAAGGTGGATAAGGAGAATTACCGCAACAATGAGAAACTTCCTATCGAGTATAATGACGGACATGCCGCCCTGCGCGGATTTGTTAACAGCGACCTCACCTCCTCGGTGGTACTCTCGGCCGGAATGAGTCCCCGGTTATACAATTACCTTGAAACATTCGATGCTTTTTACCCGGGTAATGATTTCAAGCTCAGGAAAAAAATCACACTCAAGGTGAGCGATTTCAGGTCGGCCCTCATCCAGGGAAAATATCTTGCAAAAAAGGGGTTGTGGGTAAGCGAATACCGCATCGAATCGGGATTGAACTGCGGAGGTCATGCCTTTCCCACCAACGGATTTCTCCTGGGCCCTGTGCTGGAAGAATTCAACAGGAACCGTGAGGACCTGATCAGGCAGACATTTTCCTTACTCCAAACCGCACTAAAGGCTAAAAACCGTTCATGCCCCGTCGAACCACTTGAAATTCAGGTTACTGCCCAGGGTGGTGTTGGTACAGCCGAAGAACACCAGTTCCTGGCCGACCATTACCAGCTTGATTCTGTTGGCTGGGGCACTCCCTTCCTGCTGGTCCCCGAAGTAGTCAATGTGGATGATTATACCCTGGATCTCCTCTGCAGAGCAAAGGAAGAGGATCTCTTTCTGAGTGATATCAGTCCGCTGGGCATCCCGTTCAACAATGTTCGCGGAAATACCAAGGACATTGAAAAACAGGCTTATATCAGTCAGAATACCCCCGGGAACCCCTGCCCGAAAAAATATGCTGCACTCAGCAATGAGTTTGGCGAACCTACCTTGTGCACCGCCTCCAGGAAATACCAGAAATTAAAAATCGCCGAGGTGAATGCAAGTGGGTTGAGCGAAGAAGAAACCAGGCTTGAAATTGCAAGGATTGTCGATAAGGATTGTATCTGTGTCGGGCTTGGAACCTCCGCCTTACTGGTCAACCACCTGGATGTCAGGGTTGAAAAACCAGGGGTCTCGGTCTGCCCGGGTCCGAACATGGCCTACTTCTCCGAAGTAATGACCCTCAAGGAGATGGTGGACCACATCTATGGGAAAACCAACGTGATCAAGCGTAAGGACCGGCCCAACATGTTTATCAAGGAGTTGAACATCTACATCGATTACCTGAAAAACAAGCTGGATGAAACCACCCGCCCTTTTACCGAAAAACAGCAGGAATATTTCAACACCTTCCATGAAAATCTCGGTAAGGGGATCGAATATTACAAGGATTTGTTTTCCAACGTAAAGCTGAACCTCCGGGAGAAAAAGACCTGGCTGATCGCAGAACTTGAAAAGTTTGAACTTCAACTGAAAAATCTCCCGGTCAGGTAATTCAAAACCTGTTTCCCGGCACAGACTAACGAGATCATGATGCATGATGCTCCCCTTCAGAAACTCCCTCCTTACTGGTTCATCAGGATACTGAACTCGTTCCGTTCGTTTTTACTACGCCTCAACAGGAACATGTTCCCCGGGAATGTGGTCCTGTATGAACAATTCCAGCATTTATGGATGCTGCCATCCCTTTACGTAGCCGCAAAACTTGACATCGCGACCATCCTCCTTGAAAGGCCCCTGACCGCAGCCGCCATCGCGGAGAGGCTGCAAGCCGATCCGGTGAACATTGCACGCATCATGCGCGCACTGGCAAGCCAGGGGGTCTTCAGGCAGCACCGCGACGGCCGGTATGCGCTGAACGGGATGTCGAAGGCGCTGGTTGAAGGGCCCGGGTCGCTGCGCTTTATGATCCTGCACCACCTGGGACCGGTCAACTGGAACCTGATGAGCAACCTCGAATATGCCGTGATGAGCGGGAAAGATGCTTTCAGCGACAAATACGGCAGCATGATCTACGACTTCCTCAAAGACCATCCCGAAGAATATGACCTGTTCGACAGGTCCATGACCAATTTGTCCGACCTGGGTCTCGCTCCCATCCTGAATGCCTATCATTTCTCCGGCTTCCCGGTAATCGCCGACATCGGGGGCGGTGAAGGTTTTCTTCTTGCCAGCATCCTGAAGTTTAACCCCTCCTGCCGGGGCCTCCTTTTTGATACAGCCGATGCACTGGTCAAGGCACCTGCCATGATCGCCGGTTTGCATGCCTCGGATAGGACGAGCGTCGTTCCCGGTAACTTTTTCAGTGAAATCCCCGGACCGGCAGATCTTTATCTCCTGAAAAACATTATTCATAACTGGGGCGATGATGAATCATTGCGAATCCTGGCAAAAATCGGGGAGGCAATGAATCCTGAAGGCAGGCTCCTCATCATCGAAATGGTGGTGCCCGAAGGGGATGGCCCCTCCCTTTCAAAATTGCTCGATATCCAGATGATGGCCACCCTGCAGGGTGGAAAAGAGCGTACTGCCATGGAATACAAAAGCCTGCTTGAGCAATCGGGATTGTCGCTGACCAGGATTATTCACACCATCGCCCCGATCAGTCTCATTGAAGCAAGGAAAATCAGCTAAATCTTTTTACTTTTGCCTGATGCGAAAACTCTGGTTTATCATCAGGAAGGAATTTTTATTACTGTTCAGGGACATCCCGGGATTGATCATCCTCTTTATGATGCCCATCCTGCTGATCTTCGTGGTGACCCTTGCCCAGGAAAATGCGCTGAAAAGCCAGAACTCCCGTACCAGGATCCTCTTCGTTGATGAATCGGGCAGCCCGTTTTCAAAAAAACTACTTGCAAATTTCGACTCCTCCGGGTTTGTTCAACCCGTGAAGGTGATCGGCAATGCCATCGTAACGCTGCCGCAGGCCAGGAGACTGATCGGCCTTGGCGATTTCAAATTCGGGGTCATCATTGGCCGCGGTGATTCCGCCATTACCCTGCTTGTTGATCCAACCCTCCAGGAATCTTACAAAACATCGGTGATCAACGCAATGACCTATATTATCAAGGGAACCCAGTCGAAAGAGGCCATGAACGGCATCTTTGACCGGCTTCCCGAAAACATGCGACCGGTGATCAGGGGAATGGTGGCACAGGCCCTTCAAAAACTCCCGCAGGTAAAGGAAACGTATGCCCTAAAAGAATTGTCCACACTGAAGCCCAACGTGATACAAAACAATGTTCCCGGGTTCATCCTTTTCGCCATGTTTTTTATCGTCATCCCGCTAGCCGGCAGCCTGATCACCGAAAAAAACGAGGGAAGTTTCATGCGCCTGCGATCGCTGCCGGTTAAACTTACTGCCGTCCTCGGCGGCAAGGCGCTGGCATACCTTGCTGTATGCCTGCTCCAGTTCATGCTGATGTTGTCCATCGGTACGTGGGTATTCCCCACTTTCTGCGGTATGCCTCAATTGCAAATCGGGCACCAGTATTTCGCCATCGCTGTTGCTACCATTGCCGCTTCGCTGGCTGCCATCGGTTTCGGGATCCTGGTGGGAGCCGCGGCGACCACCCACAGCCAGGCCGCCCTTTTCGGGTCGGTGATGGTCGTCCTGCTTGGCGTGGTGAGCGGGACCTTCCTCCCCATACACATCATGCCGGCATTCATCCAGTACCTGAGCTACCTCTCTCCCATTCGCTGGGGGATCGATAACTACCTGAACCTGTTCATCCGCGAAGGGAATATCCTGAGCATCCTGCCAAATACGATTTTATTGTGCCTGTTCTTTATTTTTGCATTAATCATCAGCATTGCTATTTTTGCAAAACGGAAGTAGGAGGATATTCATTAATTTCGAATAACCGATGAAAGAAAAAGAAGGTTACGTAGATTATCCGGAACAACAGATGATCCTATATGTGGAGAAGGACGATGGAAAATACGGCCCCATGCAGACTGGCTCTTTTATTTCAGCCAACTACCTGGACGATTATAAGTTAAAACGCCGGAACCTGGAGATCGGACTGCGTGAACAGCTCACAGCGAATTCCATCAGCCCACTGAAATATTTCATGGTGCTGGAAGACCTTACCCTTTCGGAACTGTCTGCCAGGGCGGGGATCAGGAAATCAAGGGTAAGAAAACAACTGACCCCTCAAAAATTCGGGTCCGTCACCACAAATGAACTGCAGCGCTATGCGGCCGTGTTTAACATCGGGGTGGCAAACCTCCTACAGGTCGTCCTTGTCGGCATCAACGGCAATTATGAATCAAACCTGATCCTGGAAAACAGTGCCGGGCACATCTCCGTTATTCATGAACCAACGGCGAACCCATTTGTGGTTCTGACTAAAATTGAGGAAAGAAAATAATGACCATGGAGAACTACCATCACAAAATGGCTGCCCATTGCGAATCAGGAACGGTTACAGCCCTGCTCAACCATGGGGGCCTGGAGATCACCGAACCCCTGGTCTTTGGCATTTCAGGCGGGATCTTCTTCGGCTATTTTCACAAAACGAAGGCATTTTCGTTTCCCACCTTCATCATGCGCAACAAGCCCGGCCAGATACGCAACAACATTGAAAATCGACTCGGTGTAAAGTTCAGGACATACGAATTCAGGGACCCGGTTAAAGGGCAGATCCAGCTGGATGACCTGCTGATCCGGAAAATACCGACCGGCGTCCAGGTTGATTTTTTCTATATGGATTATGTTCCCTCATGGGAGCGCGTGCATATCAACGTGCATTACCTGGTGGTCGTCGGAAAAGATGGAAACCATTACGCCATCAGTGATTCATATTTTCCCGCGATGGTTGAACTCGATGCGTCGTCACTTGAAAAGGGCCGGTTTGCGGGCGGGAACATGTCGCCCAAAGGCTTTATTTTCCACCTCGACCGTGTTCCGGCCGACATTGACTACCAGGCTGCCATCGTAAAAGGGATCAAAAAAGCCTGTTTTTACATGCTCAGGCTCCCGATGCCCTTCCTTGGGATCAGGGGCATACGCCTGTTTGCGAAAAAAGTGGTGGAATGGCCCTCTTTTGCGCGTGATACAGAGCACCTCTCGCATGAAATTATGAAAATCAACATTTTGTTGGAGGACCAGGGAACAGGCGGTGCCGGGTTTCGGTATATTTACGCGACTTTCCTGCAACAGGCTGCTGCAATCGTACAAAAACCTGAACTCAAAGAACTTTCCGAAGAGCTGATGAAGATCGGCGACGGCTGGAGGGAAATTTCCCTTTTCTCGGCCAGAATCGGGAAAAACCGGGACCTTGGTCCCGATAAACTTAAGCTGCTCAGCGAAATGATCTATGACCGGGCAGAGGCAGAGGAGCGTTTTTTCAAAAATCTCTCCGTGGCAATCAAATAAACAGGACCAAAAAAGACAAGATGAAAAACCCAACCGACGAATTAAAAATAGAAATAATAAACCTGATCATTGAAACCCTTGGCATCACGGACGTGGATCCCGCAACAGTCGATTACGAAATTCCCCTGTTCGGGGGCAACAATACCCTGTCCCTCGATTCGGTCGATGCCATCGAAATCATCATGGCCATACAGCGAACATACGGAACGCGCATAACCGACCAGTCATTAGCCCGCGAAGTTGTGCGGTCGGTCAACAGCATTGCAACGTTCATTGCGAACAACCGGGAATGACCTTTCCGGTTGCGGCGGTTGCTAATGGGCCTTCATTACTGTTCTGAAATTTTATATCTTTGAAATAAATCTTACCATAAATCGCCCGGCGCAATGAAAAAACTCCTGCATGCAATCCTGTGCATTTCGTGCATTATGCCAAGTCTCCTGCGCGCGCAGGAAACCAGTTCTTTAAGCCATTGAAACAAATTCCGTCAGGATCATGGCTGGGCTTTTCTTTTAAACCTTCCAATCCTGCTGCGCTATGATTGATAACTTTTTCCCGGACATAGAGAAGGAAACTCCCTTGAAGATTGCAGCCTTCCAGGAGATGCGCCTGCGTTCCGCCCTGGAATACCTGGCGGCACACTCCCCCTTTTACAGGGAAATGTTCCTGAAACATTCCATTGACATACAGGAGATTCGCACAGTCTCCGACCTGGTCAGGATTCCTGTAACCACGAAGGACGACCTCCAGCAGCGCAACGATGATTTCCTCTGTGTGCCCCGCAACATGATCATCGATTACATCACCACATCCGGAACCCTGGGAGACCCGGTCACCTTTGCGATGACCAACAGGGATCTTGACCGGCTTGCTTACAACGAAGCCATTTCATTTGTCTGTGCCGGCGGCAGCCGGGACGATGTTTACCAGCTGATGACCACCATCGACCGGAGGTTCATGGCCGGGCTGGCATATTTTCTCGGGATCAGGATGCTGGGGGCAAGCGTCGTCAGGGTCGGAAACGGGATTCCCGAACTCCAGTGGGATACCATCCAGCGGATCAGGCCCAACTCGATCATTGCCGTTCCTTCCTTTATCCTGAAGATCATCGAATACGCCGAACAACATGGCATCGATTACCTGAACAGCAGCATAAAAAATGCCATCTGCATCGGGGAACCGTTGCGTAAAATGGATCTTTCCCTGAACACCCTGGGCAGGAAGATCATGGAAAAATGGCCATTGAAGCTTTACTCAACCTATGCTTCAACCGAAATGGGAACCTCCTTCACCGAATGCAGCGAGGGAACCGGCGGTCACCACCATCCGGAACTCATTATTGTTGAATTCCTCGACGACCGGAACCATCCGGTCGGGCCGGGTGAACCCGGGGAAGTCACCGTGACGACGCTGGGAGTCGAAGGAATGCCCCTGCTGCGGTTTAAAACCGGCGATATCTGCTTTCATTATACCGAACCCTGCGCCTGCGGCCGGAATACCATCAGGCTGGGTCCGCTGGTAGGCCGTAAAAACCAGATGATCAAATACAAGGGGACCACCCTGTTTCCCCCTGCACTTTACGACATCCTCGATAACATCGATTACGTCTCCAATTACATCGTGGAGGTGTATACAAACCAGATCGGCACGGATGAAATTCTCATCCACCTGAGCGGCAAAGGGATCGGGGAGGAAAAGGAAAAAGACATCAAGGACCATTTCAGGGCGAAACTCAGGGTGGCGCCCCTCATCACCTTCTCATCCGAGAGTACCATTCAACAGATGCAATTCCCCGAGACATCCCGCAAACCCATTAAGTTTATCGATAACCGCGAGAAAAACGGGAATATTTCATGATTTTTCTATACCACCTTTCTTTTATTGTTTAAAAACCTCAAGGCCCTTGATATAGGTACTTAAAACCCTGGTCTCCGGAACATGGCCAACAGGTACTTGCATGATATCGCGGTCGGTGATGACAAAATCGGCATCCTTTCCTGCCTCCAGGCTCCCCTTTCTCTTTTCAAGAAAACCGGCCCGTGCTGCCCACAGGGTTATGGAGTGGAGGGCTTCACCGCGTGAGAGTGAATTTTCCGGCTGGAACCCGCCTGCAGGAAAACCTGCTGCATCCTGGCGTGAAACCGCCGCATAAAAGGTCAGGAACGGGGAGATGTTCTCGATGGGGAAATCGGTTCCATTGGCAATCCAGCCATTCTGGTCCATCAGTGTTTTATAGGCATAGGCGCCTTTCACCCGGCAGGGGCCCAACCTGCTGCCCGCCCATTTCATGTCCGATGTGGCGTGTGTTGCCTGTACCGAAGGGATCACGGAATAATCGCCAAAAAAATGCACATCCGCAGGATCGACCACCTGGGCATGCTCAATCCGCCATCGCAGGTCATTTTTCCCCTTCAGCAGGGCGGCATAGATATTCAGGATCATGCTTGCGGCCGAATCCCCGATGCAATGCGTGTTAACCTGGTAGCCATGTTCAAGCGCCAGCCGGCACAACTGCAGGACGGAATCACGGGAGGTGACCATGATCCCCGATGTGGAGGGGTCGTCGGTGTAGGGGGATTTCAAACGGGCCGTCCTGCTGCCAAGACTACCGTCTGCATATATCTTGATGGACCTGACGACCAGGTTTTCTGTTACATAGGTTCCTTTCCTGACCAACCGGAGAAGGTTCTCCGTTGTAGGGGCAAGCATGGCATAAACCTGCATTTTCAAAAGCCCGCTTTTCTGCAAAGAATCCACCTCCATCACCTGGCTGTATTCAAGTCCTGCGTCGCTCACGCAGGTAAGGCCGACGGCAAAGCAATTTTGCTGCGCCTGCTCTACCAGGGCAGCCAGGGCACGACCAGCAGGTCGGGGAACCGCAGCCCGCATGAGGTCGGCAGCCGTTTCGCTCAGGATTCCCGTCATCTTCCCGTTCCGAAACGCAACCTGACCGTCACCGAAACTGTATTTTGTGCCGATCCCGGCAAGTGCAAGCGCCTCACGGTTTGCAAGGACCACGTGCCCGTCAACCCTGATCAGCATCACCGGGGTATGCGGGAACAATTTATCAAGCTTTTCATTATCCGGGAATTCCCTGGATGTCCACAAATTCTGGTCCCAGCCCCTGCCGACCAGCCACTTTGTTCCGCTGACCACACCCTGCTTCTGCAACCGCGCAAGGACCTCCTCAAATGAGGACGCACCGTTCAGGTCGACATACTGCATCGCGAGCGCATATCCAAGGAAGTGACAATGGGCGTCGATAAACCCCGGGAAAAGTGATTTTCCTTTCAGATCAATGGTCTGAGGCGCCTGATAATGTGCAGATATCCCGCCCGATTTACCGGTAGCCAGTATTTTTCCATCCCTGACGGCCATCGCTTCAGTCTGTGAATTCAGCGAATCGGCAGTGTAAATGACTCCGTTGGTGATGATTAGATCGGCTTTTTCCCTTGTTGGCATACAGGCTCCCATTACAAAACAGGTCATCAATGATATTAATGCAGCAGTATATCTCATTTTAAAACACTGGTTTATTGATTGTTCTCCAAAAATAAAAAACTATTTTCAAGGTTACTTGACTTTTATTAAAATGATTTACTATTTTTGTGTCATACTAATCCTAATATATTAATGAAATATAAATCTATCAATCCTAGATTTATCATTGTTTTTTCAGTTATTCTTGTTGCAGCCCTTTTAAGGCTGCTGCCGCATTGGCCAAACTTTACGCCGATTGCAGCCATGGCACTTTTTGCCGGTACCTATTTCGACAGAAAGCAATATGCTTTCGCCATTCCGATCGCCGCGATGTTCATAAGCGATCTCGTTATAGGACTGCACGCCAACATGCCTGCTGTCTACCTGGGTTTTGCCATCACGGTTCTTATTGGTATGTCGATCCGGAAAAAAATCTCCGTAGGATCTGTCGTACTGGCCTCCTTATCCTCTGCCGTTATCTTTTTCCTGATAACGAACTTTTCATCATGGCTGGCCAGTCCTTACTATCCTCAAACGGTTGCCGGGCTTGTTGAATGTTATGCAGCAGGTCTTGTGTTCTTCCGCGATACCACCAATGGATTCTCATTCTTCATGAATGATCTCCTCGGAACCACATTTTTCAGTGCGGTATTCTACGGTGCCTTCTATCTCGTTGAGATGAGGTTCCCTGTACTGGATAAGTCCAGGTTTTAACTGAATTACTCCTTCACCCGCCTGCGGGTTGAAGTGCTGAGTTCTGAAAAACAATGAAATCTGCTCATCATTGAATGTTTCAATGTGATTCATTGCGTCTTTAATTTTACATCTTCCCGGTTCCCTGGTCCTGGTGAATGATTTGCCCTGGAGTTTTCCGAACTCCTGCTCAATCCCTGTTTTACGGAATCGTATCTGAAATCCTGCACTTGCAGGATTTTTTTTACATTCAATGTTACCCGGCCACCGGGGGCGACCTTTATCATGTAAAAAAATATGGGTACTTTTGCAACTATGAGTGACATCATTCGTCTCCTGCCCGATTCAGTCGCAAACCAGATTGCTGCCGGAGAGGTAGTTCAACGCCCCTCTTCTGCCGTCAAGGAGTTGCTCGAAAATACCATTGACGCCGGGGCAACAGACATAAAGCTGATTGTCAGGGAATCGGGTAAATTGCTGATCCAGGTGACCGACAACGGTTGCGGCATGTCGGAACATGATGCCCGGATGTGTTTCGAGCGCCACGCCACCTCCAAAATCAGGAGTGCCGACGACCTGCTTTCCATCCGGACGCTCGGCTTCCGCGGGGAGGCGCTGGCATCCATCGCCTCCATTGCCCAGGTGGAGATGAAAACAAAACGGACCGAGGACGAAGTCGGGACCTGTATCCTGATCGAAGGTACCGAACTGAAAGACCAGTTCCCTGTAAATTGCCAGAACGGAACCTCCGTAAGTGTCAAGAACCTGTTCTTCAATGTGCCGGCTCGCAGGAACTTTTTAAAATCCAATACCCTTGAACTCAAATACATCATCGAGGAGTTCTTTCGCATAGCCCTTGTACATCCCGATATCGCCTTCACTTTTTATAACCAGGATAAAATTCTCTTCCAGCTCTCAAGCGGGAATCTTAAACAGCGCATTATCAGCCTGTTTGGATCTTCCTACGGGCAGCGGCTGATCCCGGTGGAGCAAACCACCGCACTGGTGAATATTTCAGGGTTCATAGGGAAACCGGAATTCGCAAAAAAAACAAGGGGTGAGCAGTATTTTTTTACAAACGGCCGCTTCATGAAGAGTGCTTACCTTCACCATGCGATTGAGGGAGCCTTCAGGGAACTGATACCCGACGATTCGGTACCCTCCTACTTTATCTATATGGAGGTCGATCCGCAAACCATCGATGTCAACATCCACCCAACCAAAACGGAAATTAATTTCCAGGATATAAAAAGCATCTATGCCATCCTTCATTCGGCAGTCAAACAATCGATCGGCAAGTTCAACCTCTCGCCTACCCTCGATTTCGATGTGGAACAAAGCATGAATTATATGCCTCTGCCGGAAAACCAGCCGGTAATACAGCCAACGATCACCGTCAATCCTGATTACAACCCCTTTGAAAAGCGGACGGAGCCCCAGACAAAATTCACCTTCCCTTCAAAACCCTCCCCCTCCATCAGCGGCTGGCAGGATTTATATTCAATTTCACCCCGGGCGCAAGGGTTCCCGGGATTTCCGGAAAGAGGAACCGAAGCCGGTCCAGGGGCAATCTCACACGCCGGATTGTGGGACGCTACCCAGGATGAAGCACCTGCAGAAAAGAAAAAATGTTTCCAGTCACGTGATTCCTTTATCGTAACCCACACGCAGTCGGGGATCATCGTCATCGACCAGCAGTTCGCCCATGAACGGATCCTTTACGAGCGTTTTCTCGCGAGGGAACCCGGTGAACAGCATTCCGGCCAACATCAGCTGATCCCCCAGACGATCACCCTGAGTCCCGGTAACGCGCAATGCCTGCTGGAATGGATGGAGCGGTTCAACGAAATGGGATTTGAAATAAACGATCTCGGTAAAGGGACTTTTGTGGTACATGCGGTCCCGGTCAGCACCGGGGCTTCCGCCACCGGTGAATTCATCGAATCGGTCCTGGAGTGCTTGAAAACACCCGGCAATGAAAATAATCTTTCGCAGAAACAGGTTATCGCCAAAGCCCTGGCATTGAAATTGTCAGTCAAAAGAGGGAAAAAACTTCATCAGGAGGAGATGGATGCATTGATTGAGGGAATTTTCGCCTGCAATGTACCGGAATTATCGCCTGAAGGAAAACCCACCATGGTGGTCTTCCCGTTTGATGAACTCAGGCGGAAATTTAAAATTTAATCTTTAAAACACAGCATGTCACAGCAATATAGCCCGGCAGGCTTCAGCCTGCTCCCTCCCGTAGTCAAAAACCTGCTGATCATCAACGGGTTGTTTTACCTTGCAACGGTCACCTTCCAGTCCACATTCGGCATTGACCTGGACAACCTGCTCGGTCTTCACTATTTTCGGTCGGATCTTTTCCGCCCGTACCAGTTTGTAAGTTACATGTTCGTTCATGCCAGTTTTCCGCATGTTCTCATGAACATGTTTGCCCTCTGGATGTTCGGGTACCTCCTTGAAAATGTATGGGGATCCAAGCGTTTCCTGACCTACTACATCATCACCGGGATTGGAGCCGCACTGGTACAGACCTTTGTGAACTGGATCGATCTCTCGTCGATCCAGAGTGCGGCAAAAACCTATAGCGAAAGCCCCACGCTCGACGGTTTCATCTATTTCGTCAGGCAGCACTACCCGCGTTATTACGAGGGCGAAGGAACCCTGCGGACTTTTATCAGTGAGTGGTCGATGGCAAAAACCAGCCCGGGTTATGCAAGCCAGTCGCTTGATTATATCGGACAGCTGATGAAAATGCAGATGGATGTGCCCACCATTGGTGCATCAGGCGCCGTATACGGAATTCTGCTTGCTTTCGGCATGATGTTCCCGAACATGCTGGTGTATGTCTATTTTCTCTTCCCGATCAAGGCAAAATGGATCGTCATCATCTATGGCGCGCTTGAACTGTTTTCGGGATTTTCAAATAACCAGAACGACAATGTGGCCCATTTCGCCCATCTCGGGGGGATGGTTTTCGGCTTCTTTCTGATCCTGTACTGGAGGAAAAAATCAGATTTATATTCATCCTGATGAATTACGCCTACAACCAACAAAACAACCCGTTTGAGGAGGTAAAACGGTTTTTCCGGCAGGGATCCGCCTTGACCGTGCTCATCCTGGTCAACGTTGCTGTCTGGATGCTGGTCCAGGTGCTGAAGGTGATCCTGTTTTTCTTCAATAACCCCGACGGGAATGCAGCAGGAGCATTGGCCATGCACCTCCTGGCCCTGCCCGCGGCCGTTCAGCTGCTCCTGGTAAGGCCATGGACGCTCATCTCCTACATGTTCTTCCATGTTGAATTCTGGCACATCCTGTTCAACATGCTCTGGCTCTACTGGTTCGGCCGGATTTTCCTGGAGTTCCTGCCTTCCCGGAAACTCGTGTTCATCTATTTTCTGGGTGGTATTTCCGGGGGGCTCATGTATGTCCTTGCGTTTAACATCTTCCCGGTCTTTGCCGCCATGGTGCCGGTATCCTTTGCATTGGGCGCTTCCGCATCGGTGATGGCCATCGTAACGGCTGTTTCATTTTACGTCCCGGGATATACCATCCAGCTTTTCCTGTTCGGCAGAATCAGGATCCTGTACCTGGCCATCGTCCTTTTTGTTTTCGATTTTTTCATGATTCCTTCGGGTAACCCGGGCGGACACCTGGCCCACATCGGGGGGGCCCTTTTCGGTTGTGTTTACATCATGCTTTACAAAGCTTCAAAAAGTTCAGGACGTGGCATGTCATTCGCATCCCTCTTCCCGTTCCTCAAAAACATGGGCAAAAAGAAACCTGAATTCACCTACCCCGGCAACCCGGGCCGACCTGTTTCGGATGAGGATTACAATCTGAAAAAGAAGGAAAACCAGAAAAAGGTTGACGAGATTCTTGAAAAAATTTCAAAGGGAGGGTACGACAGTCTTACAAAGGCGGAAAAGGAGTTCCTGTTTAAAACCTCCACAAAACGCTGATAAACTGATCATTGATGAACAAAGGCCGGTCATTCCTGAGAAAGGTATTTGTGTTCATAAACATCTTTGCCGCTGCCGGGCTGCTTCTTTCTTATGCTGCGGCCTATATCAGTCCCGGGAGATTCTGGTTCCTTGCGTTTTTCGGACTCTCCTACCCCGTTTGGTTACTGATCAACACGGTATTTGTGCTCCTCTGGCTGGTGCTCTTTCATAAAATGTTCTTTGTTTCTCTTGTATGCATCCTTCTTGGCTGGAATAACCTGCTGGCAATTTACCCTTTTAGGTTCTCTGACCCGGTAGCCGGGACAGGCGCAAGAATCAGGATCATCAGTTACAATGTGCACAGTCTGTACGGCAACCAGCGGGATGTGATTATCCCCGAGACCAAGAGCAGGGTCACGGAGTTCCTCTCCAGGCAGGATGCGGACATTGTCTGTATCCAGGAATTTTTCGCCATCGGTGAGGAATACACCCGGACCCTCGGTAAATTTTCCGGGTCGATTAAACTGGATCATTACTATTTCAGGAACTACCAGGAATTCTGGAATAAAACAAAGATCAACGCAATAGCCACCTTTTCGAGGTACCCTGTCGTGAGGGAGGATCATTTCAAACTCCCGGACCACAGCGTTTATGCGATTTATACGGATATCCTGTTGAACCACGATACGATACGTGTTTATAACCTTCACCTGGAATCGATCAGGTTCGGCGATGATGATTATTCCTTTTATTCGCACCTTACCGAGCCCGACAAAGAGAAGACACCCATCAGCGAAGGATCACGCAGGATGTTCGGAAAGCTGCGCAAGGCATTTATACTCAGGGCAACGGAGGTGGACGTTCTTTCAAGGTCGATTGATGAATGTCCCTACCCTGTCATCCTTGCCGGGGATTTCAACGATACCCCCTCCTCTTATTCCTATCATCAACTGACCCGAAAACTTACCGACTCGTTCAGGGAGGCCGGCAACGGGTTCTTTGAAAGCACCTATGCCGGCAAATTCCCGGCATTCCGCATCGACTACCTGCTTCATTCCAAACACTTCACGGCCGGAGCCTATAAAAAATTTAACGTGGACCTGTCGGACCATTACCCGATCAGTGCAACGATGGTTTTTCACCCTTAACTCACGCATTTTGAACTTCAGACTTACTTCCGAATTCAGCCCGACCGGCGATCAGCCCGAAGCCATCAGGCAACTCACCGAAGGGCTCCGTCGCGGCGACCCTGCGCAGGTTCTGCTTGGAGTAACCGGTTCCGGGAAAACCTTCACGATTGCTAACGTGATCCAGGAAATTCAGCGCCCAACCCTGGTACTGAGCCATAACAAAACACTGGCGGCCCAGTTGTATGGTGAATTCAAACAGTTTTTCCCCGACAACGCCGTTGAATTTTTTGTCTCCTATTACGACTATTACCAGCCGGAAGCCTTTATCCCGGTAACCAATACCTATATTGAAAAGGATCTTTCCATCAACGAAGAGATCGAGAAACTCCGGCTGAGTGCATCCTCCGCCCTGCTGTCGGGACGGCGCGACGTCATCGTTGTTTCCTCGGTTTCATGCATATACGGCATCGGGAACCCGGATGATTTTAACGAGAACGTGATACACCTGAGCAAGGGAGAGCAGGTGGGCCGGAAAAAATTCCTGAATTCCATTGTCAACAGCCTTTATTCCCGCACGGAAGCAGAATTCACCCGAGGACGCTTCCGGGTCAAGGGAGATTCGGTTGATATCTATCCGGCATACCTTGATGTTGCCTACCGGGTGATCTTCGACGGCAACGAGGTCGAGTCGATGGAGTCGTTCGACCCGGTTACAGGCCGTAAGTTTGAAACGATGGAACAGATGACCCTGTACCCCGCGAATATATTCGTCACCTCTCCCGATAAGATGCGGGAAGCACTGGTCGAAATCCAGGATGACCTGATCAAACAGTGTACCTATTTCAGGGAAAATGGCAAGGACCTGGAGGCCAAGCGTCTGGAAGACCGGGTAAGTTACGATATCGAGATGATGCGGGAACTCGGATACTGCTCGGGGATTGAAAACTATTCAAGATATTTTGACGGCCGTATTTCAGGTTCCAGGCCCTTTTGCCTGATGGACTTTTTTCCGGATGATTTCCTGATGGTGATCGACGAGAGCCATGTGACGATCCCCCAGATACGGGCCATGTTCGGCGGGGACCGGTCGCGCAAGCAAACCCTTGTTGAATACGGCTTCAGGCTTCCATCGGCCATGGATAACAGGCCGCTTAAATTCGAGGAATTCGAGATGCTCATTAACGAAACCATTTATGTAAGTGCAACGCCTGCCGATTTTGAATTGCAGAAATGCCAGGGAGTGGTGGTTGAACAGGTCATCAGGCCCACCGGCCTGCTCGATCCGTTTGTTGAGATCAGGCCAAGTCTGAGGCAGATCGACGACCTGCTGGATGAAATCAACCTGAGGATCATCAAACATGAACGGGTGCTGGTGACCACGCTGACCAAACGGATGGCCGAAGAGCTGACCAGCTATTTCAGCAGGATCGACATCCGGTGCCGCTACATCCATTCCGATGTTGATACCCTGGAGAGGGTTGAAATCCTGCGTGATCTGCGTCTCGGCGTTTTTGATGTGCTGGTGGGCGTTAACCTCCTTCGGGAAGGTCTCGATCTTCCGGAAGTTTCGCTGGTTGCGATCCTCGATGCGGACAAGGAGGGTTTCCTGAGGTCGGAACGGTCGCTCACCCAGACGGCGGGCCGCGCTGCCAGGAACCTCAACAGCAGGGTGATCCTCTATGCAGACAAACTGACCGATTCAATGGCCAGGATGATGAGTGAAACCAACCGCAGGCGGGAAAAACAGGCCCGGTATAACCTTGAAAACAACATAACCCCGACGCAGATTGTAAAGTCAACGCATGACATCATGGGTCAGACTTCGGTCGCCAACAGCATTGTACCCCAACCAAGACCCTATTTTGAGAAAGAAAATATTGATGTGGCAGCCGACCCGGTGATCCAGTACCTGTCGAAAGAAAACCTGCAGAAAATGCTGGGACGCAGCCGCAAGGCCATGGAGGAAGCGGTAAAAGCGCTTGATTTCCTGGAGGCTGCCCGGTTAAGGGATGAAATCAGGGTTCTCCAGGGAAAACTTGAAAACAGCAACCGCTGAAAAAGATTCACCCCGTGTTCCCTGCTTAAAAAAGAGCGGGGAACACGGGGTGAGATCCTTGTAAAAACTTCCTTACTATTTTACTTCCATCAATTCCACTTCGAACACGAGCGTTGAATACGGGGGGATAACACCCTTGTCTTCTGCCCCGTAACCCAATGAAGAGGGAACGATGAGGGTGGCTTTTCCGCCAACATTCATCAGGGCTATGCCTTCGTCCCAGCCCTTGACAACCTGGCCCTGTCCCAATGGGAAGGCATAAGGTTCGTTGCGATCGCGTGAAGAGTCAAACTTGGTTCCGTTCAGCAGGGTTCCGGTATAATGCACCTTTACTTTTTTTCCGGCAACAGCCCTTGGGCCGGTTCCCTTTACCTTCTCCACGTAGTAGAGTCCTGAGGCAGTTGGTTTCACCGTGATATTGTGCTCTTTCAGGTACTTGTCCCTCAAACTTGTTTCCTGCTTTTTATTGGTTTCCAGCTGCTGTTCTTTTTTTTTCTTGTCAGCGGCAATCTGTTTGTCATGGTCGGCCTTAGACTGTACGTTAACGATCTCGATATCATAAACGATCGGCGTATAGGGCAAAATTCCCGCTTTTGGATTTCCGTTCTCACCGAAGGCCATTTTAGAGGGAACGATCAGGGTTGCTTTGCCACCCTTGGTCATTTGCCCTACCCCTTCGGCAAAACCACGGGTGTCGAAGCGCTTGCCAAATTCGAATACCATCGGTTCACCGCGGTCGGCCGAAGCAAAAATAACCTTGCCGTCGATCATTGAAACTTTAAAATTGGCGGTAACCCAGGCACCTGAGTCAATCTTCATACCTTTTCCCTGGGCCTGTTCGATAAAATAAACACCCGTAGCCGAAGGGGCCACGGTGATTTTTTTGTCAGAAACATACTTGGCAATGTCCTGGTCCTCCTTTTTCATCATCGACTGCGGAGAATCAATAGAAAGCAGGGTAATGTAAAATTTGATAACGCTGTTGCTGTCCATGAATTTTTCACGGGATGGCCTGCGGAAAGTCTTCATGAACAGAGAATCGGCATTCACGATGAAGCAGGCACTGTCGCCGGCCGACATCATGCGGATGCCATCGTAGATGTCACCTTTGAAATCGGAAGGAGGCAGGGGGAAACGCACCGGGGTTCCCATAGCCTTTTTGCTGTCGAACAGGGTCGAATCCTTGTAAACATAACGCATGGTCAGGGATAAATAGTCCCCGATTTTTGGTTTTACCGTATCTTTACTTACCTTAAACAGTTTATAGTACAGGCCGGTCTTTGATTTGTCGAAACCAGGATACTTTGAGGAACACGACCACATGGCCAAAGTAAACAACATCACGACGACCAAAGGATTCACAAACACTTTTTTCATAATTTGCATTTTAACAGTTTGGTTAATATTTGATTTTTAGCTTTTTCTGATGCCGGCAGGGACTGGGATCAACCAGCCGGACCGATAAGATGAACAAACATCAATTTGACGGGCAAAGGTAATAAAGTCCTGCCTAGGTTTTTATATGGATAACATTGATTTATAAATAATTTTCGCGGAAAACCACTGAATTCCCGCGGGTCGCCATACCATGAGCCTGCTGCCAGGCAACATGCATGTCATGCCCGGTGACTATTTTATGCGCTTTGGATGGCTGAACCTGCAAATTTCAACATCATACACGAGGATAGCCCGGTTTTTAATTTTGTCCATATCACCCAGCAAGCCGAATGCGAGATACGATGGGACGATCAGCCTTGCACGGTCACCTTCCCTGAGCAACAGCACCCCTTCTTCCAACCCGTTGGGAACTGCTGCTTTACCTGTCACAAAATCAAAGGGTTTAAGAGAATCGGAACGATACACCATATCCCCGTTGATCAGCCTTACCGTGTAATTGATGGTGGCAAGATCGCCCCTGGTAGCCTGTATACCTTTGCCATGCCGGTATACCATCCACCTGAGCCCCGTTTGCGTGGTTTGCATATTCCAGTGATACCGGTGGATGAAATCTTCAATTTCCTGTTGTTCCTCCCTCACCACCTCATGGTTGTATTTTACGATCGTGTCGTCAGTCATCTGCAGTTCACCGGCCGATTGCACAGGTTCGGGTGTTTCGTGGCAGGAGGCCAGACCCAGTAAAAACCATGCAAACACCAGCGGGCAAGCGCTGCGTCTAAAAAAAAATAAAAACGTTGAGACTTTCATGATGCTGATAGTCAAGCAGTAACCGAGATCAGGAATAAACCGATTTCAAAGCATCCTGGTACGAAGGTAATATATCCCTGAATTTAGACACCGTTTCTGCCAGTGATGTTTCAAGGTTTGCGCCGGCTGCATTCCGGTGTCCCCCTCCGTTGAAATGTTCACGGGCAAGTTTATCGACCGAAAAGTTCCCCTTTGAACGAAAGGAGGCCTTGACAATCCCGTCCCTTTCCATAAACAATGCTGCAAGGTTGATATCTTTAATGGAGAGTGCATAATTAACGACTCCCTCGGTATCCCCGATCTGGTGGTTGAACTTCTCAAGATCGGCCTTTGACAGGGTGATGAAAGCCGTGTGATAACCTGGAAGCACGGTGAGCTGGTCGCTGATCGAATATCCCAGTAAACGCAGCCTGCTTTCGGAATAGGTGTCATAGATCAAACGGTGCAGGTGTTCGCCGTCGACGCCCAGGCGGATAAGCTCAGCCACAATGAGATAGGTTTTTACATAATTGCAGGAATAACTGAGCGACCCGGTATCGGTAATGATCCCGGCATAGATGCACTCGGCGATTTCCTTGTCCAGCAGGTCGTTGTCGCCCATGGCCTCAATAATGGAGTATACCAGCTCGGAGGTGGAGGAGATGCGTGAGACCGATATCTTCAGGCTAAATTCGTCCGAAGCGTTCAAATGATGATCAATGAGCACCTTAACCGCTTTCGATTGTCTCACCAGCGGCGCCGCGTCATTCAGCCTTGCAAAATTATTGTAGTCGGCGGCAATGATCATGTCGGCATTCCCGATGGCGGTGATGCAAGCCTCCCTGTCCTTCGAAAAAACCAGGATGTCATTGTGCCCCGGCATCCATGCCAGGAAATCGGGGAACGGATCAGGCGCCATCAATATAACATGGTGATGTTTCTTCCGCAGGTAGAAGGCAAGAGCAAGACTCGAGCCAATCGCATCGCCGTCGGGGCTGGTATGGGTGGTGATCAGTATCTTTAAAGGCTTCAACAGTTTTGAAGCTATGGATTGAAAGTCAGTGTTTTCCAAAGAGGGTCGGTTTATAGGCCGCCAAAATTAGTGATAATTTGATTTATAATTGTAATTTTGTTTCCTCATATAACCCTGATAAACATGGCCGGTACAATTACCTTTACAATGATAAAGCCTTCTGCATTTGCAGCCGGCTTTACAGGAAAGATCCTTTCAATGATTGAAGAGGGAGGATATAAAATCAAAGCAATGAAAAAAATCAGGCTGACCAAAGAGATGGCCGGCCATTTTTATGAAATGCACCTTGGCAAACCCTTTTATGAAGAACTGACCTCCTTTATGTCATCAGGACCGATTGTCGCGGCCGTCCTTGAAAAGGAGAACGCCGTTGACAGTTTCAGGCAGTTCATCGGCGCAACAGATCCGGCAAAGGCTGCTGAAGGGACAATCCGGAAACTGTATGGCAAAAACCTGGGGGAGAATGCAATTCATGGTTCCGACAGTGATGAAAGCGCTGAACGGGAAGCCTCTTTCTTCTTTTCCTTCACCGAACAGAACTGATTACTGCTCGGGTTCATACTCCCTGAAGGTCCGGTCATCATAAAAAACCACGATTTTCTCAATTTTACGTCCCGGTTTCTCCTTTTTGCCAGTTCGGGAAAGTTTAATTTCCGGTTTCTGGTCGGGCAATTCCTGTGCATCAGTCACCACAGAGGCGTCTTGCCCCGGGATTGGCATGAAACCGTTAACGGATCCTCCAGGTTCGAAAGGAAGTTCTTCCGTCACCGGCTGACCTGTTGCTTCCCCGGCAGTACCGTAAAGGAGCCAGTCGGCTTTTACGTCGGGGTACCGTTTCAAAACTTTCATGACAAATTCAAGACTTGGGTTGTTCCTGCCTGAAAGCAGGTGTGACATCCCCGAACGTTGGATCCCGATCTCATCTGCAAACTGCGAAGGGGTCAGGTGCTTGCGCCTGACAATTTCCTGGATGCGCTCTATCATGATTTTTTTTTACAAAAGTAATAAATGATCAAGAATCATCCAAAACATCTGTAATTATAATTCCATCTACAGTTATTGTTCAGGTACATCACATATCATGTTGTATATTAATATTATATCAATATAATAATAATTGAATTCACATAGTTTACATTTGTAATTACAACTGTAAACTGATCGTAATGTGATGAAATTTATCCCATAGATTGCCATGTGCCTGGAAATCTGTTAATATGAACCGCTACATTGATCGGCAAAGGTCGCATTCAGACAGAATTATACTGGAAGCCTATGTGAGAAATGTCACGAAGATCATCCGCGGGTCACAAGGCAAAGGGAGGAGCTTGAAATATAAAGGAAGTAGATACAGTCTGGCTAATTGAAATAAAATGTTTCGTATTATATTAGTTATAAATATATTACGATTTAGAAAATAAGGGTTGTTTACCTGGAAAACACTTGTAAATTGTAAAAACGAATCATCGGATTTGCAGTTTACAAATGTAATTACATTTGTAACTTAAGATGGATTGCATCACCTGCAGATTTTAACCACCTGCAGGTTTGTTGTGAAATTCTGCCCGGTCAGTTTAAGGAAGTATACTCCCGGCAATAACAGGGAGGCCTTGTTAAAGCCAAGACTGTTCTCCCCCGCCCTGACTGTTTGTCCCGGCATGAAAGCAACACGGCGGCCGACCTGGTCAAAGAGATACATATCCGCCAGGCCATCCTGATCCGAATGAAACCGGAAGGTAAAACCGGATGAAAAAGGATTTGGGATCACCCTGGCATCGGATATGCGTGAATTTACGGGAACAGACTCTATCCTGAGGGCTTTCACGAAATCCGGAATCCCGTAACCGAGCAGCGAATCAGGATGTGCGGCATGACTGCTGCTTAGTTCAACCGCCCGGATAACCTCGGCATTAGACCATCCCGGTGATGCCTGCCACAGGCATGCCACCAGCCCCGCCAGGATGGGCGAAGAAAAGGAGGTGCCGCTTCCGTGCATGAAACTGCCGTTGGACGAAGCAATAATTACCGCCTGCCCCATGGCGGCCACATTTGGTTTGATACGCTGCGATGCCTGCCCCGGGAGGCTGAATGAGGCCCTGGTCCCGTTTGAATCAACAGCTGCAACGGCGAGCACCCCAAAGCCATCAGCCGGTGCACTGACACATTTCCAGCCACTTCCAAGCGAATTGCCTGCACTGTTCACAACAATCATCCCCTTACTGAAGGCAAGGTTGGCAGCCCTGGTCACCGGGGTCGTATAGCCGTTCATGTCGCTGCAACTGTGACTCACCGTCGGGTCGTCAAACGTGGCATACCCCAGGGAGGAGTTGATGATGTCGGCCCCGGTGCTATCGGCAAATTCGGCAGCGGCATCCCAGTTATACTCCTCAATAATATTCTCTGAACCAATATCTTCCGTTCGTAACAACCAGAACGAGGCACCGGGTGCTGTACCGATAATCACCCCGGGCCAGTTCGCCGCCATGCACGACAATACCTCCATTCCATGTTCATATTCATGGTAAACATTGTTCCCGGGTGTGACGAAATCCATTGTCCCAAGTACCTGGCTGTTAAGGTATAAGCTATCGAAAACCGCAAGGGTATCCGCACGGCTGAAACCGGCATCCAGCACGGCGATCACCATGCCCGCGCCAGTGTACCCCATCCTGTGCAGGCTATCCCCCATCAGCATGTGGATCTGCCTGAAGGAGGGTCCATAATTGTACCCCTTGATTACAGGTCTCCCCCATCCCCCTGGTACCCGGGTGGGTTCGATTACTTCATGCAAAGCTTTCCTTGGTACTTCCTTGTTCGCTGAATTACATACAGATACATAATTTACACTTGTACTCTTTGAAACGTTTTTTACAAATGTCAAGTTACGGATGGCATCAATTGTGGCCGGATTCAGGCAATAAATCGTGATCCCGTTGAACCATTTCGAACGGGTAAGAATGGGAACATTCATCTGGCTGATCGCCGTAACATAATTCTGGTTAACGGGGATGTCATTTTCGACCACGGCGATCCCCTGCCGCTGCCTCCTGTCGATGGCGCGCTGGGAAAGAAATTCCCGGGGACGGGTCGTGGAATAAATGGAATTGTACTTATCCGTAAATTCTACAAAATACTTCTGCGGGGCCACCTGTGTAAAAACCCCTGCCGGAAGCAATACAAGGAACAGGAAAGGAACAAAGGTTTTCATGGATTACAATATTTTTAAATGACGAGTGACAAGTGACGAGTGACGAATTATTCAATTTTTTAAATAAATTTGCTTAAATATATAAAAAAAACAACCATGTTCAGCCAGCAGGATCTCAAACAAATGAAGAACAGGGGCATGGAACTCCCGGTCATCATGAAGCAAATTGACCATTTCGTGAAAGGGTTTCCGTTTATACGCCTTGCCAGGCCTGCAGTTCCGGGTGACGGGCTGCTGACATTCGGAGAAGAGGAAAAATTGCGTTATACCGGTTATTTTGAACAAAAACTGCCAGGACTGCGGATCGTTAAATTTGTTCCGGCCTCGGGAGCGGCCAGCAGGATGTTCAAACACTTGTTTGATTACAGGGAAAAGGCCCTGTCGGGTGAGATTTCCGAAGAGGTCCTCCTGTCGGGCGAATCATTTTATTCGACCGGTTACCTTGCCTCACACATCCGGGAGACTGCCTTTTACGGCGATCTGGACGCTATTTGTGCCGCCAGTGGGCTGTCGCTGAATGAATTGCTTGAAAAGAATCAATTTTCAACCATCGTGGAATATATTCTCACCCCCAGGGGCCTTGATTACGCCAACCTCCCGAAGGCGCTGCTGAAATTCCACCTGTACGCTGATTCGGCCAGGACCGCGGCGGAGGAACACCTCGTTGAGGCCGCAGAATACACCCGCGACCGGGAAAACAAGGCGCGGATCCATTTTACCATATCGCCCGAACACCGGGAAAAATTCCTCTCCCTCTTTGAAAATGTCAGGCCTTCCTACGAAAAGAAACTGGGTGTTGTTTTCGATATCTCCTACTCTTTCCAGAAACCCTCCACCGATACCCTGGCCGTTGATGAACACAACCAGCCGGTGAGGAATCCGGATGAAACCATGCTGTTCCGCCCGGGAGGACATGGCGCATTGCTTGAAAATCTCAACGAGGTGGACGCGGACCTTATTTTTATCAAGAATATCGACAATATTGTGCCCGACCGGCTCAAGGCTGCCACCTTTGAATACAAGAAACTCCTCGGCGGATACTTGCTGTCGGTAAGGGAGACGGTATTCCGGTTTCTTGAAGGCTGCAAAAAACAGGTGCCATCGCCTGATGAACTCCAGGAAATAATCATCTTCGCCCGGGAGAAACTGTTCCTTGAACTCCCGGCCGACATCGGTACATGGCCGCTATCAGATCGGTGCGATGCCCTCATTACATTGTTAAACAGGCCGATGCGTGTTTGCGGCATGGTGAAAAACGAAGGTGAACCCGGGGGAGGTCCATTCTGGGTTACCGGCCGGGATGGCGGGCAAACGCTTCAGATCGTGGAAGCATCGCAGATTGACCCAAAGAATACAGGGCAACAGGCTGTTTTATTGGCTGCGACCCACTTTAACCCTGTCGACCTTGTCTGTTCAACGAAGGATTTTGAAGGCAATACCTTTAACCTGAAGCAGTTCATAGATGAAGATACCGGTTTCATCTCGCTGAAGTCGAGCGGGGCTGCAACGCTTAAAGCACAGGAGTTGCCGGGATTGTGGAACGGGGCCATGGCCGGCTGGATCACCCTTTTCATTGAAGTTCCGGTCATCACCTTCAACCCCGTGAAAACGGTCAATGACCTCCTGCGCAAGGAACACCTGTTTATTGAATCATGAGCAAACCGGCCGGGAAACAGAATTTTTTTATCAACCGCAGGGAACGCTGGGGATTAACGTTTTATGGATGGCTGTTCCTTATCCTGCTGTTTGCCGGATGCCTGTATGCCGGGTTCAGGAGCCTTTACGGGGTTCTCTCCCCCGTAGAACGCGAGCAATCGAAGGTGCTTGTGCTGGAGGGATTCGTGAACGATTACGTGCTGCAGGACGCCATCAGGGAGTTTAAAGACAACGGGGATACCCTGCTCGTCATAACCGGTGCACCGCTTGAATACGGGGCCCTGCTGTCGCAATACCGTAATACCGCCACGATTGCCGCCATGTCAATGATCAAACTCGGGTTCGATTCTACGAAGCTGGTCATCCTCACCACCGATGACCTGCGGAATGAACGCACCTACAATGCAGCTTTAAAACTGAAACAATGGCTTGCAACCCAAAGGCCCGGCATCAGGGCGGTCAACCTCATGACCATGAGCGTGCACGGCGGACGAAGCAGGCTTCTTTTCAGGAAAGCCCTGGGCGATTCGGTGAAAGTTGGGATCATATCCGTGCCCAACTTCTATTTCGGCCCGGGAACATGGTGGAAATCGAGCAAAGGCTTCCGGGAGACCATGAATGAGGCCATCGGGTATTTTTACATACGATTTTTCTTTCATCCCCGTTATCCGGTGGGAAAATAGAATAAACCGGTTTACGTTATCATAAAAACCATCATCATCATGCTCAAATTCCGTATTGCCTTGTTGCTGGTCTTGCCGATGCTCCTTGTTAACACATCAAAAGGGCAAAAGGAGTATAACATCAAATTCAGGATCAATGGTTTAAAGGATACGACCTGCATGGTAGCCTACTACTACAGCAACGGTACCTACATCAAGGATACCCTCCGGGTTGACCACGCGGGAAGGTGCTCCTACAAAGCTCCCGCAACCCTTCCGCGGGGACTCTATGCCCTGGTGATCTCTGATAAAAAATATTTTGATTTCGTCGTGAACAGCGATCATAAGTTTTCCCTTGAAACCGACGTCGTAAACCCGGGGTTGAAGGTCACCGTAAAGGATTCGCCTGAAAACGATCTTTTCTACCAGTACCTGGACCACAGCCGTGAAAAGTACGAGGAGATCCAGTTGCTGCAGGCCAAAATCAAGGAGTCGGCCGATCCGAAGGATACTTCGGGATATTATTCCAGACAGATTGAGGCCATCAACAATGAATTGATCGCCTATAAGCTCGATCTTGTGAAAACACACCCGGAATCGTTCGTGGCGCTCATGATCAACACCATGAAAGAGCCGGAGGTCCCTGAAATCCCTACCCTCCCCAACGGCAGGAAGGATTCGCTCTATGCCTACCGCTATTACAAGGCACATTTCTGGGATGACTGCACCTTTACCGATGACAGGGTGCTGCGCACGCCGATCTTTCACAACAAGCTGAAAAAGTATTACGACAACATCCTGGTCCAGGACCCCGATACCCTGATCCGCGAAACCGATGCCCTGATCGAAAAATCACGTTCAAACGAGGAGATGTTTAAGTACATGATCTGGTTCACGACCTACCACTATGAAAATTCGGAGATCATGGGATTCGACAAAATTTTCGTACATGTAGTTGACCGATATTACATTACCGGTCAAACCACCTGGATTACAAAGGAAATCAACGACAAGATCATAAAAAAGGCCAACAAAATGAGGCCTGTATTGCTGGGTGAAAAGGCGCCGAACATGGTCATGACCGATACAACCATCCAATGGGTATCGATGCACAACATCACCGCCAAATACCTGATGGTGCTTTTCTGGGATCCCGACTGCGGCCATTGTGAAAAGGAGATCCCCATCATCAAGGAATTTTACGATCAGAACAGGGAGAAATATGGTTTAAAGATCTTTGCCGTTTGCTCCGACACCTCCCTGGTAAAGTGGAAAAAAGCCATCCGGAAAAAGAACATGAACTGGATCAACGTGGATGGTCCGAGGACGCTGACCGGTGATTTTCACGAACAATACGACATCAACTCCACGCCTGTCATCTACCTGCTGGATGACCAAAAGAAGATCATCGCCAAGCGCCTGGCCGCCGACAAGATCGGTTACTTCCTGGAAAATTACGGGAAACTGCCCGGAAAGAAATAAAAAAGCCCTCCGGTTAACCGGAAGGCTTCTATATTCTGGGAAACTGACAGGGTTTAACTGTTGAGTGATTCAACAACAGCCTTGAAGGCTTCCGGGTGGTTCATGGCTAAATCGGCCAGTGTTTTCCTGTTGAGGGTAATGTTACTCTCAGCAAGTTTGCCGATGAAAACGGAATATGACAATCCGTAGGGGCGCACGCCGGCATTGATACGTGTGATCCACAAACCGCGGAAGGTGCGTTTCTTGGTACGGCGGTCACGGTAGGCATAGCCCAACCCCTTTTCTACTGAATTTTTCGCAACGGTAAGGACATTCTTTCTTCTTCCGAATTGTCCTTTGGCCCGCTTCAGGATTTTTTTCCTTCTCTCTTTCGAGGCGACAGAATTTACTGATCTTGGCATAATTTTGATTTTTTTACGGCAGCGCCCCTTTCCAGGGAACTTAAAGCTGATCGCAAGTTAGTAATGAATAATTAACCCTGGAGCATTTCTTTTACATTGGCTTCATCGGCCTTGTGAACCGTGGTCGAATACGTAAGATTACGTTTCCGCTTCGTGGTTTTCTTGGTCAGGATGTGGCTTTTGTAAGCATGCTTCCGTTTGATTTTACCGGTACCCGTAAGAGCGAATCTTTTCTTGGCGCCGGATTTGGTCTTCATTTTTGGCATGTTACTGGTTTTGATGATTAATGGAAAAAATCTATTTTTTAGCTGTGATAATCATGATCATTCGTTTTCCCTCGAGACGGGGCATCTGCTCAATCTTGCCGACTTCAACAAGTGCCTGGGCAAACTTCAGGAGGATCAACTCCCCCTGTTCCTTGTAAATGATCGAACGTCCTTTGAAAAACACGTCGACCTTCACCTTTGCGCCCTCTTTGAGGAATTTCATGGCATGGTTCAGTTTAAAGTTGAAATCATGCTCATCCGTATTGGGACCCAGCCTGATCTCCTTCACCACGACTTTGGCGGTTTTAGCCTTCATCTCTTTCTGCTTCTTCTTAAGCTCGTAGAGAAATTTCTTATAGTCAACCACCTTGCAAACAGGAGGATTTGCAGTGGGAGATATTTCGACAAGGTCAAGTCCCTTACCTTCAGCAATGATTAATGCTTCACGGATATTATAAATGCCTTGTTCAATATTTTCACCAACAACCCTGACGACAGGGGCTTTGATCCATTGGTTGATGTTATAAGGCTCCTCTTTTTTCCCGGGTTTCGGATACCGCCGCGGGCCGCTGAATTGTGTTACTATTGGTAAGTCTCCTATATTTAGTGAATACTTTGTTTGCCAGTCAATATTTTCAAGTATGATATCTCCTTAAAGTTCTCCCAATTCCTGGTGCATCTCTTCCTGCACGGCAGCGATGAAATCCCCGATTGACTGGGGGCCCAGGTCGCCTTTGCCATGCCTGCGAACCGATACGGTTCCCTCGCTCTCCTCGCGTTCGCCCACCACCAGCATGAAGGGAATCTTCATCAGTTCGGCATCGCGGATCTTCTTGCCGGCCTTCTCATTACGGTCGTCAACGGAGGCGCGAATGTCGGAATTATTGAGCAAAGTTAACACTTTTTTTGCATAATCCTGATATTTCTCACTGATTGGCAATACAATAGCCTGATCAGGGGCAAGCCACAGCGGGAAATTGCCGGCGGTATGTTCAAGCAGGACAGCCACGAACCGTTCCATCGAACCAAAAGGTGCACGATGGATCATTACGGGGCGGTGTTTCTGGTTGTCGTTGCCAATATATTCAAGTTCAAACCGTTCAGGCAGATTATAGTCGACCTGGATGGTACCCAACTGCCATTTCCTGCCCAGCGCGTCCTTGACCATGAAATCCATCTTGGGTCCATAGAAGGCCGCTTCGCCAAGCTCGATGACCGTATTCAGCCCCTGCTCCTCCGCAACTTCGCGGATGGCACGTTCGGCCTTTTCCCAGTTTTCATCCGATCCGATGTACTTATCCTTGTTTTCGGGGTCGCGTAACGATATCTGAACGATGAATTCCTTGAAATCCAAAGCCTTGAAAATAAGCATCACGATATCCATCACGCCCTTGAACTCATCCTTGACCTGTTCGGGGGTGCAGAAAATATGGGCGTCATCCTGGGTAAAGCCGCGCACACGGGTCAACCCGTGAAGTTCTCCGCTTTGTTCGTACCGGTAAACGGTTCCGAATTCGGCGATGCGAACAGGCAGATCGCGATAGGACCTCGGCTTGGTCTTGTAAATCTCACAATGGTGGGGACAGTTCATCGGTTTCAGGAAGAACTCCTCTCCTTCGACGGGAGTCGTGATCGGCCGGAAGGAGCTTTCACCGTACTTCTGGTAATGTCCCGAAGTTTTATATAATTCCACGTTCCCGATGTGCGGACAGATCACCTGTTGGTACCCGCCTCTCTTCTGAACCTTTTTGAGGAACATTTCGAGCCGCTCGCGCAGCTGGGCGCCGCGCGGGAGCCAGAGGGGAAGACCAAGCCCGACCTTCTGCGAAAAGGCAAACAATTCAAGTTCCTTGCCAAGCTTGCGGTGATCGCGTTTTTTGGCCTCTTCAAGGAATACCAGGTAATCGTCGAGTTCCTTCTGCTTCGTAAAGGTAATCCCGTAAATACGGGTCAGCTGTTTGCGTTTTTCATCCCCGCGCCAGTAAGCACCGGCGATGCTGAGGAGTTTCACAGCCTTGATCAGGGCAGTATCCGGGACATGGGGACCACGGCAAAGGTCGGTGAACCTGCCCGATTCGTAAAAGGTGATCTGGCCATCCTCGAGTCCCTCGAGCAATTCAATTTTATATTCGTCACCCTTTTTGGTGAAGTAACTGATGGCTTCGCTCTTCGAAATATCCTTGCGGATAAATACCTGCTTTTCCTTCGCTAATTCAAGGATCTTTTTTTCGATTTTCGGAAAATCATCCGAAGAGATGGCCTGGTCGCCAAAATCAATATCGTAGTAAAAACCGTTTTCAATATCGGGACCGATCCCGAATTTAACACCGGGATAGAGAATTTCGATGGCTTCTGCCATGAGGTGGGCCGATGAATGCCACAGGGTAGCTTTCCCCTCCAGGTCGCTCCATGTGAGCAGCCTGATGCGGGCATCCGCTGTAATTGAGCGGGTTGCATCCATCACATGACCATCAACCTGGATGGATAGTACATTCCGTGCAAGACCCTCACTGATGCTTTTGGCAATATCAACACCTGTAACGCCTTCCGGATACTGACGAACCGTATTATCGGGTAATGTAATATTTATCATATATCAATGGAAGATTTTAAGGGGTGCAAAGGTACAAATTTTAATTTAATTACCAATTACTTTAAACTCGGTACGGCGATTATTTGCGCGGCCCTGTTCGGTGGTGTTGACATCGATAGGCTGACTGAACCCGTAACCCGCGTGCGAAAGCCTTCCGGCGGAGATGCCATGTTGCAGCAGATACTGGTAAACGGCAATGGCGCGGTTTCCCGAAAGTTCCAGGTTATGGGCCTCCGAACCGATATTGTCGGTATGACCGCTGATCTCAATTTTCAAACCGTGATTTTTCTGGAGCAGGGCGAGCAGCTTTTGCAGTTCGACCAGTGATTCATCCTTCAGGATAAATTTATCCGTATCAAAAAAGATGTTTTTCAGGATGACCGCCTCCCCGATCCTGATCGGTTTCAGGGGTATATTCTTGATCAAGGGTTTATCCTGGGGATTGTAGCCGGTGAGTGAAAAATTGTCGGAATAGAACAGGTAGCCATCCCTCGAAACATTGAGGGCATAGTTCCGCTCGGTGGGCAGGGCAAGCAGGAACTCCCCGGTAATTCTGTCGGAACGCGATTCGGCAACCATTTTGGAGTTTCCCAGGTCGACCAGTTCAAAACGGGCTTCCAGTTTTGCCCTGGTCTCCTCGTCGTATACGATCCCCTTGAAATAGGTGGTAAGCATCGGCTGCGCCTCCCTGTAAAGCGGGAATTTGTAAATATCCTGCCTGCCTTTGCCGCCGAGTTTGTCGGAGGAGATGTAGGCCATGTTCCCTCTGGCGTTGACCACCAGCGTGATCTCGTCGGCACAGGTGTTGATGGGATAACCCAGGTTGACCGGCTTTCTCCAGCCACCGTTGACATCCTTCCTGGAATAAAACAGGTCGAGCCCACCCATTCCGGGATGGCCACGGGATGAAAAGTACAGGGTCTGATCGTCAGGATGGATGAACGGCGCCATCTCCTCTTCACGTGTGTTGATCGAATCGCCCAGGTTCACCGGGGGCGTCCATTGTCCGTCGGCCTGCAGGATGGTCTTCCAGATGTCGGACGCCCCTTTCCCGCCCGGGCGGTTGCTTGCAAAATAGAGGGTCTTCCCGTCGGATGAAAAAGAGGGTTGTGAATCCCATTGCGGCGAATTCACCACCTCCCCGAGGTTTTCAGGCTCTCCCCACCGGTCGCCGGTGCGATGCGACCAGTAGATATCACACCTGCCGTACCCGTCGGGACGATTGCAGGCTGCGAAAAACAACAGTTTGCCGTCGGGGGAGATGCTGATGGCTCCTTCGTTTCCATGGGTATTTATGGGTGGGCCAAGGTTTTCAGCCAGCGACCAAAGGGTATCGATGCTGTGGGATACGTAAAAATCTTCCTCCCCGTTCTGGTTCTGGTCGATGGTTTGTGCATTCACCGGGTTCAGCCGCGTAAAATAGAGCCGTTCCCCGTCGGCCGTGATGGCATTGATGTATTCATCATATTTTGTGTTGATGCTGTCGCCAAGGTTGACGGGTGAAAAAGGCACCGGGTGGTCCAGGTACCACATCCCGAAGCTGCAGTTCCTGATCCCGTTCCGGGCCTGCTGCCGCTTCGGGTCGGGTATCCCTTCAAATTCCAGAAACCGCTGGTAGTTAAGTTTTGCATCGCCATACCTGCCCGTATTCAGCTGCATGTTCGCCAGGATGAAATAGAGATTCGGTGAGAAGGGGTTGTTGGTCCTGATTGCCTTCAGGTAAAAGTCGATGGCCTGGTCGAACTCACGGGTATCGGCATGAATGTCGCCCTGGAGGATATAGGCCTCGGTAAAGGCCGGGTCCTGTTCGGTGGCCCTGCGCAGATCGGAGAGGGCGTTTTCGTAGTTTTTCGCCTGGTAGAAATCAAGCGCCTGGTAAAACAATTTTTCCGCCTTTTTATTCTGGGTCGCCAGGCGGTTTCCCTGCGGAAAGACGGCCAGCCAGGAAAACGTCAGCAGCAGGGTGGCGAAAAATAAACGTCCTGACATCATGGAATGTGCATGTATTTGTGACTCTGCAGTGAAACACGCCATTGAGGGTTTGCCTTGATCCAGGCGACGATCGCCGGCATCATCCTTTCCCGCCGGCTCCATTCCGGCTGCAGGTAAAGGATACAGGCCGGCGAAACCCTTTGCGCATTTTCTTCGGCCCATTTAAAATCGGTTTCATCATGGATGATCACCTTGAGCTCATCCGCCAGTTTTATCATCTCTTCGAGCGGGGGGGCATCCCGCTTGGGTGAAAGGCATATCCAATCCCACGAACCGCTGAATGGCTGGGAACCTGAGGTTTCGAGGAAAATTCTAACCTGTTGCAGGTGCAGTTCCGTGCAGAGGTAGTCCATATTATAGAGCAGGGGTTCGCCGCCTGTAACCACGATGGCCCTGGCCGGGTATGAGACTGCATTCCTGATAACACCATCGGTCGGAACCGGGGGGAAATCGGAGGAGTTCCATGATTCTTTTACATCGCACCATTTGCATCCCACGTCGCACCCGCCCACACGGATAAAATAGGCCGCCTGGCCGGTGTTGAAACCCTCTCCCTGCAGGGTGTAAAATTCTTCCATGACAGGGAGCAGTTTTCCCTCCTGCAACAACTGGTCCGCCGATGGTTCCCGGAGGTTCACCGGATCTCCTTTTTTGCGGCCTTCAGGGTATTCTGCAACAGCGAAACAATCGTCATCAGCCCCACTCCGCCGGGAACCGGTGTAATGTAGCTGCATTTGCGCGAGACTTCGTCAAATTTCACATCGCCCTTCAGCCTGAATCCCGATTTTGTGTCGGTGGCGGGTACCCGGTGAATCCCCACATCGATCACCACGGCGCCCTGTTTGACCATATCGGCCGTTACAAAACCAAGTTTTCCCATCGCCACCACCAGGATGTCGGCGGCGGAGGCAATACTTTTAATATTTACGGTATGGCTGTGACAAAGTGTAACCGTACCGTTGCCGGATTTTGATTTCCTGGAAAGAAGGATGCTGACAGGTGTACCGACGTTGTGACTCCGTCCCAGCACCACGCAGTTCTTTCCGGTAACATCTATATTGTATCTTTCGAGCAGGGTCATGATCCCCATGGGTGTCGCCGAAACGAAACAGGGCTGGTTCAGCACCATCTTCCCGATGTTTACGGGGTGAAACCCGTCGATGTCTTTCCGGGGGTCGATCCGGGCAATGATCTTTTGTTCGTCGATATGACCGGGTAGCGGCACCTGGACGATGAACCCGTCAATTTCGGGATCTGCATTCAGAAAATCAATGACTTCCAAGAGTTTATCTTCGGAAATATTAGCGGGATAACGGTACACCGATGAGATAAAGCCAACCTCGGCGCATGCCTTTTCCTTGGCCGTAACATAGGTCACACTGGCAGGATCCTCCCCCACCAGGACCGCGGCGAGGTGCGGGGCTTCAAGCCCTTTGTCAATGAACTGTTCCCTGACCTCTTTCGCAATTTCAGTTTTAATCTGGTCGGCAATCAATTTGCCATCAAGCAGCTTCATGTTCAACTCCCGGTTAGTTCATATTCTTCATGTTCCGCATCACATTGGACATGTTCTTGCCCTTGTTTGCGGTGACCATCTTCATCATCTTTCGTGTATCGTCAAATTGTTTGATCAACCGGTTCACCTCCTGGATGGTCGTTCCCGAGCCGGCCGCAATTCTTTTCCTTCGGTTCCCGTTCAGCACGGCCGGGTTGACGCGTTCCTGCGGGGTCATCGAGTGGATGATGGCTTCGATTCCCTTGAAGGCATTATCGTCAATCTCAAGGTTCCTGATCGCCTTGCCCATCCCAGGGATCATCCCCAGCAGATCCTTCACGTTGCCCATCTTTTTGATCTGTTTGATCTGGGCCAGGAAATCGTTGAAATCAAACAGGTTGCGGGCGATCTTTTTCTGAAGCTTCTGCGCCTCCTCCTCGTCGAACTGCTCCTGGGCCTTTTCAACCAGCGATACAATGTCGCCCATCCCAAGAATGCGGTCAGCCATACGTTCGGGGTAGAAGATATCGATCGCATCCATTTTTTCACCCAGCCCGACGAACTTGATGGGTTTGTTGACGACCGACTTGATACTGAGTGCTGCACCGCCACGGGTGTCCCCATCCAGTTTTGTAAGAACCACGCCCTCATAATCAAGGCGATCGTTGAATGCTTTTGCCGTATTCACCGCGTCCTGCCCGGTCATTGAATCAACCACGAAGAGGGTCTCCTGCGGGTTGAGGGTCGATTTGATATTGGCAATCTCATCCATCATCTGCTCGTCGATCGCAAGACGTCCGGCAGTATCGACTATCAGCACGTTGAATGCCTTTTCCTTCGCATAGGCAAGGGCCCGTTTGGCGATTTTGACCGGGTCGTTCGCCGCATCTTCGGAATACACCTCTACCTCGATCTGCTGACCCAGGACCTTCAGCTGTTCGATGGCAGCCGGGCGGTAAACGTCGCACGCCACAAGCAGCGGCCTTTTGCCCTTTTTGGTCTTCAGGTAATTCGCCAGTTTTGCAGAAAAGGTGGTTTTACCGGAACCCTGCAGCCCTGCGACCAGGATGACGGAAAGATCGTTTTTCAGGTTCAGTTCGGTTTTCTGGCCTCCCATCAGCGAGGTCAGCTCGTCGTGAACAATTTTCACCATCAGCTGGCCGGGTGAAACAGCCGTGAGAACATTCTCACCCAGCGCCTTTTCCTTAACCTGGTCGGTAAACTGTTTTGCAATCTTGAAACTCACATCGGCATCGAGCAGCGCCTTCCTGACATCCTTCAGTGTTTCAGCGACATTGATCTCGGTAATGTGCCCGTGTCCCTTTAAAACCTTAAAAGCCCTGTCTAATTTGTCACTTAAACCTTCAAACATGGTAAACCGCTTTATTTATATTCCTAATTAATAATACCTTTCTTCAGCCGGGCTGAATTTGCAAAATTAGCAAATAATGACGAATGAACAATAACCTCCTGAAGCGAATGAAAGCAGGTTCCCGCTATTTGAATTTTTACATGATTTTTTTTCATTAAAACCTGATGACACATAAAAAAACTTCGTAGTTTTGTATAAATATTCAAAATCAATCAAAAAAAATCAACTATGAAGAAAATTTTACTATCATTCGTCGCCATCATGGCTCTCACCCTGGCCGTTAATGCCCAGTGGATTGACCAGGCGTCAGGATTCAGCGCAGCTAGCCGCGGAATCAGGAACATCAATGCAGTAAGCAGCCAGGTTGCCTGGGCGGCAGCCTATGACGGAAGCGGTTCAAATGCTCCTGTCCAGGACATCACCAAGACGATCAATGGCGGAACCTTATGGACCGCACACACCATCCCCGGCATTACGAACCTTGACATTGCAAACATCGTTGCGGTTGATAACATGAAAGCGTGGACCTGCATGTACCCGCCTGCAGCAACCACCACCGGCCAGGGCATTTACCATACCACTGATGGTGGTGTTACATGGGTGCACCAGACAACCGCTCTCTTTACCAATGCATCATCCTTTGCCGATTTTGTACATTTCTGGGACCCGAACCTCGGCGTAGCTGTTGGTGACCCGATCAACGGACATTTTGAAATCTACAATACCTCCGACGGCGGCACAACCTGGACTGCCAACACCAACAGCCCGGCTCCCGTTTCAGGGGAATTTGGAGTTATCGGATATTTTTCAGTCGTGAATGACATCATCTGGTTCGGCACCAACAAAGCACGTGTTTACAAATCAATTGACAATGGTCTCACCTGGACCGTTGCACAGATCCCGGGATCGGCATGGACGAACGTTTACGTTCAGCCTTTCTTCCGTGATGCCATGAACGGTTTTTGCGGCAACAGAGGCACTGGCACCGTAGCCGCCACAAGCGCACTGGCCAAGACCACCGATGGCGGAACCACCTGGACCACTGCCACCACGACCGGCAATGTATTCACAAACGATGTTTCCTATGTTCCCGGAACCCCGACAACATGGGTAACTTCAGGCGCAGATGCCACCACCCCGGCCGACGGCGTTACCTATTCATTTGATGATGGAGCAACCTGGAATGACATGGCCTCCACCATCGGAACACAGTACCTTGCCATGGGTTGGGTAAATGATTCAACCGGTTGGGTTGGCGGATTCAACGCCGATGCCACCACGGGCGGCATGTCGAAATTCAACAGCATCCTTGCACCGTGCGACTTTACCGCCAACAACGTTGCAGTTGTCAAAGGTGGTTCGGTTACCTATACCATCACTGCAGGCGTGCACTCAACCTCGACTGTTTCCTGGACATGCCCGGGCGGAACTCCTGCCACATCTACCAGCAAACATCCGACCATCGTCTATAACACCCCCGGCACCTACAACGTGACCCTCACCGCCACCAATTCATGGGGCAACTCCACGAAACTGAAGACCGGTTATATTTATGTAGGTGGTGTCGGCATCAACGAACATTCAGCAGCCACTGTTACCGTGTTCCCCAACCCGGTGAAAGATGTCCTCAACATCCAGGGATCAGCCAATATCCAGGAAGTGAAGATCATGAACATGGTCGGACAGGTTGTTTACAATGAAACCAGCAATGCAGCTACCCTCACCATCAGCACCTCAAATCTGAAATCAGGCGTTTACAACCTGCAGATCAAGATGGCTGACGGATTTATCAGCAAGAAAATTGTTGTGAATTAGGGTTCAACATCACCCCCAAAAAAACAGGGTCGCATTTCAATGCGACCCTGTTTTTTTTTGTAGTAGGGCCGCATTGCAATGCGGCCCTACCATCGCAATGCGGCCCTACCATCGCAATGCGGCCCTACCATCGCAATGTGGCCCTACCATTGCAATGCAGCCCTACCATCGCAAATGCGGCCCAACAATTACATCCGCGCCGGGACGCCAATTCCCAGCAGGGTCATGGCGGTTTGAATGGTCCTGCCCACGAATTCCGTAATGGTCAGGCGGATCATCAGTTTTGCCGGATTATCTTCCTTCAGTACGGGCAGTTCCTGGTAGAACTGGTTGTATCCTTTGGCAAGGTCATACACGTAATTGGCGATAACCGCAGGGTTCATCTCACTGCCGGCCTGGATCACGGCACCGCTGAAAAGGAACAACCGCCTGATCGTCTCCTTTTCAAGCGGTTCAAGCGAAGTACCGGGGGGGATGTCCGTTCCGCCCGGCGCGAATCCCGCGGCTTGCGCCCTGGAGAGCAGGGACCGGATCCGCGCATAGGTATATTGAATAAACGGGCCTGTATTCCCATTGAAATCAATGGACTCCTTCGGGTCGAACAACATGTTTTTCTTCGGGTCGACCTTCAGGATAAAATACTTCAGGGCGCCCAGGCCGATTGTATTGAACAGGGCGAAAGCCTCGTCACCGGAGAGCTCGTTGGCTTTGCCGAGTTCGCGCGTGGTGGTTTCGGCGGTCAGGTACATTTCATCCATCAGGTCGTCTGCATCGACCACCGTTCCCTCGCGCGATTTCATTTTGCCCATGGGCAGTTCGACCATCCCGTAAGAAAGATGTGAAATATGGCCGGCAAATTCCTTTCCGAGCTTTCCCAGGACTTTTTTAAGTACATCGAAATGGTAATTCTGCTCATTGCCAACCACATAGATCATGTCGGATGGCCTGAATTCATCATAACGCAACTGCGCCGTTCCCAGGTCCTGGGTCATGTAAACCGAAGTGCCGTCGGCCCGTAAAAGTAATTTTTCATCCAGTCCCTCGTCCCTCAGGTCGGCCCAGATGCTGCCATCCTCCTTTTTAAGCAGCGCCCCGGAGGCAAGCCCCTCCATGACCAGTTCTTTCCCAAGGAGGTAGGTCCCGCTTTCATAATAGATCTTATTAAAATCAACGCCAAGCCGCCGGTAGGTGAGGTCGAAGCCTTCATAGGCCCAGTTGTTCATGGTTTCCCATAACTGGTATATCTCCGGGTCGCGCGCCTCCCATTTCCTGAGAACCTCCTGCGCCTCAAGGATGAGCGGGGCCTGTTTTGCGGCGAGTTCCTCCGTAAGGCCCTGGTCCACAAGCTGCTTTATTTCGGTTTTGTATTCACTGTCAAACAACACATAATACCTGCCAATGAGGTGATCGCCTTTGATCCCCGACGAAACGGGTGTTTCGCCGTTGCCCCATTTCATGTAGGCCAGCATCGACTTGCAGATATGGATCCCCCGGTCGTTCACCAGGTTTACCTTCACCACATTGTGACCATTGGCCTTTAGTATCTCAGACAGTGAAAATCCCAGCAGGTTGTTGCGTATATGGCCCAGGTGGAGCGGCTTGTTGGTGTTGGGTGAGGAATATTCGAGCACAATGGGTGCCTCTTTCCGTGGTTCCAGTATCCCGAAGTCGCTGCGCAGGCAGTTCTCCTGCAAGAAGTCAAGCCAGAAACCGTCGTAAAGAACGATGTTGAGAAAACCCTTGATCACATTGAATTCACTGATCTCCGGGATGCTGGCTTTCAGAAAATTCCCGATATCGTTTGCTGTAGCTTCAGGAGATTTGTGCGAGATCTTTAAAAGTGGAAATACCACGATTGTAAAATCGCCTGCAATCTCCTTTTTTGTTATTTCCAGCCCTATCGTACCTGGTTTGATTTCCTGGCCGTAAAGTTGTTTAACCGCTTCACAGGTCTGTTCTAGCAATTTTTTCCCGATCATCTGCTGTTTGTTATCTGGCTGCAAATTTAAGATTTTTTTGCCCCATCCCCCCGGCCCCTGAAATTGGGAAACGAACTCATACCCCTGACCCCTGGCGAGGGAAATGACCTCATCCACCTGGCCCCTGGTGGGGGTAATGACCTCATCTCCCTTACCCCTTCTCCTTTGAGGAGAAGGGGAGAAAGATACTCCTTTGCAGATGTGTGGATAAGGTGTAAAATTGTTGATATCAAAGGATAAAAATATTCATCCGCCATTTTGCTATTTCCCCAAAAATGAATAAGTTTGCAAAACAATCTCCTGAAATTTTCTTATCACAAACTATAATTCTTATTCACAAAAAGCGAGGTTAGCATGAAAAAAAATGTAATCATTATTGGTGCTGCCGGAAGAGATTTTCACAATTTCAACACGTATTATCGCGACAACGCCGATTTTAACGTGGTGGCTTTTACAGCCGCGCAAATTCCGGACATAGATGGACGCAAATATCCCGCCGCACTGGCCGGTAAACTCTATCCCAAGGGCATTCCCATCTTTGCCGAATCGGAACTGGTCGGTCTGATCAAGAAATTCAACGTGGAGATCTGCAATTTCGCATACAGCGATGTCCCCTATCAGCGCGTAATGAACATCAGTTCAATCGTCAACGCAGCCGGCTCCAACTTCCTGCTGATCGGTCCGAAGGACACCATGATCAAAAGCACCAAGCCGGTGATTGCCGTTGGTGCCACCCGCACAGGTTGCGGCAAGAGCCAGACTTCACGCCGGATCATCGAGATCCTGATGGCAAAAGGCCTTAAGGTTGTTGCAGTCCGTCACCCGATGCCTTACGGCGACCTCGTTGCCCAGAAGGTACAGCGTTTCGCCACCGTCAAGGACCTTGCCAAGCACAAATGCACCATCGAAGAGATGGAAGAGTATGAACCCCACGTCGACCGCGGCAATGTTATTTACGCAGGGGTTGATTACGAGGCCATCCTCCGCGCTGCCGAAAACGATCCCGATGGTTGTGATATCATCCTCTGGGACGGCGGAAACAATGACTTCCCCTTTTACAAGCCCGACCTGATGGTCACCGTTGCTGACCCCCATCGCCCGGGTGCCGAATGCAGTTACTATCCTGGTGAAGTGAACATCCGCATCGCCGATGTGGTCGTTCTCAACAAAATTGACTCAGCCAGTCCTGAAAACATCAAGACCGTGCGTGATAATATCCAGAAAATCAATCCGAAAGCAATTGTTGTCGACGGTGCATCCCCCATCCGCGTAGATGATGAATCACTCATCCGCGGCAAAAGGGTTCTTGTGATCGAAGACGGCCCCACCCTTACCCATGGTGAGATGAAGATCGGTGCCGGCGTTGTGGCAGCCCAGAAGTACGGCGCCGCCGAACTGGTTGATCCCCGCCCCTATGTTGTCGGTAAACTTGCCGAAACGTTCCGCATCTACCCGAATATCGGTCAACTGCTCCCTGCCATGGGATACGGCGACCAGCAGGTGAAGGACCTCGAGGCCACCATCAACAAGGTGAAATGCGATTCCGTGGTGATCGCCACCCCGATCGATCTCAACCGCCTCGTGAAGATCAACAAACCGAACACCCGCGTTTATTATGACCTGCAGGAAATCGGGAAGCCCGACCTGGACGACATCCTCAAAGGTTTTCTGAAAAAACACAAGATTAAATAATTATCAAAATCCCGGTTTCGTCACCGGGATTTTTTTTATCTTTGATCATAGGATTATCAACCGTTAACATCAACATAATGAAAAACAGAAGCTTAATTTCCATAAATGATTTTACACGGGCCGAACATATCCGCATCCTGGAACTGGCGGGGGCATTTGAAAATAACCCCAGGCAGCGGATCCTCCAGGATTACGTGGTGGCCACCCTGTTTTTTGAGCCTTCAACCCGGACACGTCTCAGTTTTGAAAGCGCTGCCACCCGACTCGGAGCCAAAGTGATCGGCTTTACCGATTCGTCCAGCTCCAGCGTGCAGAAAGGCGAATCCCTGCGCGATACCATCCTCACTGTCAGCAATTACTGCGATATCATCGTGATGCGCCATCCCCGCGAAGGCAGTGCACGGTTCGCAAGCGAAGTTGCAAAAGTGCCGGTCATCAACGCAGGCGATGGTGCCAACCAGCATCCCACCCAAACGCTGCTCGACATGTATTCGATCAGGAAAACACAGGGATCGCTTGATAACCTGAACATTGCATTCGTCGGTGACCTGAAATACGGCCGAACCGTCCATTCGCTTGTACAGGCCCTTTGTCACTACAACACCACCTTCCACTTTGTTTCACCCCTCGAACTGAAGCTTCCGAGTGCGGTCAAAATCGACATCAAGCAGCGCAATCTTGTATACCACCAGTCGACCGACCTGCTCGAGGTGATCCCAAAAGTCGATATCCTTTACATGACCCGCATCCAGAAGGAACGCTTTTCCGATCCGCTGGATTATGAGAAGGTAAAAAATGCATACATTTTAAACAACCAGATGCTTGATGCTGCAAAACCCAACCTGAAGATCCTACATCCACTGCCCCGTGTCAATGAGATTACCACGGATGTTGACGGTAATCCGAAAGCCTACTACTTCACCCAGGCGCTCAACGGGGTATTTGTGAGACAGGCGCTGCTTGCATCAATCCTTGGTGTTGTTGATTAACCGATAATTTAAATAAAAATGGAAAGAGAAGATATCAGAAAAGAACTCAAGGTATCGGCCATCGAAAATGGTACGGTCATCGACCATATCCCCTCCAAAAATGTATTCCAGGTCATTAAAATATTAAACCTGAGCGAATACCAGGACCAGGTGCTGATCGGCAACAACCTCGACAGCAGGAAGATGGGCAAGAAAGGCATTGTGAAGGTCAGCAATAAATTCTTCAAAAGCGACGAAATCAATAAGATAGCCCTGGTTGCCCCTTCAGCCACCCTGATCATCATCCGGAATTTCGAGGTGGTTGAAAAGAAAAACGTGGAGGTGCCCGATTATGCCGAAAACATTGTCAAATGCTTTAATCCCAACTGCATCACCAATAACGAGGAGATCGTCACCAAATTTACCGTTATTGACAAGAAGGAGCTGAAATTACGTTGTCATTACTGTGAAAAAATAACCGCGCGCAACAACATCGCGTTCAGGTAATGCTTCACCATATTACAAAGCTGATCGAGGAGGGGGAACACCAGCGGCTGGATTTCAAATTTGAGATCGCCGATACCCACAAGATCGCCAGGACCCTGGTTGCCTTTGCCAATACCGACGGAGGCCGGTTGCTGATCGGGGTCAAGGACAATGGTGTACTGGCTGGAGTAAGATATGAAGAAGAATATTACATGGTGGAGGGAGCCGCCAAATTGTGCTGCCGCCCCCCTGTCGGGTTTTCGGTTAAGGAATGGAATCTTAACAAGAAGACCATCCTCGAGATCATCATCCCGAAAAGCAGCCAGCGTCCGCATTACGCGAGTCAGAGCGACGGAACCTGGCTGGCATACCACCGGGTGAAGGACCAGAATTTTGTGGTGAACAGGATCCTGATGAGGGTCTGGAAAAATGAGAACGCCCCGAAAGGGGTCTATCTAAAGTTTACCGATGTGGAACGGTTTTTGCTGGAGGAACTTGAAAAAAATGAAACGATCACCCTGTCAAAATTCATGCGGCATGCAGGCATTTCCCGCAATAAAGCGGAAAGTATCCTCGTTAAGTTTTTACTGTTGAAGATACTGGAAATGCATTTCACTGAAAATCACACGTTCTTCACCCTGCACCCGGCATACATGGTACAGAATGTCAAATAACCACCGGAAATGAAACGAATTATCATACTTGCAATTCCCCTCCTGATGGCAGGCAACCTGTTCTCACAAATAGTCATGAACGATACGGCCAGGGAGCAGGGACTGCATTTTTTCCAGAAGGGGAAGGTTGATTACGGGCTGAACCTTGGTTCGGAATTCTCGTCCGTGTCGGGCTTCGGATCGGCCCTGAACACCAGCGTCGCTCCCCATTTTTACTACAATGTAAACAAGCGTTTCAGGATCGGGGGCGGGATCAGCATGACCACCACAAACTATTTCAATGCAAAGCCGTGGTTCGCGGGTGAATCACCGGCTCCGAGCAACGGAAGCTTTACGACCGGGGGCATCTTCATCAGCGGGCAATATCTTGTCAGTGACCGTCTCACCCTTTCGGGGTCGGCCTTCAAGCTTTTCCCGGTCACCCGGGATCCCCTCTCCTACAACCCCTTCAACCCCATATCAAAGAACGGGGCACAGGGCGTGAATTTCAATGTTGATTACAAGGTTGGGGAACATGTGCACATCCAGGCCGGTTTCCGGTATTCCCAGGGAATCAGCCCCTATCATTATGGCACATACAACAGCGACCCTTTCGGGCAGGGAGGATATATTCCCGGCCCTGGATCAAACCACATGGGCTGGTAGATCACCGGCCGGGGAAATGGTCGGCGATGTATTTTAATGCTTCACTGATGTCCATCGCATTGCTGGAGGGGCCTATCCTGATATAAAAATCTTCGTCGAACCCTGGCTGCCTTAGGAAAACCGGCCTGTTGCTTCTCCGGCATCTCACCAGGCAAATGGTCTTTTCATCTGTTTTCTCCAGTGTCGTCCGGATGCAGGGGCTCACATCCCGGCCCAGGCAGGCGCGTATCAGCGTCCACAAATGGAGCAGGAACTTATCCTCGTTGACAAACTTATCACGTTCAATTCCTTCGATGCTGCCGTCATCCGCCACGCCGATCAGCAGCGTACCCCCCGCGGAATTCAGGAATGCCGCAATGGTTTTCAGCGAGGCCCGTTCCACCGCCTGGTTGGTCTTCCCGGCCCGGATATCCCACCGCAGGGTTGACTTGAATTCGATGAGGTCATTTTCACCCTCACGGATAAGGGCGGCCGCCTGGCTCCCTTCATCCGCAACCTGGTCGAGGCACTCAAGATAGTCCTTCACCCTCACCAGTCCGGGCAAAACGCCAGGCAGGCTTTCTTCAGCACCTATTTTCAGCGCAATCAGGCCCTTGGCATACTCCAGGGGGCTGATGATGCCGGCAACGTGCAATACAGGCAAAGTAAGGTGCGACTGGTGAACGTCGCTTAAAACCTGGACCGCAACTTTCTGTTCGTTAGAAAACTGGTCGTAACACATCCGTAAGATCTGCGGGAAAGGATGCTGATCGGCATCTTCGGAAAGGATCTCCCCCATCCGCGAATTGATGAAAACATTGATTCTCCTGATCAGTTCCGACAGGGTGAGAAAGGCGAAGCCAAAGAGCTGATCTTCGGGGCTGAAGGCCCTGACATCATTCCTGCCCGATGTTTTAAGCATGACAAACGGATCGTTCGCAAGCAGACCGGTCCAGGCTCCGGCAAAGGGATCGCCGGAGGGCTCAAACAAGTCCTTCTGGTACACATATAACCACGGCGCAGATAGGTCGGGCTCAGCGTTTCCGTTCCGGTACATCAGGTCGGTGATGATCAGCCTTGCAACACGTTCCGACGGATGTATAAACTCCCTTCCGCCGGGAGTAAGCAGCGGCGAATTACCCTCAAAAACCTGGTATGACTGATCATTCCTGACAATGTCAAGCAGTTCCGGGTCCGCCTGAAGCAACTTGCCGGCCATGAAATTCAAAAACAGATCCATCCGGTCCTTTCTTTATAACCAGTTTAAATAAGCCCTTTTACCGAAAACAAATCTATGAAAAATCAACAAGCTATTTATTATTTTTAAATTTGCACTTTCAAATGATTTATCTGCCGATGTCCTTCTTGTCCTGCAAATACTTCCCTCATTATTAGACCTGATGATGATTTTTTTTCGATTTCTGTCCCTGATGAACAATAATTTAACAGATCCATTGGTTATTTTGCATAAAGAATGCCAGGGCAGGGTATCCGTTGCAGGGATAAAATCCAGTCCATAAAAACAAACCACCAGCCATATGAAAAACCTGATCCGTCTTGCTTCAATCCTGCTTTTGATGAGTTTCATCCTGTCGGGGTGTTATTATGACAAAGAAAACGAATTGTACAAATCAACCGCTGTTTGCGACACAGCCGTGGTTACTTATGCACATTCGATTGCCCCGATCATGGTGGCCAACTGTAACGTATGCCATAATACGACCCTTGCGTCGGGAGGCATCATCACAGATACGTATCCCGACCTGAGCAGCATGGCAGCACCGGGCGGGATGCTGTGGAACGCCGTAAACGGTTTTAACGGTCTTGAACTCATGCCCAAAAACCAGCCAAAACTTTCAAATTGCGACCTGGTGAAGATTAACAAATGGATTCTCGCAGGGGCGCTGAACAATTAAATTAAAATGTCAAAGTTCAAAACTCAAAAATGAATCAATAGGACCGCATTTTCAAAAAAAATCAATTATGAAGACCTGGATGAAAATATTGCTGGGATTGTTTGTGGTCGGTTTAATCGCTGGCTTTTTAGTGTATAAATTCGTTTATAACAAGCAGCATCCCGACTATGAGAACGTGGCGCCTTCGGTGACCATCAATGCGCAGGACCTGTACCGTGCATTCAAGGACAACAAGGATGCGGCTTCGCACCTTTACAACGGCAAGATGATCGCAATCACCGGCAAACTGGGAAAAATTGAAGCTGTTGATACATTGGTGACTGCAGTTTTTGTTTTCAACCAGGGGATGTTCGGCGATGAGGGAATCCGCTGCACCATGCTTAAAAAGCTGAACGATGCTGCCAGGAAACTGCAGCCCGACGGGGAGGTCAGAATCAAGGGTTATTGCACAGGCTACAATGAAACGGATGTGATCCTTGAAAAATGTTCGATTGTAAACCAATAACCAAAACCCATATAATCATGCGAACCAATTATTTGATTCTTCTCTTTGTTGCCACGCTGAGTTTTTCAGCCGGTGCACAGAAGTATATTACCAAAACAGGGTATGTCAAACTTTTTTCGGCAGCCTCCCTCGAAAAAATTGAAGCGAGCAACCGCCAGGTAAACAGTGTGCTTGATGGCGCCACCGGCGATTTTGTATTCAAGGTTCTCCTGAAATCCTTCGAATTTGAAAAGGCACTGATGCAGGAACATTTCAATGAGAATTATGTTGAATCGGATAAATTCCCGAACTCGGTGTTCATCGGCAAGGTTACCAACATCAAGGATGTCAACCTCATGAAAGATGGCGTCTATGATGTCGTGGTCGACGGGAAACTCACCATGCATGGTGTTACCAACCCCGTAAAAACAAAAGGAACCTTTGAAGTAAAGCAGGGCAAGGTTCTCGGGAAGGCGAAATTCACCCTTACGCTTGCCGATTACAAAATATCCATCCCGGGTGCTGTGGTCAATAACATCTCCAAAACCGTCGATATCACGGTCGACGTTACCCTTGATAAAGCAAACTAAACTCATGAAACGCAAGATATTTTTGGCACTCGCCTTCACCGGCGCCCTATTTGTTACCTCCGTCAAGGCTCAGGACGATCTCATGTCGATGATCAACCAGAATGAAAAACCCACGGTTGACTATACCACCGCCACCTTCAAATCGACACATATCGTCATCGGGCAATCCATTGAAACAGCCCCCGCGGGGAACCTCAACTTCATCATTACCCACCATTTCGGGGCGCTCAACACGGGTTATGAAAACCTTTACGGACTGAAGCAGGCGGCTATCCGCCTCGGCCTGGAATATGGTGTTACCAAATGGCTGGGAGTAGCCGTCGGGATCAACACGGATAAGAATACCTGGGACGGCTCTGCCAAGATCAAGCTGCTGCGCCAGAGCAAAGGGGCGAAAAAAATGCCCGTTTCACTCGATATCTTTGGCAATACGGCCATTTATACGACAAAATGGACCGATCCCACCAGAACGAATTATTTCACATCCCGGGTAACCTATGCCATGCAGGTGCTGATCGCACGGAAATTCGGGAACAGTGTTTCCCTCCAGATCACCCCTTCATGGGTGCACAAAAACCTGGTCCCCCAGACGGCTGATAACAACGATATCTTCACCCTGGGTGCCGGTGGCCGTGTAAAGCTGAGCCAGCGCGTTGCGATCAATGCCGAATACCACCATCTTTTTGCAATACAGGTGGTGTCAACCAAGGCCTACGATTCCTTTTCACTTGGGGTCGATATCGAAACCGGTGGACACGTTTTCCAGATCTTCCTGACCAATTCTTACGGAGAGTACGAGCAGACCTACCTCACCGATACCCGGGGCAAATGGTCGAACGGTGATATTTTCCTGGGTTTCAACATCAACAGGATGTTCACCATCGTGAACCACAAAACGCGGAAAGAATAAAGGGCCCTCCACCTTCAACCGGTCCTGGGGTCTTCTCAACCACCGTACCTGTGGCAGGTTACCATGTGATCATTCACCATGCCCGCCGCTTGCATGAAGGCGTAACAGATGGTGCTTCCCACAAACTTGAAACCACGGCCCTTCAGGTCACGGCTCATGGCATCCGATTCCTTTGATGTAACCGGGATATCGCCGGGATTCCTGCAATTGTTTTTAATCGTAACCCCGCCGGTAAACTGCCAGATGTACCGGTCGAACGTGCCGAATTCCTGCTGAACTTCCAGGAAACACTTTGCGTTGACGATCGCCCCCCTGATCTTCGACCTGTTGCGGATGATCCCCGGGTCGGCCAGCAGCCGTTCATAATCCTGTTCCCCATAACCGGCAACGGCGGCCGCATCAAAACCATCGAAGGCCCGCCTGAAATTTTCCCGCTTGCGGAGCACGGTTTTCCAGCTGAGACCCGCCTGGAAGGCGTCGAGCAGCATGAATTCAAAAAGTTTCTGATCATCATGAAGCGGAACGCCCCATTCTTCATCATGATACCTGGTCATCAAGGGATCTTTGGATGGCCAGTTGCAGGTCGTAAGTTCGGTCATTTGTAAAGGTTGAATATCGAATAACGAATAATGAACATTGAATATCGAACGTAATCTTTAATTTTTAATTTTTAATTGTACTGATGTATTGTTGGACGTCAAATTTCCTTTGACACCCTTTGTAATTCATATAGCGTATCATCCCGAAAACATCCCGTTCCCCCCAGGGCCGGTCGTGTGTGCCGCCAATGGACCAGGCAATGCCGGCGTAACCGGATGGATCGCGGCCATCGAGCTGGTACCGGTCGTTCAGGTATAGGGCCACCGCCATCGCCTCTTCGGCCGAAGGGGTCCACTCAAGGATTTTTTTGGCCCAGTACATCCGCATGAAACCATGCATCCTGCCATGCAGGACCAGGTCATGCTGTGCCGCATTCCACAGGTCATCATGGGTGGCGGCATCCCTGAACTGTTCAACAGAATAACAGTATTCGCGCGGGTCGTCCCGGTGCTTCTCAAGCGTTTTCAGGGCCCAGGGCTGAAAACCTCCCGGAAGGTCGTACGCGGGATTATACAGGCAGAAATTATCGGCAAGTTCACGACGGACGATCAGCTCTTCAAGGAAGACCGCTTTTGAGGCGGGATCCGCATCCGCCCGCTGAACCTCCAACGCCACCCGCTGCGCAGATAGCTGACCGAAATGCAGCCAGGGAGAGAGGCCCGACTGCCCCCTTTTACCGGGATCGTTCAAGTTGGCAGCGTAGCCGTCAAGGCCGTTTTCGATGAATGCTGCCAGGCCGGCTTCTGCCGCTTCTTCGCCCGGAAGAATCCAGTCAACCGGGGCAATGTCGCGGTCAACCTGCAGGTCGTCCTGAATCCCTTTCCAATCGATGGGAATGGTCATCCCGGCTAGGGAGGGCGACCGGGGAATGACAGGCGGGATTTCAGTAAGATACCGGGACAACTCCTTTTCCACCTTTTTCCTGAAGGTGAAGGCGGCATATTCCGATTTGCCTGAAATGGCACGGCAGGGAAGAATGTTGTGGGCATCCACTTCGAAAAAGGAAATGTTGATGGCATCCATGACCATCTTTTTCCATTGCATGCAAATCCTCAGCGGGTTGAAATCGGAAACCAGGATTCCGGCATGGATCGATTTTATATAATCAGGGATCATTTCACCCGGATTCCCGGTGATCAGTTCAAACAGGATCCCCATCCGCGAAAGGGTCGACTCCACCTGCTGCAGGCCCTTCAGCATAAAGTCATACTGGCGCATGGCAGCACCGATAAATCCCGGGGTAAGGCAGAAGACCACCCGGAGCGACCGGCCGGTCTCCAGGGCCTTTTCCTGCGCAAACAGAAGCGCCCAGTTGTCGCTGACCCGCTGATCACGCTGCATCCAGTAAAGCACACACCCGGGTGCTGGTGTTCCCTCCAATAACCGGTAAACGCGATCGGGGTCAGTCATGGTTGCCGGGTTAATAATTTCCTGTGATGTCAAAATTCATGCAAATATGGGCAAAATCCGTATGAACAGGTGAAAATGTGTTCACGGAATACATAAACCATGCCGGCAGGTACAAATTATTTCCTTATCTTTGTTATATATTTATTTGAAATTCATATTGTTATATTGTTCACAAATAAAATTTCCCACATGAAGAAAGTCCTTTTCATATCGTTATTGTTGCTGCTTACAGGGATCGGTGCATTTGCCCAGGTTGGCATCAATGCCGACAACAGCGTACCGGAGCCATCGGCCATGCTCGATGTAAAGTCTGTAACAAAAGGAGTGCTTGTTCCGCGAATGACGGCTGCACAGCGCGACGCCATCTCCTCCCCGGCCACCGGGCTGCTGGTTTTCTGCACCGATAACAACCAGTATTATTCAAACAAAGGGACTCCGGGAACCCCGAACTGGATCATGGTCAACAGCCAGTGGCTTTCCGCCGGCTCTGATATATACTTCAATGCAGGAAAGGTCGGCATTGGCACCGGTACGCCCGACCAGAAACTTTCCATCCGGGGAGCTGGTCCGGATGAGGGCCCGATCATGCAGCTTGGCAATTCGGACCTGAGCCATGGGTTGTACCTGTTCCCGGGACGGCAGAACGATCCCAACCCGTTTATTCTATGGAGCGGCACCGATCCCCTGCGTTTTGCAACCAGCCTGAACGGCTTTACCGAGTGGATGCGGATAGCTCCCGACGGGAAGGTAGGCATCGGCACTTCTGTACCTGCCACGATCCTGGATATTGCCAGTGGAGGTAACTGGGACCTGACCACCGGGGAAGGAGATTTCAGGATCGGGAACAGTCTGTACCGGCTTAAAATGGGGATGGCCCTGGGCGGTGCCGGTGCCGGTGCCGCCGGGATCATGCAATATGGCCTGCCCGGCGGGTATAACGTACTTGCACTGGGGGCCCAGGGATATAAGATCCTATACCTTAACGGCAACACCCAGCGGGTCGGTATCGGGACAGATGCCCCGGTTGCAGCGCTTGACGTTCACGGAACCTTTGCGCTGGCCGACGGGACCCAGGGAGCAGGCAAAGTGCTGACATCGGATGCCGGCGGAACGGCAACATGGGCGAATGCCGGCATCCATACCATCGGTGAAAGCTACGGCGGCGGCATTGTATTTTATGTATATGATAACGGGCGGCACGGTTTAATTGCGGCCACTGCCGACCAAAGCACTGGTGTACAATGGTATAATGGGTCACAGATAGCTACCGGGACTACAGGTGACGGGATTAATGCCGGTGTAATGAATACAGCCCTGATCGTTGCTGCACAAATTGCTCAAAACTGGACTACGAATTTTGCGGCAAAAATCTGTGCTGATTATTCAGCAACTATGGATGGTGTTTCCTACGGAGATTGGTATCTTCCATCAAAATACGAGGTGAATTTATTATACCTTCAAAAGGCGCTCATTGGAGGGTTTTCTATTGGCTACTATTGGAGTTCCTCCGAAAACAATGAATTTACCGCATGGTCGCAAGCCTTTAGCAATGGCTTCCAAACTGCTTTCACTAAGTACGCCACACTCTATGTGCGTGCTGTGCGTGCTTTTTGACATCCACGCCTGCCGGGAGATCAGGTGGAGTTTACATTGGCACCCTGTTTTTTGCTGATCGGGTTTCCCTGTCCCCACCGCTTTGCCTCACAGGATGCGTTTACTGAATGGTGTTTTGGCATGATCCACAGTTGATTGTAAGAAAAAATGCATAAAAAGCACCTGGTTCATCAAAAACCTCACCTTGCAATTCATTGCAATTCAAACACATACCAGAGATAAAATGCAAACGGGCCGTTTTTTCTCCAGTCTTCTCCAAGCTACCTACAGTCTTCTCCAAGCTACCTTCGGTCTTCTCCAAGCTTCCTGCCTGCTTCTCCATGCTCCCTGCCTGAATCCTGCCTATAAGGAACCGATAAGGAACCGATAAGGAACCTGAAAGCAAATGTAAAATGGTAAAATGTAAAATGGTAAAAGTGACTCGTCCTGAAATAGGTTTACAGTCAAAAAGTGTAAGCGTATGGTCGGACGAGACAAAGGGATAAAAAATTAGCGGGGGCGGCAATTCAGATTTCAGATTTCAGATTTCAGATTTTTGATTTTTGATTGATCTCGATGGTACCAGGTATTTGCAATGCTAACAGGTTGATTACCTTTTCCTGTTTTTCCGGTTAATCAATAATGAAGGATAAAAAATTCCTTATGATTCATTAATCTGGTGTTAACCACTCTGTGCCGGTGGGGACTCTGTGCAACATATTATTTCACGGAGTTTCACGGAGATTTAGGGAGATCCGCAGTTGTTTGAATTTGAGATATGAAATCTGATACCCGGAATCCGGCGATAAAAACAAAACAGGCCGCAAACACTTGGTTTACAGCCTGCTTACGAATTGATCTGCGGAGAGACAGGGATTCGAACCCTGGGACCTCCTTACGGGGGTCAACGGTTTTCGAGACCGCCCCATTCGACCGCTCTGGCATCTCTCCGGGATTGGGAGTGCAAAAATAGCAACTATTTGGACTCGGGCAACACTCCTGCAGAAAAATGGCCGGAATGTGCGGGATTTAATTTTTTTTTTTTGATTTCCGCAGGAATATCATCATTTCCGATAAATCCGGCTCACCGATATTTGTTATTTTAGCATATCTAAATCCCGTTCGGTCATGAAACGTTTGTTAATTTAATCGCTCTGCCTGTTGATTGCATCGTTTTCTTTCGCCCAGTGGAAACCTTCCAACGGCCCGTGCGGCGGAAAAATCAACTGTTCCATCACGAAGGACCAGGTTTTGATGGTGGGCACAGTCGAAAACGGCATTTATGCCTCCACCGATAACGGGGCCACCTGGAATGCCAGGAATAACGGACTGGTCAACAAAAACATTTCAGCCCTGGTTTCGCAGGGCTCAAAATTGTTCGCCGCAACGTATGGCGGGCTGTTCGTTTCGGACAACGACGGGCTTGTATGGAACACCGTGATCATCGGCGGGTACGGCGGGATCCCTCTCTATTCGGCCATTGTAAACAGCCAGGCCATGATCATCGCCACTTCCGACAGCCTCCTGCGGTCGACCGACTACGGTGCCACCTGGCAGAACGTTTTACCATCAACCAACGGGGAGACGGCGATCTGCATGGCGGTTAATGGTCCCCTGATGTACGTGGGCGTGAATGACTGGGGCTTTTACAAATCGGTCGATTACGGACAGTCCTTCGGATGGTATCCTGTTTCAATAGGCGGTTTCAATTCCTTCCTGATCACTGGGACGAAAGTGCTTGCTGCCGCGGGCGGGCAGGTTTATGCCTCCTCCGACGGCGGATCCACCTGGAGTTCTTCATCCACCGGGATAACCCCAGGTGGTGTTCAAAAACTTTTCACGAACGGAACCCGGATCTATGCCGGGCTTACCGTTGACCCATCGCCCGGCTGGCCTGGCGGGTTATACTATTCCGACAATACCGGGGCCAACTGGACCTATTGCGGGATGATGGATTATTCGTTGAAAACCTTGGAATTCGATGGAAACAGGCTGATTTCGGGCACCTCGCCGGGGGGAATTTTCATTTCCGACAATGCCGGGGTTTCGTGGCAGGAATCGTCCAACGGGCTGGTGAGGCAAACGGTGCAGGCCTTTACGATGAACGGGTGGAACATTTTCGCCGCCACGCCGGGTGAAGGGATGATGAGATCAGCGGACAGAGGCAAAACCTGGATGCATATCAACAACGGGCTGCCCACGTGGAGCCTGAATGCCGTTGCTTATATCTCACCGGTGCTGTTTGCCGCAGGCTCCGGAATATACAGGTCCACCGATAACGGCGTTTCCTGGAGCCCCGCATTCATGCCCGGCTTCAATGTGACATGTCTTGCAACCCTGGGTTCCCGCCTTTTCGCAGGTACGACTTTCAATAACTCCACAACCCCGGGAGGAGGAATATTCGCATCAGACGACCTGGGGCTCACCTGGCATGCGGCCAACAACGGGCTGACCAATACCACCGTCTATGCCCTGGCGGCAACGGGCACCGACCTTCTTGCCGGCACCGATGAAGGGGTTTTCATCTCTTCCGATTACGGCTCCTCCTGGAGCCAGGAGAACAACGGGCTTTCATACATCCATGTGCGGGCCATCGGGGCGAATCCAGGCCAGGTTTATGCCTCGACTTTTTATCATGATCTGTGGCAGGATTATCAATCCGCCATTTTCCGCTCCGGCAACAAGGGTGCGGAATGGGTCAACTCCGGCGTGGAGTTTCCTGACGGCTCCCTTTGCAGCTCCTTTGTCTCCTCGGGGAACAAGATGTTCGCAGGCGTTCTGCAGGGGCTGGTCCCGGCCGTCATGACGGATGACAATGGCCAAACCTGGTCGGCAGAACATACGGGACTGCCCGTTGAATCAAGCATTCAATCACTTTCGGTTGTTGATTCCATTGCTTATGCTGCCGTAGAGTCTGGAAATCCAAGCTATTATCTCACTGGATTGGGAATTTGGACACGACCCCTCTCCGAGATGATCGCCTTCAGTATCCATCCCGACACCCTTTTCCTGGGCCGGCCGGCCGGGAGTACCGGGTCGCTGGCCCTCTCCTCCTCCACCCCGTGGACCCTGAATGGCCTGCTGCCGGGCTGGCTTAAGAGCGATAAATCCGGCGGGACGGCATCGGGGAATGTACTGTTTACCGCAACGCAGGCCAATCCCTGGGATCCCCCGCGCGATTGTTCGCTTGACTTTGTTTCATCCGGGTTTTCACGCCACCTGGTCGTCATCCAGAACGGAAGGGTTACATCCATTGCAGTACCCGGCAGCAGGGAGATCAGCATATATCCGAATCCTTCCACGGGAATCTTTTGTATCGAACCAGGCAGCAGGTTTGATCATTTAACGGTGTACAACGCCCTCGGAAAAATCATCCTGGAACAACCTGTGACACCCGGAAAAACATGGGTCAATCTCACACTTTCCGGCAAAGGCGTTTATTATCTTAAATTTTCAGGCAAAGAGGTGACGTCCGTGAAGGAGGCAGTTGTCATGTAGGCAATACCAACACAATACCCATCCTGGCCGATGAACCCGCAGGCCTCCATCCACCCTCACAAACTTCGATATGCGAAATGTGAAAGACTCTCAGGTAATCCCTGGGCGACAAAAGCAGCCAGACGGGGAGCACGGAGGCAAATAACCCGTATCCGGCCAGCATCAGGGCCAGTGTTTTGTGGTCCCAGACAAACCACGAAGCAAACTGCGACTGGGGGATGTATTTTCCGAAAATAACGGCGGATGACAACAGGAGAACCCCCATGATGGTCGCCTCGACCACGTTTCCCTTGCGGAACCGGAACATCCATATGCCCATGAAAATGGCGATCGGGATGGTTGACGCGATGGTGAAAAGCCCCCAGGATGATTCGCTCAGGGCATTCACCACCACCAGGCCCAGCCCGGCGATGGCGATGATGATGATCAGGAACGTGGCGACCGAGGCCGTGATCCCGCTGGAACGTTTGCCGATCTCATAGCTGGCGATCTCAGCCAGCGATTTTCCGTCATGCCGCACAGATGCGGTAAGGATCACCATGTCGTGCACCGATCCTGCCATGACCGCCACCACCACCATCCAGACAAATCCCGGGAAATAGCCGAACTGGCAGGCGAGCACCGGTCCCACCAGCGGCCCGGCCCCGGCGATCGCGACAAAGTGATGCCCGAACAGCACCCATTTGCTCATCGGGTAATAGTTCTGCCCGTCGTACAAACGACCGGCCGGGGTGTCCCGGTGATTGTCTAATGAAAGCACCCTGGCGGCGATAAACCCGAAATAATAACGATAGGCCAGTGCAAAGATCGCTACGGCCGCAATGATGAGTGGTACGGCATTCATGATTCAAAGATACGGGTATTATTGGAAAGGAGGAGTCAGGATGAATTACCGGGAGTGAGCATTTGGGAATATGCCTGGTCAGTTAGTTGGTTGTAGCTTTCCTATGTGACGATTTAAGAAATGAACCTCCTTCGTCATGAGAAATTTATTGGTCTTGCTTACTTTCCAGAAAAACTTCTCATTTTTAACTTTAAATTAACACAGCGTCAGCTTTAATTTGTTAATATTATGGTTTTTCAGGTGTAAAGGCCCGGTCCGGCCGAATATTTATGGAATTCAACATTTCCGACGTATGTATAAAAACCTTTTACTTTCCCATATAATGAGAGTTTCCGGCTTGCTGGCGGCAATTTTCATATTGTTGTCACTGAATTCCTGTAAAAAACATCCCAGGGAATTCCTGATCCTTTCAGGGTCAGAAAACGGACCGTTGGAAAAGATAGTAGATGAATTTGCCAGGAAAAATAATGTACTGGTCAAATTCAAATATGAAGGGTCGGTCGATATCATGCTGGAATTGCAGAAAAACGCTTCTAAATATGATGCGGTCTGGCCGGCCAGCGGCATTTGGATAACGCTGGGCGACCGTGAGAGAAAAGTTAAGTATGCCCAATCCATCATGACGTCACCAGTAGTGTTTGGGATCAGAAAAAGCCTTGCCCTGCAGTTGGGATTAACGGGGAAGGATGTGAAGGTGGGAGAAATCCTGAAGGCTATCCGGGAGAAAAAACTCAGGTTTATCATGACCTCCGCTTCACAATCCAATTCGGGGGCCAGTGCCTACATCGGTTTTTTGTATGCATTGCTGGGCAACCCGGAATATATAACGGAAGCCGATCTCGAAAAGCCGGAATTAAAGAAAGGGATCACCGATCTTCTCGCAGGGATTAACCGCTCATCTGGAAGTTCGGCCTGGCTGAAGGATCTTTTTCTCAAAGGAGGCTATGATGCCATGGTGAATTATGAATCACTCATGATTGAGGCTAACCAGGAACTGACCCGTCAGGGGAAGGAACCGCTGTATCTTGTGTATCCCGTCGACGGCCTGGTGATAGCTGATTCACAGCTGGGTTATATAGATAATGGCGATGTCAAAAAAGAGGTTTTTTTTAAAGAACTCCAGGCTTACCTGCTGAGCGAACCGATTCAGCACCAGCTAATGCAAATGGGAAGGCGGACCGGTTTTGCGGGAGAGCTGAAAAATGCACCCGTTGAAGTATTCAACCCCGACTGGGGAATAGACCCTCAGAAGATACTTTCACCCATCAAGCTTCCCAGGGCAGAGGTGGTCCTGAAGGCGCTGAACCTTTATCAAACCATGTTCAGAAAACCTTCCCTTACCTTTTTTTGCCTGGATTTTTCGGGAAGCATGACCGGGGGGAACTCCGACCTTGTGAAGAAAGCAATGGAATTACTCCTAGACCAGGATAAGGCTGGTAAATACTTTCTCCAAAGTTCACCTGCTGATATAACCTTTGTAATTCCATTCGCCGGGACAATCATTGATGCCTGGCAGGTTGAAGGAAACAAACAACCCGAGATGGTTGATTTATTGAAGAAAATCAGGGAAACAACGACCGACGGAACCACTGATATTTATTCGCCCGTTATTCTTGCTTTGGAGCAGAGTGCAATGGTTGATTCAACAAAATTTATTCCGGCAATAATACTCATGACAGACGGTGAATCAAATACCGGTAAAAATTATGCAGATCTGGAAACAGCCTGGAAAAACAACAGAAGGGATGTCCCCGTTTTTTTAATTAAATTTGGCGATGCTTCCGACGCCCAGCTGGCCCAGATTGCCAGGCTGACCAACGGAGCGGTGTTTGACGGCAGGAAAGACCTGGTCGGCGCTTTCAGGAAGGTAAAAGGGTATAACTGATGAAAAAACTCACCACGGGAGCCGGGATCATTTCAGGGATTGCAGCCGGACTGGTTATGCTTGGCCTCTTTTTCCTGTTCCAGTTCAGCTTTTTAATCACCGGGATTCTCTCAATTGTTACATTCTTTGGCATTTATGTAATCCTGTTTGCCCTTCGCCCTAAGGAACAGTTTACCATTAATCCCGGAAGCGGGATTACTGCTGAGATGGTACAAACAACACTTCGGGAGAGTGAAGAGAAAATCAGGGAACTGGAAAAACTGGCAAAACAGATCCCTAACGAAAACATTCGTGGAAAAATATTCCATATCATAGTCATTGTGAAGAAGATATATGAAAATATAAGGAAAGATCCGGAGAAAATGAAAATCGCCCGGCAGTTTTTATCCTATTATTTTGATACAAGTATCAGCATTGTTAATAAGTACTCCCAACTGTCCCTTCAGGATGTTCACTCGCCTGAAATCTCGAAGGCGCTGCTCAAAGCGGAAGATATGCTCAATTCGATTGACATAGCTTTTGATAAACAGCTGGCGAAACTTCTCAGCAATGACGTCATGGACCTTGACGTTGAAATTGAAACATTGGAGAAAACATTTAAGGCGGAAGATTTAAAATAAGGATTATGCGAGGGATACTGATTGGATTAGGCATACTTTTGCTGGCTGCTGCCATCGGGTTTGGTTACTGGTATTACCGCAATGAAAAACCGGAGATACATATCAGGGGCATAATTGGAAGCGAGAAAAGTTCATTTCTTGAGAACGACCGGGTGAAAACAATCCTGAAAAAAAAGTACGGGATTGTTGTTGACTATGTGCGTGCAGGATCTATTGAAATGGTGAACGAGGAGGCAAAAACCGGTACCGACTTTCTCTGGCCGTCAAGCCAGGTTGCGCTCGAGATTTTCAAACTTAAACAGGGGGACAAAATTGTACGCTCAGAAAACATTTTCAACTCTCCTATCGTCATTTACAGCTGGGATATTGTGGTGGATGCCCTTTTAAAGACTGGTATTGTCAAAAAGGAGATGTCGACCTATTATATCATTGACATGCCCGGGTTGCTTAAAATGATCAGGGAGGGAAAAAAATGGTCCGATATAGGGTTGACGCAACTGTATGGTAAAATTACGGTAACGACAACTGATCCTACCAGATCCAATTCGGGGATTATGTTTGCCGGACTGGTCGCTATTGTTCTGAAGGGCGGAGATGTGGTTGTGGAGGCTGATCTCCCGCAGGTCCTGCCCGAAGTTAAAGAGTTTTTTGCAAGGCAGGGATTCATGCAAAGCACTTCCGGGGTTCTGTTTGAACAGTTTTTAAAGACCGGGGTTGGACAATACCCGTTGATGGGAGGTTATGAAAGCCAGTCCATTGAATTTTCAAGAATGCACCCTGATTTCTGGCCGAAGGTAAAAAACCAGATTAAAACATTATACCCGGTCCCCACCGTTTGGAGTGAACATCCCATGATCATCCTGAACAAAAAGGCAACCCTTCTCATAGATGCATTGAAAGATGAGGAGATACAGAAGATTGCATGGGAGGAGCATGGGTTCCGCACCGGGTTGATGGGTGTTCAGAACGATCCGAAAATACTGCAGGTCGATGGAATTCCCGCCTCTGTCACAAAGATCGTCCCCATGCCGCGTGCATCTGTTATGGTAAATATAATAGAGGCCCTCGCCGATGCCAAATAGCTTTAAACCGATACAAATCAATCATTAAAAACACACCCATGAGCGATGAACTGAATACCAGGGATAATGTAAGCTTAAGTACGGGCAGCACGGTGAACCTGGCCAACCTGAGCCCCGAGCAACTTGCACGGGTCGATGATATCAAAAAACAGATCAATGTTGAAGACTCACAGGCCATCATTACCTTCGGTGTTGGTGCGCAACGGGATATTTCAACTTTTGCCGACAACATCCTGCAGGAGGTGCGCACAAAAGACAGCGGGTATGCCGGAACCATCCTCACCGACCTGGTCATAAAGGTCAGGGATATCGATGTAGACAGTCTTGGATCAAAAGAGGGATTCTTCTCGAAAATCCCTTTCCTGGGCGGCCTTGTAAATTCTTTCAAAAAATTCATCATCCGGTATGAGAAACTCAGTGTTCAGATCGAAAAGATCATTGATGATTTGGATAAAGCGCGCATGCAGATGCTCAGGGACCTTACCCTTCTCGATTCAATGTATGCTAAAAACCTCGAATACCTGCATAACCTCGACCTCTTTATTGCCGCAGGGCAGCTTAAGTTGCAGGAATTGCAGAATACCGTCGCGCCTCAGCTTAAAATGAAGGCCGATGAGACCAAAGACCCGGCTGATGCCCAGAAATACAATGATTTCATGCAGTTTCTCAACCGTTTTGAGAAAAAACTTTACGATCTGAAATTGAGTCGCATGATCTCGATCCAGGCGGGTCCGCAAATCCGGTTGATCCAGAACGGCGACCAGGCCCTCGTTGAAAAGATCCAGAGTTCGATCCTGAATACGATTCCACTCTGGAAAAACCAGATCGTGATCGCCATTACCCTTTTCAGGCAAAAATCGGCCCTGAAAATCCAGAAGGAGGTTACCGATGCCACCAATGAACTCCTCAGGAAAAATTCAGAAATGCTGAAGGATAACACCCTCGAGATTGCCAAGGAGTCGGAAAGGGGTATTGTGGATATCGAAACTCTGAAAAAAGTGAACAGCGATCTGATTGCCACGATTGAAGATACCCTGAAGATCCAGGCCGACGGGAAGGCCAAGCGGCAACTGGCCGAGACCGAGCTCGCAAAAATCGAACAGGAACTGAAAGAAAAGTTGTTATCTGGAAAGGCATAGATCCTGATCATCCCCAATCCGGTGTTCCTTCATACCATGATCCCAAATTTGGAGAGTTTGGTGGACAGTTGATCCCTGCTGACCGGCTTTGGCACATAATCGTCACAACCCGACGCCAGGATCCGCTCTTCATCTCCGCTCATCGCAAAGGCTGTAATTGCGATCACTGGAAGATCTTTTCTGAATGCTTTTATCTCCCGGGTGGCTTCAAGACCATCCATGACAGGCATTTTCATGTCCATTAAAACCAGGGATATTTCGGGATGTTCATGACAAAAATCGACCGCCTCCTGTCCATTTTCGGCAGCATAAACCGTAATATCAGATCTTTTCAGGATGGTTTCTATCAAAATAAAATTGTACCGGTCATCGTCGGCAATCAGGATGACCGGTTTCCCTGGTAAAAGGTGTTCTTTTAAAACACGGTTGTCAGACGGAAGTTCACAGGAGTCAGCGGCCTTATATGGTATGGTGAAGGAGAAACGGGAACCAATTCCCTTTTCTGAATCCGCATGAATTGAGCCCCCAAGCAACGCCACCAGCCCCTGTGAAATGGACAATCCCAGTCCGCTGCCTTCGTATCCCCGCGTATTTAAAAATTCTTCCTGGATAAAGCTCTCGAAAATCAAAAGCTGCGAATCTTTGCTGATTCCAATCCCGGTATCCTTGACAAAAAACTCTATGGCTCCCGGCTTACCGTTATATCCAAAGGTTATCTCTCCCTGCTTTGTAAACTTTACGGAATTGTCAAGCATGTGAGAAAATACTTTACGTATGATCACAGCATCTGAACAGAGAGAAGTTATCATATTCTGTTCAGGAATATTCAAAATCAGATTCAACCCCTTCAGATCACAAGCCGGTTTAAACTGGTTCCAAAGTGATTGAAGAACCTGGTTCAGATTAAAGGTCCTGCAACTGGCCGCCATATTTCCAGACGCAATCAGGGCAATATCCATGTAGTTGCTGATTGTATAGAGCAACCTGTTGCTGCTTTCCTGGATCATCGAATGAAACATCAGTCTTTCTTCATGGGGAATGTCGGGCTGCAGGAGCAGGTTGCTGAAACCAAGTATCCAGTTCAAAGGGGTTCTCGTTTCATGAGAAATATTGTTTATAAAAGCCGTTTTCAACCGGTCGCTCGACTCAGCCTTATGTTTGGCGGATTCCAGTTCTTCGATTACTTTCTTTCTTTCTGTAATATCCTCCTTGATGGCAAGAAAATTTGTAATGATTCCATTTGATTTCATCACAGGAGAAATAAAAGTAGACTCCCAGTAGAGTTCACCGTTTTTCTTCTTATTCAGGATTTCACCCCGCCATTCATTTCCGGAAGTGATGGTCTCCCAGAGATGAATGTAAGTTTCTCCCGGCGTTCCGCCCGATTTCATAATCCTGACATTTTTGCCTAACAGTTCTTCCGGTTTATACCCGGTGATTTCACTTGCTTTTGGATTTCCGTAAATAATATTACCCTCGAGGTCGGTAATAATGATTGAAACGGGGCTTTGTTGAACCGCCCTGGATAATTTTCTCAGTTCACTCTCTTTCAGGTAGCGATCGGTAATATCCTCGATCATACAAAGGTGACATGGGTTCGATTTGATTCCTGTCCCCAGGGGTACGATTTTCATATTTATCCATACAACCCCTTCTTTGGGGCGCACAAAGCGCTTCTCCAGCTGGAACCCGGTGATTTTTCCACTGTTAAGCAAAGTCATTTGATCCATCTCCTTCTGAATATCGTCGGTATGTGTTAAACACATCCAGTTCAAATACTTCAGCTCCTTAATCGTCCTCCCTGCTATTTTGGCAAACATATGATTTACCTCATATATTTCGCCGGTCATTGAATCGGTCAGCGAAATACCAAATGGCGCTTCATTGAAGATCGTCTTGAACAACCCTTCACTTTGAAACAAATTTTCTTTGTTTTCTAATTCAATCTCCTCTATATATCGAAGCATAAGTCAAGTAATTAATGAAACAGAATGGTGCATTCGGTTTTACATTGAACGTCCGCAAGTTTGATTCAACAATCCCTTTATGCTCAAATCCCCGTGCAATCCTGTTGAAGCAAAAAGTTTAACATTGATAGCGCAATGATGAAAGAAACAAAGAACGTTAATCATATACCAACCCAAACAATGCCGGAAGATGTAAACCCATGCATTTCTTTTATCCGGGACCCTGGATTTATAAAGCATGTTATTGTAAATCAATAACCTGGTGTAATGAATAGGTAGACCTTAAAACGCCATTCCTGAAAAGATTATACCCAAATTCCTAATATTGTGCGGATTACAAAACAGGCAAATATCAGTCACGGACTCGGTAACCAAAGAAAAAGATGCAGCCGGAAAATGAATCACATGCAACTTTTAACAAAATTAGTTTTAAGCCGGATCATGGAGGTTACGAATACATTAAATTTCTATTAATTATAATGGAAGAAACAAAAATACATGCCTGCGGGATGAGATCATTGTCAGGGTGTTGACCCAGGGATCAGGGGAAAGGACCGGCATAGGTTAAATTTAGATTAACAAATCTGTTTCGTGAAATTTTGCCTTATTATCCTGTATTTTTGCATGGTATGGTGAACAGTCAACTGCATATTAATTCTACACTTGGTGATCTGGAGTTAAAGAATGCTTCTATATGTCTTACTGATAACGTTTTAACAGCATACAGCCTTTTCGAAAAGGACAAAACGACGCCGGGACTTATCTTGCTTAAGGATGGCAGGTTCTATGGAATGCTTTCAAAGAGCAGGTTCTTCGAGATCATGAGCCACCAGTTCATGTATGACTTATATTCGAAACGGAAAATTTCTCATTTCTTTGAGGAGGACAATTCACAACCATATCTGATCCTGGACTCGTTTACAACGGTTATTGATGCTACTAACGAAGCATTAAACCGCAGGGAACCCGATATTTTCGAACCGGTTATCGTCAGGTGTGTCTCCGATGAATACCGTTTGCTTGACTTTTACCAGTTGCTTGTCGCTCAGAACAAGATTCAGCTGATCATGAACGGGTTATTGAAACAGGCCAACGAATTCAAAAAAGAGGTTCTCGCCATTGTAGCCCATGATCTGAGAAATCCCATCTCTGCCATACTCGGTTTTTCGGAGCTTATTTTGGAGATAGATGAAATAACCCAGGCAAAAGAACTCATGCGGCATATTTCCCGAATGGCATTCCAGATGGATGACCTGGTAAAAAGTTTCCTTGTATCGACGATCAATGATTCGATGGAACTCGATCTCGAATTATCATCCTTCAATCTTTCAGAACTGATGATCCCGGTTATTAAAAGTTTTGAATATGCAGCGGAAAAAAAAGGGCAGAAAATCATTTTTGAAACAGTGTACTATCCTGTCAATATTTATTCCGACAAACTGAAAATAAAAGAGGTTGTCGAAAATTTGCTTTCCAATGCGATTAAATATTCACCTGAAAACAAGGAAATTTCGCTGTCCCTGCAAGTAATCCAGTCATTTGGCGTCATTAGCGTAAAGGACCAGGGCCCGGGATTTACGGAAACCGATTTGAAAAAGGTCTTCGGAAAATTCCAGAGACTCAGCGCCCGTCCTACGGGCGATGAATCTTCGACCGGACTGGGCTTGTACATCGCAAAAAAGATCGTCGACAAACTCAATGGTTCATTGAACCTGCAAAGTGAACAGGGGAAAGGCGCCACGTTTACTGTCTCATTTCCGTTGCCTGTTGAATTAAAGGCAGACGAATTGACTTGCGACATGGCTGTGGACCAGGGTTAATATCCGCTTTTTGGTAAAATGGTTGGATTTAATCCCTGGTAAAAGCGGTAACTGGGCTTTCCCTCAAACAAGGTCGGTGGTTTATGGGTCAGGTATGGCTCCACGCAAGTCGACTGACCTTCCTAAAAGGCGGTTCATAACCAGGTACAGCAACAATAAAATAGGCCGCAAACATTTTGTTTACAGCCTACTATGCAATAACCAGGCGGAGAGAGAGGGATTCGAACCCCCGGACCCTTGCGGGTCAACGGTTTTCAAGACCGCCGCAATCGACCGCTCTGCCATCTCTCCGTGGGCAAAATTAAACAAATTTCGTAAACCGCCAAAAACAATCCGGCCTGTTCCGCGTTCCTACTTAACCTGAGAAACTGCAATTATACCGATTTCGCTTGCATAATCACCAGGCCGGGCTTATCTTTGTAAATTGTAACTGGAGGCGGTAATTCCCGGAGTGCCGTTCTCCGGGTGCTTTAAATTATTTTCATCATGAAAAAAATCGTTATCGCATTGTTCCTGGTCACCACCCTCCTGTCGGGTACCACCACCCAGGCCAGGAATCTTTGGGCATTCCTTACCTGGTCAACCTTTAATTCGCCCGAAGGCCCTTACATCGAGACCTACCTTTCCGTTGCCGGGAACAGCGTCATCTACACCCGGAAGGACAATGGCAAATACCAGGCGACGGTGAACATCCTGATGACCTTTAAACAGGACAACGCCATCAAAGCTTTCAACAAATACGAGTTGACCAGCCCGGAAATAGACGACACGGTGAACAACAACATTTTCTTTGTCGACCAGCAGCGGATCGCCATCCCGAACGGCTCCTACGATTTTGAAATCCAGCTGGCCGATAAAAACAAAACCACTGCGGCGGTCCCATACAACCAGTCCATTACCATTGATTTCCCAAAAGACAAACCCGTATTTTCGGGGATAGAGCTGGTGAAGTCGTTTACAAAATCGTCAACGCCAACAAAACTCACCAAGTGCGGCTACGACCTTGAACCCTACACCTACACTTTCTTCCCCGAAACACAGTCGAAGATGATCTTCTACTGTGAGTTGTACAACATGGACAAGGCCGGTGACGACAAGTTCCTGCTTTCATACTATATCGAATCGTTTGAAAACAACCTGAAACAGAACCAGTACTCCAGGATCAGGAAGGAGGTTTCCAAAGGGATCAATGTCGTGTTGTCGGAAATTTCCATTGAAAACCTCGCCTCCGGTAACTACAACCTGGTGATTGAGGCCCGGAACCAGAAAAATGAGATCGTGACCACGAAAAAACTTTTTTTCCAGCGCATGAACCCGAAAGCGGTGGTGGCCATTTCGGATATCCAGTCCACCGAGATTGCAAATACCTTTTCAGAGAAGATCACCAACCGCGACACGCTAAAAGAATACATCAACAGCACCTATCCTGTGGCAACCGGACTTGAAAAGTCATTTATCAGGGAATCACTGAAAAAAGCCGATCTGAAGATGATGCAGCAGTTCTTTTACAGTTTCTGGGCACAGCGCGATGCGAACAACCCCGAAAAGGCCTGGAATTTTTACAAGAGCCAGATATACAAAGTTCAGGTGAACTTCGGCACCCCGGTCAAAAAAGGCTACCAGACCGACCGCGGCCGTGTTTACCTGGAGTATGGCCCTCCCAATACCAGGGTCACGCAATACAATGAGCCGAGCAATTATCCGTATGAGATATGGCAATATTATACCCTGAACAACAACCAGCGCAACAGGAAATTCGTATTTTATTCTCCCGACATGGTCACCAGCGACTTTTTCCTCCTCCACTCGGATGCGACGGGCGAGATCAACAACCAGCGCTGGAAAATAGACCTGCGCAACCGCATCTATACTTCACAAGATCTGCAGGATACGCAGGTCATCGAATCGTGGGGTAACATGCAGGAGGATTACTGGGACCTGCCGAACTAGGAATTAAAAATTAAAAATTTCAGGTCGGTTAATATTCGTACTTTTACAACAGATTATCGGCATTTTTTGACCGGCTTTTTTCGTTCAATGGTTGACCAAGTCCAGTTTTCCCTGCGTAATTTTTAATTTTTAATTTTTAATCCTTCCTTAATGCGTGTTGCTGTAATTATTCTAAACTGGAATGGCAGGAAGTACCTTCAAAAGTTTTTGCCCACCCTGGTTCAGTACAGCAAAGAGGAGGCGGAGATCATCGTAGCCGATAACGCCTCCACCGATGATTCGGTGAATTTCCTGAAATCCGCCTACCCCGGGATCCGCATCATCCGGAATGCCACAAACTGCGGTTTTGCCGAAGGTTATAATCTTGCGCTCAGGCAGGTCAGCGCCGATTATTACATCCTTATCAATTCCGACATTGAGGTGACGGAAAACTGGATCACGCCGGTGATTGCGCTCATGGAGCAGGATCACCTGATCGCGGCATGCCAGCCGAAGATACGTTCCTACCACGAGCCGAAAAAGTTTGAGTACGCCGGGGCTGCCGGCGGATTTATCGACAAGTACGGGTATCCCTTTTGCAGGGGGCGCATTTTTCTTTCTATCGAGGAGGATACCGGGCAATATGATGATACCATCGAGATTTTCTGGGCCACCGGTGCCTGCATGTTCGTGAGGGCCGACCTGTTTCACAGCATGGGCGGACTCGATGAAGATTTTTTCGCCCACATGGAGGAGATCGATTTCTGCTGGAGGCTTAAGAATCACGGGTACAAAATCATGTACTGCCCTGATTCAACGGTGTTCCATATAGGCGGAGGCACGCTCCCCAAAGCCTCCTGGAGAAAAACCTACCTGAATTTCAGGAACAACTTTTACCTGCTGTACAAAAATCTTCCCCAGGAGCGGATCTTTCCTGTTTTCGCAGTGCGCCTGTTTCTCGACGGGATCGCCGCAGTCAAATTTCTTTTCCAGGCAGGGTTCAAGGATTTCTGGGCGGTAACGCGCGCCCACATGAGTTTTTACCGTTCGCTCAGGAAAACCAGGCAGAAACGGACTGGCCTGAAACACGGATCCATGCGGCATGTTTTCGGAAAAAATATCGTTGTTGAATATTACCTGAAAGGCAAACGAAAATATTCACAGCTCAACCTGAAGAATTTCTACAAGGAATAAACCGTCCCTGATAATCCCCCGGCCAGGTCTACCATTTCCCCGCCGGATGGTTTCGCCCCTAAATCGTTTTCGTCACAAAACTCTCCACGGCGAGCCGGTATGATTCCATGCCGAAGCCGATGACGCTTCCCTTTACGTTCGCAGCCAGGAAAGAGGTATGCCTGAATGGTTCCCGGGCGAAGGTGTTTGAAATGTGGACCTCCACAACCGGGGTGCTGATGGCTTTTACCGCGTCGGCAATGGCGACGGAGGTATGCGCATAGCCTCCCGCGTTCAGGATGATGCCGTCGTACAGCAGGCCGGCGTGCTGCAAGGCATTGATGATCTCGCCCTCGATGTTGCTCTGGAAATATTCGAAGGTAACCTGGTGATAGTGTTTGCGCAGTTTCTTCAGATAACTCTCGAAGTTCTGCTGGCCGTAAATCTCCGTTTCACGGTTCCCGACAAGGTTCAGGTTGGGCCCGTTGACGATCAGTAGTTTCATGTTTCAGCTTTTAACAGCAAATATACACGAAAAAAACCGCTGTTTTTTTTCCTGTCATTGCACAAATTCTTATTTTTGCACCGATACTTCTCCGCAGGGGGTGCCTAAACACAAGGGCTGAGATTATACCCCAATAACCTGATCCGGGTAATGCCGGCGTAGGAAAAATGAAATACAATGAAAACAATCACATCGCTGATGCTGACAGGCATTTTCCTGTTCAACATGCACGCCTCCGGGCAGCATGTCATTATGGGCACCATTACCGACAGGAAACTCGGATCCCCGTTGGCAGGGGCAAATGTCACACTTGACAAAGCCACTGGTTCAGCGGTTTCTGACGAACACGGGGCCTTTGCGCTTCAACAACTCAAAACTGGAAAGTATTCCCTGACCATTTCTTATGTCGGCTATAAAACCCTGAAACGGGACCTTGACCTCAGGAGCGACACCACCTTGTCCGTTGGGCTTGAGGGAGCCGCCATCCTGGGCGACGAAGTGAACATCGTCGCGATCAGGGCCCACGACCGATACCCGACCGCCTACGCCTCCATCTCGGGCCGCGAAATCCAGACCGCAAACCTCGGGAAGGACATGCCCACCCTGCTTCAGTACGCCCCGTCAACGATCATCACTTCAGACGCGGGAAACGGCGTAGGGTATTCAGGCATCAACATCAGGGGCACCGACCTCACGCGCATCAATGTCACGGTAAACAGCATCCCGTTGAATGACGCCGAATCGCAGGGAGTGTGGTTCGTCGACCTGCCCGACATGGCCTCATCGACCGACAATATCCAGATCCAGCGTGGTGTAGGCACTTCGACCAACGGCGCGGGAGCCTTCGGCGCCTCCATCAATTTCATGACCTCCGACCTCCGCCAGGATCCCTACGGCGAACTGGATCTCTCGGGTGGATCGTTCAACACGCTCAAAACCACCCTCCGCTTCGGTACAGGGCTGATGTCGAACAGGATCAGCGTCGACGGCCGCATGTCGTATATCCATTCCGACGGGTATATCGATCGGGCCTTTTCGACCCTCAAATCGTACTACCTCTCGGCCGGGTTTTATGGTAAAAGCACCACCCTCAAACTGATCACCTTTTCGGGATATGAGCGCACCTACCAGGCATGGGAAGGGGTCCCGAAGGATTCACTGGCAACAAACCGCACCTACAACCCGGCAGGCGAATACTTCGACAAAAATGGCAACCGGGTTTACTACAACAACCAGACCGACAATTACCAGCAGGACCATTACCAGCTGATCTTTTCACAACTCCTCGCAAAGAACTGGAATGTCAATGCGGCACTCCATTACACAAAAGGCAAGGGATATTATGAAAATTACGAGCAGAATGCAGCTTTTGCAGACTATGGTCTGAACAACATCCTGGTCGGAAAGATCACAGTCACGACGACCGACCTGATCAACCGGAAAATGATGGACAATGATTTCTGGGGCATGACCTTTTCCACCAACTATTCCCTTCCTGAGAAACTGAAACTGACTGTTGGCGGAGCCTGGAACAGGTATTACGGAAGGCATTTCGGCAAGATAATCTGGGCACAATATGCCTCAAACGGCGATATCGACCGCAACTGGTATTACAACACCGGCCTCAAGACCGATTTTAACCTCTATGGCAAGGTGAACTACCAGGTTATTAAAAAACTAAGCCTGTTCGCCGACCTGCAGTACCGGCATGTCGGTTACAAAATGGTGGGGACTCTCGACGATCTGCGAAGCCTCGACCAGGACCACCGGTTTAACTTTTTCAATCCCAAGGGAGGCGTTTACCTCAACCTTGACAAGCATCACGAAATCTACCTCTCCTTCGGCATTGCCAACCGGGAGCCCAGCCGCGACAATTACAAGGATGCCGACCCGGCACGCATCCCCTCTCCCGAGAAGCTGCAGGATTTTGAACTCGGCTATACCTTCAAACAATCGTTCATTTCGGCCGAGGCAAACCTCTATTATATGAATTACAAGGACCAGCTGGTGCTTACAGGTGAAATCAACAATGTGGGTGAAGCCGTCATGGTCAATGTTCCGAACAGTTACCGCGCGGGGATTGAACTGTCGGGTGCCGTTGAGTTCATCAGGAAGAAACTGACCTGGAATGTCAATGCAACCTTCAGCAGGAACAGGATAAGAAATTTCACCCAGTACGTGGATGTATATTCACCGTTGATGAAATCGGATGGCCAGAAGGCGATTCCCCTCGGCACCACCGATCTCTCATTTTCCCCGGACATCATCGCCGGCAGCGTTCTTGCCTGGCACCCGGTGCCGCAACTGTCGCTGAGCCTGAATTCAAAATATGTGGGTCGCCAGTATATTGACAATACGAGTAATAAAGAGCGTTCCCTGCATGAATATTTTACAAACGGGATGTCAGCCGGTTACACCATCAAACCGGGCATCTTCAGGGAGATCAGCTTCAACCTTTCGGTTAACAATGTCTTCAGCCTGAAATATGAAACCAACGCCTGGGTTTATCCCTACTATGTCGGCGCACAGTACAATGAATCCAACGGCTATTTCCCGCAGGCGTTGGTTAACTTCCTTTTCGGCATTTCGGTAAAAATCTGAATCCAATCGCTCCCAGATTGGGGAAAATGACCTCATCCCCCTGCCCCCTTCTCCTTGAAGGAGAAGGGGGGAAAGTCCCCGTACGGGGTGGATTTACCGTGGGGTTTGAGGAAATCTGCGAAAAAATTGGTAATCTTGCAAAAGATTCCAACCGTTCAATACAAAACTATATGATGCGCTCGATCATTCTGAAGACATGGGTGACGACCGTGATGGTCCTTGCTGCCTTTACAGGCTTCAGCCAGCAGACCACCGTCGACCTTTCCACGCCGCTGGCCATCGACCCGAATGTCAGGATCGGGAAGCTGGATAACGGGTTTGTTTATTACATCCGCCGGAATTCCAAACCCGAAAAACGCGTTGAACTCAGGCTGGTCGTAAATGCCGGGTCGATCCTGGAAACGGACGACCAGCAGGGGCTCGCTCATTTCATGGAACATATGAATTTCAACGGAACGCGCACCTTCCCGAAGAATGAACTGCTTGATTTCCTGCAGAAAACAGGGGTCCGTTTCGGTGGCGACATCAACGCGTATACAAGTTTTGATGAAACGGTATACATGCTGCAGCTCCCTACGGATGATACGGCCCTGGTTTCGAAAGGATACCAGGTGCTGCTTGACTGGTCGCACTTTGCGCTGCTTGATGATAAGGAAATCGACAAGGAGCGGGGGGTCATCACCGAGGAATGGAGGCTTGGCCTGGGTGCCAATGACCGCATGATGAAGAAAATTTTCCCCGTGATCTTCAAAGATTCCCGGTATGCAACCAGGATCCCGATCGGCAAGATTGACATCATCCGGGATTTCAGACATGAGTCGCTGCGCAGCTTTTATCATGACTGGTATCGGCCCGACCTGCAGGCCGTGGTGATCGTGGGGGATATCGATGTTGACCGCACCGAAGCGAAAATCAGGGAGGCATTCGGCGTTCTCAAAAACCCACCCGAAGCAAAAGAACGCATTGTTTATGATATTCCCGATAACGTTGATCCGCTGATCGCCATCACCACCGACAAAGAGGCCATGAGCAATAACGTCATCGTCTTTTACAAACACCCCCTGCGACCCGACAAAACCCTTGGCGATTTCAGGGAAAGCCTTCTCGGGGAGTTATATACCGGCATGCTTAACAACCGCCTGGGTGAAATCGCCCAGAAACCCGATGCCCCCTTTGTTCATGCAAGCCCGGAATACGGGACCTTCCTGGCGCGGACCACCGATGCCTATGTCATCAATGCCGTATCGAAAGAAAACCGGGTGGACGAAACCCTGGAATTGCTGCTGGCTGAAAACGAACGGGTTAAACGGTTTGGCTTTACCCAGACAGAATTCGACCGTCAGAAGGAGGAAATTTACAGCGAGTTGGAAAAGGCCGCAAAGGAATCGGACAAGACCGAATCGCTGGAACTGAGCAGTGAATATGTCAGCAATTTCCTTTCACAGACAGCCATCCCCGGGGCGCAGAAAGAATTCAAATATTTCAAGCTCCTGCTGCCTGGCCTGAAGTTGGGAGAAGTGAACGACCTTGCAAAAAAATGGGTCACCGACAACAACCTCGGGATCGTGGTCATGGCTCCCGAAAAGGAAAACCTCAGGGTTCCCGCGGAAGCGGATGTGCTGTCAATAATAAAACGGTCGAAAACCGCGTCGCTGCAGCCCTACGTCGACAATTTCAGGGAAGAGGCCCTCATCACCGGGACCATTAAGCCTGGAAAGATTACTGCAAGGAAGGTGAACCAGGAACTTGGCTGCACCGAGCTTACATTATCCAACGGGATCACGGTGGTGCTCAAACCGACCCAATTCAAGAATGACGAGATCCTGTTTTCGGGATACAGCCCGGGAGGAAAATCATTATACCCCGACAGCCAGTACATGTCGGCAAACTACGCCGCGCAGATCGTCGACATGAGCGGCGCAGGCAACTTCGACAACGTGGAGCTGGAGAAAAAACTGAAGGGCAGGGACCTGCAGGTGAGTCCTTACATACAGGAACTGAAGGAGGGCTTCACCGGGAAAAGCACCCCGAAGGATTTTGAAACCATGCTGCAGCTGGTTTACCTCTATTTCGGGCAGCCACGTAAAGATTCAACCGCATTCAGGGCCTTCATGTCGCAGATGGAAACCCAGATGAAATTCATGAAAAGCAGCCCGATGGTATCTTTCTATGACACATTGTACAAAACCGTCTACCCCGGCTATAAACGAAAACTCATTTTCCCCTCCCCGGTCGATCTGAAGGAGGTAAACCACGACCTGGCCTATCAAATATACCGCGAGCGGTTTGCCGACGCCGGTGATTTTAAGTTTTTCCTTGTCGGGAATTTTGCCGTTGATACCATCGCCCCGCTGATCGAACGGTATTTCGGGAGTCTTCCCGCGCTGAACCGCAAGGAGACCTGGAAGGACAACTCCCCGAAGATTTTTAAAGGAGAAACGAACCTTTTCTACCACAAAGGGACCGACCCGCAGGGGATGGTCGGACTGGTGATGGAGGAGAACATCGACTGGAATGAAAAAATGCTCCTCGACATCAACCTTTTCAAGGAGATCCTCAGCATCAAGCTGATCGAAGTGATCCGCGAGAAGATGAGCGGCGTATATTCTCCCCAGGTGCTCGCGCAGGTGGAACAATACCCGTTTTCCCATTTTGACCTGGTCGTCATGTACGGCTGCTCGCCCAATGCCACGGAAAAAATCACCAAAGCCGTGTTCGGTGAAATAAAGAAACTCAGGAAAAACGGGCCCTCGCTGGTGGACCTGAACAAGGCGCGGGAGACCATGATCCGCACCCGCGAAACCGACCTGGAGAAGAATGATTTCTGGCTGAAAAAACTGGAATCTGTGTATTACAACAACGACTCTCCCAATTCGGTCAATACCTTCAGGGACCGTATCAACGCGGTGACCGTCGGGGAAATGAAGCAATTTGCTGAGAAGCACGTTAATCCCGGACATTATGTGCGGGTGGTACTGGTACCGGAAAAAAAATAGATGGAAAAAACGGTTAACATAAGGAACAAAAAAGCATCCCATGAATACTTCCTCGTGCAGGAGCTTACTGCCGGGATACAACTTACCGGCACGGAGATCAAGTCGATCCGCGACGGTACGGCTTCCATTGCCGATGCTTACTGCACCTTTACAGGGACCGAGCTTTTTGTGCGGAACATGCATATTGCCGAATATTCGCTTGGAACGATTTACAACCACGAACCCAAACGCGACCGGAAACTGCTGCTGACCAAACGGGAGCTGAAGAAACTGGCCGTCAAGGTCAAAGAAAAGGGATTTACCATCATCCCGGTGCTGTTGTTCATCAACGAAAAAGGGCTCGCAAAGCTGACCATCGCACTGGCCCGTGGAAAGCATTCATATGACAAGCGGGAAACACTGAAGCAGAAGGATCATATGAGGGAGATGGAAAGGCAGTGAGAATGACGAATGACGAATGACGAGTGACGAGTGACGAATTAATTTTGAACTTTGGATTTTGAATCGGACCTTTGTGGTGCCTTTAATTGTAAAAACAGTAAACCATGAAAAAGCAAAACCTGATCAGATTGATCCTTATAATTTTCTCCCTTTATATTTTCGGCCAGTTGGTGGCGCAGTCGCCCGGCAACGCTTCGGGAAAAGAGCCGAAAATCAAATGGTACTCTTTCGAGGAGGCCTACAACCTCAATAAAAAGAAACCTAAAAAGATGGTGGTCGACATCTTCACCGAATGGTGTGGCTGGTGCAAGAAGATGGATGCCGAAACTTTTACCAACCCGGCCATCGTCAAGTACATGAATGCCCATTTCTATTGCGTGAAATTCGATGCCGAGCGCAAAGACACGATCATCCTCGACGGCGTCAAATTTGTCAACCTCAACCCGGGAAACAAACGAAGCACCCACCAGCTGGCAAACCAGCTGCTGCGCAACTCGATGTCGTACCCCTCCTATTCGTTCCTGAATGAAAAGGGGCAGTCGATCATTGTGATCCCCGGATATCACGGGGCAAAAGAATTTGAAGCCATCCTCTCCTTTTTCGGGGAAGATGCATACCTGAAATCAAAACCCGAAGAATTTCAAAAGAATTTCGACGAGTACCTATCAACGTTTCATGGGGAGGTAAAATAAAAAAAAGGCTGCCGGGGCAGCCTTTTCAGGGTGGAAGATGGGGCTTGAACCCACGACCTATAGATCCACAATCTATCGCTCTAACCAACTGAGCTACGACCACCATGTAATGCTTTGCAAAGGTACACAAAAAAATATATTTGCAAAACTACATTTATCGAACTACACGTGTTTTTTAGAAAGCGCATCCTATCCGTCTCCGGCTCACCGGGCTCAATCGCATGGAGGAAGTTTAAAAAAAACAAAACCGGGTTGTATTCGCTTGTTTTTTTAGGGTTCGCCGTGCTGATTGCCTGCCTGGGTTACCTGGTAACCCCCGACGCAACCCCCTATGCGAATGACCAGTACCTTGAACTCGGGCTGAAGCGGCCCGGATTCTCGGTCATGATGCTGCCGGTGCGGGACCGGGTGCCCCATGCATCGCAATCATTTTTCAGAACGATGGTCACCGGGGAGGTCATGAACCTGCAAAACATACCGGTCAGGGATTTTTCTTATAAAAACGGCAGTATTTTCTTCATTGAATACGGTGCCGCCGCCGGCGATCAGGCACTGGTGAGGTTCCTGCCGGCCGGCACAGTGGAGCGGCCGGTTAAAAAAACCTTCTGGCTTGGCAGCGACCGGTTCGGCCGCGATTACCTCAGCCAGCTGATGATCGGTACCCGCGTAAGCCTCTCCGTAGGGCTTATTTCGGTAGCCATCTCCCTGCTGATCGGGATCTTCATGGGGGCATTGGCGGGCTATTACCGCGGATGGGTCGACAACTTCATCATGTGGATCATCAATGTCATCTGGTCCATCCCAACCCTGCTGCTGGTCATCGCCATCACCTTTGCGCTTGGAAAAGGATTCTGGCAGGTATTCATCGCAGTCGGCCTGACCATGTGGGTGGAGGTTGCGCGCGTGGTGCGCGGGCAGATCCTGGGGATCAGGGAAAAGGAATATGTGGAGGCAGCCCGTGCGCTCGGTTTCTCCGATTACCGGATCATCGTGCATCACATCCTGCCGAATGTCATGGCTGCCGTCATCGTCATTTCAGCGGCCAATTTTGCATCCGCCATCCTGATGGAGGCGGGACTGAGTTTTCTCGGGCTTGGGGTGCAGCCCCCGGTCCCCTCCTGGGGCTCGATGATCAAGGAAAATTATGGCTATATCGTGCTCGACTATGCTTACCTGGCGGTGTTGCCCGGCCTGGCCATCATGCTCATGGTGCTTGCCTTCATGCTGATCGGGAACGCCCTGCGAGACGCCCTTGACGTAAGAATGTCGGAGGCTTAGTATTTTATTTTCTTCGAATCCAGGTTCCCGCAGTTTACCGGCCCGCGGATCCGGCAATTGCCTTTGCTGAAGAACAGTTTGATCGAAAAATAGAGGTCGAGGCCCGTGAAGTTGCTGTAGTGAAAAAATCCCCCAAGCTTATCCGTCCCGATGGTGAAACCATAAACCCGCAGCGCCAGGCCGACCCTGGGAAGGGTCCAGATATATAACGAAACCGGCATGCTGACTTCGAAAAGGCTGGTTTCATACCTTGGGGTAAACGAAAGTTCCGCCGGCCTGATGATCGAACTTCCGGCAAGCGGAAAACCATAGATGAAACTGGAATTGAGATACCATGATTTCTGCAGGTGGTAATCGAACTGGATACTAAGCGCCGATGGCAGCCAAAGGTTGAAAGAGCTTCCCGCGTAGGCCGCTTTTTTGTCACCGTAAAACTGGTAACTGATGGTGTCAAGCAGGTTCCCGATGGTGCTGAAAGGCATCTGCGTGACATTCTGCCAGTACGAGCTCCGGTTGTTGATCTGCATCACCGTGGCATTGTTTTTAAATTTGATCCTGCCGATATCGATCAGCCCGACGCTGACACGGTAAAGGTAGTCTTCATAGGGCTGCGCGCACAGGGTGTTGAAATAGGGTTCCTGGTGATACCGGGTCAGACGCGTATAGGTGACCCCGAAATCAAAGCCGAAGCCCCCGCCCTTGATCAGCGGGTTGAGATTGGCCGTATTGACGTCGTAATTCACCGGCAGGGCCATTCCCGTCAATGCATCCAGGTTCTTGATGTTGATGGTTGAATCGCTCCCGACCACATAGTTAAGGTTACGGACCTTTGCGTAAGCTCCTGCAACCCCGAACAGGCGTTTGATGGTGATCCCGCCCGTCCACTCATCAAATCCCCGCGCAAAAAAGGTATAGGCATAACTGACGCCGATCTCCCCCCACGACATCGCCGAAACGCTGAAGGGCCGGTTGTCGATGTAGTTGATATTCTGCTGCGGGCGGTAATTAAGACCAAGGTAGCTGAAATTCACCACATCGTAAGGAACGTTGTGCAGCGATGCCACGTTGCGGTAGTCGGTTGACAGCGCAAATGCGTGCCTGCCCCAGATGAGCATGGCCCCCGGGCCGTCGATCCGCAGGTTGACAAAAGCGCTTTTATCATTGGTCGTCCGGTAGGCATAGAGGAAACGCTGTTCCGTACCATATCCCTCGGCGTGCATCGGGACCTGGTAGCCCCCCTTGAAAAAATTCAAAAAGCGGTAATCCGTTTTACTCATGTAGAGGGCGTTGTTCTGCACTAAAACATCAAGGCCGACAAGCTGGATATCCAGGTAGGTTTTCGAATTTTGAAGGGCGCTGGGATTCAGTTCAATACTGCTGACACCCGCGTAATTCCCCAGGGTGGCTCCCAGCATGTCCTGGGCCGCGAGGGATCCGGGCAACACCGTGGTAAAGAGCATTATGATATATAGCCTCGAAAGGTTCATTCAGCCTATTTATTTACCGGTTTGTAAAACAGGATTAAAGAATTAACCACATACACCGATAATGTTTAAACGAAAAGAGCTCCGGAATATTTCAAATCACTAATTTTGCAGAAATAACCAAAAAACTGAATTATGTCGACCATCGCCTTAAATGGAAATGCCATTCATACCATCGGTGCCCTCCCGGCAGCCGGAACCGTTTCCCCCGACTTCCTGTTAACAAAGACAGACCTTTCTGACATTTCGTTGTCTGCCTTCAAAGGAAAAAGGATATTATTGAACATTTTCCCGAGTCTCGATACCGCGGTTTGCGCCACATCGGTCAGGAAATTCAACGCCGAAGCCGGGAAACTGGCCGACACCGTTGTTTTGTGTGTCTCCCGCGACCTCCCCTTCGCCCATGCCCGTTTCTGCACCACCGAGGGACTGAACAACGTGGTTCCCGCCTCGGAACTCCGCAACAATGATTTCGGGAAGGACTTTGGCGTTCTGATCACCGACGGTCCGCTGGCAGGACTTTTTTCGCGTGCCATCGTAGTGGTGGATGAAACCGGCAAAGTTATTTACAGCGAACAGGTCCCCGACATCGTCATGGAACCCGACTACACCGCGGCATTGGCTTCACTGAAACAGTGATTCAAAAAAAAGTGTAACTTTGCACTCCCTTTCCAGGGAGAGATCCTCAATGCGGGTGTGGCGTAATTGGTAGCCGCGCAAGACTTAGGATCTTGTGCCTTCGGGCGTGGGGGTTCGAGTCCCTTCATCCGCACTTGTATTATCAATCAATAAACGCAATACCTCATTACATGAACATTACCAAAGAAAGTACCGGAGAACTCACCGCCATCGTCAAAATTGAAATCGTACCTGCCGACTATTCGGCAGCCGTTGACAAACAGGTTTCTGATTACAAACGCAAAGCCAACATTCCCGGGTTCCGTCCGGGTCATATCCCTACCGGAATGATCAAAAAAATGTACGGGAAAGCAATCCTGGCCGACGAGGTGAACCGCCTTATCTCCGATAGCCTGGTTAACTTCATCAAGGAAGAAAACCTCGACATCCTTGGAAACCCGTTGCCAAACCTCGAAAAAAGCCAGAGCATTGATTTCGATACGCAGGATACCTTTGAGTTCTTTTTTGACCTCGGGTTCGCCCCTCAGTTTACCATCCCCACCGATACGGATATGGATATCCCGGATTACAGGATCCTCGTCGACGACGAGATGGTCAGCAAGTATATCGACGACACCCGCAAACGCTTTGGCAAGCCCGCTCCTTCCGATGAAGCCGAACTGGTGACCGATGAGGTTCCTGCTGAATCTGAAAATACCGAAAAACCTGTTCCTGCCGTGAAACCGGTCATCGAACCTGCCGAAATGAACCCTGAATTCTACAACACGGTCTATCCCGGGCTGAACCTGGAGACCGAAGATGATTTCCGTGAACAGGTGCGCAAAGATGCTGCCATGAGTTTCGAGGCTGAAACCGATAAACTCCTGTTCAACAGCATTACGGAAGCGCTGGTGAAGAATACGGAAATGCCGCTGCCTGATGAATTTCTCAAGCGCTGGCTGGCTGAAAACAACGAAGGAAAATACACGCCTGAAGAGATTGTAAAAAACTATCCCTCCTTTGCCGAATCAATGAAATGGCAGCTGATCGAGAACAAACTGATTAAAGATAACGGGCTGGAGGTGAAGGATTCGGATATCCGCAATTACATCAGCACCTACATGCTTCGCCAGGTGAACATGACCGAAATGGATCCCGAAATGCAGAAACGGTATGAAGCCATCATCGACACCTTCATGCAGAACAAGGAGCAGGTCCAGCGCATCAATGACCTCCTGTACAATGCCAAAATGATGGAATTTTTCAAGGCCACCATCACGGTGAAGCAGAAAGAGGTCACCTACGATGAATATATCAAACTGGCTTCGGCCATGCACCAGCATGAACACGATCATGACCATGACCATGAACACGACCATGACCACGAACACGACCATGATCACGACCACGGGCATGACCATACGCACTAACAATCAACATTAATATCTTTTACCATGGACGAATTTTCAAAATATGCCATCGGTCACAAAGGCATCAACAGCCTGACCCTGGAAAAATATAAATCGATTTCATCCAACTACATTTCACCGACCATCATCGAGGAGCGGCAACTCAATATCGCCACCATGGATGTGTTCTCACGCCTTATGATGGACCGGATCATCTTCCTTGGTGTCCCGATCGACGATTATGTAGCCAACATCATCCAGGCACAACTCCTGTTCCTCGAATCGGTCGATTCAAGAAAGGATATCCAGATCTACCTGAACACCCCGGGTGGCTCGGTTTATGCCGGCCTTGGAATTTACGACACCATGCAGTACATCAACCCCAATGTGGCCACCATCTGTACCGGGATGGCCGCCTCGATGGGGGCCATCCTGCTGTGTGCCGGCGAAAAGGGAAAGCGAACCGCACTGAAACATTCGCGCATCCTGATCCACCAGCCCATGGGCAGCGCAGAGGGACAGGCGTCGGATATCGATATCACCGCCCGCGAGATCCAGAAACTGAAAAAGGAATTGTACGAGATCATATCACTTCACTCCGGACAACCCTATAAACGCATCCTGAAGGATGCCGACCGCGATTACTGGATGACCAGCGAGGAAGCCCGTACTTATGGCATGATCGATGAAATCCTGATCCGCACCAAAAAGGATGTATAACCTTTGACCATGGCAAAAACTGCTGATAAATGTTCATTCTGCGGCCGTGAAAAACGGGAGACCAAGATCCTGATCGCAGGTCTGAATGCCCACATATGCGAAAGCTGTATCGAACAGGCCCAGGCAATCCTGCAGGAAGAACTGTCGTCGGAGAAACAAAAGGAAATCCCCGATTTCAATATCATGAAACCGGTGGAGATCAAAAAACACCTCGACCAGTTCGTGATCGGGCAGGATGAAGCCAAACGGGTCATCGCCGTGGCCGTTTACAACCATTACAAACGGATCAACCATGCGAAAGATGTCGCCGCCGACGACGTGGACATTGAGAAATCGAACATCGTGGTGGTAGGCGAAACCGGGACCGGGAAAACTTTGCTTGCCCGGACCATCGCACGGATGCTGAATGTGCCCTTCTGTATTGCCGATGCTACTGCACTCACCGAAGCCGGTTACGTTGGCGAAGATGTCGAAAGCATTCTTTCGCGCCTGCTCCAGGTGGCCGACTACAACATTGCGGCCGCCGAACGCGGGATCATCTTTATCGATGAAATCGACAAGATCGCGCGCAAAGGCGACAATCCTTCGATCACCCGCGATGTCAGCGGGGAAGGAGTGCAGCAGGCACTGCTGAAAATGCTGGAGGGTTCCATTGTCAACGTCCCGCCCCAGGGCGGGCGGAAACATCCCGAACAGAAGATGATCCAGGTCAACACCCAGAACATCCTTTTCATCACGGGCGGCGCCTTCGACGGGATCGATAAAAAAATTGCCAACCGTCTTCAGACCAATAAGATCGGGTATAAAAACGACAGGAAACATGAAACCGTCGACAAGGACAACATCCTGCAGTACATCACACCCGTCGATCTGAAAGCTTTCGGGCTGATCCCGGAACTGGTTGGCAGGCTGCCGATCGTCACCTTCATGCATACCCTCGACAAGAAAACGCTCCGCCGGATCCTTACCGAGCCGAAGAACTCACTGATCAGGCAGTATACAAAACTGTTTGAAATTGACAACATCAAGCTGACCTTCGAAGACGATGCCCTCGATTTCATCGTGGACAAGTCGATCGAGTTCAAGCTCGGCGCCAGGGGTCTTCGCTCCATCCTTGAGGGAATCATGATCGATGCGATGTTTGAACTCCCCTCGAAAAGCGGTGTCAAAGCGCTGAATGTGACGGCAGGTTTCGTGGAGGAGAAATTCAGGAAAACCAGTATGGCACATTTAAGGGTCGCCTGATACCAAACCCGGCATGGTTTTCGTTATCAAGGAAGATCTTTATGAACCGGGAAGTCAATGAAAAAAGGGATCCTGATCGTTATCTGCATCTTATGGGGTTGCCATCTTTCCTGTGCCCAGGATACGGCCAGAGTGCGTAATTCCACACAAATAATTGACGGGGATACGATTGCGCTTGTCGACATCCGTCCGGTGGTGATCTTCCCTCCGGTAAAAACCGGGACAAAACGCGAAGCAGCCCGCTTCGACCGGCTGGTCTACAATATTAAAATAGTGTATCCCTATGCCAAACTTGCCGGGAAGAAGTTAAGGGAATACAAGGCCATCCTTGATACCATGCCGTCGGAAAAGTCCAGGAAATTATTTCTTAAAAAAGCGGAAAAGGATCTGGAGGCCCAGTTCGGCGACCAGATCAAGGATATGAGTTTTTCGCAGGGAAAGATACTGATCAAACTGATTTACAGGGAAACAGGAAATTCAACCTTCGATATCGTAAAAGAACTCCGCGGCGGCTTTTCAGCCTTTATCTGGCAAACCCTCGCCCGGATCTTCGGCTATGACCTGAAAACCGATTATGATCCCGGGGGCAGTGACCAGGCCATCGAACAAATCGTCCTGATGATCGAAGCAGGAGCAATATAGTTTTTATTTTCGTTGAATGCGTTAACTTTACAGGCGAATCCCGGGGCACTGCATGAAACTTTCCATCGTCATCGTCAATTACAACGTCAAGTATTTCCTTGAACAATGCCTGCATTCCGTTCAGAATGCCTGTCATGGTCTTGAAGCTGAGATTTTTGTGGTCGATAACGATTCGGTGGATGGCTCCGTAAAGATGATCCGGGACAAGTTTCCGAATGTCAAACTCATTGAAAACAAGGACAACCGCGGCTTTTCTTCCGCCAACAACCAGGCGATCAGGAAGTCATCGGGCGAATATATCCTGCTGCTCAACCCCGACACCATCGTGGAGGATGATACCCTGCGCAAGGTGGTGGAGTTCATGGATGAACATCCCGATGCCGGCGGCCTTGGCGTAAAGATGCTGGATGGCAAGGGAAAATTCCTCCCTGAAAGCAAGCGCGGGCTGCCCCTTCCCAAGGTCGCCTTTTTCAAAGTCTTCGGCCTGTCAGCCCTTTTTCCAAGGTCGCGCATCTTCAGTACCTACCACCTCGGTTACCTCGACAAGGACAAAACACACGTGGTGGATGTGCTTGCCGGGGCTTTTATGCTCCTGCGGAAAAAAGTACTCGACAAAACAGGGCTGCTCGACGAGGCCTTCTTCATGTACGGCGAGGATATCGACCTCAGCTACCGGATCACGATGGCCGGATATAAAAATTACTATTACCCCGGTACGAGGATCATTCACTATAAAGGCGAAAGTACCAAGAAGAGCAGCCTCAACTATGTCTTCATCTTCTACAATGCCATGATCGTCTTTGCCAAAAAGCATTTTTCGAAGGAAAATGCCCGCGCCTTTTCGGTCATGATCAACATTGCCATTTACTTTCGCGCCTTCATCTCCATCCTGATCAGGTTCTTTAAACGGCTCTTCCTGCCGCTGACCGACGCACTGCTCATCTTTGCCGGGATGTTCCTGATCAAAGGGTATTGGGAAAAACATTTCATCTTCCCGGGTGGCGGTCATTATCCTGATGCTTTTATTTACATAGCAGTCCCCATATATCTCACGATATGGTTGTTATGCATATATCTGAGCGGCGGTTACGACAAGCCGGTGCGACAACGAAGGGTCATCCAGGGGATGCTTGCCGGCACGGTCATCATCCTGGTGGTCTATTCCCTGCTGAATGAGCATTACCGCTTTTCACGCGCCCTGATCATCCTGGGTGCTTCTTGGGGGACACTCGTGATGCTCGGGGTGCGATACCTGCTTCACATGATGAACATCAGTGGGTTCCGCCTGAATTCGGAGAAAAACAAACGGTTCGTGATCATCGGTGAAAAAGAGGAGGCGGAGCGTGTTGCGGATCTCCTGCAAAAAACCGGGATGAACCCCTCCTTTACGGGGCTGGTGAGTTACCACTCGCACCGGCACAACCTGAACGGCTTTATCGGCCACCTGGGCCAGATCAAGGAGATCATCACCATTCACAAAATCAACGAGGTGATATTCTGTGCTAAGGATGTTCCTGCCCAGGTGATCATCGACAAAATGTCGGAATTGAAAAACGAACAGGTCGATTACAAGATCGCTCCGCCTGAAAGCCTTTCGATCATCGGCAGCAATTCCATCAATACTTCGGGCGACCTCTATGTGATAGACATCAACGCCATCACCAAGAAGACCAACCGCAGGAATAAGCGCCTGCTCGATGTCCTGGTAGCCCTCAGCCTGCTGGTCCTATACCCGGTCGTCGCTTTTGTGGTACGAAACCCTTTCGGATTGCTGCGGAACATCTTTTCCGTGCTTTTCAACCGGAAATCATGGGTCGGCTTTACCCAGACGCCGGTGATTGATCCCCATCGCCTCCCGGAAATCAAACCGGGCGTTCTGAACCCCCTGGATGCCTTTAAAAACAAGAACCTGCCCGAAGAGACCACCACCCGCCTCGACCTCCTGTACGCCCGCGATTACAAGCTTGCAAATGATCTGAACATCATCCTGAAAGGCATCAGGCACGCAGGCCGGAGATAAAAAACATATTTTTATTTTGAATGGTTCAAAATAAGAAAAAGCATTACCTTTGCATAAATCTATTAAGCCATTGCATATGTCGAATTATGAGGTAGTTATACCAAAACTTGGCGAAAGTGTCATTGAAGCGACCATCACCCGGTGGTTAAAGAACGAAGGCGAAATGATACAGGAAGATGAAGCCATTGTTGAAATCGCCACGGACAAAGTTGATTCTGAAATCGCCTCTCCTGTTTCAGGGAAACTTGTAAAAAAATTATTCGCCGAGGGCAGCCTTGTCCCGGTAGGCGCTATATTCGCACTTGTAGAACTTGAAGGTGGTGAAAAAGCGAAGGCACCCGTTGCTGTTGCCGAAGCGATGCCGGCCGCCTCAGCCATACCCGCTACTGCACCGGCCGGAAGCCCTCCGGAATCGTATGTCATCGGACCTGAAAGCCCCGACCCGCATGAAACGGCAGCCGCCTCCGGAACCCGTTTTTACTCACCGCTTGTAAGGAGCATCGCATTGCAGGAGAACATCTCCTTTACCGAACTCGACACCATTTCCGGGACCGGCAAGGACGACAGGCTCACCAAGCAGGATCTGTTCAATTACCTGAAGGACAGGAAGGCTGGCATCAAGGAGGTCATCCTTCCGTCGAAGGAGGTTGCCGCAGCAGCCCCGGTTGTCGCACCCCATGCCATTGCGCAGGTGATCCCGGGCGAAGACCGCATTGTGGAGATGGACAGGATACGCCAGCTGATATCCAATCACATGGTCAGGTCGGTGCAGACTTCAGCGCATGTCACCTCCTTCCAGGAGGTCGATATGACCCGCGTGGTGCAATGGCGCGACAAAAACAAGGACGGTTTCCTGAAACGTGAAAATGAGAAACTCACCTTCACCCCCATTTTCATCGATGCGATCGCAAAAAGTGTCCGCGATTTCCCCATGGTCAATGTATCCGTCGATGGCACCAAGATCGTCATACACAAGAATGTAAACATCGGGATGGCCGTGGCCCTGCCTAGTTTCAACCTCATCGTGCCCGTGGTCCGCAGCGCGCATGAAAAGAGCCTGCTGGGGATCGTCAAATCGGTGAACGATCTTGCCGAACGTGCCCGGACCGGCAAACTGGTTCCCGACGAGATTTCAGGTGGCACCATCTCCCTGACGAATCTTGGTTCTTTCGGAACCCTGATGGGAACCCCGATCATCAACCAGCCCCAGACCGCCATCGTGGCGGTCGGCGCCATCAAAAAACGCGTGGTGGTGGTTGAAACCCCCGACGGCGACACCATGGCCATCAGGCCGGTCATGATGATCTCCGTAACCTATGATCACCGGGTGATAGACGGCGCGCTGGGCGGACAATTCCTCAGCAGGATCGTCCTTTATCTTGAAAATTTTGACCAAAATCAACCCATCTGATGAAGCTTAACCTTACCAGGCCCATCGCCTTTTTTGACCTTGAAACAACCGGGATCAGGGTAGCGACCGACCGCATTGTCGAGATCTGCATCCTGCGGGAGCAGGTTGACGGGACAACGCAGACGCACACCATGAGGATCAACCCTGAAATGCCCATCCCGCCTGAAGTCACGGCCATCCATGGGATCACCGATGAGGATGTAAAGGATTGCCCGACCTTTAAGCAGGTGGCCCGCGAACTTGCCTCCTTTCTCGAGGGTTGCGACCTTGCAGGATTCAACTCCAACCATTTTGACATCCCGCTGCTGGCAGAAGAGTTTCTGCGTGCCGGCATCGATTTCGACCTGAAGGGCCGTCGTTTTGTCGATGTTCAGAACATCTTCCATAAAATGGAACCCAGGAACCTGGGCGCCGCCTACAAATTTTACTGCAACAAGGAACTCGTCAATGCACACAGCGCTGAAGCCGATACCATTGCGACCTATGAAATCCTGAAGGCCCAGCTGGACCATTACGCGTCGGTTACCTTAAAAGACAAGAAGGGGGTGGAAACACAACCTGTCGTCAACGACATCAAGGTACTCAGTGAGTTTTCGTTCGGAATGCGCAACGTCGACCTGATCGGCCATATCGTTTTCAACGACAAGCACGTAGAGGTATTCAACTTCGGGAAACATAAAGGGAAGCCAGTTGCCAGCGTATTGCGCGACGAACCTTCCTATTATGACTGGATGATGAAGGGCGAGTTCCCGTTGTCGACCAAGAAAGTGCTCACCATGTTAAAACTCAGGGGATTCAACAATGAATCTGTAAAACTCGACCTGATCTGACCTTAAAAATCTCCTGGCATGAAGATCATCTGCATCGGACGCAACTATGTTGACCACATCAGGGAACTCAACAACGCTATTCCGGCATCACCGGTATTTTTCCTGAAACCCGATTCAGCCCTGCTGATCCGCAACAGGCCATTTTATTACCCCTCCTTTTCAAAGGAGATCCATTACGAAGCTGAACTTGTTTTAAAGGTCTGCAAGGTGGGTAAAAGCATCCGGAAACAGTTTGCCAACACCTATTTTGACGAGATCGGCATCGGGCTCGACATGACCGCCCGCGACCTCCAGGATTCTGCAAAGCAAAAGGGGCTGCCATGGACCCTCGCCAAGGGATTCGACCAGTCGGCCCCGCTTGGCAGGTTTTTACCGAAAGAACAATTCAGCGACCTGAAAGACATTCGGTTTCACCTCGACCTGAACGGTAAGACCGTCCAGTCGGGGAACTCCGGGCTGATGATCTATCCATTCGAAGATATCATCTCCTACATTTCAGGCTTCATGACCCTTCGAACGGGGGATTACATTTTTACGGGAACACCGGCAGGCGTCGGACCGGTAAAGATCGGCGACCGGCTGGAAGGCTTCATCGGGGAGGAAAAGCTGATTTCGTGCGAGATAAAATAACCGGGAAAGTCAATTATAAATTAAAGATTAAAAATTACGGTCACTGATTACCGCTGGTTCCTAGCTCAGGACGATCTCTGTAATTACATTAGCCCCCACCTCTTTGTTTAGGGCGGTGATGATTTTCTGGCGGGCGAACATCAGTTCATTTCTTAGTGCCGCCGATTCAACCCTGATGAAGAGCACTTTATTCCGGATCTGGAGCTTCCCGGTATTTTTGGCGATCATCTCACCCACAACCTTTTCCCAGGCTGCGATCACCCTGGCTTCGTTCAGCTTATCACGAAGATGAAACGAATCGAGGAACTCCTCGATTGCCGCCTTCAGTGGTTTCGCATTCGATCTTCTCATTTTTCGGGATTCTTTGTGCAAAGATAGGGATGAAAAGTCATGCTTCGGCAGGCAAAGGGAGGTTAAAAATGCTGTGCTCGATCTCCATCGACTCGAAAACGGCCTTGATGCGTTCGTGGCTGGTATCGGTAATGAAGACCTGTCCGAAACTGTTTTCGCTGACCAGCTTGATGAGTTGCGAAACGCGCAGGTCGTCAAGTTTGTCAAAGATGTCGTCGAGCAGGAGGATCGGCTTGAACCCCTTTACCTTCCGGGTATATTCGAACTGGGCAAGTTTTATGGCAATGACAAACGATTTTTGCTGTCCCTGCGACCCGAATTTTTTCACCGGGTAGTCATCGAGAAGGAATTCAAGATCGTCTTTGTGTATCCCAACCGTACAATACTGTGCGGCCCGGTCGCGCCCCAGGGCCCCGGAGAACAGGTCGCGGAAGGTGGTTCCGGCCAGCTGCGAAATATAACGGATCCCTACCGTTTCGGACCCGGAACTCAGGAACCTGAAATATTCCTGGAAAAGCGGGATAAAGCGCTCCAGGAATTCCTGACGCTTTGCAAATATTTTTTCACCCAGTTTGATCATCTGTTCATCCCATATCTCGATCATGGTCTGGTCGTAGTATTGCTGCTCCGAAAAACTTTTAAGGAGGGCATTACGCTGAAACAGCGCCTTGTTGTATTGAATCAGGTCGTCAAGGTAAAATTTATCGAACTGGGAAATCACGCTGTCGATGTATTTCCTGCGCAATTCACTTCCATCGTTGATGAGGTCGCGGTCGTATGGTGAAATCATCACCAAAGGGAAATTGCCAATATGGTCGGCGAGCCGGTCGTACTCGGTGAGGTTTAACAGGAACCGCTTCCTCTGCTGCTTTTTCTGGATGCACTGCACCAGGTCGGTTGTATCATCACCCCGCAGAAAGGTGCCGTGGATGGCAAAAAGATCGTCCCCGTGCCGGATATTCTGTGTGTCGAGACTCGAGAAAAAACTTTTACAGAATGAAAGGTAATGAATCGAATCGAGGAGGTTGGTTTTCCCGGTGCCATTGTTGCCGACAAAGCAATTGATCCTGGCGGAAAAGTTGAATTCCGCCTGCAGATAATTTTTAAAACCGACCAACAGTAGTTTTTGCAGATACATTTCAGCGGGTAATTTCCTCGATTTTTTTTTCGATATCTTCCATCAGCCACATGGGTGTGGACGTCGCACCGCAAACTCCGGCCGAAGCGGCATCCCTGAACCATTCAGCCTCAAGATCCCCGGGACCCGCAATAAAGTGAGACTTCGGGTTCGCCTCTTTCACAACCTTATACAGAACTTTTCCGTTCGAGCTGTGTTCACTCCCTGCAAATATAATCACATCATGGCGCCCAGCAAAATCATGCAAGTGTGCCGAGCGGTTGGATACCTGCCTGCAGATGGTGTCGTTCCATACGAAATCAATTTGTTTGCCACTGGCAGCATCCTCCATCCTGCTTCGGATGGCCTGAACCATTTTGTCAAATCCGTCCACCGGCATGGTCGTCTGGCTGAAAAGCCTGACAGGGCGCCCAAAATCAACCTGGTCAAGGTCACTTTCACCTGAAATGATGATTGCGTTGCCCCCGGCCTGGCCGTTCAGTCCGTTTACCTCCGCGTGACCTTGTTTCCCGTAGATCACCACCTGCCCGTTTCGTGAAAGCATTTCGTTGTAATCATTTCCGACGGCATTCTGAAGGTTGAGCACGATCGGGCAGGAAGCGTCGATGAGTTCGATGTGATTCCTGAAGGCTGTTGCATAAGTCTCAGGAGGCTCGCCGTGAGCCCTGATCAGGACTTTGCAGTGACGGAGGGTTTTCAGTTCTTCATGACCGATGATCCGCAACCCTGCCCTGCGCAGCCGTTCCACCTCCATGCCGTTGTGCACGATGTCGCCAAGGCAGTAAAGGACAGGTTGTTTTGCAAGTTCACGCTCCGCGACGCCGATGGCATAAACCACACCAAAACAGAAGCCGGAACGCGGATCGATGGTAACCTGCAAACTTATTGCTTTTTAGTAAATTCCCGGAGATTGATGGCGAGGGTGATGTAATTCCTGTTTGGCGAGCCGCCCTGGTCGCTTCCATAGGTATAGCTGAGGCTGAACATTTTCACACGAAGTCCCGCGCCGAATGAAAAGCCTGCCAGGCCGGCCGAGCCATTGATCTTGAGTTCCTGGCGGCGCTGGTAATTGTAGCCGATCCTGACGGAAACGACTTTTGCAACGGTCAGCTCGGCGCCAAGAACGATATGCCGCATGGCATTGTCGGCGAATTTTGCGATACCGGTCTTCGATTTTACCTCCCCGGTGATCGGGTCAGGGATATTGGCCGGATCGGTGGGATCGAGGTAGGTCAGGTCCCAGCGCTGAAGGTTGGTCAGCAATTGCGAAAACCTCAGGGGCACATGTTTCAGTTGCTGCGACAGCCCCACCTGGAGCTGAAAAGGCAGCGAAGAATACTGGCCGGGCAGGTAGGGTACAATCTGCGACCCGATGTTCCGGCCCACCAGGGAGGCATTGAACGACTTGTCCTTTGATGTATAGGTACCGGCTACATCGACGGCGATGCCGAAAGAGTGATAAGTGTCAAGCTGGGAATAGATCAGTTTCCCGTTGGCCCCGATGGAGAACAGGGGCGAAAGCTGCCTGCCCCATCCAACCGTCAAGGCATACTCGGCTGCGTTAAAATCGTTTGTCAGGTTGCCGGCCGCATCGGCGCCGGTGAATTTGCCGTAGTTGATATACTGGAGACTGCCGACAAAACTGCCTGTTTTGCTGAAAGAACGTGCATAGGCCACATACCCGTAATTGACCCCGCCGGGATTATTTACATAGCTGAATGCCAGGTTATTGTTCATTTCAGGTGTAATCAGCGAAGGATTCGCAAGGGTGAGCGATACGTCATTGTCGTTTATGGAGAGGAAATTTCCACCGAGCGCTGCAGCCCTCGCCGAATTTGTGTAGTTCAGGAATTTATAGGTTCCGTACCCTCCTACCTGGGCCTCTGCCTGTAAGGCAAGCAGGCCGAGCATAGCGATCGTCAAAAGATTTCTGCGGAAAATATTTTGCACGCGATGGTTGTTGGTTTATTTATCTGCTAACGGAATTTCCACCTACTTATTTTATTCCCACATCCGGATATCCCGTAATTCGTCAATCGTAAATCGGAAATCGTCAATCGTCAATCGTAATTTGCCTAGGTCATCAATCCCCGGCCTGTTTTTTTGATCTTTTTTGCTTCTGTCAGGTCGGTGACAAGTTTATCGAGGATGCCATTGATAAAAAGCTTGCTTTTCTGGGAGCTGAATTGCTTGGATATCTCGATGTATTCGTTCATGGTTACCTTTACCGGGATCTGTGAAAAAACGGTCAGTTCGGTCAGTGCCATTTTGATCAGGAGGACATCGGTAAGGGCAATGCGGTCGAGTTCCCAGTTCTTGGTACGCGTTTCGATCAGTGCAGCCGATTCATCACTGTGCATGACGGTTTTGCGGAACAACTCCAGGATAAACTTCCGGTCCTCATCGGCATCTTCATCCTGCTCCCTGGTAAACAAACCTGTCAGGGTATCCCTTTCACCAAAGGATTCGGTCATCAGTTTGATCGTTTTCAGCACGAAGACGGCTGCAACTTCAAAATCATCCTCCCAGAAAATATTGCGGTCTTCAAAATAGGATTGAAGGTCGGCCGATTTGGCGATATATTTCCGGAACATCCGCTCGAGAAAATCCTGGTCCTCCCGGTATGAATTGGTCCCGGATGCAAGGTAATCGGCAAGATCCTTGCTTCCTTTCAGCTTCTGGTATACTTTGCGCACCATCTCCTGCTCCTCGGTCCAGGAAACCCTGTAATTGACGAACTGGTCGGCAAGATCGAGGTTGTGCTGCAATTGCTGCACCACCCGGTTCTCTGCCAGTTTATAACTGGGGTTGACCTCGTCGGGTGTCGGATAGAACTTGGTTTTGGATTCCTCGGTACGGAAACGATAGAAATGGATGACTTCGAGCAGGAAGGATACCTGGAGATAATAGAGTTCATAAACCTTATCAAGGCTCTGCAGGAGGTTTTTTTCGGCGATCTCAAGTCTTGCCTCACCTCCCTGGAAATAGGCATACAAGGCCTGTAATGTTTTTATCCGGTAATGTCTCCTGCCTAACATAACGAGGGTATGAAAAAGAACATATGTAAATTGCGTGTCAAGGGCTGCAAAGCTACGGAATAAAGAAATAAAATTTAGTTTTCAAATAATATTTTTATTTTTGCGTTCACTGAAATGAACGATGTCGATCCACAAATCTTAACGAGACTGCAGAATGGAAGAAAATGAAAATAAGGAACGCGAACGGGAGGAAATTTTTTCACGCCCTGTCCGCGCAGGAAAGCGTACTTATTTTTTTGATGTAAAGTCTACTGTTGGTGAGGAATATTATATTACGATCACCGAAAGCAAAAGAAGGTTTAACAATGAGCAGGGCAAATTTTTCTACGAGAAGCACAAACTTTTTCTCTATAAGGAGGATTTTGACAAATTTGCCAACGGTTTAAGTGATGTGATTGAATTCATTCGTACCGGCAAGGCTCCCGACCGGCCTGAATTTGACACCGAATCGCTGGTGGAGGATGTACCCGCGATGAAAAACATGACCCACAAAACCATTGAGTTCGAGGATCTGGCTTCAGAATCCGACAAAATCTGATCCTGCGGGACAATCCTGTTCCGGATGATGTCCTTCAATTGGGCACGTTGCTACTTTTCAGAATTTTTCAACAATCTTCCAGGTGTTGACTTTTATCGTAATTTTGTAATCCTGTTAAATCATTACATGGGTAAAGTAATTGCAATTGCAAATCAGAAGGGCGGTGTAGGAAAAACCACGACGGCGATCAACCTGGCGGCGGGACTTTCCGTGCTGGAATACAAGACCCTGGTCATTGATGCCGATCCTCAGGCCAACGCCACTTCGGGCGTGGGTTTTGATCCGCGCAACATCAAAACCAGCATTTACGAATGCATTATCGATGATGTCGAAGCCCGCAACATCATCCTGAATACCTCCACACCCTTCCTCGACCTGCTGCCTGCCCATATCGACCTGGTGGGAGCCGAAATTGAAATGATCAACCTGCCGAACAGGGAGAAAATGATGCGCAAGGTCATCGCCCGGATCAAGGATGATTATGATTTCATCATCATCGACTGTTCCCCGTCGCTTGGCCTCATTACCGTCAATTCGCTCACCGCGGCCGATTCGGTCATCATTCCCGTTCAATGTGAATATTTTGCTCTGGAGGGCCTCGGGAAACTGCTCAATACCATTAAGATCGTTCAATCGCGGCTGAACCCCGAACTGGATATCGAGGGAATCCTCCTTACCATGTTCGACAACCGCCTCAGCCTGGCCAAACAGGTGGTGGAAGAGGTGAAAACGCATTTCCAGCAGATGGTGTTTAACACGATCATCAACCGGAATACAAAACTGGGAGAAGCACCCAGTTTCGGTCTGACAATCATGATGCACGACATCAACAGTTCGGGTGCAATCAATTATCTGAACCTTGCCAGGGAGATTCTTCAAAAAAACAACCTTACCAGGTTGACAAACGCTGAAAAAGAGATCAATGTCTGATACGCACGGAAAGAGAAAAGCCCTGGGAAGAGGCCTCGGCGCGTTGCTTGACCAATCGGGAAGCGATGAACCCCAGAAGGAAATTTCGGGGGAATACATGACAGGGTACATCACCCAGATCCGTGTTGAGCAGATCGAACCCAACCCATTTCAGCCGAGGTTGCATTTCAGCGACATTGAATTGCGTGAACTGGCCGCTTCGATCAGGGAACATGGCATCATCCAGCCGCTTACCATCCGCAAGGTCGGGCATGAAAAATACCAGATCATTTCGGGAGAACGCCGTTACAAGGCATCGATCCTCGCCGGTTTATCCGAAGTGCCTGCCTATGTGAGGCTCGCCAATGACGAGCAGATGCTCGAGATGGCACTGGTCGAGAACATCCAGCGCGAAGACCTTAACCCCCTCGAGATCGCCATCAGTTTCCAACGGCTGCTCGAGGAGTGTAAAATCAGGCAGGAGGACCTCAGTCCCAGGGTAGGCAAGGACCGGTCGACAATTTCAAACTACATCCGCCTGCTGAAACTCCCGGGCGAAGTCCAGGTGGCTGTCAGGGACAACCTGATCACCATGGGCCATGCGCGGGCGCTGCTCGGGCTCGATGACGAAAAGAGCCAGTTGATCCTTCTGAAAAAAATCCTGGAACGAAAACTGTCGGTACGGCAGGTTGAAGACCTGGTGCGCGCCAGTGGAACCGTGGCCCCTCCCCCTCCCCCCCCTGCCCTTCCTGCCAGGTTCAACGATGCGAAATCCGTTCTTCGCGGAAAATTCGAATCCAATGTCGAGGTAAAGGTCAACCGCAAGGGTGCCGGGTCAATAATCATTGCATTTAATTCGGATGAGGACTTCGACAGGATCATTTCCAAACTTGATTCCTAAATGAGGCTTTTCCTTTCCATGGCCATGGTCCTGCTTGTGATCCTTGGTTCCCTGTCACAATCGCTCGCCGGGCCGGAAGCAACGGATACCACCCTGGTCCAGCCGGTCAAAAAGAAGGTCAGCACCGAAAAACACATTGTAAAGGCCGACAGCACTTTTGTTGAATTGCCCGACTCCGTTCGTGAAAAAGAACATTCACCCACCAAGGCGACCCTGATGTCGACATTTTTACCCGGTTTGGGACAACTTTATAACAAAAAGTACTGGAAAATCCCGGTCGTTTATGCCGGTTTCGGGGTGCTGGGCTATTTGATCTATTTCAACGCCGATCTTTACGCCACCTACAAATATGCGTACATTGAATCCTCAAACGGGGTCAAAAACGGGAACTACGCCAACTATGTGAACAAGTATACCGGCGATGAACTGCTGTCGGCCAGGGAATATTACCGCCGCAACCTTGAGATCAGCTGCATCTTCACGGTGCTCTGGTACGGGCTGAACATCCTTGATGCCACGGTTGATGCTCACCTCTATACCTTCAACATTTCAGAACGGCTGGCGGTGAAAGTGGAGCCCGTAATTCAACCCGCGAGGATCATCTCCCAGCCAACCGCCGGGCTCAGGGTAAGCCTTCATTTTAAATAACAAACAATCCGCCTTCATGAACATTGCATTGCTTGGATATGGAAAAATGGGCCAGGAAATTGAAAAACTGGCCATGAAACGGGGGCACACGATCGTTCTCGTGCTCGACAGCCTCGACGACTGGGAAGACCTCGGCGACCGGCTCAGGGAGGCCGATGTCGCCATCGACTTTTCAACGCCCATCAGCACTGTTGAGAATATACACCATTGCTTCGACGCGGGCGTTCCGGTCGTGGTAGGTACTACAGGGTGGCTTGACGACCTGGACAAGGTGAAACAGGAATGCATCTCGAAAAACCAATGCATGTTTTACGCCCCCAATTACAGCATCGGGGTCAACCTGTTTTTCGACCTGAACCGCTATCTTGCAGCCCTGATGTCGAAATGGGAAGGTTATGCCACCTCGATCGAGGAGACCCATCACATCCACAAACAGGATTCACCAAGCGGAACCGCCATCGTGCTTGCAAACGACATCATCAGGGTTACCGACCACAAGGAAAAATGGGTAAACGATAGCGGGAGCAACCCCGGGGAACTTGGCATCAAGTCGATCAGGTCAGAAAATGTCCCGGGAACCCATGTCGTTCGCTATGAATCGGAGGAGGACAGCATCGAGATCATTCACACGGCAAAAAGCCGTAGGGGGTTTGCCCTGGGCGCCGTGGTTGCGGCCGAATGGGTTCATGGGAAAACAGGTTTCTTCGATATGAAAAACCTCATGGAAGCACAAATTTTAATGAACAATGAATAAGAAAACCCTTGTTCATGCGTTAGTTATCAAATACTAAAAACAGGAAGATGAACCTATACATGATTTCTACGATTTTATTTTTCATCCTTTTCACTGCCGGCCTGTGGGGAATTTTAGAGAAAGCCGGTGAAAAGGGATGGAAGGTCCTGATACCGTTTTATAACTGGTATGTCTGGCTTCAGATCATTAAAAAGCCTATCTGGTGGTATATCTTCCTGCTTGTGCCCTTCATCAACGTGTTCGTCATCCTGCTGATGGTGGTTGAACTTCTGAAATGCTTTAAAAAATATGGGTTGCTCGACCAGGCCCTCGGGGTGATTTTCCCGTTTTTTTACCTGCCATGGCTGGCTTTTTCCCCGGCACAGAAATATGTCGATCCCTCCAAACAGCCTCCCGTTGTTAAATCGGCCACGCGTGAATGGGTTGACGCGATTATCTTCGCGGTCATCGCCGCCAGCATCATCCGCATCTTTCTCATCGAAGCCTATACCATCCCCACCTCCTCGATGGAAAAGACGCTCCTGGTTGGCGATTACCTGTTCGTGAGCAAACTGAGCTTCGGCCCGAAGGTGCCGAATACCCCCCTGTCATTCCCCTTTGTTCATCACACCCTTCCGCTGACCGAGAATACGCAGTCGTACCTTGAGTGGATCAAACTGCCCTATTACCGTTTCCCGGGGTTTTCCAACATCAAAAACATGGATGTGGTGGTGTTCAATTACCCTGACGGCGATACACTCTCGACAAAATTTCAGAGCACGATGAGCTATTACCAGATGGTGAGGCAAGCCGGCAGGGACCAGGTTTGGGGCAACAAGCAGTACTTCGGCGACATCATCGCCCGCCCGGTCGACAAGCGTGAAAATTTCATCAAACGCTGTATCGGCATTGCCGGGGACACCATCCGCATTGTCGACCGCACCGTTTATATCAACGGCAAACCTGAGCAAAATCCCGGCAGGCGGCAGTTCAAGTATACCCTGAAAACCGACGGTAGCCCGATCAACCAGAAAAACTTCGAGAAGCTCGACATAACCGAAAATGTTTCAACCGACAACAACGGCCTGTATGAACTCACCCTTTCGGATGAAGCGATCGCCAAACTGAGATTATACAGCAATGTTGTTTCCATCGAACCGATCGTCGCCCCGCGCAACGCATGGAATCCTGACATTTTCCCGTTCGATTCGCTCCATCCCTGGAACGTGGACAATTTCGGCCCGGTCTGGATCCCGAAGAAGGGAGTCACCATCCCGCTGAACATGCAGAACATCTGTTTTTACAAACGGATTATCGGCGTTTTTGAAGGGAATACCCTCAGGATCGACGGTGGAAAGATCTTTATTAACGGGAAAGAGGCGGCCAGCTATACTTTTAAAATGAATTACTACTGGATGATGGGCGATAACCGCCATAATTCCGCCGATTCGCGCTACTGGGGATTCGTTCCCGAGGATCACGTTGTAGGAAAGGCGGTTTTCGTCTGGCTGTCGCTCGATTCAGGGAAGTCTTTCCTGGATGGAAAAATCCGCTGGAGCAAGCTGTTCCGATTTGTAAATTAATTACATTTGTCCCTTAAAAACACCTGAACCATGAAAAAATATTTATTCGGCATCAGTTTTGCACTGTTTGCATTGCTGTTAACCTCCGGCGCCCTAATTGCAGGAAAACCGTTCGAAGGCGTCATCACCTTTAAGATCACCTATCCCGACAATAAAATCTCGGAAAGCCAGATGGCGATGTTCCCCAAACTGCTGACCGTTTCCATCAAGGGAACCAAGGCAAGGACCGATCTCGAAATGAGCGGCATGAACACCGTTGAGATCACCGACTATGTGGATAAAACCAAAATTGCCCTGATCAACATGATGGGACAGAAATATGCCATCAAACAGACCTCCGCCGAAATTGAAAAAGAGATGGCCAAGGAGGCCAAGCCCACCATTGTCCTTTCGGACGAAACCAAGGTAATCGCCGGTTATACCTGCAAAAAGGCGGTGATCACGGTGAACGACGATGGTGCAAAAACCAGCTACGAAGTTTATTACAGCAATGAACTTGGTTCCAAGATGGCCAATTTCGACAACCCGCTGTATAAGGACATCGACGGGGTGATGCTTGAGTTTCTCCTGAAAAACCGTGATATCAATATGAAATTCACGGCAACCTCCATTGAGAAAAAAAGCCTCCCTGCAAAAGATTTTGAAATCCCATCAGACTATACCCTGACCACCCAGGATGAACTGAAAAGCAAATTTGGTGGCGGTACTGAATAACAACCATGGCCCGGCAAACAGGTACCCCAAGATCTAATTCATTCACGATTGAATCAAAGGAGAATATCCCCACCGGGATTGATGTACCTGCCGGTGTCGAAAAAAATTCAAAGAAAACAAAGCCAAAAAAGGAGAAACCGGTAAAACAGCCCAAACCCCCGAAGCCGCCGAAAGAGAAAAAGGTCAGGACGGAGAAAGAGCTGGCGAAGATCGATCGCCGTTTCCGTATCACAGGGCTGGCCTTTTTGCTGTTGTCGGTTTACCTCTTCTTTTCCTTTACCTCGTACCTGCTTACATGGAAAGCCGATTTCAGTTTTACCGATACGGTTTTCAAACATTTTACCCTGGAAGGATTCCTGGAGAACAAAGTGCCTGTTGAGAACTGGATGGGCAAGATCGGCGCATTGACCGGTTATCTGTTCATTACCAGCTGGTTTGGCATCGCATCCTACTTTTTCGTGGTCATCCTGTTTAATTCGGGGATGAAACATTTTTTCCATCTCAGGATTTTCCCCATCTGGAAAACCCTGGAATACTGTTTTTTCGGCATCATCTGGCTGCCTGTGATGATGGGGCTCGTCAAACAGGGGAACGACCTGTACACGGGGGTTTACGGTTTCCAGATGAACATCTGGCTCACCGAATACCTGGGGACTTCCGGGCTGTCCATGCTGCTCGGCTTCACGATGCTCAGCTTCCTCATCCTTACCTTCAATATTCCCTTCCGTTGGTTCACCCCCCGGCAACCTAGGGAACTCCCGGTTTCAGCCATTGCGGTTGATGCCGCGATCACAGCCCAGGCAGCCGCTGCCGATATCGCCGACCCCTCCGACATGCAGGTGAATTACCTGGTTGAAGACGAGGAACCCGCGCCGGCAGCCATCGAATTCGACCTGAAACCACAGGCAGTCGTTCCAGAGCCAAAGGCAGCTGGTCCCGAACTGGTGATTGAGCCGGCGGTGGAAGAAACGGTGCCTGAAAAGGTTACCGCCAACATGTCGCCTGAGCACAATACCATTGATACGAGGTATGATCCCACCCTTGACCTTTCTTCGTACAAGTATCCCACCCTCGACCTGCTCAACGATTATGGCGGCGAATCTGTCAACGTGCGGAAGGAAGAGCTCGAAGCCAACAAGGACAAGATTGTTCAGACGCTTTCGAATTATGATATCAAGATTTCGAAGATCAAGGCGACGATCGGTCCGGCGGTTACCCTGTACGAAATTGTTCCCGAAGCCGGCGTCAGGATATCCAGGATCAAGAACCTGGAGGACGACATCGCGCTGAGCCTTGCTGCGATGGGTATCCGCATCATTGCACCGATCCCCGGGAAGGGCACCATCGGGATTGAAGTCCCCAACCAGAACCCCGAGATCGTTTCCATCAAATCGCTGCTCGGTACCGACAAATTCAGGGCCTCCACCTACGAACTGCCCTTCGTGCTCGGGAAAACCATCTCCAATGAAACCTTTATCGCCGACCTTGCCAAAATGCCCCATCTCCTCATGGCCGGGGCAACGGGCCAGGGTAAATCGGTCGGGCTGAATACCATCATTACCTCACTGCTGTACAAAAAACACCCTTCGCAGGTCAAATTTGTGATGATCGACCCGAAAAAGGTGGAACTCACCCTCTATACCAAGATTGAACGCCATTTCCTTGCCAAGCTGCCCGATGCCGAAGAGGCGATCATCACCGACACCAAGAAGGTCATCCGCACGCTCAACTCGCTGAACATTGAAATGGACAGCCGCTACGACCTGCTGCGCGACGCCCAGGTTCGGAACATCAAGGAATACAATGAAAAATTCCTATCCCGGAAACTGAACCCGAACGACGGCCACCAGTTCCTTCCCTACATCGTGCTGGTCATCGACGAATTTGCCGACCTGATTATGACCGCCGGGCGGGAGATTGAGACCCCGCTGGCCAGGCTGGCGCAGCTTGCGCGCGCCACGGGGATCCACCTGATCATTGCAACCCAGCGACCGTCGGTGAACATCATCACCGGTACCATTAAGGCCAATTTCCCTGCCAGGATCGCCTTCAGGGTAATTTCAAAGATCGACTCACGCACCATCCTCGATTCATCGGGAGCCGACCAGCTGATCGGCCGGGGTGACATGCTCCTGTCGACCGGCAGTGACCTGATCAGGCTTCAGTGTGCCTTTGTTGATACGCCTGAGATCGACCGTCTTACCGAGTTCATCGGTTCCCAGAGAGGTTATCCCGAAGCCTTCGCCCTGCCGGAATTTTATGACGAATCTACAACTCCGTCAAAGGAGTTCAGTGAAAGTGACCAGGACGATTTTTTTGCCGAAGCCGCCCGGCTCGTCGTCCAGTTCCAGCATGGTTCCACCTCGCTGATACAACGGAAACTCAAGCTCGGGTACAACCGCGCAGGTAGGATCATCGACCAGCTTGAAAATGCCGGCATTGTGGGTCCCTTTGAAGGAAGCAAGGCCAGGGAAGTGCGTTACAAGGACCTTGATGCCCTCGAAGAACACCTGAAACTCCTGGGGAAATAAACCCCTGATTATTTTATCATCGAACTCATATACCACCTCTTATGAATATGAAAATCACACTCGCCGGTTTGCTTTTTTTCATCGCCATCACGGGTTTCAGCCAGGGTAAAGATCCCAAAGCCACTGCCCTGCTTGATGAGGTCAGCGCAAAAGCCAAGTCCCACAAATCCCTCAAAGTCGATTTCGCCTATACCATGGTGAATGCCAAGGCCAAGATCAACGAGGAAAAAACAGGTACCCTGCTCGTGGCCGGCGACAAGTATAAGATGACTGCAGCCGGTCAGACCGTTATCTGCGACGGTAAGACCATCTGGACCTACATTTCCGCCTCCAACGAAGTACAGGTGAATGCCCTCGAAAACAAGGATGAAGCCCTCACACCTTCAAAACTGCTAACCTCCTATAATGCAAATTTCAAATCAAAAATCATCAAGAGCACAGATAACACGGTCGAATCCATCGAACTCACCCCCATGACTTCAAAAAATTTCACAAAGGCGATTCTTGGTGTCGATAAAATCAAAAAGCAGGTAAAGAGCTTCATCCTGTATGATAAAAGCGGCAATACCTTCACCTATAAGATCAAGACCTACCTGACCGACACCCCGGTGACGGATGCTGACTTCACTTTCGACGCGAAGAAATTCCCCGGAGTCGAGGTGATCGACATGCGGTAGTCATGCAGCAGGAACGAACAGCCGACCCTGTAAAGCTGCAGCAAATCGCTCATGCGATCAGGAGATCTGTTATTACCAGCCTCATGGAGGCCGGATCAGGTCATCTCGGCGGCTCACTTGGCCTCACGGATGTTTTCACCACACTTTATTTCTCGGTCCTTAATCACGCCCCCGGTTTCCCGCGATGGCCCGGCCGGGACAGGCTTGTGCTTAGTGTTGGGCATGTTGCGCCGGTGCTGTATGCCACCCTGGCACATGCAGGCTATTTCAGTGTGGACGAGTTGAATACCTTGCGAAAACAGGGGTCGCGGATGCAGGGGCACCCGGGCAGGGACCACGGACTTCCGGGCCTCGAACTGTCGGCAGGCTCTCTCGGGCAGGGACTTTCTGTTGCCGTGGGCATGGCGATTGCTGCAAAGTCGGACATGAAGGATCACCGGGTTTTTTGTGTCCTGGGAGATGGGGAACTGCAGGAAGGATCAGTTTGGGAAGCAGCCATGGCTGCGGCTCACCATAAACTTGACAATATCATCGCGGTGGTCGACCGGAACGGGCTCCAGATTGATGGCAAAACGGAAGATGTCATGAAACTCGAACCGCTGGGCGACAAATGGGCGGCCTTCGGATGGCGTGTACTGCATTGCGACGGAAATGACATCCCGCAGCTGCTTGATGCCTTCGACCGGGCCGCAAAAGTAAGGGTAAAACCCACGGTTATTATCGCGAGAACCATGATGGGCAAGGGAGTCAGGAGTATCGAGAACAATCACTTATGGCATGGGAAAGCCCCTTCGGCAGAACAGGCGAAGGTGTTTCTGGAGGAGCTGGAAAATAATTAAAAATTAAATATTACTAATTACTAATTGAAACAACAGACTGCTTTACGGATTATTTTCATTTTACAGCATACAACTGATTTTCAATAATGGCCGGTCAATATTTGAACAGGGGGGATAAGCCAACAAAGTCGGGGTTTGGAGAAGGTCTGCTTGAAGCGGGGAAACAATTTCCGGGAGTATTTTGCATTGCAGCCGATATTACCACTTCGGTTGGTTGCAATTTTTTCGCGGATGCCTTTCCCGATCGGCTGATCTCCCTCGGCATCGCCGAACAGAATTGTGTCGGTGTTGCCGCCGGGTTGGCCCTCGAAGGTAAAATCCCTGTATTTGCCACCTATGCTGTCTTTGCCGCCCTGAGGGCAGCCGACCAGATCAGGGTTTCTGTTTGCTATAACAATTTACATGTCGTCATCGGGGGAGCCCATGCCGGCGTTTCCGTCGGTCCCGACGGTGCCACGCACCAGGCGTTGGAAGACATCGGGATCATGCGGGTTTTGCCCAACATGACCGTTCTGTCTCCCTGCGATGCCACCCAGGCCAGGCTGGCGGTACTCGCTGCAGTAGGACAATGCCGCGGACCAGTTTATATCCGCTATGGCCGGGAGGCCATGCCTGATTTCACCTTCAGCAAAGCCGGCTTTTCCATCGGCAGGGCCGATATGCTCCGCGAAGGCAGCAACCTCACCATTATCGCCACCGGGCACATGGTCTGGGAGGCATTGCTTGCTGCAGATCTCCTCGAAGCTGAAGGTATCAGTGCCCGGGTCCTCAACATGCATACCATCAAGCCCATCGACCGGGAGGCTATCATTCGTGCCGCACGCGAAACCGGGGCCATTGTCACTGCCGAAGAACACCAGGTGAATTGCGGCCTGGGCAGTGCCGTGGCGGAAGTAGTGGTTACCCATCTCCCCGTTCCCATGGCCTTTGTCGGCATGCCCGACCGGTTTGGGGAATCGGGTGCCCCCCGCCAGCTTATGGAAAAATACGGGCTCACTGCCGCAGAAATAGCGGAGGCGGGACGGAGGATTGTGAAGGTAGCGAGGTAGCGAAATGGCGAAAAGGAATAATTAAAAATTAGTAATTAGTAATTTGTAATTAATTTGTCACTCGTCATTCGTCATTCACAGAAGGTTCCTTCCGGATACCCGACCCGGTGCAGCGAAAGTCCCCGGGCAGGGACGGAATCACCGGCATCGGACCGGTTGTGGCTTTCGATAATCCCTTTTAACGCTTCCAGGGTGATTTTCCCGGTACCGAGCTGCAACAGGGTGCCAACGATGGCCCTCACCATGTTTCGAAGGAAACGGTCGGCCGTGATCGTAAAAACAAGTTCCCCGTCCACGGGTTGCCACCATGCCTGGGTTATCTTGCAAATATTGGTCCTTGTATCGCTATCCACCTTGGAAAAGGAGGTAAAATCGCTGTACGACATGATCAGGGCGGCACCCTGGTTCATCAGGTCGTAATCAAGCGGACCATGGATAAAATGTGTGTAGTTTTGCCTGAAGGGATTTTTTCTCCTCGCAATACAATACCGGTATGTGCGGAAGGTTGCAGTGAACCTGGCATGGACCCCGGGTGCAACCGGTATGATGCCTGCAATGGCAATATCGCCGGCCAGGTAACTGTTGAGTTTAAAAACCAGTTTTTCCCGTTCTACGGCAGTCATTTCATGGTCAATGTCAAAATGCGCGTAAAAATCTTCCGCGTGCACCCCTGCATCGGTCCTGCCGGCACCTGTAAGGCAGATGCTCGTCCGGAGCAGCATCGACAATGCCTCCTCGAGGGTCTGCTGCACCGTTGCCGCATTGGGCTGCCGCTGCCAGCCATGAAAAGCGCTGCCATCGAAGGCTAGATGCAGAAAATAACGGTGTTCGCTCATAGGATGGCATGTGTTGCAGGCAAAAATATGAAAAATTAGCCCACCCTCCCTCTTTCCGTGGGTACGGACCGTGACAATTCAAATCCTCCGCTGCGGTGAAGGGACTTTGCGCCTGATTTCACAGAAATAAACAGCACCGGGATTGGATTTGCCGTGGCCCGGACATTTTACAATTTAGACCATGTATAAATTACAAAAATCATCAAATGAAGGAGGTCAAAATGCATAAGCTAGATCTCAGAGGTCATCTTCTTTACCTCAAGGGCAAAAAGCAAACACTAGAGCTCGCACAGCTACATAACACTAGAAACATTCCTATTGAGCTTGAGGCATTCGACCATATAGACCCATCAAAGGTGCATCTTAATCAAGAGATCAACTCGTTGCATGGAAAAACCTTAGAGGAAGCCGTAATGGGTGCAATTACAGAAGCAGGAATTGATTTATCTAAAGGCACATTTAAAAGAAAAGATAAGGGATATGCCATTGAATGGGTATTTACAGTTACACATGGATTTGAATGCAACTTTATTGAGCTTTACAACCAATGTTTGGAATGGCTAAAAATACGGCATCCTAGTTGTCCTATCGTTCATGCGGTAATCCATATGGATGAAGGTGAGCCACACTTACACGCCATTATGGTTCCGATAGAGGACAAACACGTGCCTGCTAGCAAAATCCTTGGGTTTAAAGGTTGTAGTCGAGAACGCTCATTTGATCTCTATGAGAAGGTTGGAATTAAATTTGGATTAGCTTACTCGATGAATCTTAAAGGAGCTGCAAAGAAAGAGGCAAGTGAAAAGGCTATTAAACAACTCGAGAAACTTCACTATCGTGAAATTTTTGGGAGTTTGTGGAATCCCCTCAAGTTAGCAGTTCAAGCACGTCCTGAGCCTTGGTTGGATGAGTTAGGTATTTTGTTGAATGCCCATCAACTTAAACGACAACATAGGGATTAAATTGCAATAGCATCCTGTGTTGCAGTTGTGATATTTCTACAAAGTGAGATGTAAACCTACCGATATTGTTTCAAAGCATGTCGGTAGGTCTAAGGACGGTAAAAAAGGTGCAGCCACAATAGCTGATCTTCCATGGACAAGCGAAATACTTGTACCACTCCTATCGCTTGAGCCCTGAAATGCTATTCCTAACTCTCAATCATTCCAAGCTGAATCGCAAGTATTTCAAGAAATCTGATCTCAGCTGTAGTTACCTTATTTTGCAATCTCTGTGCCTTGGTACACCTGCCATGCTTCCAATTTGGATGTCTATTACCAGACAGAGACATACCTCCGTGGAATTTACAACGCTGCCCTGCTC
>Ga0118677_10000070_pt1 | contig 189390 bp, 156 predicted proteins | sample AliMusrvi5mmetaG_FD_86154 | JGI IMG/M metagenome (GOLD analysis project Ga0118677, IMG submission 86154) | reverse complement strand
AGCCATCAAGAGCGCGGCAAGAGGCTTCCGCTGCTTCGCCAACTACCGAGTGCGCATCCTCTTCCACTGCGGCAAACTCGATCTCAAGCCCTCAATCGCCCATTAAAACCCGCGCAGAACCTAGTTTTTCATGCCCCTTCCGAAGTCGTTTGTTGAGCCAGCGATCCAGACCGATATAGCTGGGCAGGTTTTGCCCCACAGCGTTTTTGTGAATCAGAAGTTGGAGAATCTCCAGCCGTAGTGTGTTTGCGTGGAATTGAGGCAAAGTAAGTAAAGCAGCAACCAGCCCCAAACACTGGATTTTGTCCAAGGCTGCAAGTTCGTTTACGAGCTGACGGTGATCTGCTTCCAGTGCTGCCAGGGTGGGCCGGTTTGAGGACACATGGATGGCTGCCCCCAATAGTGCCTGTGCAAAGCTACGGAACTGCTCTTCGAAATTGCTCATACACCCCTAGTTACTACATTAGGGGATCCACCGGAGCTTTTTCTTTTGAAAACTGAGGAACAGGCAGGAGTATTGTGGACGTTTATAGCGTGTGTGCGACAGCTGGCATCTTTGTTTTCGCCGTCAGCCGAAGCCGGGCTTGGGCGTACAGGAGTAGTGATCGCCTCGGAACTCCAGGTGCCATGGCCGGGGTACTGCGGCAGGCGGAGGAATGGCTGGCACATTGAAACCGATGCCTCGGCCGCCAAGTGTGGCGAGGCAGGGGGTGTCACCCGCTTTTCTATTCCCAGCCGAGCGGTATCGGTTCGACGATGTTAAGCTGTGGAAACCAGCGGCGGAAATCGTCCCCGTTGCGGGTGATGAGCCCCTCGAAACGCATAGCGAATCCACCAATCTGGACGTCGGCGATGGGGCGTTTCTGCGTTGGGCCGGAGCGTCTCGCAGACACATAGGCATTCCAACCTATTGAAGCTGCCTCGGTATCTGCCTTGATCCAGTCGATGCTGTGCTCGATGCCTGACTGCTGCAGGAAGTGTTTTACCTTCGCAAGCTGGCCACCGAACTGCGGCGCGATCTCAATCTGACTGACCGGACAGGCGACAACGCTGACGTGCAACTGGGCCAAGTAAGTTGCCGACGCCAGGCCGAACTTGGGATCTTCCAGCGCGATGTCGAGCAGGACGCAACTGTCCACAACCCAGGCCATCAGTCTTCGTCTCCCCCGCGGATCTCACGCATCGCCTCATCGGTGGTGGGGACAGGGCCCGGATGAAACTGCCGCGCGTAACCGAGCATGGCGAGAGGTCCCGGTACAGCGGACGGCAATGTCGCATGCTCGCTTTGAAGGTCACGAAGCAGGATCTCGACCTCATCGGGTTCGAGACTTCGGATTTCCTTCTTGATGCGCTCAAGGGTCGCTGTCATGGATCACATATACATGCTGGACTTGGATTTGTCGAGGGTCTCTGAGGTCAACGGGGTGCCATGACTGGGATTATGACAACCGATGCCCCTGCCACCACGGGAGCCGCAGGCTCTTTGGACTGGTGCGGACAAACAACATGAACCCAGTATGTGAAAGTCATAACCCGCTGGAGACACGGAACCAGCGAGCAACGAAGGGCAACTGCGTCGCCGTGAGGCGGGGTGGAAAGCACGCCTGGAGTGGAGCCGCAGCCCTGAACGCCCCGGTGGGGCGTGAACTCGATTCGGCCTGTCAACCTGAGGAGCCTGCCAGTCCTGGGCGAACTCTGCGCGCAAGCGCGACCATGCACGGTTACACCGCGTGTCCACACGCCGATGCATGGAGGTTGAGGGGTGGTTGGAGCAAGGATGTGGTGAAGGGGGCATGGGATAATGTCGAGAGCCCGGGCCGCAGGAGATGCGCGAGCATCGGCGCGGGCAGTCAGAGCGCCCATAGTAGCGATGAGACGGGTAATGACCGTGGAGCGAAGGGGCGCAGGAAGGTGAACCCGCCAAGACCATGAGCAGCCAGGAGCAACAACTATCGTCGCCAGTGCCCGTGAGGGCTCAGCAAGACGAAGACATCCGCAGCCGCTGGCCGTGAGTGGAAGGCTGCGTGTGGACCGAGCGGATGCTGGAGGCCCTGGAGACGGGGTTAAGAGGGGAGAAGTGGTTCAGGCTCATCGACAAGGTGTATGCCCAACGCACGCTCCAACGAGCCTGGGAACGAGTGTCCTCCAACGGCGGCAGTGCCGGAGTGGACGGCATGACGGTGGAACGCTTTGGCAAAGACTGCCAGAACCGGCTGCTCGCCGTTAACGAGCAACTCAAGGCGTCCACCTATGAACCCAGTCCCGTCAAACGAGTATGGATAGACAAGCCTGGCGGGGGCAAACGTCCGCTGGGGGTGCCGAGCGTGAAGGATCGCGTGGTGCAGGGCGCACTGCGCATGGTGATTGAACCGATCTTTGAGAACACCTTTGCCGTGCACAGCTACGGTTTCAGACCGAGGCGCGGCTGCAAAGACGCGCTGAGGCGGGTGGATGCATTGCTGCACAGTGGACATCACTGGGTGGTGGATGCGGACTTGAAGAGCTATTTTGACACCATCCCGCACGACCGGCTCATGGAGAAGGTCAAAGAGCACATAGCCGACGGACGGGTGCTGGGGCTGATCGAAAGCTTCCTCAAACAGGGAGTCATGGAGCAGCTCAAGTACTATGAAGCAGGAGCCAGCGGAACACCGCAGGGAGCGGTGATGAGCCCCTTGCTGGCCAACATATATCTCAACCCTCTGGACCATCTGATGGCCCAGGCGGGACTTGAGATGGTGCGCTATGCCGATGACTTTGTGATCTTATGCCGCAGTGAGCAGGAGGCGCAGGCAGCTCTTGGCCAAATCCAGCAATGGGTGGCGGACAATGGGCTGACGCTGCATCCTGAAAAGACCCGGCTTGTGGATGCGAGCCAGCCCGGAGGTTTTGACTTCCTGGGCTATCACTTCGAACGCGGCCGCAAATGGCCGCGCAGGAAGAGCGTCGACAAGCTGCGGGAGACATTGCGGCCGCGCACGCGGCGCACCAACGGCACAGCGATGAAGGTCGTCGTTGAGGACATCAATCAGACACTGCGCGGCTGGTACGGCTACTTCAAACAGGGCCTCATCACCAGCCTGAGGGATCAAGATCGATGGGTCAGGCAAAGGCTGCGCAATATCTTGCGCCACCGAGCCAACCGCCATGGTGTGGTGCAGCATGCGGACTTGCTTCGTTATCCAAACCGTTACTTCATCGACCTTGGCCTGTTCAGCCTGGAACAAGCCAAGCAAATCGAACTCTGGTCTTCGAAACGAAGATAATCACCGACTGGAGAGCCGGATGCGGGAAATCCGCCCGTCCGGTTCGGAGGGAGGGGCGGCGCAAACCAATGCGCCGTTCCTACCCCTATCGGTGACTTGTCACCGCTTTCGGCAGTGGAGGCTTGCCGACGAAATAGCGGGAGGCACAACGCCGGGACTATTTGAAGAGAAGCCGGTGGCCATAATCAGCCTCTGGTACGCCCCCTCGCGGACAAGTCCGCTCCGCCCCAAAGCGGTGACAAGTCACCGCAGTCCAAAGCGCTCCGCGATCTCCTTATTGTACCTTTATCCCTCCTAGGCGGTGGCGGAGGATCATCATTATCGCAATGATGGGTAAAAGTAAGGTCAAGCCACTGCGCACTCGCCAATCCATTTCCGCTTTTCTCTTCCGTCGCCTTTTCCATGATCGGCATTGCCATTGCCCGCGCTTTGATTTCTGATAAAGCATTCCCCTCCCGCCATGCAAAGCCGCCTATCCGCCCGTGACTTCTCAATGGTCATCGCCCTGCTGCTCATTTGCGGCTTCTTTGCCGTGATGGCGCCGCAGTTTCTGAGCGCGCGGAATTTGTCGATGCTGATGACCGAGCTTTCGATCACGGGCACGCTGGCCATGGGCATGCTCTTGATCATTCTGCCCGGGCATATCGACTTGTCGGTGGGCAGCGGCGTGGGCCTGCTGGGCGGCATTGCCAGCGTGCTGGTGTTTCAGCATGACCTGCCCGCGCCCCTGGCCCTGAGCCTCGCCCTGCTTGTGGGCGTGCTGCTGTGGTTCATCATGGGCACCCTGATTGTGCGCGAGCACATCCCGGCCTTCATCATCACGCTGGGCGGCCTGCTGGTGTTCAAGGGCCTTTTCTGGCTGGTGATTCACAATTCGACGATCCCAGTGTCGCGCGGCGGCCAGTCCAATCTCTACTCGCTGCTCACCACCTATTATGTGCCGCCGGTGGCGGGACTTGCCATCGCCGCCCTGCTTGTGGCGGGGCTGATCGCGGCAACCCTTCGCAACAGGCGTCAGATGCGCTCCCATGGCTTCGAGGTGGAGGATGGCGAAATGAGCTTTTTGCAGATGTTTCTGGCGGCGCAGGCGCTGTTTCTGGTGGTCATCGTGGCCAACCAGTTTCGCGGTGTGCCGCTGCCAGCGGTGATTCTGGCGGTGGTCACCTTCGTGATCCATGCGCTCACCAGGCACACCAGTTTTGGCCGCTATCTGTACGCCGTGGGCGGCAATGAAGAGGCCGCCGTGGTCTCGGGCGTTCCCGTGCAACGGGTGGTCATTGGTGCCTTCGCGCTGATGGGGGCCATTGTCGCCGTCACCGGATTCATGCAAACGGCCTACTCGGGGGCCTCGACCACCACCGTCGGCGAATTGATGGAGCTCGACGCCATCGCCGCCTGTGTGATCGGCGGCGTGAGTTTGAAAGGTGGCCATGGCAGCGTGCTGGGCGTTTTGTTTGGCACCCTGATCATGGCCTGCCTGCTCAATGGCATGACGCTCATGGCCGTGCCCCCGGAGTACAAATACATCACCCGCGGCATGGTGCTCTCGCTGGCCGTGTGGATGGACATACGGCTGGCCCGGTAGCCTGCCGTTTTCCTGAATCCATGCTCGACGACAGGTGCTCTTCCCGGTAATAACTGTCTCCGTCTTACTCTGCATCCCTCCTCATGCCCCTCCCTCCTCTCCGCAGCACCCTGGACCTTGAACGCCTCATTGAATTTGAATTCGTGCGGGCCACCGAAAACGCCGCCTTGCAGGCCCGGCACTGGCTGGGACGCGGCCAGAAAGAGCTGGCGGATGCGGCGGCATGCGATGCCATCTATGGCGTGTTCGACCTGCTCGATGTGTGCGGCGAGGTCGTGATCGGCGAAGGCATCAAGGACAATGCGCCCGGCATCTTCGTGGGCGAGCACCTGGGCACCTGGAAGAACGGCGCACCCAGGTTCAATATCGCCCTGGATCCCATCGACGGCACCACCAACGTGGGCAAGGGCATGCCCAACAGCATTGCTGTCATCGCCGCCGCACAGGTGCCGGAGGGATCCCCCTCCGCCATGCTCAACATCCCCAGCTTTTACAGCCACAAGATCGCCTACGGCCCGGCGGTGGTGGAAGCTCTCGCCCGCATCGGTTCCCCCTGCCTGCTCGACATGGAACTGGAGGATGTGCTGCGGTTTGTCGCCGTGTCCCTTGGCAAAAACCTCGGCGATCTGGTCGTGATGACCATGGACCGTCCGCGCCACGCCGAGATCGTGGAAACGGTGCGTCGCGTGGGTGCCGGCCTGCGCATGATTTCGGATGGCGACATCACCGCTGCCGTCGCCCCCTCGATGCCCAATTCCGGCATTGATCTTTACGTCGGCATGGGCGGCTCGCCTGAAGCCGTGCTCACCGCCGCGGCCCTCAAGTGCCTGGGCGGCGACATGCAGGTGCGCATGTGGTTTCAAGACGAAGCCCACCGGATCGAAGTCGCCGCGCAGGACCCCGCTGCGGATCTCACGCGGGTCTTTTACAAGGATGACCTCGTCATTGGCGACAGCGCGCTGTTCTGCGCCACCGGCATCACCGACAGCGCCCTGCTCACCGGCGTGAAGCTCACAGGTCACCGCGCTGAAACGCACAGCGTCCTCATGCGCTCGCGCAGCGGTACCGTGCGCCACATCCATGCTGTCCACCAGCTCGACCGCAAGGTCGTGCCGCTGCGATCGGAGCGGGTGTAATCAAGATCACTGCATTCCGGGCTCATCTTTGAACGTTGTCACGGCGACAACGGGGTCCGTGAAAGGCGATGAACCTTCGTCCGTCATGGGCTGAATTTGCTGGCGTTCCGTCCGCCTTTTTGGCAGGCTGAAGTCGACTAGTATGGATAATCTTCTGTGTGCGCGGATTGTCAGGCTGGTCGCGGATCTTGTTTTCTGGTAGTGGTGCAGGGTATTTTGCCGATCATGGTTTCCTCAAGCATGTCCCACTATTCTGCATTTTTCGTACCTGGAAAACCATAACCCGATAATGACCTCCCTTATTCCATCGGATGAAGCGCAGCCTCTGGAACTCCTGCGGGGGTACGGGAGTATGGATTCGTCTCCCGAGGCGGCATTTGATGATATCACGGCCCTCGCTGCCGACACTTGTGAGACGCCCATCGCACTGATTTCCCTGGTGGATGGGTCGCGCCTGTGGATCAAGTCCAGGGTGGGCCTGCCGGCCATGGAGTTGCCGCGAGAAAAGGCGTTTTGTACCCATGCTCTGGGTGGGCGGGATCTGATGCTGGTGCCCGATACGTTGGAAGACGGGCGCTTTGCTGACAATCCGCTGGTGCTCGGGGAACCCAGGATCCGGTTTTACGCAGGGGCGCCACTGCTCGCCCCCGGGGGCGAGGTCCTGGGCACTCTATGTGTGATGGATCGCGTGCCACGGCAGCTGAGCGAGCGCCAGCAGCGGGCACTTCGCGTGCTCAGCCAGCAGGTGATGAATCTCATTCAATTGCGCCGCGAGGTTCAGCAACTGGAGCACACGCAGGAAAGTTTGCTGCGCACCGTGGCGGAACGAGAGGAGTCGGAGACCGCTCTGCGCCGCAGCGAGGCTGAACAGCGCCGGCTTGCCGAATTGCTCATCACAGCACAGACCACGGGCAAGGTGGGCAGCTGGGTGATGGATGTACCCACGCAGGAGAGTGAGTGGTCGGAGGAGACGCACCGGATCTTTGAGACGTCGCCGGAATCGTTCAAGCCCTCGTATGCAGCTTTTTTTCAGATGGTTCATCCTGAGGACCAAGAGGCGGTGACCAAGGTTTTCGATACCTCCCTCAGTGGGGCCGCCCCCTGCGCGGTCACGCACCGCTTGGTGCTGCCTGACGGCCGGTTGAAGTATGTCGAGGAGCGCTGGCAGACTTTTTTCAGCGAGGAAGGGCAGCCACTGAGGGTAATCGGAACCAGCCAGGACATTACCGACCGCACCCTGGCCGAGATGAACCTGCAACGGCTCAACCGGCTCTATGCCATCTCCAGCGGCATTAATGAAGCCATTGTGCGCATTACCGATACGCAGAGGCTGTACGAGGAGGCCTGCCGGATCGCGGTGGAACAGGGTGGCCTGCTGATGGCCTGGGTGGGCCTGGCGGAAGCCGACAGCCAGTCGTTGAAGCCTGTGGCCTTCCATGGCAGGAACGCGGGGTACCTGGATTTTATCAAGGTATCGCTGTGTGCTGAACCGCTGGGACTTGGGCCTGCGGGCCGGGCTTTTCGGGAAAACCAGATGGTCGTAAGCAATGACGTCGCCACCGACCCGTGCATGCAGCCATGGAGAGATGAGGCACTGAGCCGGGGTTACCATGCCTGCTCGGGTTTCCCGTTGAGGATATCCGGTCAGCCCTTCGGCGTACTCACGGTTTACGGCGATTCCGCAGGCTATTTCACTGAGCAGGAGTTTCAGTTCCTTACTGCCATTGCGGACGATCTCTCCTTCGCCGTTGAGTCCCATCAGCGCGAGCAGCAGCGTGTCCAGATGGAGGCAGCCCTTCGCGCCAGCGAGGCCAGCATGGCCACGGCACAGCGCATCGGCCATCTCGGCAGCTGGGAACTGGACCTGCCAACCTCGAATGATGATACTGGCAGCGCCTGGCGCTGGTCCGATGAGATGTTCCGCATTGCGGGCTATGAACCGGGCGCGGTGGTGCCTAGCAAAGAACTGATTTACCGTCAGCTGCCTGTCTATGACCAGGAACTGATCCGCAATGCCGTGGCGGAGGCTGTCCGGGAGCGTCGCCAATGCTCCTTTGAGCATCGTCTTGTTCGTCCCGATGGCACGGAGCGCATCGTGCAGCAGACCGTGAAGATCTATTTCGATAAGATCAGTGGTGTGCCGGTGAACATGATAGGCACGGCGCTGGATATCACCGAAGAGCGGCGTTCACAGGAGGCGTTGAAAGCCAGCGAGGAACGCTTTCGCTCGTTCATGGCACACAGTCCTGTCGCAGGCTGGATCATCGATGCTGGCGGGCAGTTTCGCTACCTCAGCCCAGGCTATTACCGCATGTTTGGAATCCCTGAGGACGACATCACCGGCCGGACAGTCAACGAAATCTATGATTCGGCGCAGGCGGACATTCACACGGAGAACAACCGCTTGGTGCTGGACCAGCAAAGCGCCACGGAAAACATCCTCCCAGGCGTGCGCAGGGATGGTTCTCCAGGCGAATTTCTCGTGGTGAAATTTCCCATCGTCGCCTCTGGTCAGGAGCCTCTGGTGGGCAGTCTCGCCCTGGATGTCACCGAGCACCGACAGGCCGAAAAGACCCTGAGCGAAAGCGAAGCCCGGTTTCGCAGCTACTTCGAGCTGCCATTGCATGGCCTCGCCATCACCAGCCCGGACAAAGGCTGGATCCAGGCCAACGACCGGATCTGCTCGATCCTGGGCTATTCCCGCGATGAATTGATGGCGACGAGTTGGGCGGAAATCACTTATCCCGAGGATCTGGCAGCCGACTTGCTTCAATTCAACCGGCTGCTGTCGGGTGAAATCGACCGGTATGAATTGGAGAAGCGCTTCGTCCGCAAGGACGGCCGGGTCATCTGGACCAGCATTGCCGTCGGCGGCGTGAGAAATCCGGACGGCAGCCTGGCTTATTCGATCGGGGTCATGTCAGACATTGACGAGCGCAAGCAGGCGGAAGCGATCCTGCGCGAGCAGGCCACCTTGCTCGATAAAGCGCAGGACGCCATCATCGTCCACGATCTCAATGACCGTATCCTCTACTGGAACCACAGTGCGGAACGGTTGTACGGCTCGACGGCAGCGGAGTCCGTGGGCCGCCCGATCCTGCAGCTCCTGTACCACGATGCTGCCGCCTTCCTGGACGCCAAGGAGAAAACACTCACCAAAGGCGAATGGGTGGGCGAGATCCAGCAGCGCAGCAGCACCGGCCATTTGCTGGTGGTCGAGGGCCGCTGGACTCTGGTTCGCAACGATGACGGTCGTCCCAAGTCCATCCTCACAATCAATACGGACGTCACGGAGCGCAAGAATCTGGAGCAGCAGTTCCTCCGCGCCCAGCGCATGGAGAGCATTGGCACGCTCGCCGGCGGCATCGCCCATGACCTCAACAACGTGCTGGCTCCCATCTTGATGTCGATTGAGCTGCTGCGGATGGAAGAAACCAATCCCAGACGCCTTGGCATCCTCACCACCATTGAAAGCAGCACCAGACGCGGGGCGGACATGATCAAGCAGGTGCTCTCTTTTGCCAGGGGCGTCTTGGAGCAGCAGGCCAATGTGCGGGTCGGTTCCTTGCTGGAGGAGATCGAAAAAATCATCAACGAAACGTTCCTCAAGAACATCAGGGTGAACTGCACCATTCCGGCGGAGCTGTGGACGGTGCATGGCGATGCCACGCAATTGCATCAGGTGGTGCTGAATCTCTGCGTGAACGCGCGTGATGCCATGCCGGAGGGTGGCTCACTCGCCATCACCGCGAGCAACGTGATCCTGGACGAGGTATATGCCGCCCTGAACATCGAGGCGAAACCTGGTCCTTACCTCATCATTGAGGTTGTGGACTCCGGGGCCGGAATGCCACCAGAGGTGATGGAGCGCATCTTTGAGCCGTTCTACACCACCAAGGAGCCGGGCAAAGGCACCGGCCTGGGATTGTCCACCTCGCAGGCCATCGTCAAGGCCCACGGCGGTTTCATCCGGGTGGAAAGCGCCGGCGCCAAGGGCACCAAATTCAGCGTGTATCTGCCTGCGCACACCGCCTCAGGAACTCCCGCCCAGGCTCCGGTGCTCGGTGACCGGCCCCAAGGGGCAGGGGAGCTTGTGATGGTGGTGGATGACGAAGACGCCGTGCGGCAGATCACCAGGGAGACCTTGGAGGCCTTCGGCTATCGCGTGCTCCAGGCCAGCAATGGGGTGGAGGCCATTGCTCTCTACACCGCCCGGCAAAATGAAATCGACGTGGTGCTTACGGACATGATGATGCCCGTGATGGACGGCCCAACCATGATCCTTGTGCTCACGCGCCTCAACCCCCAGGTGCGGATCATTGCGGCGAGCGGCCTGTATGTTGACAGCATGCGGGCCAAAGCCACCGCCGCCGGCGTAACGCACTTCCTGCCCAAACCCTACGCTGCTGATGCCATGCTCCAGGCCCTCCGCACCCTGATCCAGGACAAGCCGCCGCAGTTGGCCTGACGGGCTCATCGCCATCCCCTCCGCCGGGCTTGTGCTTGTGCCCGATGGTCACAAACGCTCACGCTTGTTAGGAATGCCGGGCGGAGGTGAAGCCTCGAAGAAGGTGCGCTGAATGTGGTCGCGAATACTCCGCCGCCGGCGGCTTGGATCTCAGCGAATCATTTCAACGGCGGATTCCCGGCTTTGAAGACCTCCAGTGCCCGCCCAATGAATTGCGAGACCTGGGGGCTGAATTGCTTGCCGAATTCATTCGGAAACTCCGCGCGATCATCATAGACGTTGTTGAGACCCTGTGCGACGGCAGGATTGCCCTGTGTGAACGCACTCATCAAGCCGAGCCAGCGTCCAGCGATTTCCTGGGCCTGTTTTCCACCTGGATCTTCGCCGCTCTGCAGTGCGGCTTGCACGTCCTTCACGACGGCATTCCAGTCTTGCTCCGCTTTTGCCTGAAGTTGTGGGTTCCAATTCGCTGCGCCTTGCTCCAGCGCCTTTTGAGCTTCGTCGCTATAATACTTCTTTTGCCATTCAGTGTTGGTTTGCATTTGTATCTCCTCTATGATGTTGCGGAAGACTTCCCAGTCGGGAGCCGAGCCGCGGGTGACGGTTTTTTCAGCCTTGCCGATCGCTTGGATTGCCAGATCCAAGTGCCGGCGTTTTTCTTCAAGTGTCATGCGCTGGGCCGCCAGCGCACCGGCCAACTCAAGCCCTCTGCGATCGAGCAGCCGCTTGATCTCCTTGAGCGAGAATCCGATAAATTTCAGCGCCACGATCTGCTCCAGACGGCCTAGATCAGACTCGCTGTACCGGCGAAAGCCCGCTCCAGAATGCTCGCTCGGTTTTAACAGGCCGAGCCGGTCATAATAATGGAGCGTGCGGACGGTGATCCCCGCGTGCTTGGCGAACTCATGCGGCTGGTAGATTCGGTGTCGTTCACTTTTCATATGAATTCTCGTCTCCCGAACAGCATCGCCTATGACGTAGCGTCATAGGCAAGGGATTTTTTATCAAACTGCACCCGGCTCACTGCTCACGCTCTTCAGCACCAGTTCGCGAAAGGCTTTCACATGCGGCAGTTCATGGCGGCCCTTGCGCTGCATGAGAAAGACCTTCTCATGGCCAAACAGGCTGCTGGCATCACGCCTCACCAGTTCAGTTCCTCCGCCTGCCGGCTTGGGCAGCTTGCTGGAGGCGGCGCTGGTGCCGATGGCAATGCCGAATCCGATGGCCACATAACTGAGCAACAGCGCCCGGTTCGTGGCGGTCATGGTCACGGACATACGATCCACGAGGCCCGCTTGTTCAAACACGTGGCGGATCTGCCGATGCGAACTCGAGTCCTCGGCACTCAGCACCAACGGCTGTTTCACCAGATCGATGAGGGTAAACCGCCTCGCCGTCGCCAGTGGATGCGTCTTCTGGCACACCACGTGAAAGGGAAACGACGCCAGCGGCCAGGCTTGAAACTGCGGCATCGGTTCGTCGCCTCTGGCCAGGCCGATGATGCCAATGTCCGCTTCGTCGTTCTCCATCACCGAGCGGGCGGCATGCGAAGGCCGGTCGATGAGCGTGAGCTTAACTGTCGGCCAGGCCTTCCGATAGCGGATGATCGGGCCGCGCAACGCCACCGAAAGCATGGCCGCGGGCGCCACCACCGTGAGGGTGCGCGGAGCGGTGCGGTGGCGGTCTTCAAACACCTCGCGCAGTGAGTCGAAGCTCTCCACCAGTGGCGCGGCGAGATCGACGAGCATCCGGCCATCCTGGGTGAGCGATACCTGCGACCCCTGGGCAAGCACGAGCTGCACGCCGTACTCGTCCTCCAGTGCCCGAATCTGCTGCCATGCCGACGGCACGGCAAGTCCCAGCGCGGCTGCTGCGGAGGCGAAGCTGCCTTGCCGCGACAGTTCCACCAGGGCACGAAGCTGGCGAAAGCGCACTTCCTTGAAGTAACGACGTGCCGGTGTGACGGCTGCGGTGTGTTTTCTGCTCATTAGGCGCAAACGAATGGCCATTAGGAAGATTTGCAAATGCCCAGCAGAAGAAAATCACCATCCAAGAGTATCATGTCAGACCATGAACACCCAGCCTTCCCCATTTTCACGTCGCGTCTTCCTTCGCAGCGGCAGCGCCGCCTTGTTCGCTCCTGCGATCATCACCAGCTCCCGCACCCTGCGTGCCGCGCAGAAGGCGGACTCCAGTGAAGCCATCAAGATCGGCCTGATCGGCTGTGGCGGGCGCGGTTCAGGCGCGGCCAACCAGGCCCTCAGCGCCTATGACAAGAACTCCAGGCTGGTGGCAATTGCCGATGTGCTGGACACGCAGATCGACAAAGCCCTGGCCAACCTGCAGCAGATTCACGGCGACCGCGCGGCGGTGGCGCCAGAGCGCCGCTATACCGGGCTGGACGGCTTCAAGAAGCTGCTGGCCTCGGATGTGGACGTGGTGATCCTCGCTACTCCCCCGGGCTTCCGCCCCATGCACCTCACTGCCGCCGTGGAGGCCGGGAAGCACATCTTTTGCGAGAAGCCTATGGCGGTGGACCCGGCCGGGTATCGGGTCGCCATGGAGGCCGTGGCCAAGGCCAAGGAAAAGAAGCTCAATCTCGTCGCAGGCTTCTGCTGGCGCTATCAGCCTGCTCGTGTGGAGGCCTTCCAGCGCGTGCATGCCGGTGATATTGGCGAGGTCGTGGCCGGTTCATTTACGTATCACACCGGCCCGGTGAAACCGATGCCCAAGGCGGACACCCGTCCCGCTGGCATGGCCGATGTGGAGTGGCAGGTGCGCAACTGGTACAACTTCTCCTGGCTCGGCGGCGACGGCTTTGTCGAGCAGGCCGTGCACAGCGTGGACAAGCTGTGCTGGAGCATGAAGGACATCGCACCTCTGGCCGCCGTCGGGGTGGGGGGACGCCAGGTCCCGGCGGAAGGCGGCAACATCTTTGATCATTTCTCCGTCGCCTATGAATTCCCGGGCAACGTCATCTGCCACATGGCCTGCCGCCAGATCCCGAACTGCCATGGCGAGAATGCCGACTCGGTGATGGGTACCAAAGGCAAGCTGCTCATCGGCAAGGCCGGCGGTGGCGAGCCGATGATCGAGGGCGACAAGCGCTGGCGCTATCGCAAGAACAAGAGCGACAAGGACATGTATCAAATCGAGCACGACGTGCTGTTCGAAGCCGTGCGCCACGGTGGCTGCGTCAATGATGGCGAGCGCATGATGAACAGCACCATGGTCGGAATCCTGGGCCGCACCGCCGCCTATACAGGCAAGCGCATCACCTGGGAGGAGATTGTGCAAAGCAAGCTGGACCTCGCGCCCGAGGAAACACTCGCCTGGGGCGACAAATTCGAGCCCACCCCCATGCCGCAGCCAGGCGTGACCAAGTTTATTTGATTCGCTGCCTGCGATAGGCGCGCAAGCGCCGCCGCTGTAGCTGGGCTCTGTGAGCCCGGAGGCGCAGGACTGCTGTAGCTGGGCTCTGTGAGCCCGGAGGCACAGGACTGCTGTAGCTGGGCTCTGTGAGCCCGGAGGCACAGGACTGCTGTAGCTGGGCTCTGTGAGCCCGGAGGCACAGGACTTGGATCGAAGTGCGTGACGACTTCCAAGCTTCAGCCAACGGAGTCTCATGCGTGAATGCAGCGCCTCAGGTCCGGCCTCAAAGAGGCCAGCTACAGCAGTACCCTGTGCTGCATAGTCTGGGGGCGGACCGGTAACTCTCCGGTCGTGCTTGCAGGTCTCCGGCGCTCCGTTGCAAGACCGGCCTCGCTGTGCGCGATTCGTTCTACGTTCGGACCCGTCCGGGTTTGCCATATCGTCCCATGAAACGCATCGTTCTCATTGCCCTGCTCCTGACGCCGCTGTTGACCCTTCACGCTGCTGATGCTCCCGCCCCGCAATTTCGAGCGGGCGCGGCGACCAGCAACATCACACCGGAGCTCGGCGCGGACATCATTGGCGGCTTCCTGCCGTTTCCCGCCACGCATGTGCATGACGAACTGCATGCGCGTTGCCTGGTGCTGGATGATGGCAGGACCAAGGTCGCCCTGGTGGTCTGCGATCTGCTGGGGCTGCATCGCAGCGTGTCCCTCGAAGCGCGCAAACTGATTGAGAAGACCACGGGCATTCCAGCCTCCAACGTGGTGATCTCCGCCACCCACACGCATTCAGCCACGAATGTGCTGGGCGATGTGCTGAGGGGATTCCAGTCGGACAGTGAGCTCACGGATTATCAGAAGTTTGTCGCGCGGCGCATTGCGGACGGCGTGCAACGGGCGGTGAATGTTCTGCGGCCTGCGGAGATCGCGTTTGGCTCGGTGGAGGCCCCGGAGCACGTCTTCAACCGGCGCTGGTTCATGAAGGCTGGAACCATGCCGGTGACGCCCTTTGGCGGCACTAAAGATACCGTCAAAATGAACCCGCCTGCGGGTAGTCCCAATCTTGTGAAACCGGCCGGACCGACCGATCCTACCGTCTCCTTCATCGCGCTGCGCGAGCCCGCTGGCCGCCTTATTTCGGTGTTCTCCGCCTACTCGCTGCATTATGTTGGAGGGGTCGGCAACGGCCACATCTCCGCTGATTACTATGGCATGTATTGCGAGGCGTTGAAGAAGCTCCAGACCGGGGGCGGCATTGATCCGCCTTTCGTGGCCCTCATGGCCAATGGCACCAGCGGCGACATCAACAACATCAACTTCCGCACGCCCCGGCCCGCAAAGCCGCCCTATGAACAGATGCGTTACGTCGCGGAAGATGTGGCGGGCAAGGTCAATGCGGCCCTGGCCGGTCTCACTTGGAAGGACAGTGTCACATTGGATGCCCGTTACCGGGAGCTGGGTGTCGCCTGGCGCAAAATGGATCCCGTCCTGCTGGCCTGGGCCAGGGAAACCGAGGCCAAAGCCAAGCGCATTCAAGGCAAGGCCGACATCGCCACCATCTATGCGGATCGCGTTCAGAAGCTCGCGCAGGCCAGCCCGGAAATCAAGGCCCCGGTGCAGGTGCTGCGCATCGGCGACGTGTGCATCGGCACGTCGCCCTGCGAAACCTTTGCCGAGATCGGCCTCGAATTCAAAAAGCGCAGCTCCATGGCGCATTCGTTCATGATGGAGCTCGCGAACGGTTACTTTGGCTACCTGCCCACACCACGCCATTTTGAGCTCGGCGGCTATGAGACCTGGCCGGGCACGAACTACCTGGAGCCCCAGGCCTCAGTGAAGCTCATGGATGCGCTGCTGGAGATGGCGGCGGAGGTCGCCCCGAAATTGAAGTGATTCCTTGATGCTAAGCAGGGACCTCCCGTGTGACTCAGCCTCTCAATACGATACCACCATGACCACAAAACGGCTTTTGCTCCTCCTCGGTGTTCTTTCCATCTCTGCCGCGCTTCAGGCGGCGGGCAAACCCGCCCTGCGAGCGGGGGCTGCGGTCGTGGATATCACACCCAGGGAGTTCCCCATCAACATGCCTGGAGGTTTCAGCGCCAACCCGGCGCAGAACGCGCACGACCCATTGAACGCCCGCGCCATGGTGCTGGACGATGGCAGCACCATGCTGGCGATGGTGGTGGTGGACAATCTCGGCGCCGGGCCGGACGTGCTGGATGAAGCCAAGGGGATCGCCTCCAGCCGCACGGGCATTGCCACGGACAGGATGCTCATTTCCTCCACGCATTCCCACTCCGCCGGTTCCTTGAGCTCCAGGGCTGTCTCCGGACCCGCCGCCGCTTATCGCCAGGTCTTCGTCAATGGCGTGGCCGAGTCCATCATCCAGGCGCACGCCGCCCTTCGCCCTGCGGCCATCGGCGCGGCGGCGCATCCCTTGCCGGATGAGGTTTTCAACCGCCGCTGGTACCTGAAACCGGGCAAAATGCCGCTGAATCCCTTCGGCCATCTGGACAAGGTGAAGATGAATCCGGGCACCAGCCCTGATGTGCTCGACCGCCCTGCCGGTCCCACCGATCCGGACATCACCATCATCTCCGTGCAGGATGCCAAACGCAAACCTCTCGCCTTGTTCGCCAACTACTCGCTCCACTACGTGGGCGGCATGGCCCCAGGTCAGATCTCCGCCGATTACTTTGGCGAGTTCGGCCGTCTGGTACCCTCACGCGTGCATGGCGACGAGAAATTCGTCGCCATCATGTCCAACGGCACCTCCGGCGACATCAATAACATTCCCTTCGGCATCACCCGTCCTCCGCGTGAGCCTTTCGAACAGATTCGCATTGTCGCGCAAAAGGCGGCCGACACCGCATGGCTCGCGCAGCAGAAAATCGGCAAACATCGCTCTGATGTGACCCTGGGCATGTTGCAGCGCGAGATCACCCTGAAGTACCGTCGCCCCACTGATCAGCAGCTGGCGGAGGCCCGGGCGGTGGTTGCCGTCAAGGACAAGGACGCCATTGAGCAACTGCCCCGCCTCGCCCAAAACTATGCCCGCAACGCCATCGCCGCCGCCGAGCGACCGGAATCCACCCTCACCGTTAAGATCCAGGCGATCCGCATTGGCGACCTCGCGGTGTGCGGCATTCCCTTTGAGACCTTCGTCGAGACTGGACTGGACTTGAAAAAGCGCAGCCCGTTTCCGCAAACCATGGTCATCGGCCTCGCCAACGGCCGCCATGGCTACCTGCCCACGCCTGAGCAGCACGAACTCGGCGGGTACGAAACCTGGCTCGGCACCAATGTCGTCCAGGCAGACACCTCCGTCATCCTCAGTACCAACCTGCTGGAGATGTTAGGCGAGTTGAAGCAGGTGCCATGAGGCCGCAGCTCAATGAACGCAATTGTAATTTCGGAAATCACCGGCTTCACCAAACAATGAAAATTCTCACCTTCCTTGGCCTGATTTGCAGCCTCAGCCTTGCTGTCGAAGCGCCCAAGCCGCGCAACAGCGAAAGGATCATCGTCATCAACGACGATGGCTTCAGTCCCTTCTACAGCGGGCATTACAAGACGGCGCAAGACTTGCGCAAGCAGATGCTCGGCTTTCGCGACACGCAGGTGGCGGTGTTCGAGTGGTGCGTCATCGATGGCAGCCGTGCGAACTATCCTTCCAAGGTGACCGAACTCGTCGGCACAGGCGTGAAGGATTTTGGGCGGCGCGGCGATCAACTGGCCGCTGAAACCCTGCATCGACTGGCGGATGAAGGCGTGGACACCTTGAATGTCGTCGCCAGCGGCTGCCATGAAGCGGGAATGCAGTGCTACGCCTCCATGCGCATGAATGGCGACTACCCGGACTCCGCCATGGACGGGACGATCGGGCGGCTGCTCAACAGCAACTTCTGGCGGCAGCACCCGGAGTTTCACATCCAGGGCAAGGGCGGTCAGAGCCGCCTTTCCTATGCGTACCCGGAAGTGCGCGAATTCAAGCTTGGCATCCTGCGCGAAGTGGTCACGCGTGACATCGACGGCATCAACCTCGACTTCATTCGTCACCCGCCGTTCTTTGGTCTCGATGAGCCGCTCCTGAAGGCTTTCCAAAGCAAGTATCAGGTGGACCCCGCCAAGGTCTCTGTCGATGACCCGCGGTGGAATCCTCTGCGCGCTGAGATCATGACCGGATTCCTGCGCGACACCCGCAAGATGCTTGATGACGAAGGCTGGCGCAAGCACCGCCACCTCGGTCTTTCCGCCCGCGTGGATTGGCGGGAATACGCCAGGCTGGGCTGCGACATTGAGACATGGTTGAAGGAAAGGCTGGTGGACTATCTTGTCATCGCGCAGCACTCGCTCGGCGGCTATGAGTTTGACATCGCGCCCTTTGTCCAAATGGCCAAAGGTTCAGGCTGCGCGGTGCTGTTTGGCGAGGAAGCCATCACCTCCGGCCATGACACCACCGCGAAGGAGGACAAGCTGATCGCCCAGGGAAAACTGAAAGAGCCAGCGCGCAACAGCCTCTCGCTTGAGCAATACCAAAGCCGCGCCGCACGCTGGTATGCCGCCGGTGCGGACGGCGTGCATCTCTTCAACGAGGGCAACCACAAGGTGATGAGCGTGCTCGGCAGCGTGAAGCCTGCCGGGATCAAGAACAACTGACACCTGCGGCTTGCCGCGCCCCGCCACCTGCGGCAAGGTGGTGTGTGCTGGACTACCTCCACGACCACAAGGAAATCCTCGCCTGGCTAGGGGTCTTCTCCGTCGTCTCCTTCATTGGCTCCCTGGTGCTCATCCCGATCCTCTGCGTGCGCATGGGCGAGGACTACTTCATGCCTCACCGCGACAGCGAGAAGACCCTTGCCGGACGCCATCCTCTGATCCGTTGGATGTGGCTGATCGTTAAGCACCTCCTCGGATTGCTGCTCATCGTCGTCGGCGTGCTCATGCTCGTGCTTCCCGGCCAGGGCGTGCTCACCATCCTCATCGGCGTGATGCTGTTAAACTTCCCTGGCAAACGTGCCCTTGAGCTGCGCCTCATCCGCATCCCCGCGATTTTGAGGGCCATCAATGCCCTGCGCGCCCGGGCGCAGCATCCGCCGTTGCAACTGCCGCCTGAAGGGGAGTGAAGTGAGCATCGAGGCGCAATTGGCAGGAGTGCCCACACTCCTTTGGTCACCTCCGGCGCAAGACGGACCTTGTTGCATACGATTCGCTCTGTCTTCCCCATGAAACTCTTTATTCTGACGTCCCTGCTCCTGGCCTGTTCGTTCACGCTGTTCGCGGCTGATCCCGCCGATCCGCTGCTGCCTTACCTGAATGGCAAGGCACCGCAGATCCTGCGCGAGATTCCCGTCACCACGCCGATCCCCGAGAATATCACGCTGCATCAGGTCGTGTTCAGGTCGCGCAACGACTCCGAGATCTTCGCCGTGATTGCGACGCCGAAAACACCGGGGAAGCATCCCGGCATGCTGGTGCTGCACGGGGGTGGCGGCAGCGCGGAGGTGGAGAAGGCGATGGCCTGGGCGCAGCGCGGTTATGTGGCGGTGGCACCGGATCTGCCAGGGATCGCGAACCCGCAGAAGCTGGTGAACACCAAGGGGGCTTTCAATGCGTTGAAGTATGGCGAGGGCCGCTGGGTGGCGACGCCGGATGCGAGCGCGAGCGTGATCTTCGATGCGGTGCTCAGTGCGATGAAGTCCTTGTATCTGCTGCGTTCCCAGCCGGAAGTCGATACCTCGCGCATCGGCGTGGTGGGCATCTCATGGGGCGGCTATATGACGACGATGGTATGCGGTCTGGCGGGCGACCAAGTGCGCGCGGGCTTCGCGGTGTTTGGCTGCGGCTTCTATGACCTGACTTCGCAACGCCATACCAGCATGGCGAAGATGACGGACCAGGAGCGCAATCTGTGGCTGCGCGACCTCGATCCGGGCCGCCGCGCTCCAGGAATGAAAGCGGCGTTCTTCCTGGCCGGCGCGACCAATGACTTCTTCTACTATCCGCAAGCCGTGCAGGCCACGCTGGATGCGGTGCCGGGCGAGAAAAATCATCTGTACGCGCCGAATGCGAATCACAAGGTGCCGCTGCCGGGCGGCACGGTTTTCCCCAGCACCAAGAATGCCGAGCCATTCAAGCCCACGGCCTTCCAGCCATACCCCACACCCGGCGGCAGCAAGGCGAACTGGCTGGCAATGGAGGTGCCTTACTTTGACTTCTATTTGAACGGCAAGGGCGAGCCGTTGCCGATAGTGAGTGTCCGGCCCCCCGGGGATCCGCTGCTGGCGCGCTTCAGCATTGCCTCGCCACACCCGCTGACCAAGGTGGAAGTCTATTGGGCGAAAACGAACCCAGACGTGATGAAGCGTGAATGGCTGGCGCTGCCGGCAAGCAAGACCGGCGACAACGCTTATGAAGCAAAGCTCCCCGCCGAGGCTGCGGACTGGTTTGCCGTCGCCTCCGATGACCGGCCCGTGACCGTGTCGAGCGATCTGATTCACCGGTCTGCGGTCAGCACGAAGTAGCTGAACAAGTCACTGTTGCCTCTGCGGCGCGCAGGCTCGTCAATCTCCCCGGCCCACCTTGCGATTTCGCTTCGCGGCTGCGCAGCTGCGTTCTCATCGGGAAGTATAGGTTTTCGGAGCCGGGCGCAAGGGTAGGGCGGCCTGTCCCAGGCCGCCGTCGTCGCGGGGTCACGGGTTCATCGACGAACCCACGGCGGAAACCAAGCCCCTCGGCCTGCCATGGCGGCGCGTTGGGTCTTGCGCTCCGTAGCCTTGGCGAAGGATGCGACAACGCGCCCTACCCAGCACGCGGCGCAAACCAACCTTCCCCGTAGAACTGTTCTGGCGAAGCCCGTTATGGTGCTCTGCGGTTAAACCTTCCCTGCCCACGGCTTACGGTGCCTCAATCCAGGTACGCAAACTCATTGGCGCTCCGAATGTGCCGCCGCGCCGTTCACGCCAGCAAGCTGGCTTCCGACAGCGGCTGCAAGCATCCGCACTCCATGGCGCTGCGCGCTTCAAGCCAATGCGCAGGCCGCTTTATCTCCCCGGCCCACCTTGCGATCCTTGCGTTCTCATCGGGAAGTAAATGTTTTCGGAGCCGTGCGCAACGGTAGGGAGGCCAACCGGAGCGTAGCGCAGATAGCCAGCCGTAGGCTGCCCGAGGGGTGAGCAGAGCGAGGCAATCCCAGGCCGCCGTCGCCGCAGGGTCACGGGTTCATCGACGAACCCACGGCGGAAATCAAGCCCCTCGGCCTGCCATGGCGGCGCGTTGGGACAACGCGCCCTACCCAGCACGCGGCGCAAACCAATCTCCCAGGCCCACCTTGCGATCTCTGCGTTCTTTGCGGTTAAATCTTCCCTTCCGACTTCCACTCAATCCAGGTACGCAAACTCGTTGGCGTTGAGAAGCGTGCGGCACAGTGCAAACAGGCCATCGCTGGCGATGAAGGTTTCCGTGGCGGCGAGTTCGGCGGCGCTGGGTTCGCGCTCAAGTGCGAGGGCGAAGGCGCGCCGGGCCTGGGCTGCGGGTTGGCTCCCGGCCTCGCGCTGAACCCGGTCGGCGAAGTGCCGGGCCTGGCGCAGCATGAACTCGTTGTTCATCAGGGCCAGCGATTGCAGAGCGGTGGTGGTGACGATTCGCGCCGGGGTGAGGTTGGCAGGATTCGGGCAGTCCAGCGTGGTCATCAAGGGCTGCACGGTGCTGCGCACGACGAAACGGTAAATGCTGCGTCGCCACAGCTCCGGGCTGTCGTCCGGGAGGTACTTGTACACCGGTGCGTAGGCTTCGGTGTATGTGAAGTCCCGGTACCCCGGGCCGCCCATCGCGGGATTGAGCGAGCCCGTCACAGCCAGCACGGCATCGCGCATGGACTCGGCCTCCAGACGGCGGGGATTCATGCGCCAGAGCCAGCGATTGCCCGCATCCACCGCGATGGCAGCCGGATTCGTGGTGCTGCTCTGGCGGTAGGTTTCACTCATGACCATGAGCTTGTGCATGTGCTTGAGCGACCAGCCGCTGCGCAGCAGTTCATTGGCCAGCCAGTCCAACAGCTCAGGGTGTGAGGGCCTGCCGCCGCCGAGCCCGAAGTCGCTCGGCGTATCGACGATGCCCACGCCGAAGTGGTGATGCCAGAGGCGATTCACCAAGACGCGCCGGGTGAGGGGATTGGCCGGACTGGCAATCCATTGCGCCAAGTGCAGACGCCGCTCGCCCTCGGCGGTTGCGTTGTCGCCCAGCGTGGCGCTCATGCCAGGAAGGCAGCTTATCACGCCCGGCTGCACCGTGTCGGCGGGCTGCTCGGGATCGCCACGGCGCAGTACGTTGATGGTCTCCGGTTGTCCCGGCACCACGGCATACACCTGGGGTTTCGCGGGCATGGCCTTGAGCTGCTTCTGCAAGGACTCGCGCTGCTTCGTCAATGCGGCGAGCTTGGCCGGCGCCCCGGCATCTGCGGGTGCGGGTGGTCGTTGCAAACGCGGATCGCCAAAGAAGACCTGATCATGGCCGATACCATCACCGCCATCCGTGGACATGAGAGTGAGAAAACTCGTCGTCACTGGAATATCGACATCGATGGTCGCGCTGTCGGCGGCTCCCAGCTTCTCGCGGGTGAAGACCGGCCTGCCATCCAGGTACACATGCACATCGGCATGGTTCGTCGCCGTGCCGCCCGGGCGTCCGCCGTAGCCGGCCTCCGCGTGGAAGTGCGTCATCGTCGGCCCGAGCACCTTGCGCATCGCTCTCAGATCAAAAGTAATGCCCGCATTCGCATGCAGTCCGAGCAGGGAATGCCCCTGGCTGTGGTAGTTCACGCCATTGATTTCGGTGGAACGCTGGGAGTTCACCGGGCCGTTGCGAATCGCATCCCAGGCGTTGCCGGAGGTAGGGCGCATCATGGGCGTCTTGAGGCCCGTTGAGCTGATGACGACCTCCGCGCCTCCGCCGGGAATGACCACGCCATCTATGAAGGGCAGCTTGGAAGGAGTGTACGCATTGACTTTGACCTCCGCGAGGAAGCCGCTGGAATCTTTCTTCACCAACCCGGTGCGCGGGTCGATGCCTTGTCCTTTGGTGCCTTTGCCCGTGCCGTCGCCACCGCCGACGATATCGGCGAGATCGAGGCCTCCGCCGCTCAGCTCAAACAGGCTCTTGTTCACCGCGTCGAGTTGTTTGCCAATGGAGGTATGCGCCGCCTGTGCCTGGCGGGCGGCCTCTGTGTCAAGGTCGCGATCACCGCGGCGAACCCCGGCAAACACGGCCCAGAGCGAGTAGTACTCTTTCTGGCTGATCGGATCGATCTTGTGATCGTGACAACGTGCGCAGTTGATGCTGATGCCGCAGGTGGAGGTCATCACCTGCGTGATCATGTCATCAAGGTCGTCTCCTCGTGCCGCGCGCCGCAGGGCGGGGTTTTTGGTTTCCGCCTGTCCTACATAATCCCACGGTCCAGCCGCGAGGAAGCCGGTGGCGATGGTCGCCTGTTCATCGCCGGGCGAAAGCACATCCCCGGCAATCTGCTCGCGCAAGAATTGGTCGTAAGGCTTGTCAGTGTTTAACGCATTGATGACGTAATCGCGGTAGCGCCACGCATTCTCGCGCAGCTTGTCGCGCTCGAATCCGTGGGTGTCGGCATAGTGTGCGATGTCCAGCCAGTGCCGCGCCCAGCGCTCGCCATAGTGAGGGGAGGTGAGCATCCGGTCCACCAGATGCTCATAGGCGTCGGCCGAAGCGTCCGCCACGAACTGAGCCGTGTCTTCAGGGGTGGGCGGCAGTCCCAGCAGATCGAAGCTGAGCCTGCGAATGAGCGTCCGGCGATCGGCCTCAGGCGCTGGATGCAGCCCATGCGCGGCGAGTCCGGCATGGATGAAGCCGTCAATGCTGGCGTCAGGTGGTGACGCTTTGACGGGCTGCCATGCCCAGTGGTCGAGGCGTTTGTCAGCCGCAAGCGCACGATCGTCATTCGACTCCGGCCACATCGCGCCTGCGTCGATCCAATCCTTGAAGAGGGCGATTTGCGCGGCATTGAGCGGCGCGCCCTTCGGGGGCATGCGTTTGTCCTTGTCCATGCTGGTGAGCCGCTGGAACAACGGGCTTCCCTGGCTGTCGTGCGGCTTGATGTCGACTCCGTCGTCACCGCCCTTGAAGGCGAACTGCCTGCCATCCAGCCGGAACTCGCCTTTCTGTTTCTTCGGCCCGTGGCACTCGATGCAGTGCTCACGGAGAAGCGGACGGATGTCCTTTTCAAAATCCACCGCGGCAGCCGTTGAGGCAAGCAAAAGCCAGAGAAGCGCCTTCACGCCAGCACCTCCTTGATGACGCGGCCATGCACGTCGGTGAGGCGGCGGTTGAGCCCGTTGAAATAGTACGTCAACTTTTCGTGGTTCAAGCCCAGCAGATGGAGGGCCGTGGCATGCAGTTCATAGCTGTGTACGGGATTCTCGACCGCCTTGAAGCCCAGTTCATCGGTCGAGCCGTAGCCCGCTCCACCTTTCACTCCACCGCCCGCCATCCATGCCGTGAAGGCCCCGGGATTGTGATCCCGTCCTTTGCCGCCTTGTGAAGCGGGCTGGCGGCCGAACTCGGAGGTACACATCACCAAGGTTGAATCGAGCATGCCACGCGACTTCAGATCCTTGATCAGCGCGCTGGCGCCTGAATCGAGCACCGCACCCCAGTAGCCATGGTCGCGCACGAGGTCCTCGTGGCTGTCCCAGTTGGGGCGAATTTTCTTGGCGGTGGTGTTCTCCGCACCGCAAAAGATTTGCACAAAGCGGACACCGCGTTCGACCAGTCGCCGCGCCAGGAGGCACTGCTGACCAAAGGGTCCGAGGTCGGCGTGATCCAGCGCATAAGCCTTGCGTGTCGCCGGGCTTTCTCCCGCCGTGGAGGTCACTTCAGGCGCGGACAACTGCAGGCGCGCCGCAAGTTCATAAGAGGCGATGCGCGCTTCGAGCAATGAATCAGAACGCTGCTCCATGTGGCCGCGGTTCAGCGTTTGCAGGAAGGCACGGCTGCGCTCTTCGGAGGCGGATGTCAGGGCGTGGCCGGGCGCGGGAAACAAATCCGCGATGGGCGGTTTCCCCGCCGCCGTCTCGATGACGGTGCCCTGATGCACGGCCGGCAGAAAGCCCGCTCCCCAGTTGACCGGTCCGCCGGGCGGAAGTCCGCGCGGATCAGGCAGGACCACGAAGGCCGGCAGGTTATCGGTCTCGCTGCCGAGGCCATAGGTCACCCACGAGCCCATGCTCGGGAAGCCAGGGCGGATCTGGCCGCTGTTCATCATGAACATTCCGGGGCCATGCAGCGCGGTCTTGCTTTGCATGGAGTAGATGAACGTCATGTCGTCCACGCAGGTGGCCAGCTTGGGCAGCAGCCCGCTCACCCAGCGGCCGCATTCACCATGCTGCTGAAACGGCCAGTAACCCGGCTGGCAATTGCCGGGCTTGCTGGCAAAGAAAGTCAGCTTGCCGTCAGGATCGAAGGGCTTGCCTGCCCGCCGCACCAGCTCGGGCCGGTAATCCCAGGTATCGAGATGACTCATGCCGCCAGGGCAGAAAATCTGGATCACCGCGCGCGCTTTGGCTGGATGGTGACCGCCCCGGGCGCAGAGCGGATTCTGGAGCGCTGCCGCCTGGGCCGTGTCTTCGGCCAGCAGATGGGCCAGCGCCGCGGCGCCAAAACCGCCGCCCGAGGCATTGAGAAAGTCACGGCGCGAAATGTTGCGCGCCGCAGGTTGGGATTCTTCCATGTTCATGTCGTGGAGTTGCTTTTGCTGCGGGCGCGCCGGAGGGGTGGGGGACGATGAAGCGCAATGGCCCGCAGGTGCGTGGTCATCGCTTTGGCGGCCGCTTCAGGCCGGTGCTTTTCGATGGCTTCGAGAATCGCCGCGTGATGCTCATAGGCCGGGCCCTTGCCCACGGTGCCAATCGTCTGCGTGCGGCTTGCCTTGCCGAGTTCCGCCAGCGATTCGAGCATGAGATCGGCGATGGGGTTGCCGGCCGCCTTGGCGAGTGCACGGTGGAATTCCATGTCTGCCAGGACGGCTTCTTCCTGCGTGGTGGCCGCGGCGATCTTGGCCTGCGCCTCCTTCATGGCGCGGATGTCCGAAGGCGAGGCACGGGTGGCCGCAAGTGCGGCAAGTTGCGGCTCAAGCATGGCCCGCATCTCGGTGAGTTTACCCAGCCGGTCCGCCTCATCCGGCATCAGCAGCTCAAACGAACGGTTCAGAGGGGCGTGCAGCCGGTCCACCACCTTCGTGCCCACCCCGTGATGCACTTCAAGCAGGCCTTGAAGCTCCAGACGCTTGGTGGCCTCCCTGACCACCTGCCGGCTCACCTGCAGGGTCTCGGCAAGCTGGCGCTCCGGCGGCAGCCATCCATCCGTGCCCGAGGCTTTCCTGCTCTCACGGGTGATGAGCGCACAGACGTCTTCGACGAGGGTGGTGGGGCGGTTGACGGCGGAAAAGCGCATGGCGATGTGGTACGTGGTCTGACCACGGACCACAACGGCATTCTGCCGGGGGTCTTTCTTTTTTTTGAAAACCTGATTAGAAATGTGCCGCCGCCCGGGGGGTATCTAGTTGAACGGCGCACAAGCCGGTTGATACACTCTCGACCCGTCGGCGTTTTGAACATTCAGCCCCGGGCGTCACCGTGATCCGGTGTGCGCCGGACCCAACCGGCACTTTCAGCATTCCCTCACAACCTTCCATGAAATACACCTTCCTCGCTTTTCTGCTCATCTCCGCCGCCAGCACGCTGCCAGGCCAGCAACCCGTCGCACCGCCGAAGGGCGAACCGACGAATGCCGCGGAAGCGGCGGCGAAGAAAGCCGCCCAAAATGCGGCCACCGCAGAGAAATATGCAGCGCTGGTGGCGACGCTGTCGCCCGACGAGCAGGCATGGGAGCGCATTTTGCAGGCGCAGCTCGGCAGCTTCTACCTGCCCCTCCACATGAGCGACAAGGTCGCCGGCCGTTCGAATGCATGGGACTTCATCAAGGACGATCCCAAGTTGCCGCGCGTCCTGCTCATCGGCGACTCCGTTTCGCGCGGCTACACGCAGGCCGTGCGCAAGGCTCTCGCGGGCAAGGTCAATGTGCATCGTGCGCCCGCCAATTGCGGGCCCACGGCCTCCGGAGTGAAGAACATGGATGTCTGGCTCGGCGATGAGAAGTGGGACGTGATCCATTTCAACTTTGGCATCCATGACCGCGCCACGCCGCTCGCCGACTACACGCAGCGCCTCGAGCAGCTCATTGAACGCATGCAGAAGACCGGCGCGAAACTGGTGTGGGCCAGCACCACGCCGATCCCGGACAATCCGGTGCAGAAGCAGACCGCCGCTTCCATCATCGAGCGCAATCAGGCGGCCTTGGAAGTCATGCAAAAGCATGGCGTCGCCATTGATGATCTGTTTACCGCCATCACACCTCACTTGGCCACCCTGCAGAACCCGAATGACGTGCATTTCAATGGCCCCGGCTACGACTTCCTGGGACAGCAGGTCGCGACGGCCCTCCAGGCAGCATTGAAGTAATCGACCGGGCCCGGGCTGTACCATGCGGACCCAGGGTTGCCAAGACAGGCGTGAGCGTACCTGCTTCTTTTATCTGGACGCGTGGAGCGACCCCCGCACGCCTCAATCATTCTTTTTCGCCGCCTTGCCGACGATAGGAGCCTTCCATGTCCCAATCGGCAGGACATTCGCGCGTTCGGCCCAGGTCTGCCATTGGCTGGTCAGAGCTTTCGTGCGCTCCGGCTGTTGTGGGGCCAGGTCGTGCTGTTCGGCACGGTCGGTGTCGATGTTATAGAGCTCCCAGGGTTGGTCTTCCTTGCCCACCAGCTTCCACGGGCCCTTGCGGATGGCGCGGTTGCCTTCGTGCTCCCAATAGAGCGCCTCGCGATTTAGGCTGTGGCCGGCAAAGGCGGGCACAAGGCTGCGGCCTTCCATCGGCTTCACAGGAGCGGCGGGGTAGTTGGCCCCGGCCAGATCCACGCAGGTGGCCATGAGGTCGATGAGATGTCCGGGCTGCGGTTCGAACTGGCCGTCGCGATGAATGCCTGCCGGCCAGTGGGCAATGAGGGGCGTGGCGATGCCGCCCTCGTGGACGAAGTGCTTATACTCGCGGAAGGGCGTGTTGCTCACGTTCGCCCAGTTGATGCCATAGGCGATGTAAGTGCCGTCTGGCCCGGGCATCACGCCCTCGCCCTGCTTCATGGGCCGGCCGTCGCGCGTCTGTCTGGGAATCACCTCCAGGCGGATCGCGTCTTTGGCCAGCACGGGGAAAGTCTTGCTGTTGGAGGGCGGCGGCTTGGGCTGCCGGCCAATGGCTTCCTGGCAGCCACCGTTGTCCTGCAAGAACAAGATCAGCGTGTTGTCGAGCTGCCCGGTCTTCTCCAGCGTGGCCACGAGCCTGCCCACGCCTTGGTCCATGCGGTCGATCATCGCAGCATAGACTTCCATGCAGCGTGTCTCCCAGTCCTTGTTCTTGACGTTGGTCCAGTCGCCCACGGTGGGCGCGACATCCGCGTTGGCGGACATCAGGCCAAGCTGCCTTGCTTTGAGCACGCGCGCCTGGCGGGTGCTTTCGTATCCTGCATCGTACTTGCCTTTATATTTCTCGATGTCCTCCGGCAGCGCATGCATGGGCCAGTGCGCGGCGGTGTAGGCCATGTAAAGGAAGAAGGGCTTCGTCTTGTCGTGTTCCGTGACAAAGCGCGTGGCATTGTCCGTGATGGCGTCGGTGTAATAGTAGCGCTTTGGCTGGTAACCGGGATCTGCATACGGGGAGACATTGGTGTTGTCGCGGGTGAGCGTACCTGGATCATAGTAGCTGCCCGCGCCGGTGATGGTGCCGTAGAAACGGTCGAACCCTCGTTGCAGGGGCCAGTTGTGCTTGTCGCCATTGGGCTCCACATGCTTGGTCACGTGCCACTTGCCTACGGCGTAAGTGGCGTAGCCGGCAGGCTTGAGCACCTGGGCGATGGTCACGCAGCGGTCATTGAGATCGCCGCGATAACCGTCGTGTCCGCGATCTTCGGTCATGTGGCCGATGCCGGCCTGATGTGGGTACAGGCCGGTGAGCAGGGAGGCGCGCGTGGGGCAGCAGCGGCCGGTGTTGTAGAACTGGGTGAAGCGCAGTCCGTGGGCCGCCAGCTTGTCGAGGTTAGGCGTGTGAATCTCACCGCCCATGCAGCCCAGATCGCTCCAGCCCATGTCATCGCACAGGATGATGACGATGTTGGGACGCGGGGCGGCGTGGGCGGTGACTGCGAAAAGGAGGGCAAGGATAAGCCAGCGATGCATCCGCATTGAACGCAGGCGGGGCAGGAGAGCTTGCGAGAAGTCAGGGTGCGGGACATGGCAAGTCCGACGCGAGAGCGGGAGAGAAAGGATGGCGTCATGGCGGCATCGATGACCATTGAAGGTCCTGAATCTCGGTTGAGGATTCCAGCAGCCGGTGAAGTGCTTCCACGGCTTGCTGCGTTGCCGGTTTTGTATCAACCCGCTTGAAAAGCCGCTGGAAGAAACCCGGTTCAGCGGTGACGAAAACGGAGAATTCGCACAACGCATTGGGGGCCGGTCGTGTCCGCGCCTCGCCATCGTCGTTCTCGGATTTCTCCTCGTCCAGCCCTGTCCTCACACCGCAGCCAATCCAAAGAGGGAACCCCTCGTTCTTGAGGTTGACCACCCAGCCCCAATCCTCACAAAGGATGTCTTTGGTCTCAATGCCATGCTTCGGAAGCTGGACGCGAATCCACTCCGCCAGACCCCTGCCCCAGCAGTGGGGGTTCACTAGTTCCTCGTCTTCGTCCGGCTGCTTGGGAAAGGCTGTGGACTTGAACTCCGCTGTGTTGTTCATCTTCCAGTGTAACAGCAAAGATTCCCTCTCGGCAATCCCCCAGTGAAATCCGAGACCCACCGGGAGGCGAAAGCAGAAACTTCCGTGGGCAAGCATTGGCCGGGGGCACTTGCCACGTTCTAAAGGATATCCGTTACCGCCCCGCTCTTACTGGCGTTTGAACCGACATCACCCTCATGAAACACGACAAAACCCTGCTTAGCGTGCTGATCGGCCTGTTCATACTCTCGGCCATTTTCTTCGTCATCGAGCGTGTCATTGGGCGGGGACGCAAGCAGCCGGTGATTCGCAAGGGATGGTGGACGGATGTGGTGTACTGGATCTGCACCCCGCTGATCACCAGGCAACTGGTGGGGTATGCGCTGATCCTGCCCGCGGCACTGCTGGTGATGGCCAAGGTGGCGAGCGTGGAAGGGCTGCAACTGCACACCTACACCGGATTCGGTCCAGTCAGCCGCCAGCCGCTGTGGCTGCAAGGGATTGAAATCTACGCCCTGGGTGATCTCATCGGCTACTGGACGCACCGGCTGTTTCACAGCGGCAGGTGGTGGCCCTTCCATGCGGTGCACCACAGTTCGGAGGAGCTCGACTGGCTGGGCAGCACGCGCGTGCATCCGGTGAACGACCTGGTCAATAAACTGTTCCAGGCGACGCCCTTGCTGCTGCTGGGTTTCAATCCCTGGGTCACGCTGGGCTCCGCCGTGTTTGTCACTTTCTACGCCATCTTTCTGCACGCGAACGTCAACTGGGACTTCGGCCCGTTGCGCTGCGTGATCGCCACCCCAGTGTTCCACCGCTGGCATCATTCGCGGGACAAGGAGGCTTGGGACAAGAACTTCGCCGGACTGCTGCCCTTCTGGGACATTTTGTTTGGCACTTACTACATGCCCAAGGGCCGCTACCCGGAGAACTTCGGCATCAACGAGCCGATGCCCAAGGGCTTCCTGGGCCAGATGTGGGAGCCCTTCGCCTGGCTGCGCCGACGTGGCAGGAAAGTGGATCCGTCTTGAAGGCGAATTTCGGATTGCGGATTTTTGGGAAGAGGAACAGGGAGTGGAGAGCGGATACGGACGGAGGGAGCCGCACGGACGATTGAGAAATTGAGTTGCTCACCGCCTCTGAACACAGAAGCGTTGAGGGGCTCTCAATCCGCAATCCGCAATCCGAAATCCGCAATCCGAAATCAAAATGTCCTCCTTCCTGCAATTCACCCGTACCGGAGCTCCTCTTGAGGTGCTGGAGCTTTGCCAGCGCGAACTGCCGCCCTTGCAGCACAGGGAGGTGCACGTGGCGATGCGCTACGCTCCGATCAATCCTGCCGACCTGAACTTCATCGAAGGCAACTACGGCCGCCCTTCCAATCCCCCCGCCATTCCCGGCCACGAGGGCAGCGGCGAGGTCATCGAGGTGGGGCCTGGCGTGGAGTCCCTGGCAAAGGGCGACTTCGTGTTACCGCTGGTTGGCGGCGGTTGCTGGGTGGAGCATCTCACCGCCCCCGAGCACCACTTTGCCAAGCTGCCGGCCGGCATCGACATGGTGCAGGCCTCCATGCTGCGCATCAATCCCATCACGGCGTGGTGCCTGATACATGAGTTCGTCGATCTCGAAAAGGGCGACTGGATTGTGCAGAACGCCTCGAATTCGGGCGTGGGCCGCGCCTTGATCCAGATTGCCAAACGCCTGGGGTACCGCACCCTGAATTTCGTGCGCCGTCCGGAATTGATCGACGAATTGAAAGCGCTGGGCGCTGATGAAGTGGTTATGGACACCGATGAAGGGCTGGCACGGGCGCACGAGATCACCAAGGGCCAGGCGCCGAAGATCGCCGCCAACGCGGTGGGTGGGGACAGCGCGATCCGCCTGATGGAGGTGCTGGCCCCCTCGGGAACGCTGGTCACCTACGGAGCCATGAGCCGCCGCAGCGTGAAAGTGCCCAATCGGTTCAGCATTTTCAAGGATCTGTCCCTGCGCGGTTTCTGGGTGACCAAGTGGATCGAAAAAGCCAGTCACGCCGAGCTGCACGACGTCATGCGCCCGCTCGCGGAAATGATGCGCACAGGCAATTTGACCATCGCGGTGGACGAAGTGGTGCCGCTGAAAGACTTCAAAAACGCCATCGCCCGTGCCCAGACCGACGGGCGTACCGGTAAAATCGTGCTCGATTTGACCGCTGTGTGACGTATTATATTACCAAAGAACTGACACCCATCAGGCGTTCCATCAACCCGCTGCGATGGCGATGCGCTGAAAGTCGAGATTGCAGCCCCACGTTTCACAGATTATGAATCCGCTCATGAATACACACTTCCTCGCCATCGGTTCCCTCGGGAACATGGAGATGCTCGTCATCGCCATTCTTATCCTTGTGCTGTTTGGCGCCAAGAAGCTGCCGACTTTCGCACGCAGCCTGGGCCGGAGCATGGGCGAATTCAAGAAAGCCCGTGAAGAATTCGAATCCGAACTGCACCGCGCCACGGATGAAGTGGTCAATGCACCCGCGATCAAGGCTCCAGTGGCGGCTCCGTCTGCCAATCCTGCGCCCGCTGCCGTGGCGCGTGAAGCCGATCACCACGAAGCCTAGTCCGGTCTTCACCCTCCGCCCGCTCTTGTTTCATGCAGAAGCGGACGGCAGAACGAAATGACTTCTGGCGGCGAGCAGCAATGCTCGCCGCCTTTTTGTTGTCTGGGGCCGCCTTTCAGCTCGAGGCCCAGGCAGTGGAGCCGCCGCGGGCGGGCACTGTGCGCGTGTGCTCGTACAACCTGAAGAACTGGCTGACGATGGAGCGCGGCTTCGGCAAGAACATCGTGCCAACCAGCAAGCCAGAAAAGGAGAAGGGGAAGGTCGTCGAATTCATCTCCGCCATCGCGCCGCAGGTGCTCGGCGTGTGCGAAATCGGCAGTGAGGACGATCTGCGTGAGCTGAAGGACCGCTTGGAAAAGGCGGGTCTGAGCTACCCGCATGTGGTCTATGCCCATGGCGGCGACCCCACCCGGCGGCTGGGGCTGCTGAGCCAGTTTCCCATCGTGGCGCAGAATTCACAGACCCACCTGAGCTACCAGCTGGGCGACCTGAGTTTTGAATTCAAGCGCGGCATTCTCGATGCCACCCTGCAAGTCAGCCCTGGGTTTCAGCTGCACATGGTCGGCGTGCATTTAAAGTCCAAGCGCGAGGTGTCCGAAGCGGACCAGGCCATGATGCGCCGCAACGAGGCCCACCTTCTGCGCGAGCATCTCGACAAGATCCTGAGCACTGCGCCGGACGACAAGGTGCTGCTCTACGGCGATTTCAACGAGGAGCCCAAAGAGGCACCCATCGAAGAGATCGTGGGCAACCGGGCCACTCCGGACCAGCTTATGCACCAGGTGCTGCTGCGCGACGCCAACGCCGAGCTGTGGACTCACTTCTGGGACCTCCACGACCTGTACTCGCGCCTGGACTACTTCTTCATCAGCCCCGCATTGAAGTCTCATGTGAAGGACAGCGAGGGCTTCATCTTCAGCGCCAGGGATTTCGACAAAGGCAGCGATCACCGGCCCATCGTGCTGACCATTGATCTCGCGGAGACCAAGCGGAAGAGCAGGAGTAAGAAGAAGTGAGGATTGATCCGGCCCTCCGACCGTCCCCTTCGGGCTGCCTTCGGCAGTCTGTCTCGCTCCGCTCGGCTGCGGATTGCGGATTGCGAACAAGTTGGAGTCGATCGTTTTCGCAAACAGATAAACCGACAAACCGATCAACCGAACCGGGAACCTGAGTTCGTGAAAATAGTTAAGCTTGTGTAAAACTTGCCACATTTGTCTTTTCAGGCTCGACTGTGGTTCAACCCAACCACCACTTGATGATACACGAAGCCCCAAACGATCCTGACGCCGGAGCGCATCGCCTGCTGGTGATTGATGATGACCGGAAGCTCTGCCGGCTGATCGCGGACTATCTTGAACCTCTTGGCTATGCGGTGACCGCAGTACACACCGGCCCGGAAGGCGTGGTGGCAGCGACTGCCAGCCCCTGGGAGGCGGTGATCCTGGACCTCATGCTGCCCGGGATGGACGGCTTCGAGGTGCTTAAACGCATCCGCCACACCTGTGATGTGCCGGTGCTGATGCTGACCGCGCGTGGAGATGAGGCGGACCGTATCGTGGGCCTGGAAATCGGCGCGGATGATTACCTTCCCAAGACTTTCTCCACGCGTGAGCTGCTGGCACGCCTGCGGGCGGTGACGCGTAGAGCGGTGCGACTGAAGCCCGCCTTGGACGAGGCTCATGATGACATTGTCCTGGGCGGCCTGCGGGTGAGTCCCTCCACCCGTACCGTGGTGCTGGATGACAAGCCCATCGTGGTCACACCGGTGGAGTTTGACCTGCTGCTGAGCCTGGCCAGGGCGAGCGGCCGGGTGAAGACTCGTGAGCAATTGCTCGATGAGATCCGTGACCGCGAGTACGAGGTTTTCGACCGCAGCGTGGACGTGCACATCTCCGCCTTGCGCAAGAAGCTGGGCGATGACGCCAAGAATCCGCGCTTCATCCGCACCCTGCGCGCAGCGGGCTACATGCTGATCAAACAGGCCCGCTGAACCCATGAAGACGCCTTTTCCGCTCTATGCCAAGATCATCATCTGGTTCTTTCTGAACCTGCTGGTGGTCGGCGTCGTGGCGTTCGGGCTGCTGCGGGCGCGCTTTGGCGATGCCACAGACTGGCTGCTGGCCAGCGATGCCAAGGCGCGCATCCAGTCGATGACGCAAGTCCTGACCGCAGAGCTGGAGCACACTCCCACGGAATATCATGACGAAGTGCTGGAGCGCTTCGGCAGCGCTTACCACCTTGCTCTGGCCGTGTATTCGAACAAAGGGGAACATGTCGCCGGGCCGAATTTGAAGCCACCCGCCCATGTGTTGGATGTGCTGATCAAGGACGTGCTGTCCCAGGCTGAACGCGAGCTCCCACCGCGGGGGCCTCCGCCAGAGCGCGAAGCCCTGGATCAGGTGTTCGCCGATCCGCTGACCCGAGCCCTCGCCCCGCAGGGAAGGCCGGGAGGCGGCCCCCCTGGTCGTCCCTTGCGCAATCCACCCCAGCAACGGCGTGATCCGCCGGGGAGGCCTTTTCCTTTGGAGTTAGTGCGAACCGATGCCCCGAGCGCTTATTGGCTGCTGGTGCGCGCTCCTGTTTTGTCGACACCAGAGCGTGATCCCATGGCGAGGCGTGATGCGGTGCCGGTGACACTGGTGGGCCGCATCGATTCGCTTGCCGAAAACGGGCTCCTCTTCGACCTGCGCCCCTGGGTATACTGGGGAGGGGGGCTGCTGCTCTTCTCGGCGCTGTTCTGGCTGCCGCTGGTGCGCAGCCTGACCCGTGCCATATCGCAACTGACCCGCGCCACCGAGCAGATTGCCGAGGGCAATTTCGACGTGCCCATCAATGCGGGGCGACGCGATGAACTGGGCCGCCTGGGCCACGCCATCCATTTGATGTCGGCACGGCTCGCAGGCTTCGTGCGCGGACAGAAACGCTTCCTGGGCGACATCGCGCACGAACTTTGCTCGCCACTGGTGCGCATGGAGATGGGGCTCGCGGTGATGGAGCAGCGCGCGCCCGTGGAAATGCATGAGCGCCTGGCTGATGTACAGGATGAGGTGCGTGAAATGCGTGAACTGGTGAATGAATTGCTGTCCTTTTCGAAGGCGGGCCTGCGTGCTCCAGAGGCGCCGCTTCAGGCTGTGCCGGTGCATGATATCGTCACGGAAGCGGTCGGGCGCGAAGGTGATGGCAATGTGGTGAGCGACGTCACCCCGGAACTGGAGGTGAAGGCGGAGCCGCGCCTGCTGGCGCGGGCGCTGGGCAATCTGGTGCGCAATGCCGTTCGCTACGCCAGCCATGCCGGGCCGGTGCAGGTCAGCGCGGTGCGCGAGGGGGAGGATGTCCTTGTCACGGTCGCCGACAGCGGTCCGGGCGTGCCTGCTGAGGCCCTGCCACGACTGTTTGATGCTTTTTACCGGCCGGACGAAGCCCGCAGCCGCGAAACAGGCGGGGTGGGTTTGGGCCTGGCGATTGTGAAGAGCTGCGTGGAAGCCTGCGGGGGCACCGTCAGCGCGCGCAATCGCGAAGATGGCGGATTCATTGTGGAAATAAAGCTCAAGTCCGCTTGAACACCTGTGTCGGGCTTGTTGTCTGCTTGATCTCGACAAGTCTCGTCGGATCATCTATTACGCTTTATGGCCCTGCCTCCTTTTTTCCCCTTTCGTTCGCACCTGCTAGGTGCGTTGCTGATCCTGCTCGGAGCCCTCCCTGCTTCGGCACAATGGGTTGTCTATGATATGCGCATGCAGGCGGATGAGGAGGTGAGCGTCAATTTCGTGCATTACTCGGGAGCCTACCTGATTGCTCCTCTTCAAGGCGGTGCGGCCTCGCTGGTGTTCACCACGGAGGAGGCAGGAGGCCATTACTTCGCCCTGGCGGAGAACGCCGCGCGCTATTTCGTCGCGGCCAATGCGCTGAGACGGCGCGCCGTGGTGTCGGCCTCGGCCAATGTGGGGACGGCCCAGAGCTTGTATCAGGCCAGCGGGGCGCTTGACACCTCCATCACCTACTGGGAGAACGGCCAGAGCCGTCAGGCGGTCATCGCATCCAATTTGGCCGGCCAGCTCATGACAGCGGATGACGAGCATCTCGTGTCCACACCTGCCAGCGATGGCAGCCTGGGCGTGTTCGGGGTGGCCAGTTTCAAGGGCTTCTTCCGCAAGGATCTCGCGGACAAGCTTGACGCGGAGGCTCCGACGATGCAGCAGGCTGTGGCCGTCATCGCAGGGCTTTTGCAAAGGTATGGCTACCAGCCGGAATTGGATGCCGACCAGGTGAGCGTGGCTGCCCAGCCGAACGATCCACCGCCCATCCCGCCGAGTCCGGGCACGGCTGATGGCAGCCTGTTCCCCGCCGGCAGCCGCGATGCAATGGCCACATCTCTGCTTCAGAATCCCACGAAATGAAGAACACCCGTCAATTGGTTGCACAGTGCATAGAATCAGCGGGCGGTCACGGCATGTCCCTGCCGGCTGTGAGCCCCAGCTCCTCAATGGTCAATACGCTGCTGGACACCGGTTCATTGGATGAGGACACGTTTCTTGCCAACCTTGCCACAGGCCTGCAACTGCCGTGGATTCAACTGCCCGCTCCAGACTCCGTCGACGCGCCGGAATTGAAACGCCTGATGCCGGCCCGCGTGGCCTTGAAACACCGGCTGCTGCCGCTGGGGATCGTGGTGGAAGAGGGCAAGACCCACAAGAAAATCATGGTCGCGACGTGCGATCCGTTTGATCTCGTGGCCCGGCAGTCCGTGGCCCGTGATGTCGATGCGGCGGTGCGCTGGTGCGTCGCGCCGCGCAAACGTCTGCTCACGGCCCTGCGTGACTTCTATGGAGTGGGCGCGGACGTGTTCGATGAAATTTTGAAGGGCCGCGAAGTGGATGTGGCGGACTTCGAGCAGCGCGACGAGGCCAATGTCATCGATGCAGATGACGATGAGGAGGCCACCGTGGTGAAATTCGTGAACCAGATCATTCGCGAAGCCCTGGAGCAGCACGCCACGGATATCCACGTGGAACCCATGGAAGACACTTTGCGCCTGCGTTACCGCATCGACGGCCGCCTGCGCGAGCTTCCGGTCCCGGAGAACATCAAGGCCCTTCAGCAGTCCGTGCTGGCCCGCTTGAAGGTCATGGCCAAGCTTGACATCGCCGAGCGCCGCCTGCCCCAGGATGGCCGTATCAATTTGCAAATCGGCGCCCAGTTCATCGACGTGCGTGTTGCCACCATCCCGTCGGTCGAAGGCGAGAGCATCAGCTTGCGTCTTCTCGGCCAGGAAAAATTCACGCTCGACCGTCTGCGCCTGGAGGCCGATCTGCGACGCGAGGTGGAGGTGCTGCTGAAGAAGCCCAACGGCATCGTGCTCATCACCGGCCCCACCGGGTCCGGCAAGTCCACCACCCTCTACACCTTCCTTTCCCAGCTCAACACCGAGCACCGCCGCATCGTCACCATTGAAGATCCGGTGGAACACAAGCTGCCAGGCGTGGTGCAGATTGCGGTGAAACCGGAAATCAACCTCACCTTCGCCGTGGGCCTGCGCTCCATTCTGCGCGGCGACCCGAATGTCGTGATGGTGGGGGAAATGCGCGACGTGGAAACGGCTGAAATCGCCATTCGCGCCGCCCTCACGGGTCACCTTGTGTTCAGCACCCTGCATACGAATGACGCCCTGGGCGGCATCACGCGTCTTATCGACATGGGGGTGGAGCCCTTCCTCGTCGCCACCTCCGTGCGAGCCTTCTTTGCCCAGCGGCTAGTGCGCGTGCTGTGCCCCGAGTGCCGTGAGGTCGAGCCCGGCCCTGAGGACAAGCTGCGCGAATTGAAGCACCTGGGTCCCATCACCGGCACCATCTATCACGCCCGCGAAGGCGGCTGTGAAAAGTGCCGGCACACCGGCTACCGCGGTCGTATGTCGATCTATGAATTGATCCGTGTGACGGCGGCATTGGGCGAGCTCATCACCAAGCGCGCTCCTCACCACGAACTGCTTCAGCAGGCCATCAAGGACGGCTACCGCTTCATGCGCGAGTATGGCGTGCGCAAGATCATGCAGGGCCTCACCTCGGTCGAGGAAGTGCTGAGTGTGACGGTGGCCGAGCACGAGCAGTAAAGGAAGCTCCGGCAGTGCCGCCCTTGCGCGGCTCATTGAACGGATAATGAGAAGAACGACACTCCGTGCGCGAGTTTGCGCAAGGGAGGCATAGCAACGAAACGACCCTGGGGTTAGAAGGTAATACCTACCATGATCACTCCCGAGGAAGCTGCCGACGCCATCCGTCAAATGCTCTGCCTCGCGCTGCGCAACCAGCACGAGGGAGTGCTTACCACCGTGAGCGCGGCCGACCGTCCGCATGCCACCTGGATGGGCACGGTTTGCACGCCGGACCTTACGCATCTCATCACTCTGACCGGCGTTCATACCGAAAAGGTGGCCAATATCCGCGCCAATCCCGAGGTGGAATGGATGTTCATCTCGCCTGATCGCGAGACTGTCATTTATTTTGAAGGCCGGGCCGAAATCATCGTCGATGACGAGATGAAGCACCGCTACCTTCAGATGGTGTCTGACGAGAGCCGCGGCTTTTTCATGCGCTACTATCGCGCTGGCGGCGAATGGTGCGTGATCAAGACCGATGTCGCCGCCGCCGTGTACTGCATCCCTGGGTCCTATACCAAAGTCCGCCTCGCCGGGCATCAGATCCGGGGCGAAAAAGCGAAGTGTGAAGAGTGAAAAGCCAGCGCTCTTTAGCGGGTGTAAAACCCGAAGCCGCGCACCGATTGAATCTCCGCCAGGCTGGTGCTGCCGTCCGCGGATTTGAGCAGCAGGCATTCGAGCAGAGATGCCGCACCGCGCTGCCGGATATGCTGGCGCAAGGTGCGCTCGTCCGCATGCGCCAGGATCAGGTCCGCATCCTCCTCGCGCAGCCGATGAATTTCAAAGATGCCCATGCGGCCGCTGTAGCCGGTGCCGCCGCATGCCCCGCAACCCACGGCGTGCCAGGTCTGCGCGGGCAAGGGCTGGCCCCAGGCGGCGAGCGACCGCTTCTCCTCCTCTCCTGGTGCCTCCTCGCGCCGGCAGTGTTCGCACAGGCGTCGCACCAGCCGCTGGGCAATGATGAGATCCACCGCCGAGGCAATGTCGTGATCGCTGTAGCCAAAATTGCGCAGCACTGAAATCGTCGCAGCCGCGTCTCGCGCGTGCAGAGTGCTCAGGCAGGTGCGCCCGCTCTCGGCCGCGTCCAGCGCCGCGCGTGCCGACGCCGTCTCGCGCATCTCGCCCATGAGCACGATGTCCGGGTCCAGCCGCAACAGGCCTTTCACGCCTTCGGCGAAGGTGACACCCTGCTTTTCGTTAATTTGAATCTGCGTGACGCCGTCGATGAGGTGTTCCACCGGGTCTTCGACGCTTACGATGGAGAGGCTCTTCTGCCGGAGTTCCTTCACCAGTGCATAGAGCGTCGTGGTCTTGCCCGCTCCTGTAGGTCCGCTCACCAGCACCAGGCTGCGCACGTCCTGCAAATGCCCCTGGATGGTGGCGTGATCGCGTGCGCTCAGACCGAGCTGGCTTAGCGACAGGCCCCTGGCTTCGGAGGTTTGCAGCCGCAGGGCCACTGCTTCGCCGCGCACGCCCGGCGCGGTCGAAACTCGCACCGACAGGCTGCGCCCGGCGATCTCATGCTGCGCCCGCCCCGACTGCGGTCGCAGCCCGGAACCCGGATCCAGTTCGGCCTGGGTCTTGCAGGCGCGTAGCACGTGCAACCCCATTTCAGGAGTCAGCAGAGCCGTCCGCGTGAGCCTGCCGTCTACGCGCAGCCGCACCTCGCAGCCCTCGCCCGTGGGGTCCAGATGAATGTCTGATGCGTTCGCATCCTCCGCCTCCTCGAGCAGCGCGGTGATCAGTCCAGGCGTCTGCTCCGCTTCGCGGCCGGGGGACAGCTCCTCCAGCAACCGGCGCAGCGGGGATCGTCCGGTCTCCTTCTCGTCCTGGGCGACGCTCGCGGACACCATATAGCCTGGCTCTCCTGTGGAGTTCAGGCTCTGTGGGTCAAGGCTGGTTGCATCGCCAGGTCCGGTTTTTGTGTCAGTCATGGAAGTTCAACACTTGCTGCATTCCATCAATAGAACCATGGCTGTCCTCCCGCAACCCTGCATCAGGAGGCGCTGTGCCGCTCACGGCACCAGGCGGATGCATGAGGGCGACGGCATGGCGACAGGTTCCCCCGCTTCCTTGATGCCGCCGGACTGGGGGTCAATGCGAAACACGACCACGCTGTTGCCCGGCATGTTGGCACAGATCAGCCAGCGGCCGTCCGGTGTGATGAGGAGGTTCTGCGGGCCCTGGCCGAGGCTGGGCCGGATGGCGAGCAGCGACAACCCTCCGTCATCGGCGATACGGTAGGCGGCGATGCTGTCATGCCCGCGGTTGGTGCCATAGAGGAAGCGGCCGTCGGGGGTGATCTTCAGATCGGCGCAGTAGCTCTTGCCGTTGAATCCGTCGGGAAGCGTGGAGATGGTCTGGCGCTCGGTCAGCGTGCCGGTGCCAGCGGCGTAGTCCAACGCGGTGACGGTGTTCTTCAGCTCATTGATCACATACAGGTGCCTGCCGTTCGGGTGAAAGGTGAGATGGCGAGGCCCCGATCCGGGTTGCATTTTAACAAAAGGCTGGGCGGCATTGGCCGTGAGCCTGGCGTCCTTGGCATCAAGACGGTAGATGAGTATTTTGTCGATCCCCAAGTCCGCCGAGAGAGCGAAGCGGTTGTCCGGGCTGATGACTATGCTGTGCGCGTTCGGGCCTTTTTGACGGGCCGGATCGATGCTGGAGCCGGCGTGCTGGTCAAACGCGGCGGCCTCGCCCAGTGCTCCGTCCGCAGTCACCGGCAGCGCGGCCACACTGCCGGAGGCGTAATTGGCCACGACCACCGTCTTACCCGTGACATCGACATCGAGGTAGCAAGAGGCTGTGCCGCGCGTGGACTGCTGGTTGAGCCTCTGCAACTTCCCCGTGCGGCCGCTGACGGCATACGCCGCGACACTTTCGTTGGCTGCGCCGCCGAACTTCATTGCGTCGGTGGCATAGAGGAAGCGCTTGTCCGGTGACAGGGCGAGGAAGAAAGGATTCTGAATGTCGGTGGTCCGGTGCAGCGGCTTCAATGCTCCCGTCGCCGGATCCAACTTAAACGCATGTATCGCGCCCTTGTCGCCGGAGGCGAAGGCTGAGATGAAGACAACAGGCTCCTCGGCCCGTGTGGCGGGCGAGATGAGGAGCAGGAGTGTGCCGATCATGAGTGAGGTCAGGTTGCGCATAGGATGAAGGTGATACGTCATCACATTGCCAGGTCACACCGGCAATTCCTGGAGCGAATGTGGAACCTGATGAAAGTTGCGGGGTGCGCGGCGCTTTGTGGGTTGATGCCCGCGTCCTCCCACACCGAAGTGACTTTGCCACAGAGCCGCTGCCGGTTTGCTCTCGCCTGGGCCGACATCACGCCGCCGGCCGACATTTACCATCGCATGTGGGGTGCCGCCAAACACGAGCGTGCCACCGGAGTGCACCGCCCGCTGCGGGCGACGGTGGCGGTGTTTGAACCACTCGAACGTTCGGGTGAACGGCAGGTGCTGCTGGCGCTCGATCATTGCGTCATGGGTGCGGTGGAGCACGGGCAGCTTGTCACCCATGTGGCGCAGGCCAGCGGGCAGCCGGCGGAGTCGATCCTTGTGGTGTTCTCGCACACCCATGGTGCCGGGTTGATGGGGCTGGACCGCGTGTCTTTGCCCGGCGGGGACCTGATTCCGGGCTACTTGCATTCGCTGGCCGCGAGTGCGGCGGAGTTGGTTAACGAATGCCTGCGCTCGCTGGTGCCGGCGGGCATCGTTTATGGGCGCGGCCGATGCAGTCTCGCGGCACACCGCGACTTCTGGGACGCCGCGCGGCGGCAGTTCGTGTGCGGCTTCAATCCGGGCGTGCCCGCGGATGACACGGTGATTGTGGCGCGCGTGACTTCAGCCGATGGCAAACTCCTTGCGAGCATCGTCAACTACGCCTGCCATCCCACCACGCTGGCGTGGGACAATACTTTAATCAGCCCCGATTATGTGGGGGCGATGCGCGAGGTGGTGGAGGAAGCCACCGGCGCTCCCTGCCTGTTCCTGCAAGGAGCCTGTGGTGAATTGGGCCCGCGCGAGGGCTTCGTGGGCGATACGGCGGTGGCGGATCGCAATGGCCGGGAGCTGGGCTTTGCCGCGCTGGCGGCGCTCACCGCCCTGCCCAAAGCGGGTACGAAGTTTTGTTACGCCGGGCCGGTGGTGTCCGGTGCCACGCTCGGGGTCTGGGCTCATGCCGCACTTGCGCCTTATGAACTCGCGGCCATAGCGTCATGGCATCTCAGCCGCTGGCGCGAGTCTCTGGCTTATCGTCCTGGCCTGCCGACCGTGGCGCAGACCCAGGCCGAACTCGACGAGTTCCTGGCCGTCGAATCCGCCGCGCAGGCCGCGGGCGATGACGCGCGCGCCGCGGAGTGCCGGGCGCTGGCGGAGCGCAAGAACCGCCTCCTTCACCGGCTTGCGCAACTGCCGCCGGGCGATGCCTATCCTTTGCAAGTCGTGCTCTGGCGCCTCGGCGATGCGATATGGGTCGGCGTGCAGGGCGAGAGCTACAGTCTTCTTCAAACGGAGCTGCGCCGCCGTTTTCCGGACCAGATCATCATCGTCGCCTCCATCGCCACCGACTGGGGTGCCTCATATCTGCCGCCGCGTGATTATTACGACACGGGCATCTATCAGGAAAGCATTGCCGTCGTCGCCGCAGGCAGCCTGGAGCAGCTCATCGAGTCCATTGCCCAGCGGATGTCATTCTCCCCCTCCTCATGAAGATCACTCGAATTGAAACCCTTGTCTGCCATGCCCGGATGCGAAACTGGGTGTTTGTCAAAGTCGTCACCGATCAGCCCGGTCTCATCGGCTGGGGCGAGGCCACGCTGGAGTGGCATACGCGCAGCATTGTCGGTGCCATCGAAGACATGGCGCACCTGCTTGTCGGTGAAGATCCCACCCGGCCCGAGCACCTGTGGCAGATGATGTACCGGCAGCACTTCTGGCATGGCCACGGCATTGTGCGCGCCACCGCCATCGCAGGCATCGACCTGGCGCTTTGGGATATCGTCGGCAAGGTGGCGAACATGCCCCTGTCGAAGCTCTTCGGCGGTCCGGTGCGCGATTACGTACGCACCTATTGCCATCTCGGCGGAGGCAGGATGGAAGACTTCTACCAGACCCCAGCCGACAACGCCAAGCGCTTCGCCGATCTCGCGCTGCAGGCCGTGGCGGACGGCTTCACCGCCTTCAAGAGCATGGCCGTGCCGAGCACCATGCCCATCGAGGGCCAGAAGCCCGTGCGCGCCGCTGAAGCCGCTGTCGCCGCCATGCGCGAAGCGGTGGGGCCGGACATCGACATCATGGTGGACTGCCATGCGCGGCCCTCGCCGGCGATGGGGCTCAAGTTTGGCAAGGCACTCGATCCGTATGGCCTGTACTTCTTCGAAGAGCCCTGCTGGCCGGAATGCGTCGATGGCCTGGCGACCATCAATGCAGCGCTGACGACGCCTGTGGCCAGCGGCGAGCGTGTCACCAGCCTGGAGGGCTTCAAGGAGATGTTCGACAAGCGCGCCGTCGAGATCTGCCAGCTCGACATCACACACTGCGGCGGACTCACCGCCGCGCGCCGTGTGGGAGCCCTTGCCGAGGCGTACCGCATCGCCCTCGCACCGCACAATCCGCAGGGCCCGGTGAGCACCGCCGCCTCGCTGGAGTTCGGCTTCTCGCAACCCAGCTACATCATTTGCGAAACCGTCCACAACGACGTGCCATGGCGTCAGGACGTGGTCGAGGAAGGCTTCACCGTGGAGAAGCAGGGCCGACTCGTCCGTCCCAACACGCGCCCGGGTCTCGGCATCACCATCAACGAAGACGAGGTGAAGAAGCATCCCTTCCAGCAGGAAATCGTGCTGCGCGAGTTCAGCCCCGACGGGGCGGTGACGGATTGGTAGCCGACCCACATCCCATGCAACCCACCCGCACCCGTTTCATCGTGCTGTCCGGCCTGTGCGGGGCGGCGGCACTGGCCTATCTCACGCGCAACGCCGTGGGCACTGCGGAGAGCAGCATACGCGCGGACCTGGGGCTCACGAGGGAACAGTCGGGGTGGGCGCTGAGCTCGTTCTTCTGGCCTTACGCGCTGTGCCAGATTCCGGCGGCGGCGCTGGCGCAACGGCTGGGCGCGCGGCGGGCGCTGCCCTTGTTCGCGGTGCTGTGGTCGCTGTCCTCGGCAGCCTTCGCGGCCGGCAGCTTGGGCGTGATGATCGGAGCCCGGGTGTTCATGGGCGTGGCCCAGGCCGGACTTGTGCCCGTGGGCCTCAGCGTCATGGCGCGCTGGTTTCCGCGCACGGGGCAGGGCAGCGCCTCGGGGGGCTTTAGCAGCTTCATGTCGGTGGGTGGCATCCTTGCGGGACCCCTCGCGGCATGGCTGGTCATCAGCTGTGGCTGGCGCTGGATGTTTGCCCTTTACGCACTGCCTGGCCTGGTATGGGCGCTTTGGTTCGCGGGCTGGTTTCGCAATTTTCCCGCGCAGCATCCCTCGGTGAATGAAGCGGAGCTCAACCTTATCGACCCACAGGTAATGCCTCGCGCTAGTGCGGCTCCTCAGAGGCACCCGCCGGTGCCGTGGAGGCAACTCCTCACCAGTCCCGCCATGGGATGCATCTGCGCGCAGCAGTTCTGCCGGGCAGCGGGCTACATCTTCTTCGCCAGCTGGTTCGCCACCTACCTTCAGGAAGCGCGCGGCGTCACCATTCTCAACTCCGGCTGGATGACCTCCCTGCCGCTGGTGGCGGACGTGACCGGCTGTTTGGTCGGCGGTTTCCTGTCCGACGCCGTGCTGCGCTGGACGGGCAGTCAAAGGCTGGCGCGGCAAGGCATCAGCGCCATTGCACTCATGTTGTGCGCCGGATTGATTTTCTCCGCATGGCTGGTCGGGCAACCGCTGCTCGCCGTGCTCGTCATCAGCGCCGGGATGTTCTGTGCCGCCGTCGCCAACCCTTGTGCGGCCGCCACCGTGATGAGCATCGGCGGCGCTCACGTGGCCGCCGTCAGCGGCACCATGAACATGTGCGGCAATTTCGGTGCCGCCGCCTTCCCGATCGTCGTTCCCTGGCTCCTGCATCATGCAGGCGGCTGGAATGCGGTGCTTCTTGGCTTCGCCGGCCTGCACCTCGTCGCGGCTGTCTTCTGGCTGCTGCTGAAGACGGAGGGGCGGGTGTTTGGTGAGGTGACGGCTGAGGGTTGATCGGACGGCGGTGGCCAGCGGAGCGTTTAAGCGCAAAGATCGCACGGCCATGAAGCCACTTTCCCGCCACTCCCTGCACGATTTTGGACAAGCCACGCATAGCAACGGGCCGGGGCGATGGCCTAGTATCATGCACGGCCATGAACATCTCCAATTCTGCGTCTCCCTTCATCAAGTGGTTTGCTGACATTACCATTGCCGATGTGCCGCTGGTGGGCGGCAAGAACGCTTCGCTGGGTGAAATGGTGCGCGAACTGGCGGTCAAGGGCGTGCAGGTGCCGAACGGCTTCGCCATCACGGCGGAGGCCTATCGCTATTTCATTCGTGAGGCGGGGATCGACAAGCACATCCATGCCGCCCTCGCCGACCTGGACACCCGCGACATGGCCAATCTCAGCCAGCGTGGCCATGCCGTGCGGCAGGCGATCCTGGGCGCGGTGCTGCCGGCGGATCTTCAGGACCTCATCATCGAAGCTTACGAGCAGTTGCAGGGCGACTCCAACACACCGCTGGATGTCGCGGTGCGCTCCTCGGCCACGGCGGAGGATCTCCCGGATGCGAGCTTTGCCGGCCAGCAGGAGACGTATTTGAACGTGCATGGCGTGGCTGCCGTGCTGGAGACTTGCAAGCGCTGCTTCGCCTCGCTCTTCACTGATCGCGCCATCAGCTACCGGGCGGACCGGGCATACGACCACTTCAAGGTGGCGCTCAGCATTGGTGTGCAGCGCATGGTGCGTTCGGACCTGGCCAGCTCAGGTGTCATCTTCACCATCGACACGGAGACCGGTTTCCGCGATGCCGTGGTCGTCAGCGCCGCCTACGGCCTGGGCGAGAACGTGGTGCAAGGCTCGGTGACGCCCGATGAATACATCGTTTTCAAGCCCACGCTCAAGACCGGTCACCGGCCCATCCTGCAAAAGACCGTGGGCAGCAAGGAGTTCAAACTGGTGTACGACACCGGTGGCGGCAGAATGGTCAAGAACGTCCCTGTGACAGCCGCCGAACGCGCCAAGCTCGCACTCGGGGATGACGAAGTCCTGCAGCTCGCGCGTTGGGCCTGCATCGTCGAGGATCACTACTCCGCCAAGCGCGGGCATCCTGTGCCGATGGATCTGGAATGGGCCAAGGACGGGCACACGGGCGAGCTGTTCATCGTGCAGGCGCGCCCTGAGACCGTGCAGTCGCGCAAGGACCTGGACGTCCTGGAATCATATGCCCTGGGGCAGCGCGGTGCCATACTCGCCAGCGGCCGCAGCGTCGGCACGAAGATTGCCGCCGGGCGCGTGCGGATCATCCAGAGCACGCAGTTCCTGGGCCAGTTTCAGGAGGGCGAAGTGCTTGTCACGGACAAGACCGATCCGGACTGGCAGCCCATCATGAAGAAGGCCGCCGCCATCATCACCAACCGCGGGGGACGCACCTGCCATGCCGCCATCGTCAGCCGCGAGCTGGGCGTGCCGGCCGTCGTCGGAACCGGCACCGGTACGGAGCTGCTCAAGGACGGCCAGATGGTGACCGTGAGCTGCGCTGAGGGCGACACGGGCTTCATTTATGAAGGCGCGCTGCCGTTTGAGGTGACGCGCACCAACTTGAAAACCCTGGCCCGCCCGCGCACCAACGTGATGATGAACCTGGCGAATCCTGAGGAAGCATTTTCGCACTCCTTCATCCCGAACGAAGGCGTGGGACTGGCGCGCATGGAGTTCATCATCACGAACTACATCAAGGTGCATCCGCTCGCGCTGATCAATTTCGACAAACTGGCCGACCCGGCGGCGAAGGCCGAGATTGAGCGTCTCACAGCAGGATACAGCGACAAGCCGCAGTTCTTTGTGGACAAGCTCGCCCAGGGCGTGGCGATGCTCGCCGCCGCGTTTTATCCCAAGGATGTGATTCTGCGCCTGAGCGATTTCAAGACCAATGAATACGCCAATCTCATCGGCGGCAAGGCCTATGAGCCCGGCGAAGAAAACCCCATGCTGGGTTTCCGCGGCGCGAGCCGCTATTATCATCCGCGCTATCAGGCCGGCTTCGCACTGGAATGCCGCGCCGCAAAAAAGGTGCGCGATGAGATGGGGCTCACGAACTTGAAGCTCATGATTCCATTTTGCCGCACCCTTGAGGAAGGCCGCAAGGTGCAGGTCGAAATGGCCGGGCACGGATTGAAGCGCGGTGACAACGGGCTGGAGCTTTACGTCATGTGCGAGATCCCCAGCAACGTGATTCTGGCCGAGGAATTCTGCGATCTGTTCGACGGCTTCAGCATCGGCTCCAACGACCTCACCCAGCTCATCCTGGGGGTGGATCGAGACAGCGAAATTGTCGCCCCGATTTTCGATGAACGGAATCCCGCCGTGAAAAAGATGATCGCCCAGGTCATCGCCACCTGCCGCGCCAAAGGCCGCAAAATAGGCATCTGCGGCCAGGCCCCCAGCGACTATCCCGAATTTGCGCAGTTCCTCGTCGAGCAAGGCATCGACAGCATTTCGCTGAATCCCGACACCGTGCTCAAGACCACACTGGCCATTTTGGAGACGGAGCAGAAGCTCAAGTGAGGGGGAACGTCAGCAGGGCCGGGGGCGGGGGACAGGCGTGTTTGGACGGGAATCGCCGGGAAGGTCGAGGTGGAGTCAAGCGTTCACGCGATCATTCTTGAGCATCTGCGGATCGTGCAGATCCCCCCGTCTGGCATGGTGAAGCGCGGCCACGCTCCAAGGTGATCGGCTGAAAGCCTTGACTCCAACTTATGCACTCACGGCGGCAACCTCATGGTGATCGCGCTTCCCCCGAATGGCCGAACTTTCCGGTGCCTCACCTTATTTCGTTTCAATAATCCACGCTGGTTCGCGAAAACGGCCCTGTGAACGCTGTATGAAGGGTTTGTCGCATTCCAACTCCGCACCCGCAATACTCATGAAAATGCAGTTCTCTCGCACCCTGGGCGCTCTATTCGCGCTGGTACTCTGCGCCCCCTTTTTGCACGCCGCTGAAGAGCCTCGAGTCATCGACGGGCAGTTCCCGGTGGTCTCCAACTTGCGGGCTGGCGTGGCCAAGGTGGACATCACGCCCGCTTCGCTGGAGGGAGTTTCGGTGGTGGGTCATGTTCGTACCGTGACGGCAGTGCGTGATCCGTTGCGGGCGGGTGTGCTGGTCCTTGATGACGGCGAGACGAAGGCGGCGATCGTGACAATGGACACCATCGGCGCCTGGGACGACATGGTGAAGCTGGTGCGGGAGGGCATCGAGAAGGCGACCGGAGTGCCGGCGGCGAACATCATGGTGGCCACCTCACACAATCACTCGGGACCGGGGTATCTTGAGAACCTGCGCTGGGGGGCTGAGCTGATCAAAAAGGTGACCGAGGCTTCGAAGCAGGCGGCGGGGAACATGCGCACGGTCAACATTGGCTATGGCGAGGATCGTATCAGCTTTAGCATCAACCGCCGCAAGACTATCAATGGCCTTGCGGTGGTACGTTTGAACCCGGAAGGGCCGAACGATCCGCGTGTCAAGGTGCTGCGTTTTGATGACGGCAAGTCGCTGACGCCGATGGCGGTGCTGATGCACGCGGTGTGTCATCCCTGCTTCTTCACCTGGGGTGACAAAGGTTCGCAGCCGTATCCGAAGGGCTATCCAAAGATGTCGGCGGACTTTCCCGGCGAGGCGCAGACGTTTGTCGAGATGGTGTATGGGCAGAAGACCTCGGTGATGTTCATGCAGGGCTGCGCGGGCGACATCCGGCCGAACCTGCCGGGCTATCCCTATCGCTGCGCCGATGAAGCCGACATCCAGTGGGCCGGCCGCGACCTGGGCGGCGCGGTGACGCGTGCGCTGGCCTACAGCGTCACTCGCGAGAAGCTGCGCCAGCGTGAATCGTTCTACCAGATTCGCGTCGCCAGCGAAGTGATCGACATGCCCGGCAAAGAGCAGCCGGTGCGCTCCGAATTGATGGCGATGAAGGTCGGCCCCTACCTGTTCTTGACCATGCCTGGGGAGCCGATGGTGGAGTATGGGTTCAAGCTTGAGAAGGCCATCGCCGATCGTGCGATTCCGGTCATTGTCGGCTACGCCAACGGCAGTGTCGGCTACATCGCCACCGCCGACGCCCACATGGTGGGCGGCTATGAACCCAGCCGCTCCATCCTGAAGCCGGAAGCGGAAGCCCTCATCTTGAGCCATCTCGGGACCCTCACGGACCGCGTCGTGGGAGATGTGTTTGAATCGTTCTCAAAACATCCCACAGACATGGCGAAGCGCGAGGCCGAGGAGAAGACGCGGCTGCAATCCGTGCCGGCCGCCAAGCCGTAAGACCCGGCATCAGCCAACGCCCCAGAGCATTGAAACACACACATCCATGAAGACCCTTTCGAACGACGATGCCGCCCGACGCGCCTACTGGACCGAGCAGATGGAGCTCGGTTATGCGATGGTGGAGAAGCTCATTGCCTTTCCGGTGAACGAATGCGGCGAGGGCTTCGCCTCCCTGGCCGATGCGGCCTCCGCCGCGAATGTGGAGATGCAGTTCTCCACCTCCAAGATTGCCGGGGACCTGGACCGTGTCTTCTACATGCGCGAAAGCCTGGTGCGCGACGTCGTCGCCATCGGTCGCGACATGAATGAACGCGGATGGATACTGAAGATCGAGGACGGGTTCCGTTCGCTCGACATGCAGGGCCAGTTGATGCGCAATCCCCGGGTGTTTGATGCGATCCTGAAATCGTGCATCTGGGAGAACGGCGGCGAAATCCCTTCGGTCGAGATGGTCTTCCGCCGTGCCATCGTGCTCACCGCGAATCTCCCCAAAATCGGCACGCACATGTCCGGCTCCGCCATCGACATTTCGGTGTTCCATCGCGATGACGGCAGCGAGGTCTGGCGCGGCAATCCCTATCTGGAAATGAGCGAACGCACACCCATGCGCTCGCCCTTTGTCGAGCCTGAAGCCATTGCCAACCGCCTCGCCATCACCGCGATGATGGAGGCGCGCGGCTTCATGCATTTTCCATTCGAATTCTGGCACTTCAACAAAGGCGATGCCGGCGGCCATATCCTCACCGGCAATCCCGAACCCTGCCGTTACGGCCCGGTGAACTGGAATACGCAGACCAATGAAGTCACCCCGGTGGCCGATCCATTGTCGCCGCTGAATCCGCTGCCGGTGGTCGAAAGGGAGATTGCGGCGGCGGTGCGCCGAGCGGCAGAGCAGCAGCAGGCTTAGCGCGCCGCCGTGGCCGTGCTGGTTGCCGGTATGAAGTAGGCAATGTAGCCGATCATCATTTCGTCTTCGGTTTGCGGGCCCCAGCGCACGGTCTTGGCGGGATCGGGATTCGCCTTGTTGCCGGGGCTGTTGTCGTACGTAGCGGTGACTTTCATCACGGTGCCGCGCGGCATGTGGAGGGGCTCGTTGAGCCGGTACATCAGCTGCCAGTTGAAGTCGTAGCGAGGAATGTCGAGCACCACCTGATTGCCGTCGGGCTGGACGATCTCATAGCGGAACGCTTTGCCGCGCACGTGCATGTGCGGCATGAAGCCGACCAGGTTCATGTCCTCCGGCGCGGGGCGCTGGGCGGTTTCGGTGTGGTTGGCTGCACCGGGCGGAATGCTGATCTTGCCGTTGGAGACGCTGGCGACTTTGAGCTCGTACTTCGGCGCCTGCCTGGCCCAGCGGAAGGCAATCCGGGTTTTGTCCTCGGTGGGCTTGCCATTGGGCGTGTAATGCATCTGGAAGCTCAGTACCGCACCAGCGGGCAGTTTTTTGGCGAAGCCGGTGGGAAAGATGTCGCCGCTGTTGCCCGGCACGTAGGCAGCGAAGAAAGTCTCATGCTGGGCGAGGCGCTCGCCTTTGTGTTTTGGATCGAGGGCGAAGACAATCACGTGATGCACCACCTGGCGCTGACCGGGCTGGATTTCGATGGACTGCACCCAGTGGTCCTCTGTAAGCCCAGTGGGCACGGTGACTGTGACGTAGGGCATCTTGCCCTCGGCCTTGACGGGCTGGGCCTTGGTGAACTCAAACACGGCATCGGGCTCACCATTGAGCCAGCCATCCTTGGGGAAGATGATGGGGCGGGGGGCTGCGGCGGGGTCGCCCATGGGGCGGTCGGTGGAATTGATCCACGCGAGCAGGTCGGCCTTGTCACGTGCGGCCAGGGACTGGTCGTTGGCCCAGCGATTGGGCTTGTCATCCTTGGCGAACCAAGGCGGCATGGTGCCTTCGGCGATCACCCGGCGGATGGTCTTGGCGCGGTCCTGCACCTCGTCGGCATTGTCGAGAGCGAAGGGGGCGATGCCGCCGTCGTGATGACACTGCACGCAGTTCTGGGCCAGGATGCGCGCGACATCGCGATGGTAAGTCACGTTTGTGGAGGCGGTCGCACCGTGGTCCGGCCGGTCCAGTTCGCAACCTGGTGCCTCGGTGGCGGCCACGTGCGGGTGGCGGCCTGCCAGTACCTCGTCGATGGCCTCGGCAAGGTAGCGTTGCTGGGGGGCGTCGAGGTTGTAGGCCAGTCCATACTGGTCATCCAAAGCGCCGCGATATAGCAGCGTGCGGGTGCTGTCGAGCAGGAAGACCTCCGTGGTGGTGCGGGCATCCAGGGCGGCGGTCAGCGTGCCTTTGGCATCCTGCACATAAGGCGCGGTGAAGCCCTGGGCTTTCATGTCGGCGCTGGATTCGCTCTTCATGGGATTGACGAAAAGCATGTGGAAGCCCTTGCTCTGGACATCCTTTTCCAGGCGCGCGAGGCTGGGGCCATAGCGCTTGCTCACGGGGCAGGTGGTGCTGGTGAAGGCGATCACGAGGCCTTTGTCGCGGGCCAGTTCGGAGAGCTGGCGGGACTTGCCATCAAGATCGGTAAAGGTCGCGTCCGGCACCTGCCTGCCGACACCGATATCGCCGCCCTTGAGCAACTTGGGACCGATCGCCACCGGCTTGACCGGCTCGGCGGGCGGGGGTGGGGCGATGAGGTCAGGGTTTTTGCCGATGGCCTGCTTGATCTGCGCGGCCACGGCGAGTACTTCGTCGCGGGTGATCACGCCGTCCTTGTTGCGGTCGATGCGGTCGAACCAGGGGGCGTTGCCAGCTTCCTCGCGGGTGATTTTGCCATCCCCGTTTTTGTCCATGCGGTCAAACAGGCGGTTGGCGAAAGGCGCGGCGTCATCTTTGGCGGTACCGGCCTTCAGGGCCTCGCGGGCTTCATCGAGCGTGACCACACCGTCTTTGTTCAGGTCGAGCCTGGCCATCAGCTCCGCAGGCAGTTCATCGGCGGTGAGCTTGCCATCGCCGTTCTTGTCGAACTTCTTGAACTTCGCTTCCAGGCTCAGTTCGCCGATCTGCTGGGCGACGGCCACGACGCCTATGGCGGCGACGATGAGGCTGATAATGAAGGCGGGACGGCGGATGAAACGGATCATGGCAGGAGAGGTTGGGCAGAGAAACGACTGAGGCGCGGAAAAGTTGCGTGCCGAGGTTCTTTGCTTTGGCCCTGAGTGACCTGGGGAGGCCGTTCGTATGACAGGAAGGAAAAGTTTTTGTTTAGAACTGGAAGTAAATGAAGTCGCTCGTGACCCGGCTGGCCAGGGTGAAGAAGGCCAGGCTCAGGGCAAACCCGGCCACCGTCTGAAGCATGAAGCCGGTGCGCGTGTCGCGTCGGAGATCCCAGTGGTCCAGCAGCGGTTTTTGCAGGGCCGCGTGCAGCCAGAGCGGTGTGCTGTAGAGAGCCATCATCGCCACAAAGAAGCCGCCGATGCGCCAGTCTTCCACCGGCGCGGTGAAGGGGCTGGCGCGGATCTGGCGCAGCAGATCGGGAAAGCTCTGCTCGCGGAACATCAGCCAGCCGATGTTCACCAGCACCATGGTGATGCTCCAGCGCAGCATCACGCGGACGCCGCCCGTGCCCTGGGTGAAGCCGGGCAGCCAGCGGTCCAGTCCGCGCCACAGCACCAGCAGGGCGCCCCACCAGCCGCCCCAGATCACGTAGTTCCATCCGGCTCCATGCCAGAGGCCGGACAGCAGAAAGGTGAGCATCAGATTGCGCGCCACCAGTCTTTCACTGCCGCGCGATCCGCCCAGCGGGAAGTACACGTAATCGCGAAACCACGAAGACAGGGACATATGCCAGCGCCGCCAGAAGTCCGCCGGGGATTGTGCCAGCCAGGGATGATTGAAGTTCTGGCACAGGTCAAATCCGAGCAGCCGCGCCGAGCCGCGCGCAATGTCGGTGTAGGCCGAAAAATCCGCATAGACCTGTACGCAAAAGCACAGCGCTCCGGCCCAGATGATGGGGAAGGTGCCATCGGACACGGAGAAGGCCTTGTTGCAGTACACGGCGGCGGTGTCGGCGATGACGCGCTTCTTGACGAGGCCCCACAGGATCAGGAAAACGGCATCGCGCGCCACGCCCAGGTTTAACAGGCGTGGACGCTCAAACTGGGCCAGCAGATGGCCCGCGCGTTCGATGGGTCCCGCCACGAGCTGCGGGAAGAAGGACACGTACACCGCATAGTCCAGCAAGCTGCGCCTGGCCCAGGTCTGCCCCCGATACACATCCAGCGCATAGGCGCAGCTTTGAAAGGTGTAGAACGAGACGCCCGCCGGCAGCAGCATCTTGAAAACCGGAGGCGCGGCCTCCCAGCCCAGCAGGTGCAGAACGGCAATCACGTTGTCCGTGAAGAAACCGAAATATTTGAACGCCGCGAGGATCGAGAAGTTGCTGATGAGAATGCAGATGAGCCAGAGGCGTTTGCGCGCGGGCCGGTCCTCCATCAGTCGGGTGAAGGTGAAATCCACCAGCGTGGTGACGCCCAGCAGGATGCAGTACCAGGGGTGGACGTAGCCGTAAAAAAAGTAGCCGGCCGCCAGCAGCAGCACGTGCTGGCCTCGGCGCGGCAGCTGCCAGTACAGCGTGAAAACGCAGACGAAGAAGACCAGGTAATCGAGGCTCTGGAAGATCATGGAATGACTCCGTGCATGCGTTCCCAGAAGTAGCCGCGATACCAGTCGAGGCGTTCCGGCCGGATGTGATCGCCATCGAGATAATCGGAGAGACGGATCGAGAGATCGTAGGTCTCGTCGAAGAACAGTCCGCCCTGTTGTTTCATCCAGCCATCAAGGAAGCGCGCATAGTCGCGCATGGCCGCGGGTTCCTCCGGCAGGTTCGTCACCGCATCGGGCCGCCGCTTCACCCGGAAGATAAGGAGCTTCGCGCCGCACGCCTGCGCCGCATGCAGCATGTCCGGCAGCAGGGAGGATTGGGCGCCTTCGGCATAACCGCTGGTCAAGAGGTTCGAGGCCTCGGCCTGCGGCATGTCGGAGTGTACGTCACCGCGCAGGTGCTCCAGCCCGAAGCGGGCGGAGAGCATGAAGCGCTGCGCTTTCTTCGCCGCGCTGCCGCCCCCGAGGTCCATCGCCATGTCCGTGATGCGCCGAGACATCTGTTCACGCCAGTCCTCCGTGGCATACAGCTTGTCCAGCCACTGGTCCACGCGTCCCGCCGCCTTGCCTGACCTTCCTGCCTGGATGAAGCGCTCCAGTTCGGGTTCATTTCCGCTGCGCAAGGTTTTCAGGTAGGCCGCCGACACTGCCATCCTGCCGGTGTAGGGGGCGGTCAGTTCATTGTCGCGCACAAAGAACATCACCACCTTGGGGTGCACGCCGCTGGCGGCGACGATGTTCTTCAGCAGCAGGTACCACACCGCCGCATCCGAGCCGGGCTTGTAGATGAAGAAGAACTTCTTTCCCGTGAGCTTCGAAAGGGCCTCTGGAGTCATGCCCAGCCGGGTGAACATCATGGAGTTGCCAATGCCGATGCAGTCCGGCTGGGCGGCCCGCAGCTGCGCGATCACTTCTTTGACGTCGATGGTATCGGCGCCGACGCGCGGTCCTTCGGTCCGTTCCGGGGCCTGTGGGGGCGGTCCTTTGTGCAGCACCAGCCAGGGCCCGCCCAAGCAGACAAGGCACCACATCAGCAGCCGCCAGCCGTCGCGCCACTGGCCGCCGGCAGGGCGGCGATGCGGGGCATCCAAAGATGGGGCGGAAGGAGGGGGCATTTGGGGTCGGGAAGGAGATGTTTCAAACACTCAATTGGCGGTGGGTGCAACTGGGGGATTGATCCGGCCCTCCGGCCGTCCCCTTCGGGCTGCCTTCGGCAGTCTGTCTCGCTCCGCTTGGCTGCGGATTGCGGATTGGGCGAGCCTCGTTCCGTAGGGAGCGACGGTGTCCCGACGTCAGGTGGGGCACTCTGAGGATGACAAAACAAGTGGAGGACAAAAAGATGGGATTCACTTTTTTGATTTTGACTCTCGTTCGTGCGATCATGGACACAGTTTGAGTTTTTTGCGTTGAACTGCCCGCGATCCAAGGAGTGACGGCGTCCCGCCGTCAGCGTGCGCAGCAAGCACTTGCCGCCACGGGTTTCCATAGCCCCATCGATGGCGAGACGCCCTCGCTCCTTGGATCGTGGGGCCTTCAATGTCCACCAAGCTGCATTGCCCGCGCTCCAAGGAGTGACGACGTCCCGGCGTTAGGAGGCACCGATGGCGCGAATGGGAAAAAAGTGGTTTGATTGGGTTTGATTGGGTTTGATTGAGTTGGATTCGGCGTTTGGTATCGATGGAAAACTGAGGGTTGGAGGTGGGCCGCTCCGGGACGGCGCAAATGAATGCAGATGGGAACCCTGCGGAAGTCTTGCTGGCATCGGGATTGTTGGCGTTCATTTGGGTTGCCAGCACTCTTTGGCTTGAAGGGCTGGCCTGCTGGCAAGTTATGGGTGGGAATCTCGCATCACGTTGTCGAACGATTTCTTCGGCTACGAACAAACGATCCGCCTTTCAATCATGCTGAATCGCCCCGTGAGTCTAAGCTTCGAAGCTTGAACCAATGATGGTGTAGATCGAAGACCCGCCGCGCAACGGGTGCAGGGAGTTTCCCGAGCCAGGCAGCCGCTGCACCCATGCCTCGCCTCACGCAAGCACGGGTCGAGAAAAGATCTCGTGCCGGCAGCGGGCTGCTCGCAGTCCAAGGTGCTGCGCGCGCCGCCACACCATGCACCAGCTTGCTGCCGTGAACGTTGGGCTTGCTTTGCGGTGGGCCTTTGACAACAGCGTCGAGCCTTTGACGCCAGCAAGCTGGCTGCGCAGAGCGGCTGCAAGCATCCGCAGTCCAAGGTGCTGCGCACGCCGCCAATTGGGGCACCGGATGTCGATGATGTGGCATTGGCAAGTCGCCTGACAAATCAACCACTCCGGCCCACCTTTGCGGTCCTTGCGTTCTTTGCGGTTAAGGATTCAGGGATACGGAATGCGGGCAGGGATGCCCACACCACTTTTTTACGCTGACAATCCCACGCCCGTCTTGTCCTCGTCCGTGGGCTCGTCGTTGGAGACATACACCACATCCTCGGGAGCTTCGGCGAGGGCGGCGGCTTGTTCGGAGCCGGTCACGAGGTCGGCGAATTCATCGGGGGACTCGTCTTTGGGACGAGTCTTGGACTTGCCTTTGCCTTTGGCGCGCGGGGCTTTGGGCTGAAGCTCTTCGGGGAGCAGGGGATCGCCTTCGACGACCTTGCCGATGCCGCGCTGGCGGGCGAAGTCGGCGACATCGGATTCGCTGGTCATGCGCACGCCGACGGGCTTGCTGACGCCGAATTCCTGCATGGTCACGCCATAGATGACGTCGGCGCGGCCCATGGTGCGCTTGTTGTGGGTGACGATGATGAACTGGCTGTTGTCGATGAACTTGTCCAGCATCTTGAGGAAGCGGCTGATGTTGGATTCGTCGAGCGGGGCATCAAGCTCATCGAGCACGCAGAAGGGGCTGGGCTTGACCTGGTAGATGGAGAACAGCAGGGCCACGGCGGTCATGCTGCGCTCGCCGCCGGAGAGCAGGCTGATGGTTTGCAGCTTTTTGCCGGGGGGTTTGGCGATGATTTCGATGCCGGTTTCGAGCGGGTCGTTTTCGTCCACGAGCATGAGGTCGGCCTTGGCGGTGGCGCCGAAGAGCTCTTGGAAGTTGTTGTGGAAGTAACCCTTCACGAGATTGAAGGTCTCGATGAACATCTCCTTGGTGGTCTCGTTGATCTTGGCGATGACCTGGAGCAATTCCTCCTTGGATTTCACGAGGTCGCCGTGCTGGGTTTCGAGGAAGTTGTAGCGCTGCTCAAGCTCTTCGAACTCCTGGATGGCTTCCAGGTTGACCGGGCCGATGCCTTCCAGTCGCTGCCTCAGCTCGCCGACCACGGAGATGACGAAATCCCAGTCCACCGGCGTTTCGACTTCGTCCTCAACAGGGGCCGGGGCCTCGGCCATGCCGGGGGTGTGATCGGTGTCCGCGGCGTCGATGGTGACGATCTCGTCGTCGCTGGCCATGAAGACCACTTCGCCTGGGTCTTCGGCGGTGGCTTCAGGGCTTCCGGCTTCCTCGGCGGCAATGACCTCGATCGCGGCGTATTGCTCCTGGCGTTTCTCGCGGGCACGCGGGTTCTTCTGGTAGTCGATGGCATCGAGCAGGGCCTTGCGGTCGGGCACGAAGGTGTCGAGATGGAACTGGTAGCGCTCCTGGATTTGCGAGACGAGGTTTTCCAGACGCAAGTCCACGCGGGTGAGCTGCACCTCGGCGCGGCTGCGGTCCTCGCTCATGGCGGTGTTTTGCTGGCGCAGGGAGACGAGCTGGGTTTCCAGGAGGGTGACTCGTTCGAAGGCGGCGGTGCGGCGGTCGAGGGTTTCGGCCCCCTGGCTTTCGACTTCAGCGAGGCCGATGCGGGTTTGCTCGACGCTTTCGGCCAGGCGTTCGGATTCGATTTCGGCCGTGTCGATGCGCTCGCGCCAAGTGATGATTTCGTGGTCGTATCGCTGGATGGAGCCTAACAATTCGCTGAGCCGGTTGGCCATGGGAGCCTTCTGGCGTTCAATGGATTGCAGGGCGCCCTGTTCGAGCGCCACGGCGGTGCGCAGCTCATTGAGCTGCTCGCTGGCCTCGAGTTCGCGGCGTGCCATGGCATCGGCTTCGATTTCGAGGTCCGCTTCGCGGGCGCGGGCGTCTCCGGCCTGTTCCTGGGCGATGGCGGTGGTGTCGCGAAGTTCGGCGATCTGGCTTTCGGCCTGGGCCATGCGTTCACCGATCTGGCTTTGATCCCAGTCGATGCTGTCGGTCCTGGTGGTGGCCTGCTGCAGTTCGCGCTGCACGACGGAGAGCTTGCCCTGATACTGGCTGAAGGCTTCGCGGGTGCGCTGGCTTTGATCGCGCAGGGTGGTTTCATCGCGTTGCGCGTCCTCCAGCTCCATGCGCAGATAGCCGAGGGCATCGTCCTTTTCGCGGAGCTGGATGTCGAGCGCTTCGACCTCGATGGTGAGTTCGCGCACTTCGGCCTCGCGGCGCAAGGTGGAGGCGGCCTCCTCCTTGGTGGCGCCACCGAAGATGACGCCTTCGATGCTGATGAATTCGCCCTGCAGCGTGACGATGGCAAGATGCGGATGCGCACGCTTGAGGCGCATGGCGGTGTGCAAATCCCCGGCGATGATGACGTGGCCGATCAGTTGATCGATGAGCTTCTGAGTGCCGTCCCTGGCCAATACTTTATCGACGGCCCAAGCGAGCGCGCCTTCAGGCAGGAGCTGGCGGTCCAACGAGGCGCGCGAGGCATAAAAATCCTGCGGCACCACGGCGGCCTTGCCCATCTTGAACTGGCCCAGGCGGTCGATGATCTGGGCGGCGAGTTCGGAATCCGTGAGCAGCACGGCCTGCAGGTGTTCGCGCAGCGCGGCCTCGATGGCGGGGATGAACTGCGGCTCCACTTCGATGTGCGAGGCGAGGATGCCGCGCACGCCGGTGAGATACACCTCGGGGTTGTTCATTCCCTTCAGGACCTGCTGGGTGCCCTGCTCCAGGCCTTCGCCCTTTTGGATGAGCTGCATGATGACTTCCAGGCGTGAGCGGCGCTGGGTCGTGGTGCGTTGCAGTTCGTTGAATTCGAGGTCGAGCGTGTCGCGCAGGCGGCGCTTTTCGATGATGAGGCGGGCGCAGTCCTTGAGCTTCTCCTCCAGATCGTTGCGGGTGAATTCGAGTTCGCTGAGCTGCTTGTGAAGCTCGTCGTGCTCGATCTGGGCGGTCTCGCGTGCCTGCGCGGCGCTGTGCCTTTCGCGGGCCAGTGCTTCGTGGCGCTGGCGGTCCGAGGCGATCTGGCTGGCAAGGCTTTGCACCCGGGCTTCGGAGCCGGCGATCTGGCCTTCGAGCTGGCGGATGCTCTCACGCACGGCGCGGCGCTGGTTGTCGATCTCCTGGCGCTGCGGGATGAGGGACTGATAGCTGCCCTGGTGCTGGTTGAGCGCGATCATGCGGCTCTCAATATTGGCGCGGATGGAAAGGAGCTGCTGATCGGCATCCTCCATTTCGCGCTGGTGCTGGTCCAGCAGGTCGCGGGCGCTGGCGATGTCCTCCTCATTGCGGCGGATGCGTCCGGTGAGCTCTTCTGCGCGCTCGCGGTTGAAGCCGATGCGGCCTTCAGCACTCTGCAACTGGCCGCGCAGTTCCTGGGCCTGCTGGCGCAGCTGGCCGATGGTGCTTTCGATGGCGTGATACTCCTCGCGCGTCTGCGCCGCCTCCGCCTCGCTGCTGTGAAGCTGGCGGTGCGCGTCGTTGAGGCTGAGCATGAGGTCGCGGATTTTGTTCTCCGTGGCGGCCTTTTCGCTGCTGAGTTCGGTGTAATGCTTGTAGCCCAGGTGGGTGTCGAGCGTGCGCACATCCTGGAGCAGCGCCTGGTAACGGCGGGCCTTCTGCGCCTGGCGTTGCAGGGAGCCCATCTGGCGCTTCACTTCGGCGATGATGTCGGCCACGCGCAGCAGGTTGGCTTCGGTGTAGTCGAGCTTGCGCAGGGCTTCCTTCTTCTGGCTCTTGAACTTGGTGATGCCCGCGGCTTCTTCGAAAACGCTGCGGCGGTCCTCGGGCTTGGAACTCAGCAGCATGTCGATCTGGCCCTGCGCCATGATCGAGTAGGCGGCGCGGCCGATGCCGGTGCCGGCCAGCAGGTCATGGAAATCCTTCAACCGGCAGAGCGTGTTGTTGAGCCGGTACTCGGAGCGGCCGTCACGGAAGACCCGGCGGGTGAGCGCCACTTCGTTGTAATCGACCTTCAGCGCCTGTTCGCAGTCGGCCATGGTGAGGGTGACCTCGGCCATGCCCACAGGCTTGCGCTTGTCGGTGCCGTTGAAAATGACGTCCGCCATTTCGTCGCCGCGCAAAGCTTTGGCGGAAGTCTCACCTAGCACCCATCGGATGGCATCGACGACATTGGACTTGCCACAGCCGTTGGGACCGACGATGCCGGTGACACCCGTGGCAAACTCAAAGTGCGTCTTGTCAGCGAAGGACTTGAAGCCGTGAAGCGTGAGACTCTTGAGGTACATGGTGGAAGCTCCTGGTGATGGATCGGCAAAACGAACTGACGCGCGGAAGAGTAACGAGTGTTGGGGTCATGGAGCAAGAACAAACCCCAAAAACCGCCCTATCTTGTGGGTGCTTAACCTATCCGAAACAAGATATGGGTTATTCTGCCTGAACTTATTCACAAAATTCGGGCTCCAAAGCGCCGGAGTGTGACGTTATTCGCGTGACATCACGCCTGCGGCTTCCAGGGGATGCAGGCCGTGCATGGTCAGTGCGGGTGCTTCGCCGCCCGGAAACATCTTGCCTGGGTTGGCGATCTCCAGGGGATCAAAACCGCGCCGCACCCGCTGCATCGCGTCGATGTCATCAGCCGAGAACATCGTGCCAAGGTAGGCTTTCTTCTCCAGTCCCACGCCGTGCTCGCCGGTGATGCTGCCGCCCATGGCCACGCACATTCTGAGGATTTCACCCGCCAGTTCTTCCGCGCGCTCCAGTTCACCCGGCACGCTGCCGGAGTAGAGGATCAGCGGGTGCAGATTGCCGTCGCCAGCGTGAAACACATTCGCCACGCGCAGGCCGTGCTGCTTCGCCAGGACGCCGATGGTGCGCAACGCCTCGCCGAGGCGGCGGCGCGGCACCACGCCATCCTGGACGATGAAATCCGGGCTTAGGCGTCCCACGGCGGAGAAGGCGGATTTGCGGCCCTTCCAGATGCGCTGCCGGTCTTCGTTGTCGCGCGCCTCGCGAATCTCGATGGGCTGGCTGCGGGCCAGGATCTCTGTCAGCAGAGGTTTTTCCACGTGCACCTGCTCGGGCGTGCCCTCGAGTTCGACGATGAGGCAGGCTTCGCTACCTGGCGGGAACTCCGAATGCACCGCCGCTTCCGCCGCATCCATGGCGAGCCGGTCCATGATCTCCATGGCCCCGGGCAGCAGGCCGCTTTCGACGATGGCCGTCACCGTGTCGCCCGCCTGATCGAGGGTTCCGTAACCCACCAGGACGGTGTGAAAACACGCGGCGCGGGGCAGCAGGCGCAGGGTGATTTCAAGGGCGATGCCGAACAGTCCCTCGCTGCCGCAGAAGAATCCGGCGAGGTCAGGCCCCACGCCCTCCAGGCTTTCGCCGCCCAGCTCGCAGACATCGCCATTCGCCAGCACGGCGCGAATGCCCAGCACGTGGTTGGCCGTCATGCCGTATTTGAGGCAGTGCGCGCCGCCGGAATTGAAGGCGACGTTGCCGCCTATCGTGCATACCTGCTGGCTTGAGGGATCGGGAGCGTAATGCAGGCCAAAGGGGGCCGCCGCCTGGCTCACCGCCGTATTGGTCACGCCCGGCTCCACCACTGCAATGCGCCCCTCGGGGTCGATTTTCAGGATACGGTTCAGGCGGTTCAGTCCGATGACGATGCCGGCTGCGACAGGCACGCTGCCGCCACTCAGGCTTGTGCCGCTGCCCCTGGCCACGAAAGGCACCGCATGGGCGTGGCACAGCCGCACCACGGCAATGACTTCGTCCGCAGTCTCCGGCAGCACCACCGCCTTTGGCGTCACTGCGAACGCGGTCAGGCCGTCGCTGGCATAGGCCGACAAAGAGGCCGCATCAATCAGGCAGCGGGCCGGAGGGAGCAGGGCGGAGAGTTGTTCGGCGAAGGACACGGGGGGGAAAGTGTGAAGAGTGAAAAGTGAAGAGTGAAATTGGCAGAGGAGGGAGAGGAAGTGCCGGAGTGCTTGGTGGGAGACGTAGGGGGGCTGGACATGGGTAAGATGTGCAGCGCATGGCCCATGGCCAAGCATTTCTGAATAGGGCTTATGGGACCCATAGGATCAATTCTGGAACTGGTGGGGCATCACCGATTTTCTTGCGCGAAAGTCGAGGGTGAAGCGCAGCGGAATCAACCTTGCCTCACTTTGATCATTGGGCCTTCGCTGTTCCTTGTGGCACTCACTGCGGAGGCCTTTAACCGACAGACTGATAAACGGGCGATCTGGCAGGGCTGCATAATCTGCGGACGCTCAAGGGTGATCGCGTAAACGCTTGACTCCAACTATGGCTGCCTTGCGAGGCCCTAAACAGAGACTTTTGCCAGGGCTGAGTGACCAACTGATGTGACACTCGTCGGATAAACTCCCCTACATTTTCAAACCCCGAGGTATCGAGTACGAGCAGGAGAACGAGGACGAGCCAAACCGGGAGCCGAACGAAGTGAGACAGACAACCGCAGGGTGAAGCGTAGCAAAATCAACCCTGAACCCTGAACCCTGAACCGGGAACCTTACGAGAACAGTTCTTTGGGCACGCGACCAGCCACGTTGGTGAGGCGGAAATCACGGCCGGCGTACCGATAGGTAAGGCGTTCGTGATCGATGCCAAGCATGCGCAGAATGGTGGCATGCACATCGTCCACGTGCATCTTGTCCACCTCAGCCTTGAAGCCGAACTCGTCGGTCTCGCCATAGCTGGTGCCGCCCTTGGAACCGCCGCCGGCCATCCACATGGTGAAGCCGTGAGGGTTGTGATCACGACCGCTGCCGTTCTCGCTGACCGGGGTGCGGCCAAATTCGCCGCCCCAGACGATGAGAGTTTCGTCGAGCAGACCGCGCTGCTTGAGATCGGCAATCAGCGCTGCGATGGGGCGGTCCATATCGAGCGCGAGCGTCTTGGTGGTGGCATCGTGGTTTGAATGGGTGTCCCAGGGCTGGCCATTGCCATAGTACAACTGCACGAAGCGCACGCCGCGTTCGCACAAGCGCCGCGCGAGCAGGCAGCCGTTGGAGAAATGGCTTTTGCCGTACATCTCGCGCATGGATTGCGGCTCCTTGCTCAAGTCGAAGGCATCGGTCGCGGCCGTCTGCATGCGGTAGGCGGTTTCCATGGCTTCGATGCGGCCTTGCAAGGCATTGTCGAGACCACCGCGCGCCGCCAGGTGGTCGCGGTTGAGTTCATTGATCAAATCTAGCTGCCGCCGCTGGTCGCCGGTCTGGATGCGCGGATTGTGCAGCCAGGGGATCATCTGCTGCGGGTCGAGGTTCGAGTGGTTGATGTACACTCCCTGATGCTGGGCGGGCAGGAAGGCGCTGCTCCAGAGGATGCTGAAGCGCACCGGACGTCCGGGGCACAGCACCACGTAGGCCGGTAAGTTTTGGTTTTCGCTGCCGAGGCCGTATGAGAGCCATGAACCCATGCTCGGAACGCGTTCGGTCATGGTGCCGTTGTTCATCAGCAGCAGGGCCGGTCCGTGATTGGGATTGTCGGTGTAGCAGCTTCTGAGCACGCACAGGTCATCCGCATGCTCTGACAGCATCGGCAGCAGGTCGCTGATGGGCAGACCGCTCTGCCCGCGCGGATGAAAGGTGGCGGGCGTGGCAAGCAGGCCGCCGGTGGGCCGCTCGGTGCGCAGGTCCGCGCCTTCGGGGCGCTTGCCGGCATACTTGATCAGGGCGGGCTTGGGGTCGAAAAAATCCGGCCCGAACGGTCCGCCATTCATGAACAGGTGAATCACGCGCTTCGCTTTGGGAGCGAAGTGGATGATGGGGTTCTGACCCAGCGATCCCGCCGCCTGCAAGGCCGTTGCAAGGCCCAGCGAGCCCAGCCCGCCACCCATGCGGGCGAGCGCTTCACGTCGGTTGATGGCGAGGGGATTCATGCAGGATAAGGTGCGTTCGTGGGAGGCGGATTCTTTCAACCTAGAACTGGGGGTGAGTGTTGAGAGTTGAGAGGATGAGGCGGGACCTTTGGGCGATTTCGCGGCCTCACCGGATGTATGAACGTGATTTGCAGCCCCGATGCTTTTGGATTCCTTGTGTTTCGGGCACTCAACACTCAACTCTCAACTTCCGGTTTACCCCGCTCTCAACCCTGCCAGGCGTTCCAAAAAGCTTCGGTCTGGCCGGCCTCAGGACGCACTTCGATGAGGAGAGGGCCGACGGGCAGGGAGGCGAGATCGCCAGGCGTTGCGGCGCGCCGGTAGGGCAGGCCCCAGAGCTGTGCCCAGGGTTCGAAGTCGAGGCTGTGGCGGTTCTCGATAAGGCTGCGGGCCTGGTCGTCGAGGGCGCGCAGGGATTCGACGCGGGAGAAGATCATGCCGCCACCGTTGTTGATGACGACGATGCGCAGACTGCCGTGCGCGAGCTGGGAGAGGATCCAGGGGGCGCTGAGGTCGTAGAGGGCGCTGAGGTCGCCGACGATCATCCAGGCTTCTTCACTGCCGGAGCTGATGCCAAAGAAGGTGGAGACCAAGCCGTCGATGCCATTGGCACCGCGATTGGCGAAGAAGGAGGTGTCCCCGGCGGCGGGTGCGGCGGCGAGGTTCCATTCGCGGATGGGCAGGCTGTTGCCGAGGAAGACGCGCGAGCCTTCGGGAATGAGCTGGCTGAGGTGGCGCATCCAGGCGGTTTCGGAATGAGGGTGGGCCGCGAGCGCTGCCTCCAGCGCCTGGTGCAGCGGCGCGTCGGGCAGGCTCGCCAGCGGGGTGGCGGCGAGATGTTTCTCGAGGTGGGCCAGCAGGGACAGGGGTTGCACGGCGACACCGCCCCAACGCGACAGGCCGGAGAAAGGGGCATGGGAGAGGTGGATGAGATGGGTGCTGGCGGCGTCCTCCAGATCGCGCCACCAGCGCCAGGAGGGGACGGACCCCAGCCGGAGCACGCGCTTCGGCTTTAGAGTGCGCAGTGTCTTCTCGCCGCCGCTCAGGAGCAGGGGATGCAGGGCGGGGTGGCGGTGCAGGTTCGCGGTTGCTTCCGCGACGATGGGCACGGCGAGATGGCGCAGGGCGGGTGCGATCATCGCAGCCTCCAGAGGATGGAGACCCGCCGCGAGCACGATGAGGTCAGCACGGTGTGAGACAAAGTCTCGCAGCATGTCCTGCATAGCTTCATCGTGCGTGTGCGGGGGCATGCCATGCGGGGCGAGGTCGTCCCAGACGGCGAAGTCGATGCCATGGATTTCGCTGGAGAGCGGTTCTTCCAGGCAGACATTGATGTGCAGGGGGATGCGGCCGGGTGACTTGGGCCATGTGACGTCGGGGCCGCCGTCTTCGACATCCAGAGTGCGCCCGGCATAGATACCAAACAGGCCGACCTGCTCGATGGCCTGGGGTGCGCCGCTGCCGCGGAAGCGCGAGGGCCGGTCAGCGGTGACGAGCACCAGGGGCAGCGCCTGATAATAGGCCTCGATCACGGCGGGCAGCAGCTCGGCGGCGGCGGTGCCGGAGGTGGTGATCACGGCCACGGGGCGGCGGTCCACCATCATGCGGCCGAGGGCGAAGAAGCCCGCGCTGCGCTCATCAAAGAAGTTCCACAGCTTTACTCCGGCGCTGGCGAGCAGGGCGGTGATGAGCGGGGTGTTGCGCGCGCCAGCGGCGACGCATACCTCGCGCACCCCCAACTGGGCGAGATGGAGAAGGGTGGTCTGGGCGAGTCGGGAATTCATGGACGGGGCTTGTGCAGGCGCTCACGGGGCCTTGAGTTTCTGTTCCAGCACTTCGTCCTTCTCCACGCCGAGCGTCATGGCGCGGTCATAGTGACGCCTGGCAAGGGCGGTGGCCGGCGGCTTCTGATCAAGGTACATGGCGGCCAGATTGAAATGGGCGAGGCCATAGTCAGGTTTGATCTCGATGGCGCGCTGCAGTTCGGTGACGGCGGCATCGGTCCAGCCGAGATTCTTGACCTCGATGGCGAGGTAGTTATGCGCATGCGCGTCGGTGGGATCCTCGTGCAGGGCGCGCGCCAGGCAGGAGAGGGCGCGATAGTGGTCGCCTTTGGCGGAGTAGATCAGGCCCAGTGAGATCCATGACTGGCCCAGCTTGTCATTGAAGCGCACGCTCGCCTCAAAGCATGACGCCGCCGCATCGTGGGCGCCGGACTGCTGCTCCACCGCCCCGAGGTTGGCCCATGCCAGCGCGTTTTCAGGGTCCGTGCTGAGCATCTCCCGGTAGGCCTTGCGGGCGAAGACCCAGTCATGGCGGGCGAAGGCGCGTGCGGCACGGTCGGCCAGTGTGGCGGTGGCGGGCGGCAAGGCACCGGACTTGGCGGGGTCCGCTTCATTGATGGTGGCTCCCGGCTTCTTGTCCTTCGCGGGCGGTGTGTCGGCGGCATGGAGGCCCAGGAGGCTCACGAGTATCAGGGCAAGAGGGGCGGCTTTCTGCATGGCCTGCACCATGCACGGGATTGCGGTGGGCGAAAGCGCTTGGTTGCGGGTGTGGGAGTGGATGATTGACTGGATTTTGATGGAGGCTCGGGCAATGGACGGACAGGCAAGGGGTGTACGCGGAGCGTGCTGGAGGGCGTGCGATTCATTGGCGCTTTTGTTGGGCATGGTGAGGCTGCGATGTTGCGCAGGATCAGCGGAGTCAATGGCTCTTGGCGTGGCAAGCGGTTGTGGTCAGGACACAGTGCAAGACGTGGCCAAAGCGGCGATGAATCGCCAGCACTCCAGGACGCTCCGCGCCTAGCATCGCCATTGGGATTGACCACCGAAACTGTGTCGCCCTATTATGGGAGCCTCAAAGGAACGGCTGCCGTGTGTTTTTTCGGTGGCGGAGGGCGCGGAGGAGCGATCGCTTCACAAGGGGCGAGGCAGCAATGGTTGGAGTGAAGCGTTTACGCGGTCACCCGTGAGCGGCTGTGGACAATGCGTTTGGCGGAGCGTTACGCGGTGACGTTTCCATGGGTGATCGCGTGAACGCTTGACTCCAACTTGGACGGGCATGGCGAGCGACGTGGAGAGCCGTGTGGCATCCAGTGCTACGGCGTGCTGGGAGGGGGCGTCGGGGGGACGGGGGCAACGGGAACGGTTCCGGTGGTGGTGGACAGACTGCTGCTGCTGAATCTTACTCCTGCGAGGGGCGCAGTCATCATAGATGATCCCCAGTCAATCATCTCGGTGAAACCATTGGTGGTAGTAGAAGAGACGATACTCGATGACGTGCTGCTGGCCCCTTGGTGCGGGACATCGAAAACGGTATCGCTGCGCACACTGACCACCGTGCCATCCGGCAGAATGAGGGCACCGCGGAACTGGCTCTGGGCTTGGGTGGTGGATTTGGTGACGTAACTGGCGATCTGCGGCTCAAGCTGGTGGGCGTGGGCGGACTCGCTCAGGCGCTCGGCAAGGTGGCGGCGACGGGGTTTGAAGGCGGCCTTGATGTGACCCCAGAAGCCGCCGTTGCCATCGCCGATGTTGGCGGTTTCAAAGGGCAGCTCCAGGCGGATGCCGTACATCCAGTGGGCACCCACCATGTGTTCGTTGGCATACCAGGTGGTGCTTATCACACAGGCGGGGAAGGGGCGCAGTTCGGCACCGGTCTTCCATGAGTCATAGTGGATGGCGTCCAGGGAGGTGCTGTGAAAACGGGAGTAGCCGCCTACCAGCTTGAGGTCCATGTACTGGTCCAGCCAGGGCACCAGGGCGGCTGTCTCCATGTCCCAGCCTTCGAGGCTTTCATGCCGCACGTCGAAATGGCGCTGAACCGTCGTGGTGCGGTTGCCGATCAGGTGGTCGCTGCCGACGTAGGTGTCGGTGGCATTGTGGAAGACTGTGGTGTCGGAGAGATGAGTGGTCGCGCCATCGGTGAGCGGAAGTTGATAATGCCCGCGCCATTCGAGATAGCGGGTGCCGATCTCCACCCCTGGGGTCATCTGCCAGTAGCGCACGTCATTGGAAGTTTGCAGCATGTCGGCATACAGATTGGCGCCCACGTACCAGCCTTCTTCGAGAAATCCGGCGAGGTGGGTGGAGGTATCGGAGAGGGAACTGACCGGCTGGCCGCCAAAGAGATGGCGCACGCCCAGGCCGAGTCCGGCATCGACGGCACCGCGCTCAATCCATGTCGCATAGGGCTCGGCAAACACCAGGGTACCGGCCAGGACGCCTTTGTCGCCGACGCTGGACCAGAGGGGCTGCATCACCGAAAACTGCCCGTCGGTCGTGTTGCCCGCCGTTTCCACGCCAGCGTTGAGGATTCCTTGCGCCAGCAGTGGGGCGGGTGGCTGGATGACGTCGTCGGAAAGCTCAAGTGCCGGGAGTGTGGACGCGGTGGCGAGGAAGGCGTACAGGCAAGTGAGAAGGCGCATGCGGGAGGGGACGGGAGAATTAGGAATTAGGAATTAGGAATTAGGAATGGAGAGCGGCGGGTTGCAGGTGACCTATAAATTCCTAATTCTCAATTCCTAATTCTTACTTTCTGTCCCCCTCAAGGGGGACCGCCGGTCCAGGCGAAGATGCGGTAGCTGTAGTTGGCTTCGAGGCCTTTGAACTGCTTGAAGATCTGGAAGTCATTGGCTGCGGCGACGCGCTTGACGAGATCGGGATGGGCATGCGTAGTCTCGTCCACGCCGCAGAAATAGATGAGCACGGGGCTGCCTTGCTTCTCGCCCTGGGCCAGGAGCTGGGCGACATCGGCAGGGGAGCTGAGCAGGCGCACCTGTGGATCGTAACTGCGTGCCAGGAGGTCGCTGACCCCGAAGGTGCCGGTGAGGGCATCGGCCCTTTTTTCACGAATGGCGGCCACGGTTTCCTTGATGGGCTGGCGGTCATGCTGGATGAAGGTGTGGCGCGGGGTTTCGGTGGCCATGCCGAAGAAGCCCACGATCAGGATCACCACCAGGGCCGGCCAGAGTTGAATGCGTACACTGGCGAGGCCGATGGCGAGCACGGCAGGGATGAGCAGGTAACACAAGGACGAGGGAGGAGGCAGATGGCTGCCGGCATGCCACCATGCCAGGACAGCGCCCAGTGCGGTGCCCCAGATCACGACTCGTGCGGACCGGCTCTCGATCAAGGCGGCGATCAGGCCAAGCACCATAAGCAGGCCGAGGCCCCAGGCGAGCACAGCGGTCACGGTGTGGTTGGCAGTCATCATCTGCCCCCAGCTCGTGCCCAGGTGATCATCCGGCTGGTTGTTAGTGAGGGGGACGCCGGCCGCGACGTGCGCAGCCAAGTCGTGCAGCCAGTCCCCATGGGGTGAGGGAGCCACGGTCTCGCGGGCCATGAAGCCGGCCGCCTGCGGCACGGAAGGGAGAGCCCACACGACGATGGGCAGGGCGGCCAGCAGGTTGAAGGCAATCAGGGCGATCAGTCGGTTCGGCTGCCGGCGGACGACCAGTTCGACAAAGGCGAGCACGTTGACGGCGATGACGGCGTAAATGGAGGCGGGAAAACTCAGCAGGCAGCCGACCTCGCCGACGGCGAACATCTGCCAGGCGGAGAGGTGGTTGTGCTTGAGCCCGCGCACGAGACCTAACAGAGACAGGCTGGCAAAAAAAATCATCAGCGCGTAGCCCTGGCCATCGCCGGAATAGCGCAGATGCCATGGGTGCAGCGCCAGCAGCCACGCCGCACCGATGCCCATCCAGGGCAGCCCGATCTCCCAGCCGAGGAAGCCGATGAGTCCGATTGCCAGCACGCCGGCGATCAGCGCGGGCATGCGTAGTGCAGCTTCGCTGAACTCCGCCGGGGTGGCCTTCTTCGCGGACGAGCGCCAGATGTCGAGCGAGAGGCGGGTGACCAGGGAGTTGAGCAGGTGGTTGCTGGCCTGGCTGTTTTCGAACAGTGTCTGCTGCCATGGCACGGGCTGAAACACGTTTCCGCCCTGCTTGTCCGGCTGCCAGGATCCGTGCGCGAAATGGCGCATCGCATAGGCCTCCTCATCGCCGAGGCTGTGGTCCAGCAAAGGGGCGCGCAGCCAGCCGCCGACGACGATGGCGGCCGCCAGGAAGAGATAGAAAATGGGTCCGGAAGACACCAGCTTGGCGAGGCCGGTGTCGCCCGCGTTCTCATCTTCCTGTTCGTCGAGTTCGAGCCTTTCATCGCCTTCCTTCTGGCTGCGCGGCAGCCACAATGCGGCGGTGAGCAGGAGCACGGCACTGATGGCCGCGGCGAAGGCAGCGCCCCACCACAGGCCAATGACAGTGTGCTCCTTGATCGTCAGCACGCCCGGATGGTCGATGTCGCTGCGGAACCATGCGGGCAGCATGACCATGGCCTTGGGGTTCTGAATCTGCGGCGCGACCTCGGCGATCCGCTCCATCACCCGGCGGCTCCAGGGAAGCTGGCCGGTGGCGAGATGATAGAATGACACGACGAAGACCAGCAGCAACCCGAGCTGCAGGAGGCGCAGCCGGAATTCGCGGCTGGTGACAACTTCATCGGCTTCGAGATGATCAGATTCTTTACGGTAGAACATGGTGGGAGGAAGGGATTGGCGGATTCTGCGCAGGGGCGCCCCGCAGGGTCAATAGTGAATTGTGCTGAAATCAATGCGCATGAATTCGTGGTGCCGTCATTACAGGGCGCGGGCGATGGGAAGGATGAGATTAATGGGTCCCGTATGACAATTGGCCAAAGCCCGGCTTGTGTGCCCGGCATTTTAACGATAGGCATTTGTTATGCAGGATGTGACGCCAAGTGGTTCCGATGGGCTTCTGTTGGACCGTTTGTTCCCTGTGTCAGCCACGTTTGGCTGGCAGATGGAGCTGTGTGAGCGCGCGGTGATTGAACTCCTGGCCCGGCGCATCAGGCCGCAGGTGGCGATTGATCTGGGCACCGCCAGCGGGGGCAGCCTGTCGGCGGTCGCACCCTTTGCAAAAAAGATTTTTTCCCTGGATGTGAAGCACTCCGATGCGTTGCGCCACACCATTGCCACGACGTTTCCTCACTGCGAGCTTGTCACCGGTGACTCGAAGGTGACGCTGGTGGAACTGCTGCGCCAACTTGAGGCCGGCGACGAGGCGCTGGAGTTTGTGCTGATCGATGGCGGCCATTCGCGTGAACAGGTGCAGGCCGATTTTTCCAATCTGATCCGCCACCGGCCCAAGACGCGTCTGATCGCGATCGGACACGATTCCTTTAATCCGAACTGCCGCCAGGGCATGCTGGAAGTGGACTGGGCTTCGAGCCCCTGGGTGGTATCGGTGGAACTGGATGCGGTGCCTGGCATCCTGTGGCAGCAGGCGCCCATTACTTTGCAGCAGTGGGGCGGGTTCCTGCTGGTCGAGATGAGGCACGATGGCCGCAAGGGCGGGAATCTCGTCATCAACCAGCGCCAGCAGTTCAAGCAGGAGCTGTGCGCCTCCCACACCGTGCATCAGGGCACGGTTTCGGGGACGCTTGCGCTGGCGTTGCGCACGGCGCGGCAGCGGCGCGTGTTGAGAGCGGAGCAGGCGAGGGTGGCCTAAGCGAAGGCGCAGGCGAAGAAGAAAAAGGGCAAGTAGTCCGGCCGCTTCGCCGCGACAACGGGCTTGCTCCTCCTGCAATCCTCGCCATACAAGACGGCCATTCTATACTATGAGCCACAGTTATAAAATCGCAGTGTTGCCGGGCGATGGCATTGGCCCGGAGGTGATGCAGGAAGCCCTCAAGGTGCTGGATCATGTCGCCGCCAAGGCGGGCGTGACCTTCAGCTACAATCCTCAACTGGTGGGCGGCGCGGCGATTGATGCGGTGGGCAAGGCCCTGCCTGCGGAAACTGTGGCGGCCTGCGAAGCCAGCGACGCGATTTTGTTTGGCTCGGTGGGCGGACCTAAATGGGAGACACTGCCGCCCAACGAGCAGCCGGAGCGCGCGGCGCTGCTGCCGATTCGCAAGCATTTTGGCCTGTTCGCGAACTTGCGCCCCGGCATCTGCTATCCGGCGCTGACCTCGTCTTCACCGGTGCGTGCTGACCTGGTGGAAGGCGGATTCGACGTGCTGTGCGTGCGCGAGCTGACGGGGGGGCTGTACTTTGGCCAGCCCAAAAGCCGTACAACGCTGCCGGACGGCGACATCGAGGTGATCGACACGATGGTTTATAAGAAGAGCGAGATCGTGCGCATCGGTCACGTGGCGTTCAAGGCGGCGCAGCTGCGCGGCAAGCATGTGACGAGTGTTGACAAGGCCAACGTGCTGACCAACGGCGTGCTGTGGCGCGAGACGATGGTGGAGCTGGCGAAGCAGTACCCGGATGTGAAGCTGGATCATCTGTATGTGGACAACGCCGCGATGCAGCTGATCAAGGCCCCGCGCAGTTTTGACGTGCTGGTGACGGAGAACTTGTTTGGCGACATCCTCAGCGATGAAATGGCGATGATCTGCGGCTCGCTGGGCATGCTGGCCAGTGCGAGCCTGGGCAAGCCGAAGGGCGACGGGCTGTACTTCGGCCTGTTTGAACCGAGCGGCGGCACCGCCCCGGACATCGCGGGGAAGGGGATCGCGAACCCGATCGCGCAAATTCTGTCCTGTGCGCTGCTGCTGCGTTTCTCGCTGGGCCTGGAGGCCGAAGCGTGCAGCATCGAAGCGGCGGTACGCAATGTCATTGAGCAAGGTCTGCGCACCGGCGACATCTTTACCAAGGCTCCGGGCACCCGGCTGGTGAACACGGCGGAAATGGGCGCGGCGATCGTGGCGGCGCTTGGATAGATACAAGACTGGAAGATTCAAGATACAAGACCGGAGGACTGGTGTCTTTGATGGTGCGGTTGTTTCGGAATAGGTCCGATAGGACCTATTCGGGAGGCTCGTCGCATTAGCTGTCGTGGAGCGCCTCTTTCAGTTTGTCGATCTGGGCTTGCTGGAGGCTGGCGAGTGCCTGGGCCTGGGCAAGCTTTTGCAAGCATTGGGCGAGCTCATCCTGGAGTTTGTGGAGTTCACCCGCGCGTAGAACGGCCTGCCGGTCAGCTTCATCGCGCTGTTCCAGCGCCTGCACGCATTGGCTTTCGGTGGCGGCCAGATGGCGGCGCAGCTCTTCGTTGCGGGTGTCCGCCGCCACTTCGACTTTTTGCGGTCCAGGTGAGGAGCGACGGCAGCAGAGCCAGACGATGACAGAGGCGAAGAGCGAGGCGAGCAGGACAAGCGAGGCGACCTGGGCGCTGAGCAGGAGTTGCGGATTGATCAGATTCACGGGTGGCGCACGGGTTGCAGTGATGGGTCGGGAAGATGGAGCACGGGGCGGGCAAGCTGGGCTTTGACGGCGGGGGCGATGGCAAGCACATCGGGCATCAGGAGGGCGGCGCAGACGCCTTCTGGCAGCAGCCCGGACTGCTGCAATCCCGCTGGTTCGAGCAGCCACACCTGGGCGGGCTTGCTGTGCCATTCGTCGCCGGCAAAAGCGAAGGCGATGTATCCGGCACTGTCCGAAGGCGGCGGGGGAGGCAGTGTGGCCAGTGTTTGCAAGGCCTGGCCCATGGGCTTGCAGGTGGCGTTGAGCCGGATCTCCACATCGAGTTCGCGGGTGGCATAGACGCGGCGGGCGGCGGCTTCCATCTGGGTGCGCACGGCCTCGTCGGCCACGGCCCCGCGCAGGTAGACGTGCGGGCCCACGGCGGTGATCATAAAATAGGAAGGGCACCGGGCGTTGTCGTGGTCTGTGGGGGCGCTGCCGGAGGAATTGACCCAGGTGAGGGCGGTGATCATGTCCGGCAGGACGAGGCGCAGATCGAGCCCGGTGGGCAGCATGGCCTGGGTGAGGGTGCCGGGGTCTTCTACTTCGACGGCGCTGAGATTGATGACTTTCCATCCCGACGCGGGTGTGCCCACGGCGAGGAACCGGGAGAGCTGGCCACCGGGCAGCGGCGGCAGGCTGGCGGCGAGCAGCCTGGTGGTTTCATCTGGCCTGCGATGAGTGCTGTGTGACAACTGATCAACGACGGTGCGGTCGCGCCCGGCGCTTCTTACTGCGTCTGCGAGGAGCCGGCAGGCCGGTTCGGTGCCCAATTCTCCGCGCAGCAACATTTCGTCGCCGCGCAAGGCCATGACCACATGGCCGGGGGCGAGGCTGGCCTGGTGCTGCTTTTCCTGCTCGATGTTGAGGTAGGCGGTGCGGGCATCCTGCACTCGCAGCACCTCCGCAAACAAGTCTGTGTCCCAGGCTTCAGCGGGCAGCCCCAGAACCTGGGTTTGGCGCCGCAGGGTCTCGGCGGGCTTGGTGACATCGAGCACCTGCCACTCGCGGCCCCAGAGGGTGACCGCCAGGAATCCCTGCTTTATCAGCTCGGCAGTGAGCGGAGGGGTGGATTGGATGGTGGTCTCCAAGTGGTCCGATTCGAGGAAGAGCTCGCCATCGGCGGCGAGGTCGCTGGTGAAGTTCCGGCCGAGCTGGCCGGCGGAGCGCACGGCAAGGCCGATGCGGTTGGCTTCGTTGTCGGACCCTGCGGTGCCTCGCACATGCACGCCTGAGGGCGTGGCCGAGAGGACGCCCCAACCCTCTGGGCGAATCTCGAGGGTGATCTCACTGGTGACCTGGCGCACCGGATTGAAACGCTCCGTGGGGCCGCGCAAAACCGGCAGTCTCACTTCATCGCGCATGAGCTTGAGCGCCCGGTCCACGTCACTTTGATGGTTTGCTTTCCCGGTCAGGACGATGGACAGGCCGGCAGCCGCAGGGTGAATGTTCTGCAAGGGCTCACCTGCTTCAGCCAGCCTGGCGACGGCGGCCTGCTGCACCTCGGACTGCAACTGTTGGGCCACCCAGAAGGAGCCGCCAAGCGACAAAGAGGCCCAGAGCAGGGCCAGTAGCCAGATGGGTTTCATGGGTGCGTATCGAAAAAAGGCTGCGGATTGACCATTCGCATCATCCTTATGCTTGGCCAGCCTTCATGACACAACGGAAAGATTTTTTTGCGCACGCAGCACCTCCGCGCTGACAAGTATCGTAACTGTACGTGTCCGCGCCCCCTGCCAGGAGCGGCGGCAGGCGTTGAAAGCCACGATATTTTATGGATCAAGATCATACGAAGCCCACAGACAAGTGCGAATTCTCCCTGCCAGCGCAGATGCCTGTCATGGTGCTGACGGACTGCTTCCTGTTCCCCGGGTGCTTCCTGCCCTTGTTCATCTTCGAAGAGCGCTATTGCAAGATGCTGAAGCACGCGCTGGCCACCAACCGGATGTTTTGCGTGGGCACACGCCTGCCGCGGCCTGAGCATGAGTCGGACGTGATGATGGTATCCACGGCGGGGCTGATCCGCTCCTGCGTGACGCAGGCGGATGGCACCTCGCATCTGATGCTCATGGGGATGCGGCGCATCAAGCTCACCGGCTGGGTGCAGGAAAAGCCGTTCCGCATAGCCACGGTTGAGCCGCTGGTGACTCACGAGGCGGATAAGGAGACGGTGGCCCGACTGCGGGATGAAGCGCTGCACAACATTCCGCCGTGCCCGCACGAAGCCGCCAAGGCCATGGAATCGTTGAGCGAGCAGCTGCGGCTGTGCGGCGATCCCGAACTGATTTGCGACATCCTGATCTACCACTTTGTGCGCCGCTCCCCGGCACTGCGGTCGGCGCTCAGCGAGGGCTGCCTGATCAAGCGCTACCAGCTTCTGATTGAGGAATTGGCGAGGGCAAAGCGTGGCAGCGGGAGTTAAGAAAGACGGCCTCTGGAGTTAAGGTACAGGCCGACCTAGTTAAGAAGTTGTAAAAATGTGGGGGAAAATGGAACGCTCCTTGCTGTGACGATTGCCCCTTGCGCACCCCGGGTGCCTGGGTACTCGTGGCGCCCCTTCACCGGGCTCCGGGCACTTCCCGGCGACTCCTAATGTCAGATCATAAATCGTCGAACAGTTGGTCCCTCGCGTTATTTGCGCTGGGTGTCGTGTATGGGGACATTGGTACCAGTCCCCTGTATGCTTTCCGGGAGTGTCTTGTGCACGCGCCCCCCAATGGCACGGAACTGGCGGTGCTGGGTCCGATCTCGCTGATCTTCTGGTCGCTGACGCTGATGGCGATGATCAAGTATCTGCTGACGCTCACGCACGCCACGAGCCAGGGGGAAGGGGGCATGTTTGCGCTGCTTTCGCTGCTGCGCGGCCAGCGCGACTGCTTTGGGCCGCGGACGCTGGTGTGGGCCATGCTGATCGCTTTGTTTGGGGCCTCGCTGCTGTACGGCGACGGCATGATCACTCCGGCCATCTCGGTGTTGTCCGCCGTGGAGGGGCTGACCTTGATCAGTGCCAGGTTCGGTGAGTATGTGGGCCCTGTCTCCATCGGCATTCTGATCGGCTTGTTCGCGGTGCAGCGTCATGGCACGGCCAAGATCGGCGTGGCGTTTGGCCCGATCATGATCCTGTGGTTCGCCTTTCTCGCCGTGATGGGGATGGTGCATCTCCTGGACTCACCGGTCATTTTCAAGGCGCTGCTGCCGAACTATGGTGTGGAGTACCTGATCCAGCACGGACCCCACGGCATTGTGGTGATGGGCATGGTGCTGCTGGCGGTGACGGGCTGCGAGGCTCTGTATGCCGACATCGGCCACTTCGGCCGGCCGCCGCTGATCCGCTCCTGGTTCTGGGTGGTGTATCCTTCGCTCACGCTCAATTACCTGGGCCAGGGGGCACTGGTGCTGGCGCACTCGGAAAGCGCCAGCGACCCCTTCTACCTGATGATGCCGAAGAGCCTGCTGGTACCGGCGATCATCCTCGCCACAGCAGCCACGATCATTGCCTCGCAGGCGATGATCACGGGCGTGTTTTCGCTCACGCAGCAGGCTGTTCAGCTCGGTTTCCTGCCACGGCTCAAAATTGTGCACACCTCAAAAGATGTGCGCGGGCAGATTTTCATGCCGCAGGTGAATTTTCTGCTGCTGATCGCCTGCCTCGCCCTGATTGTGACCTTCAAGAGCTCGAGCAATCTGGCCAATGCCTATGGCCTTTCGGTGTGCTTCGGGATGCTGCTGACCACCTGCCTGTTCTTCGGCGTGGCGTGGAAGGTGTGGCGGTGGCCGCTCTGGAAAGCTGCCGTGACCTGCGGCATTTTTGCCTCGGTGGAAACGTCGTACGTGCTGGGCAGCTTGAGCAAGTTCCTGGATGGCGCGTGGTTTACACTGCTGGTGGCGATCGTGATCTGGATCGTGATGAAGACCTGGATCGATGGTCGGGAAATCCTGCGGGATGCGATGATGCGCGGCCGCCTGCCGGTGGGCCATCTTATTGAGGAACTAAAGAACGACCGCGTGATCCGTGTGCCGGGCACGGCGGTGTTCTTGTCGGCCTCGGCCGAGGGCCTGCCCCTGGCCCTGCTGCACCATCTGAAGCACAACAAGGCGCTGCACAAAAACGTGGTGCTGCTGTCCGTGAAATTCGAGGAGGAGGCGAAAATCGAGGCCGATCAGCGCACCCATGTGGAGGAACTGTACGAGAACTTTTTCCGGGTGGTGCTGCACTACGGCTTTTCCGAAATGCCGCGGGTGTTTGACGATCTGACGGCGGCGCTGTGCGACAAAAGTTCAATCAAACCCGCCGGCATCACCTTTTACCAGAGCCGTGAACTGCTCCTGACCAACGGCCCTGGCAACATGGTCCAGTGGCGCAAGCGCATGTTTGTTCTGCTGTCGCGCATCGCCCGGCCAGCCACCGGGTACTTTGAGCTGCCGCCGCGCCAGGTGATCGAACTGGGGATCCAGTTGGAATTGTAGCCGGGACAACCTCAGCGGGCCGAGACATGATGGCCGGGCCGGACGACGATGAGGCTGGAGTGCGAGGGCTGGTACATGTAGCCGATGCCGAAGTTCAGGGGCTGGGCCTGTCCCTGCTGGTAAGCGGCGAGGAGATCGGGCTGCTGGTGGCTGTTGAACATGTCCAGCGTGCCCTGGTAGTTGCCGTACAGGCGTATATCGGCACCGGAGGCGAGGAGGTCGCGATAGGAGACTCCCGAGGGATCCTGGACAATGCCGCGGCAGCTCGTCATCAAAAAGTTGCGAACGGTGTGGAAGCCATCGGTTTGCATCAGGTATGAGGCGCTCTTCACAAAGGTGGCCGGGCGGCCCTGCGAGGAAACGAAGCGCAGGAAGGGGCTGCCGGTGTGCAGGGCACCATCGGACAGATCCTGGTGGAAGTAAAACACGCGCCTGGCCCTGCCTCCAGGGCCGGTGCCGCGGATGAGCAGGCCGGTGGCACTGCCGCCACTATTGACCACGACGGGCTGGCCATTGCCATCCAGGCGCACCAGATCAACCGAGTCCACCCGGTGGCCGCTGCGCGCCATGAAGGTGAGGATGAGCGGCAGCACGCCCTTCAAGCGGGTGCTGGCCAGGTCACGCCTCATGTCCTTGGTGATGAAGAAGCTGAACTGCATCGCCGTGCTTATGGCGGTGGTCATGCCGTCCAGGCTGCCATGGATGTCGTCGGCGCTGAGCTGGGTGAGCGGCGGCAGGGGTTCACAGGACTCCAGGCCGCAGAGCACGATGGTGTCGGAGCGGGGGAAGAAGGCGTCGGCAAACAGGAAGTCTGGACCGCTGAAGGGATAGAACAGGGTGCTGGAGGCCTGCAAATCACTGATCTGGGAGCTGGCCCAGCTGCGGATGGGGACCTCGTGACGCAGGTCGAAGTCCATCCACAGGCGGTCGAGCTTTGCCTTGTGATTTGCCCAGGAGGGGCTGCCGCGGATCTCTCCAAAATAGTCGCGCCCCTCTGCCGGAAGGCCGGCCAGCATGCGGGCGGTGTCATTCAGAGGCGCTGCCTGGGCAGGCAGCTTCACGGGCGCAGGGGCGGCTGGCTGGACGTTCTCGTCCACGCTGAGCGCTTTGCGTACATCGATATGGGTGCTGGTGACGGCCTGGGTATTTTGATCAGGCAGCTGGCAGCTGGTGAGGGCAACCGAGACGGCAAGCGTGGCAAGCACGGCAGGCGGCGGTTGTACGGCGCGAAGGAGGGTGGAGAGAGTCATGATAGTGGTTTGTAACCACTGGATCGCACTGCAAAGGAATCTGGCTGTATGGGACTGCCAGGGATGTTGGCTGGTTGTTTGCTGCGACGTTCCAGGGGTGATCGCGTGAACGCTTGACTCCAACTTGGATGGGCATGGCGAGGGACGTGGAGAGCCGTGTGGCATATGGTACTACGGCGTGCTGGGCGGGGGAGTCGGGGGGACGGGGGCAACACAACGTCACTTTGATGCAGCCGTGTCGAACCGGATCGCCTTGTGGAACCAAGCGCGAAGCCGTTTGAACGACCTTCCAACCGGGGATTTAGGGTTATTCACGGGTTGTCACCATTCGCCCAAACAACCTCAGAAGCCTGTAAATTAAAGGTTTCCGAAGTATTGTTGACATGGGTTTCTCACACAGCTGTGAAGTTGTTCACAATGGCGCAGAACCGGGGCTGGGCAGCGGGGCAAACGTCTTCCTCAGGCCGGGCAGATTCACCAAAAAGATGAGGACGGCGGCCATGTGGTACTCAAAATGGAGGTCCATGACCTTGCTGATGGAGAGATGGAGGGCAATGATGGCGAGGCCGCCAAAGAACGCCCAGCGGCGGCTGATCAGGATGACGAAGCCGGCGAGCTCGATGAGCAGTCCGGTGCCGAAAAACACGCGGGCGATGTTGGGGTAGTCGACGATGGCCTGGGCGGCCTTGGCCAGCCATTCGGGCGGCTGGTGCAGCGTGTCGTAGTAACCGGCCCAATTGGATTTGAGCAGCTGGAGCGAAAGGTTGGGAACTTTTTGGATCCACTGGAAGTGCGAATTGGCCAGTTTCACGACTCCGCAGACGACGTATGAAGAGGCGATGACGACGGTGCTGGCATAGGTGGCCAGACGGTGGATGCCGATGCCAGGGCGCAGGAGATCAGAACGTTTCCGGGGCCAGGCATAGACCAGGAACTGGGCCAGCAGGATCATGGTGACCAGTTGCCAGGTGTGGTTGACATTCTGGCTCTGGGAAGTCACCAGCGTGCCGATGGTGACGGCGAAGAACAGGGCAGGCAGGAGACCGAGCACAGGCAGCCATCCCACTACGTATAGAAGAAGGCCGATGACGGTGAGGCCCTGCCAGAAGAGGCCCGGAGGGTGCTGGGCGAGCCAGGTCAAATTGACGAAGTGAGCGATGCCGTGGGGAAATTTCTGGGTGATGAAAGCGCCGGTTTTCCATTTGATCATGTCAAATGTGAGCACGGCAAAGAGCAGGCGCATGACCAGAAGTTCGGGGCGGCCGTAGTCGAATACGACGGGTTGCCACCAGGGGCGGGCGGGCGGAATGCTGGTCATAGGGGCTGCTCGGCAAGGCGTTCGGGTGGGGCATCGCTCAGGGCATGGTCCTGGAGCATGAAGGTGCGCAGGTAGAGCCGCAGGGCGGTGGTGCCTGCGGGCACCTCTTTGCGGCGCACCCGCTTGACGAGGCTCGCAAGGACGACCTTCCCGGCCTGGGCGCGTTCGTCGGCGGTCGCCTCAGTGGTATCGCGCTTGTGCGGGTTGGTCAGCCGCCCCAGTTCGCCGTTGTAGGTTTTCTTGGTCTGGGCGGACTTGGTGCCGAACACCTTGCCCATCGCCAGGACGTGGTCGTTCTGATCGGTCACGAAGATGACACCGGCCTGGGTGTCGAAGTTCGAGTACATGGGGAAGTTCGAGAACGGGAACTGCTCCTTGATGACATAGAGCGCGATGACCAGCGCGATCATATGGCGGAACGGTATTCGGAGCCAGAGGGCGCGAAGGGTGGCAAACATGGTGTGCTGGAGTGATGGAGCGAGAATGCCGCCGGGCCAGCAAATTTTGCCAGAACGCAAAGAAAGCGAATGACAACACAGGGGAGGCTCATATACTCCGCCCTCTCTTACCGATCGCCCAGTTAGAGGCCGGAGTAGCTCAGTGGTAGAGCGGCGCATTCGTAATGCGTAGGTCGCGGGTTCGAGTCCCGCCTTCGGCTCCAGTTCATGGCTGCCAACGCCTGCTTGCGCGATCCGGCTTTCTGCGAATGGTGGGTGCATGTCTCCCTCCTCATTGTTCACGCGCGGTATGCTTGCCCTCGGTCTGGGCCTGTTGTCGATGACCTCTTTCGCCCAGGCGGATGATTGGGCTCCTGAGCCGGGCTTCGTGAGCTTGTTCAATGGCAAGGATCTGACTGGCTGGTGTTTCCGCACCAAGACCGCGGAGATCACCGCCAAGTTTGACGGCAAGACGGAATCCAACGATCAGGGGCGCTACTCGGCCAAGGACGGCGTGCTGACGGTGAATTTCCCGAAGGGCGTGCCGCGCCTGGTGTCGCAGATGTGGACGGTGCAGGAGTTTCCCAAGGACTTCGTGTTGAAGCTTGAGTTCCGCGCTTCGGTGAATGCCGACAGCGGGATTTTCATCCGCAAGCCGCAACTGCAATGCCGCGACTACCTGGTTGCGGGTCCGTACAAGGATTTGAAAGCGTACAAGGCTCAGGACTGGAATCTCATCGTGATCACGGTCAAGGGGCTGGTGGCCCATTGCGAGTGCAACGGTGAAGTGCTGGAGGATGCCTACAAGATTCCCGCCACCGGCCCCATCGGCCTGGAAGGGGATCGCGGCCAGATGGAGTACCGGCATCTGCAGATCAAGGAGTTGCCGTAGCAATGGGTCAAAATTGCTTGCGCCGAGTGATCAGCAACGGTTGCGCCTGCGCGGGATTCTCGTCATAGTGGCGGTCCATGGCGAGAATGACCGACTTCTATACCCAGCTGCGCCTGATGGCGCTGCTGCTGGTGGCGCTGGGCGTGGCGTCCTGCTCCTCCACCACTCCAAAGATTGAGGGGGTACCTAGCAATCTGCCGGAGATTGACTTGCATGGCTCGGCGGCCACGCCGCCGCACAGCATGTCCAAGGCGGATTACCCGTTTGATGCGAATGGCAATTACGTCACGGCCTGGGCTGCCCTGGGTGGCAGAGGCATCTCATCCGGCCATGCGGAGGAATCGTCTGAGCCGGTCTCGCGCAAGTCGAAGAAATCCTCGGGCAGATCGCGCATCGTGGAAGACTCGCCGCCTGAGCCTGCCGCCCGGTCCTCGGCGAGCACCGCCAGCAGATCGCGCGGCGAGGATATCACACCGTCATCTCATCGCGGCGGAGCGCCCAAGCCCAAGCTGGTGACGAAATCCAAATCAGGTGGGACGGCGTCGAAGAAGTCCTCCGCTGACGATGACAGTCCCAAGCCCAAGAAAAAGAAGACCGCCAGCGCCAGCGATTCACCGAAGCCGAAGAAGAAGAGCGACAGTTCCAGTGATTCGCCGAAGCCCAAGAAGAAGAGCGACAGCTCCGGTGATTCGCCGAAGCCGAAAAAGAAGAGCGGCAGCACCAGCGATTCGCCGAAGCCGAAAAAGAAGAAGCCCAGCACCGAAGGCTGATCGATTTCGGCACCATGCCCGCAGCCCGTCGCCAGCTTAGCCTCTTCAGGATCACGGCGTTGATCGTTTTTCTCGGCCTGTGGGCAGTCGGGGCGGCGCGGGCCTTCACCACTGTGGTAATTGATGCCGGCCACGGCGGCAAAGATCCCGGCTGCCATTGGAACGGCCTCGTGGAGAGAGATCTATGCCTGGATGTGGCCAGGCGGTTGAACACCCTTCTGCAAGCCAGGGACCTTAAAACCGTCATGACCCGGACCAGCGACGTCTATGTCGAACTCAGTGAGCGGGCGGCCATCGCCAACCGCCATGACGACGCGATTTTCGTCAGCATCCACTTCAATGCCTCACGCGACCAAAGCATTTCCGGTATCGAGGTGCATCACCGCAGCAAGGCGGGAAAGGTGCTGGCCGGGTGCATCAAGGAGGGGATCAGCAAAACCGTGAAAGGCCGCCTGCGTGACGGCGACTGGCAGGACTACAAGGTCCTGCGCGAAACCCATGCCACGGCGGTGCTGGTGGAATGCGGCTTCATCAGCCACCCAGGCGAGGCTGCCCGGTGTGCCGATCCCGATCATCGCCGGGCGCTGGCGCAAGGCATCGCCAAGGGCATTCTGGCGGCGAAGACAAAGCTGTAGGACAGGTCGTTTTCGGGCTGTGGCCCGGGTATTTTCCCCGGTTGCGGAAGGTGGGAGGGGCATCCTGCCGCTTGGATCCAGGAAAAAGGGGCAGGATGCCCCTTCCACTTTGGTTTTGCGTGAGGAACCGAGGGGCAGCCAGCCCCCCTCACGCTCCATGCCAGAACTGGGTTGCGGGCGGCCCGTTTTGTTGGTACAGGTCGTGCTCAGAACTGCCATTGCTGGCAGGGTGCTCGTACCTCCCTCTTTAAATATGACCGAAACAGCGCCCGGAACCCTTCCAAGTCGTTGATAAATCAAAAGGTTTACAAGTGTTGATCTCTAGTGTTAATTTACCTTTGATTCCGCCGATGAGCGACCTGTCCGTTGGGTTGCCCGGCCGGTGCTGCAATTCAGCCCCTCTTTTTTCGCATGCCTGAACTGATCTCTAAAGGTGGTCCTCTGATCTGGCTTCTCCTCGGTTGCCTGGTGCTTTCCGTCGGGGTGTTTCTCGAACGTCTGTCGTATTTTCATCGTGCGGGAATGAACGTGGGTGAGTTCCTGGCCGGATTGGCGAGTCTGATCCGGCGCAAAAATTTTGCCGAAGCTCTGCAGGAATGCGTCGCCACGCGGGTGCCGGTGGGCCGGGTGATTCATGCGGCGCTGCTGCGGCACAATGCGCCGCGCGAGCATTTGAAGGAGATCGTGCAGGAGGCGGGGCAGTTGGAAGTGCCGCGCCTGGAGCGCTACCTGAGCATTCTGCACGCCATCGCCCATGCCGCGCCACTGATCGGCCTGCTCGGCACCATCATGGGATTGCTTGACTGCTTTACCCATCTTTCGGCTGCGAACGGGGTGGCGACGCCCGCTGACCTGGCGCGCGGGGTGTATTCCAGTCTGATCACCTCCGGTTTCAGCATCGCGGTGGCGATTCCTGCCTATCTGTTTTATTCGTTCCTGGCGGCGAAGTCCCGGCATCTGATGCATGACCTGGAGCGTGCGGGAGTTGAAATCGTCAACTTGATCGAGGATTCGCGCGCGGATTCTTCGATCCTGGCGTTCAGTTCCGGGGGCATGCCGGAGCGGGTGCCGGAAAACATCATCGAGGCCACTTCTGCGCTGAAGGCCAGCTTCGGCAAGGGTCGTGGCAGCAAGGGCTGAGGGAACCACACTGCAAGACGGGCATGAAGCTCCTCAGCCATCTGCCCCAGAGCGGACCCTCGCTCTACATCGCGCCGCTGCTGAACACGGTGCTGCTGCTGGTGGTGTTTTTCCTGCTGGGCTCCAGTTTCATCGTCCAATCCGGGGTAGCCGTGGTTCTGCCGCAATCAGGCTCCCTGGCACCGAATACGCAGCAAAGCCATCTCATCACGGTGACTGCGGCACCGGAATCGCGGGTTTATCTGGATGGTCGCGAGGTGACTATCGCCGGCCTGCGAGTGCTGCTGGAGGCTGACAAGAAGGGCATGCGCAGGGCCATAGTGCAGGGCGACCAAATGGCCCCGTACGGCCGGGTGATGGAAGTCAGCAGCGTGGCGCTGTCGCTCGGTTTTGAGCTGATGCACGCCACCAGCCCGGAAACTGAGCCATGAAGAAGGAGGAGGAGCCGCTTTCTCGCCTGATCTTTCGCTGGCATTTGCCGGAAGGCGCTTTTTGGCGGCTGATGTTTTGGGCCATCGTGGCGACCATCGTTCTGACCGCGTGGATGTTGTTGTTTCAGGTGGTGTTCCCGAGGGCTTCCCGGCGTTCACATGCGACGCAGCACATCACCCTGCTGGATGCCACTTCGCCAGAAGCCCGGCAAATGGTGGCCGAGGTGGCGGACCGCAGTTTCCTGCTGCTGTCACCCGGGGCCACGGGCGCTCCGCGATTGTCGGAGCTGCGTCCGGTGTTCAATCCGGGGTTCAAGGACTACGAACTCCAGGTCAAGGATCTGCCGGAGACGGGGGCCGCCGCGTCAATGTTGCCACGGTTGTTTAGTGCCCGCCACACACTGCTGCCGCCCCTGCCAGCCCCTGCTGCTGCGGGTGCTTCGACGGGGCGCGCGCCGGTAAAAGCCCAGCGACTGGTGGCTGTCGCCGGCGACGGTTTGGAAGGCCGGGCCATTGTCCACAACATGGCCCAGCTTGCCGAAGGCTCGCCCGCACTGGGAGAGGTTCACGGGCAGATTCGTGTCGCGGTGTCGCCCGATGGACGGCTGCTGACGGCGGTGTCGTTGATGGATGAAAGTTCGATTGTGAGCGCCGCCGTGAGCCGTGAGTTCCGTCAGGCCATCGAGGCCCTGCGCTTTGCCCCGGTGACCGAGACCCGGCCGCAGTGGGGCACCCTGGCTTTCCGCTGGCAGGAGGTGCCGTCGCCATGATCAACGTCAGCCTGAGCCATATGATCCTGCTGAGCATGGCCGTCGGTCTGGCTTTTGTGGTGATTGGCTTTATCGTCAACACCATGCGCCGGCGCAGGCGTGAGGTGCAACTCCGCAAAGGCGTGATCCTGTGCCGGATCTGCGGCGTGCGCTACGAGGGCGGCAATGAAGACATCTCGATCTGCCCCGCCTGCCAGACGCCGAATGAGTCGCGGCCGCCGGATTTGATCTGATACCGCCTGCATCAATGCACGGGTAAACGGCATGGTTGCGGAGGGGCACAGATTTCGCTGCGAGGAGTCTTGGGCTCGGATGGCCCTTATGCTGTCGGCAAGCCTCCAAGGCCCAAAGCGGTGACAAGTCACCGCAGTCCAAAGAGCCTGCGGCTCCCGTGGCGCCACCACTCATACAAGGAGTGTCCACGCTTCCTTTCTTCGAAGCCCGCAGACTCAGCCCCAGCAGGTTTACTGTCTTTGCCGCTCGCGGATGTCGAGCAGCTTCTTCATCACCGGATGCAGCGAGCCGCTCCAGGTGCGGGTGCCGAAGGCGTCGTGCAGGGTGCGGTAGATCTCGTACAGTTCGGCATAGACGGCGTGGTTTTCGGCGATGGGGTGGAAGACCTTTTCGCGGGTGGCGGTCATGGCGGCTTGCAGGGTGGCGAGGTCGCCCGCACCGGCTGCGGTGGCACCAAAGATGGCCGCGCCCAGGGCGCAGGTCTGCTCGCTGCGGCTTACCTTCATGGGGCGGCCCAGCACGTCGGCATAGATCTGCATGAGGGTTTCGTTCTTGATCGAGAGGCCGCCGGTGTTGATGACCTCAAGCACGGGCACGCCGTGCTCCTCGATGCGGTTGATGATGGTGAGCGCACCGAAGGCCGTGGCCTCGATGTAGGCGCGGTAAATTTCATGCGCTTCGGTGTGCAGGGTCTGGCCGACGAGGAGGCCGGTGAGGCGGTGATCGACGAGAATGGTGCGGTTGCCGTTGTTCCAATCCAGCGCGACCAGGCCGGTGGCACCGGGTTTCTGGCCTGCCATGGCCTTCTCCATCGCCACGAACTTGTCGCCCACGGTGGTGCCGTAGCTGTCCGGCACGAGATGGTTTACCAACCAGAGGAACAGATCGCCCACCGCGCTTTGACCGGCCTCGATGCCATAATAACCGGGCAGCACGGAGCCATTGACGATGCCGCACACGCCCGGGATGTCGGCCAGCGGTTTGTCAGCCGGTGCGATCATCAGGTCGCAGGTGCTGGTGCCCAGGATCTTGGTGATGGTACCTTCCTTGATACCGGCACCAACCGCGCCCATGTGGGCATCGAAGGCGCCGACGGAGATGGCGGTGCCCGCCTTCAAGCCAAGGCGCGCGGCCCAGACTTCGCACAGTTCACCGGCCTTGGTGTCGGCGGTGTGCGCTGCATTGAAGAGGCGGTCGCGCAGATCGGCGAGGGCGGGGTCGAGCTGGCTGAGGAATTCTTTGTCCGGCAGGCCGCCCCATTCGGCATTGAACATGGCCTTGTGGCCCGCGGAGCAGATGCCGCGCCTGAGGGAGAGGGGATCCGTGTTGCCGCTGAGCACGGCGGGAATCCAGTCACAATGTTCGACGAAGCTGTGGGCACTGGCAAACACCGCCGGATCGATGCGGCGCAGGTGCAGGATCTTGCTCCACCACCATTCGCTGGAATAGATGCCGCCGCATTTGGCCAGGTACTGCGGGCGGATCTTGGCGGCGAGCGCGGTGATCTCGGCGGCTTCGGCGTGGCCGGTGTGGTCCTTCCACAGCCAGACATGGGCATTGAGGTTGTCCTTGAAATTGTAGTGCAGTCCGAGCGGTGCGCCGCTGTGATCCACCGGAATCACGGTGCTGCCGGTGGTGTCGATGCCGATGCCGACGACCTGCGCGGGATCAAAGTCCGGGACGCCGGCCTGCGCCTGCTCAAGCGCGCCTCTTACCACGGCCTCCAGGCCGTCGAGATAATCCTGGGGGTTTTGCCGCGCCACGTGCGGATCGCGCGGGTCGGTGAGGATGCCTAAAACGCCGGAAGGGTAGTTGAAAACGGTGCTGCCCACCTCCGCGCCATTGCTCACGTCCACGAGCAGGGAGCGGCAGGAGTTCGTGCCATAATCGATACCAAGTGCATAGCGTTTCATCGGGGCGGACAAAAGCGGAGCCGCCGCGCTTGGCAAATGTTCTCTTTGCAGGCGGTGAAGCGAACGATCAGCGGATGAGGCAACGTATGGCTGTACTTGCATGAAATTTCTTTCCTCGCTGTCCACGATCATCCTGCTGTCGAGCGTCACGCAAGTCCACGCTGATCCCCTGGTCTATCAAGGCACGGAGGGACCGGGCAAAGGCAGGAACGTGGTGCTGATCGCCAGCGATCACGAATACAAGTCCGAAGAAACGCTGCCAGCGCTGGGTCGAATCCTGGCGAAGGACTTTGGCTTCAAATGCACCGTGCTGTTTGGGCTGGACAAGAGCACGGGCGACATCAAGCCTGGCGAATCCAACATTCCCGGCACCGAAGCGCTCAAGGACGCGGACTTGATGGTGATCTTCACCCGGTTCCAGAACCTGCCTGCGGAGCAGATGCAGCCGATTGCGGATTACCTGAAGCGCGGCGGCCCGGTGGTGGGACTGCGCACGGCGACTCACGGATTCAAGATTCCGAAGGACAGTCCCTTCGCGAAGTTCGATTTCCAGTATCAGGGCGCTGACTTCAAGTTGGGGTTTGGCCGGCAAATCCTGGGTGAAACCTGGGTGGGGCACTACGGGCCGAATCACAAGTCGAGCACGCGTCTGGACCTCGTGCCTGAGAAGGCCGGCCATCCGGTGCTGCGCGGGGTGGCTCATGCATGGGCCGAGGAGGGGGCCTACAACGCCCATCCGATCGAAGGCAGCGAGATCCTCGCCATGGCACAGCCGCTCAACGGCATGGAGCCCGCTTCGCCCACGGATGACACCAAACAGCCCATGCCCGGCGCCTGGGTGCGCACGTACAAGAGCGAGTCCGGCAAGGAAGGGCGTGTGTTTGCGAGCACCTACGGCAGTTCCGGTGCATTCGTGAATGAGGGCTTCCGGCGCATGCTGGTGAACGCGTGCTTCTGGGCGGCGGGTCTCGAGGATGCCATCAAGCCAGATATGGACATCAGCCTCGTGGGCCCTTTCCGGCCCACCTGGCACGGCCCCGTCAAGCGGGCTGGCAAGGTGAAGCCGCAGGACCTCGCGGGATGGGATTCCCCCCTCTTGCCCGCGCCCAAGGAGTAAGCGTCGGAGGCTTCGGCATGGAATGGCGGGCAAACCACCGGTGCCCGAAAGTTCTTCCTGCCCGAAGCGTTTGTTGCCTCCCGCGAAGAAGCAAATCAGTCTTGCCTTGATTGGTGGTCCCGCTAGACTTCGCGCCTTTATTCGGTCCCAGTTTGATCTCAAAATACACAATACGTCTCGATGAATCCAAGTGCTCTTACCTCCTACGGCATCCCTTTTTCGATTGTGCTGGCGCTCGGTGCGCTTGGCTGCGCCTTTGCTTTGATCCGCCAAGTCCTGAGTTCATCAGCGGGCAATGAGCGCATGGCGTTCATCGCCAAAGCGGTGCAGGACGGAGCTCAAGCCTATCTCAGCCGGCAGATGCGCGCGGTGGCGTTGATCGCGGTGATTTTGCTGCCGATTGTGTGGTGGGCGCGAGGTGAGGGTGGCAACGCCGCGGCGATTGGGTTCATCATTGGCTCCGCCTGCTCGATGGCGGCGGGTTATATCGGCATGTTCGTGGCGGTGCGCGCCAATGTCCGCACGGCCCAGGCTGCGTCTGTCAGTTCGCATGCCGCGCTGAAAGTGGCCTTCAATGGAGGGGCGGTCACCGGCCTTCTGGTGGTGGCGCTGGGTCTGCTCTCCGTGGCCGGCTTTTATTCCGTGATGAAGATGCTGCATGCCGAAAGCGAATCCCATGGCATCAAGGAAGCCATCGATTCCCTCATAGGTCTCGCGCTGGGCAGTTCTTTGATCTCCGTCTTTGCCCGTCTGGGCGGCGGCATCTACACCAAGGCGGCTGACGTGGGTGCCGACCTCGTGGGTAAAATCGAACAGGGCCTTGCCGAAGACGATCCGCGCAACCCCGCCACCATCGCCGACAACGTGGGTGACAACGTGGGCGACTGCGCAGGTATGGCGGCCGACGTGTTTGAAACCTATGCGGTGAGCCTGATCGGCGGCGTGCTGGTGGGTTACCTTACCGTCAAGAACAACGCCGCGGCGCTGATTTATCCTTTCGTGCTGTGCGCTCTGTCGCTGATCTCATCGGTCATTGGCATCGGCTACGTGAATTTCACCAAGCGGAGCGCCACGGGCGCCCTCGTCGGCGGCGTGGCCGTTTCGGGCGCGATCTCGGCGCTGCTGTTCTGGATGGTCACGGGCAGCATGTTTGGTGACACCCTGAAAGTGTCCGGTGTGGAGATTCCCAGCAGCAACCTGTTCTATTGCGCGGTGGTCGGCCTGGTGCTGACCTGCCTGGTGGTGTGGATCACGAACTATTACACCTCCACCTTCCACGCCCCGGTGCGCCGCATTGCCAAGGCTTCGGAAACCGGTCACGCCACGAACATCATTGCCGGCATCAGCGTCGGCCATCATGCCACGGTGCTGCCGGTGCTGTGCATTGCTGCTTCGATCTGGAGCACCTACCACTGGGCAGGCCTGTATGGCATCGCCATTGCGGTGGTTTCCATGCTCAGCCTCTCCGGCATCATCATCTCGCTCGATGCTTTTGGCCCCATCACCGACAACGCTGGTGGCATCGCCGCCATGTCCGGCCTGCCTGAAGGAGTGCGCAAGATCACGGATGAACTCGACGCGGTGGGCAACACCATGAAGGCCGTCACCAAGGGCTATGCCATTGCCTCCGCCGGCCTCGCTGCGATGGTGCTGTTCGGTTCCTATGTGGAAGACCTCAAGTCCGTGATGCATCTGGACAAGATCGCCTTCGACCTGACCAATCCGATGGTCATCATCGGCATGTTCATCGGCGGCTTGCTGCCCTACCTGTTCACCGCCTTCAGCATGGATGCCGTGGGCAATGCCGCCGGTGCCGTGGTGCGCGAAGTGCGCCGCCAGATCGCCGCCAAGCCCGGCATCCTGACGCACACCGACGTGCCGGACTACAAGGAGTGCGTGGACATCGTCACCAAGGCCGCTCTCAGCCAGATGACCGTGCCCGCGCTGCTGCCGCTGATCTTCGTGGTCGGCGCGGCCTTCCTGGGCAAGGAAGCGCTCGGTGGCGTGCTTATTGGCACCATCGTCACCGGCCTGTTCGTGGGCATTGCGATGACCTCCGCGGGCGGTGCCTGGGACAATGCCAAGAAGTTCGTCGAAGAAGGCAACCACGGCGGCAAAGGCAGCTTCGCCCATCAGGCGGCGGTGACTGGCGACACGGTCGGTGATCCTTACAAGGACACTTCCGGCCCTGCCGTGAACCCCATGATCAAGGTGGTGAACATCCTCGCCATTCTGATCATCCCGATCATGGTGAAGTTCCACTTCTTCCACAATTGATTTAGCACAGCCGGATCATGGCTGCGGACGAGGCGGGCTCGCAAGAGCCCGCCTTTTTTTGTGCGAGGGGGGTGGAGTGCGGAGCTTGCAGCTGCTGGCGTGGGCGGCCAGGTGGTTGAACACTGCCTGGAGGAGCATGGATTAAGCGAGGAGGAAAAGACGCCAGCAAGCTGGCTGCGCACAGCGGCTGCAAGCATCCGCAATCCAAGGTGCTGCGCACGCCTCCATACCGAATGTACTGCCTGAATCGCCACAAAAAAGCCGCCCTCATTGCTGAGGGCGGCTTTGAAGTAGTTCGGCTGAACGGTGATTGATTACTTGCCGGCGGCTGGAGCAGCGTCAGCTGGATTGATGTCGAGGAGTTCGACTTCAAAGATCAGCGTGGCGTTGGGTCCGATGGCACCCTGGCCCTGCTCGCCGTAAGCAAGCTTGGCGGGGATGAAGAACTTGAACTTGGAGCCCTTGTTCATGAGCTGCACGCCTTCGGTCCAGCCGGGGATCACGCTGGTGAGGGGGAAGGTGGCGGGTTCCTTGCGGTCCACTGAGCTGTCGAAGACCTTGCCGTCGATGAGAGTGCCGTGGTAATGCACCTTCACTTTGTCTTCCTTCTTGGGCTTGGGGCCCTCGGCGGCTTTCATGACTTCATACTGAAGACCGGTGTCGGTGGTGGTGACACCCTTGCGCTTGCCGTTGGTGGCAAGGAACTCTGCGCCGGCCTTGGAGGCCTTGACCTGACGCTGGGCTTCGGAAGCCTGCATGGCGGTCTGGAATTTCTCCATCGCGGCCTTCATCTCTTCCTCGGGATACTTGGAAGCGGCGCTGTCGAGCGAGCTCTGCATGCCTTCCTTGAAGGAGTTGAGGTCTGGGTGGAAGCCCTGGCCGGCCATGTTTTTGCCGATGTTGCGGCCAATGAAGTAGCTTACTTTGTCCATCGGCACGCCGGCCATGGGATCGGCATCAGTGGCTGCGGTGGCAGCAGCTGGAGCGGCGGAGGGTTTGGTTTTGTCTTGGGCCGAAGCCACGGTGAAGACCGCAGCAGCGGCGAGGATAGTAGTGAGACGCAGGTTCATCAAAGGAGCCTAAGCGCCGGGGCAAAGGCGGTCAAAGAGAAAGGCCAAATTTTGCGCGGCTTATAAAGGCCGGAGATTGCTTGAGCGCGGCCTGGTTCCAGAGGAAGGTGGGCGCCCATGGCCAAAGAAGACCTCAAACGACTACGCGAACTCGCCTGGATAGGCGATTCCGTGCTGGAACTGTATGCGCGGAGCTGGATTCTCAAGCAGCGAGGCGGCATTGATGCGCCGGCGAAGACCCGGTTCACGCGCAATTCCTTCCTGAACTGCCTGGGTAATCCGACGGCGATGGAAGCACGCATCGGCGAAGTGTACATGGACCAGGGGCTGGAGGCGGCGCACGCCTGGATTCGCGAGCACATCGAGCCCCTGTTCGTGAAACAAGAGGCCCGCCGGGTCCGTCATGGCAAGGCATGATTCGCGCTCTGATCCCGTTTGTTGTTCTGTCGCTGTCCTCGGTCCTCGGGGCCGTCAGGCCGAACATTGTCTATATCCTTACCGACGACCTCGGCATTGGTGATGTGGGTTGCTACGGTCAGAAAGTGATCACCACGCCGAACATCGACCGGCTCGCGGCCGAGGGCATGAAGTTCGAGCACCATTATGCCGGCTGCACGGTCTGCGCGCCGTCGCGCTGCGTGCTTCTCACGGGACTGCACAACGGCCATGGCCGCGTGCGCGGCAATGATCCATGGATCGTGCCCGATTCTGACGCGACGCTGCCGAAACTGCTGAAACAAGCGGGCTACGGCACGGCCTGCTTTGGCAAGTTTGGCCTGGGCAAGCCGCTGCCCGAGGATGATCCGAACCGCAAGGGGTTCGACGAGTTCTTTGGCTACGTGGACACCAGTCATGCACACAACTTCTATCCCACGTACCTCATCCACAATGGTGAACGGGTGTCTCTGCCCAACGTGCTCATTCCCGGCAGCGGCAATGCTGCGCATGAGGATACCGGGGTGGCCACCAAGGAGGGGCGCAAGGTGTGGGCTCCGGGATTGATCGCGGAGAAGGTGCAGGGCTTCCTGGACGCCCAGTCAAAATCGAAACCCTTCTTTCTGTACTATGCGCTGAACCTGCCGCACGCGAACAACGAGGCGAAGAAGAGTTCGCCCCTGGGTCATGGCCTGGAGAGCCCCGACTATGGTGAGTTCGCGAGCAAGGACTGGCCGGATGTGGAGAAGGGCTTCGCCCAGTTCGTGCGCTTCATTGATGATCAAGTGGGAGCGGTGCTGGCCAAACTGAAGGAGAGGGGATTCGATGACAATACGCTGGTGCTGTTCTCCAGCGACAACGGCGCGCACCATGAGGGCGGGCACGATTCGGAGTTCTTCCAGAGCCACGGTGAGTTCAAGGGCATCAAGCGTGACATGACCGACGGCGGCATCCATGTGCCCTTCATTGCGCGCTGGCCGGGCAAGGTCAGCGCCGGGGCCGTCACTCCTCATGTGTGTGGTTTCGTGGACATGATGGCGACAGTTGCCGATTTGACCGGCACGCCGCTCAAGGCCGCCACCGATGGCTTGTCGTTCGCCCCGACCTTGCTGGGTAAAGGCGGGCAGCAGCAGCACGACTACCTGTTCTGGGATTTCAACGAACAGGGCGGCAAACGCGCCTTGCTGAAGTGGCCCTGGAAGCTCATCCATTTGAACACCGGCAACCAGGTGCAGGGGCAGAAGAGCGGGAAACGGAAGCCATTGGAAGTGCAGCTCTTCAACCTGGACGGGGACTTTGGCGAGCACACGAATGTGGCGGCGGAGCATCCTGAAATCGTGACCTCCTTGGAGGGGCTGATGGCAGGGGCATGGCGGGAGCCTTTGAAATAGGGCAGGGTGCTCTGCTTAACGGTCCCAAGCCGTGGGTTGCGGAGCGGCATTTGGGAGTGCTGCTACGCTAACCGTGTACGTCATTTTCTTATTTACTTGTAGCGGTGGTTGGTTCTTGCATTGACCCCCGCATTCCCTCATTCTCGACTCTTTATAACATGCTGCAAATCAGTCAAATACGCTTGTCCTTGGATCCCGCAGAGGACGCCCTCAAGGCTGCCGCAGCTCGGGAACTAAGGGTTCCAGTTCACTTCATTACCTCGATCGAGATCAAGCAACGGGCGATCGACGCACGGCGGGGCAACGCCGAATTCAGCTACACGGTGCTGGTCTCGGTGCTGGAAGAGGAAGCGACGTTGCTGCGTCTGGCCGGCAATCCCCGGGTGACAGCCGCGCCTGACGAGACTTATACCCAGCTCCAGGGGCTGCCGGTGAGGCAGAACGTCAAGGTTCGCCCGGTCGTCGTGGGCACGGGACCGTGCGGACTGATGGCGGGCCTGGTGCTGGCACGTCAGGGGCTGCGGCCGATTCTGCTTGAGCGCGGCAAAGCCGCAGGTGATCGGGCACGTGATGTGACCGGATTTTGGCGCCGTGGCTGGGATTTCAACCCCGATTCCAACGTGCAATTTGGCGAGGGCGGGGCAGGCACTTTCTCCGATGGCAAGCTCTACACTCAGATCCGTGATCGCGAGCATCGCATCCCATGGGTGTTGCGGGAGCTGGTGAAGGCGGGTGCGCCGGAGGACATCCTGGTCAACAACCGGCCGCACATTGGCACGGACCGCCTGATCAAGGTAGTGCGCACCCTGCGCGAAGAAATCATCGCCCTGGGCGGTGAGGTGCGCTTTGATTCGCGCGTGGCGGATGTCTTGATCGAAGACGGCACGATGCGGGCGGTGACGCTGACGTCTGGCGAGGTCATTGAATCGAACCGGTTCATCTTTGCCATTGGCCACAGTTCGCGAGACACCTTCGAGATGCTTTTGAAACGCGGCGTGCCATTCGAGCGCAAGCCGTTTTCGGTCGGCGTGCGCATCGAGCATCCGCAGGAGCTGATTGACAAGTCGCAGTATGGCCGGTTCGCCGGGCACCCCAAGCTGGGGGCGGCTGCCTATCGCTTTGTTTCGCACTGTAAAACAGGCCGGTCCGCCTACAGTTTTTGCATGTGTCCGGGCGGTCTGGTGGTGGCCTCGACCTCTGAGCCCGGCATGGTCGTGACCAACGGCATGAGCAGCTATGCTCGTGCGGAAGCCAACGCCAACAGCGGCTTCATGGTCGAAGTCACCGAGGCGGACTTCACTGGCGACCACGCCCTTGCGGGCATCGAGTATCAGCGCGCGCTGGAAAGGCGCGCCTTCGAGCTCGGTGGCGGCGATTACAAGGCTCCAGCGCAACTGCTGGGCGACTTCATGCGCGGCAAAGCCTCCACCGGACCGGGCTCGGTGCTCCCTTCGTATCAGCCGGGCGTCGTGTGGACGGATTTGAGCCAGTGCCTGCCGGACTACGTGGTGGCGACGCTGCGCGAGGCCGTGCAAGGTCTGGATAAACAGATCCCCGGCTATGCGATGGACGACGCCGTGCTGACCGGCGTGGAAACCCGCAGTTCCTCGCCCGTGCGCATTCCGCGTCACACGGACACGACTGAATGCATCAGCATCAAGCAGTTTTATCCTGCCGGAGAAGGGGCGGGTTACGCGGGCGGCATCATCTCTGCCGCCGTGGACGGCATGCGTGTGGCGGAGCACCTGCTGAGGGCGGTGGAGGATTGAGGGCTCAGATAAGTGGGACGGATGGGAGTAATGGGAGTTTACATGTGAGCTCTCATATTCATTGCACCAATAAAGGGGTAAATTGGGAAGTGCTGGAGTGCTGGAGTGCTGGAGTGCTGGAGTGCTGGAGTGCTGGAGGGCTGGAGCAACGGTGTTCTAAGCAAGGGTAAAGTTGGGTTTTTTGATCATGATGTTCATGACGTTAAGTAGCTGTACGCAAGCCAGCTTGCTGGCGTCAAAGGCCCAATTCTATTGTCTTGGTCGACCACGAAGCCAGCCGAGCGTTCACGGCAGCAAGCTGCCTTCCGACAGCGGCTGCAAGCATCCGCACTCCACGGCGCTTCGCGCTCGCCCTTCGGGCAGCCTTCGGCTGGCTACCTGCGCTTCGCTGCGGTTCCACGGTGCTTTGCACGCCTGCACACTGATTGCTCGGTTTACTGCGATTGGCTTCATTGCCGTGCCGTCGGAGCCTTCAGCTTCTCGATGATGTACTGCTCGATTTTGGGGTGCTTGACGTTCGGGGCACCCTCATAGACCAGTTCGCATTCAACACCGACAGCCTGGCAGTGCTCCTGAAGTTTCACTCCGAAGTTGGCCGTGTGCGTGGGGTCTGGCTGGTCCTTGCCCAGGGCCGGTGCGGCACCGTAAATGAGATAGACCGGTGGATCGTCTTTGGTGACCAGCGCGTAGGGCGAGTACTCGGCGATCCAGGGCAGGATCTTGTCACGAGCCGCGAGGAAGGCATCGAACGCCGAGGTCTTATTGTTCTTGTCGCCGTTGAATCCGAAGGCATGGCCGCCATAGCGGCTGTTGGGCGTCCATTCCTTCATCTGTCGAGGGTCGAGCGTGGTTTGCGCACGCACCACGGCGGCGCACCAGAGGCGCGTGGACTCGCGTGCTACGGGGTCGCTGCTGCTGGGATCGGCCATGTCATCATGGAACGCCAGCCAGAGCGAGGAGCAGGCACCTGCGGAACTGCCGCTCGCGCAGATGCGCTGCTTGTCGATGTTCCACTCCTTCGCTTTGCTGCGCACGAACTGCAGCGCGCGGGCGGCGTCCTCGAGCGGTGCTTTGACTGGCGGCTTCACGTCACCGGCCTGCGTCGTGAAGCGATAGTTGATTGAGACCACGGAAATGCCGGCAGCGAGATATTGCCCGGGTTTGCCAGCGCCGCTTTTGTCGCCATTCAACCAGCCGCCGCCATGGATGAAGAAGAGCACGGGCGTGGGCTTGTCTGATTTGGCCAGGTACACGTCGAGTACATTGCTTTCATAGGGGCCGTACCGGACATCGGCGAAAGTGGGCGCGAGCGAAGCTTTGGCGGGTTTCTTCGGCGGCGGCGCAGAAGGAGGGTCGGCAGCGAAGCTTGATGACGCCATGAGCCCAAGAAGGAGAAGAGTGTGGAGAAGGGGCTTTTGATTCATGAGAGGCATGCCGTAACGGCGGGCGGGTACGGTTCTTTTCTATCATGTGGTTGCGAGGGAACGTCGCCCTTCTGAGGAAGAACGAGAATGTGATGAACCCTGCTCACTGAGGTGGCAGAGGCACCTGACGAGCCTTCAGCAGCCGATTCAGTGCGTCGGATCGTCCGTGGATGCGAATGTGTCCGGCGTGTTCCCCGTTTAGGTACACCTCGGCCTGGCCGCATGCAAAACAAACGACGAAATCGTAAAGGCCCTCGGGTCCGGTCGCCCGGAAGCCATGCCTGGGCATGAAGCAAGCCTCCTCGTCCCAGGCCCAATGGGTTGCGTGTTGCAATTCATTCACGCATAGGTTTCGCTCCTCTGGGTCACCCAGCGTGGTGTCACCAAGAATCCGGAAGTTGTGGAACGCGGGAGTGGTTGCCGGTTCGGACCGCCGCAATTCCGAAGGGTCCAGCGAATAGATGAGGGCCTTTGGATCGCTGCGCAAGGCCTCAAGGGCCGATGCTGGAACGATTGGACGGATTGAAATACAGCATCAATACCAGCATCAGGATGAGCATCAGGAGGATGCCCAGGCAGCCCAGGCACCCCCTGGGTTTCTTGGCTGAATCTGCCATCACGATGGATTGATCAAGGGTCTCCATTTGGGCCAATCAGTGAAGGTGGACAGGTCAGCTTACTTGCCTGGTGTCACGTATTTGGAGGAGGATGAGTTGAGCATTGCGGTGGCCAGCAGAACAAGGATGAGGGGACGGATGCTCATACGGATACGAATGGGAGTGTGGCTGAAGTTTAATGACTGAAGCTCGACGAGCCCTGGGCTAACGCACAGGGCTCGTGAATGATGATGGGAGAAAGTGACGGTCGATGCCAGCTCAAAACGGTTAGGAGTACGGAATTACTGTCTGTCGCGGGGGCGTGGCTGGCAGGTTCGGCCCTGGTTGCAGCGGGAGATGGTGCTCACTCGCTAGAGCAGGTCATATAGGACCTATGCGACCTATATGACTTATGGGGAAGGGGCCTGGCGCGTCGGTCGGTAGGGCGGGAGACAGTGCTGCCTTCATCGAGGAAGGGAATCGAGCACTTTGTCAAAGAAGTCGGGGGGCAGCCAGCCCGAAGCGCTTTCCTTGTCGAAAATGGCGTTGCAGGCGATGGACAGGGGTTGCCGTCCAGGCAGAATTGCGAACGAGAAGTAATGCACCCTGCGACCGCGCATCCGACCCGTGAGGGAGCCAAGGTAAAATGATCCTCGGCGCTCTTTAGGCCGATGAGGCAGCCAGCAGCAGCCATACGGCACGGTCGAAAGCTGGCGACGCGGCGAACGTGTGCGTTGCGACAACCGACGAAGCTGAGATCTAAGCTGGGCCACGGAATGGAAGACAGCGCGCGTATGGCTTAGGCTGTGGTTAAGCCGGCTCTTGCTCACCCAGCGAAGGTTAAGAGATACCTCGTTCTCTGACACTTCCACGTTGAAGGACAAGGTCACGGAACCCTTGCCGTGCTGGGTGAAGCAGACTTCGGTCCATCCTGGCGGTATCGTTTGGCTGGACAACCTGCCCGGCAAGAACAGTTTGCTCAGCAGTGCATAGAATGAGATTTTTTCCGGCATTGGGTATCGCTGAGGACAGGCTATCATCTCAATTCACAAAGTGAAAGGTTGTATGGGTGAACCAAAACGGGGCGGGCAACCGGAGTGCAGCGCAGATAGCCAGCCGCAGGCTGCCCGAAGGGCGAGTGTCAGCGAGGCAATCCCTAGCCCGCCGTCTTGGGCTGCCAAGCGTTGAAGGGAGATGGAATAACGAAGATTTGCGGCCTGCGACGACGGCACTGTGGGGCTTGCAGTGCCCTACCTTGCGCCGGGTGCTGACGACGGGGATGTTCTTCAAGGATCTCGTCTGATAGGACACTTTACGACCATGATGAGAGGCCTGGAGGGCGAGATGCCGCTTACTCTTCCTTTTTTTGCTCTTCCCAGGCGCGCCAGCATTCGATGAAGCCGGTGGCGAAATCTTGCGGGCGGGCGCTGATCCAGTCGGTGACTATCTCGGGCTTGAACCACTCGCCGCATTCGATTTCATCGGGGGCGAAGTGCATGGGGCCATTGTGGTGGGCGATGTGCAACTCCACGAATTCCATGCCGGTGCGTTCAGTGGCTGGGATGTCGGCGGCCTTGGTGGTGGTGTCGAGGTGGATGCCGAGTTCCTCTTTCGCTTCACGCAGGGCGCAGGCGTCATAGCTTTCGCCGACATCAAGGTGGCCGGCGGCGCTGCTGTCCCAGGTGCGGGGATGGACGTCCTTGAGATGGCTGCGCTTCTGCAGGTACACGTCACCGTGCTTGTTAAACACGAAGACATGCACGGCGCGGTGTTTCAAGCCGGTGGCGTGTACTTCGCCGCGGGGTTTCTGGCCGATGACTTCGTTGCGCTCATTGACCACGTCGAACATCTCGGTGGCCTTCTGGCCGCGGTCGTGATCGGTGCGGCCTTCGAACCAGCGGGCGATGTCCACCCACTGGCGCAGGGTGAGCTCTTCAGCGCGGACGGTGAGCGAGGTTTTAAGGGAGCTGGCGAGGGCTTCCCAGCCCTGGCCGGGAACCTCGGGGAGGAGGTTCTTCAACTGCTTGCGGCGCTGGCTGAAGCCGGAGCGCACAAGGCGGTCAAACAGGGGGCGGTCATACACTGGCAGGGTGCCCGGCTTGCGCGGGGTGAGGCGGATGACGGCACTGTCCACGCGCGGGCGCGGTACAAACACCTCAGGGCCGACGACGCGGAGAAACTCCACGTTCCAATCCGCTTGCACGAGGATGCTGAGGCCGCCGTAGCTGTCGGAGGTGATGTCGGCGCTCAGGCGCTGGCAGACTTCCTTTTGCAGCATGAACACGGCGCAGGTGACGGGTGTGGGCGGGGTGGTGAGGGCGCGCAGGATTTCACCGCCGACGGAGTAGGGGAGGTTGCCGACGACACGCACTTCGCCATGGCGGTACCAGGGGCGCTTGTCCAGGCGGGTGGCGTCTGCCTTGCGCAGTTCGACATCGGTGCGGCCATCGTACTTCTCGGTCAATTCTTCGGCCAGGAGGTCATCCTTCTCGATGAGCAGGAGCTTCTTGGGCCGGCCGACGAGAAACTGGGTGAGCGCGCCCTGGCCGGGTCCAACTTCGACGACGAAGGGTGCGTTGTCGGGGGCGGCTTGATCGGTGATCCAGCGGGCGACCTCCAGGTCCTGGAGGAAGTTCTGGCCGAGGCTCTTTTTGGGTTTGAAAGACATGCAGTTGTTAGCGGGCTTCGGCTCGTGCCCAGGCGTCGGCGTCGATGAGTTCGGCGAGCGTGGGATGTTCGATGGTGCGGTGTTTGGCCATCACGCGCCCGACGGTTTGCCAGATGGCGGGGAAGGTGGTGCGACCGGCCAGGAAGGCCTCCACGGCGACTTCATTGGCGGCATTGAGCACGGCGGGGAGGCTGCCGCCGACGGTGCCGGCATGGCGGGCCAGTTCGAGAGCCGGGAAATCGGCGGTGCGCGGGGCTTCGAAATGCAGGGAGGCGAGCTTGGCGAAATCCAGTGGCGGCAGGCTGTTGGCCACGCGCTCGGGCCAGGTGACTGCATACTGGATGGGGAAGCACATGTCGCTGTGGCTGAGCTGGGCGATGACGCTGTTGTCAGCAAATTCGACCATGCTGTGGACGATGCTTTGGGGATGCACGACGACTTCGATCTTGCTCATGGGCACGTCGAAAAGCCAGCGGGCTTCGATCATTTCCAGGCCTTTGTTGAACAGGGTGGCGCTGTCGATGGTGATCTTGCGGCCCATGGTCCAGGTGGGGTGCTTGAGGGCCTGGGCGACGGTGACGTGGGGCAGCTGGTCGGCGGGAAGCTGGCGGAACGGGCCGCCCGAGGCGGTGACGAGCAGGCGGCGGACTTCGTTGCCATGCTGGCCTTCCAGGCATTGGAAGATGGCGTTGTGCTCGCTGTCCACCGGCAGGACGTGGACGCCCATGCGCCCGGCCGCAGTCATGACGGCTTCGCCGGCCATGACCAGGATTTCCTTGCTGGCGACGGCGAGATCCATCTTGCGTTCAATGGCGGCGAGCGCGGGGGCGAGCCCGGCGGTGCCGACGATGGCGACGATCACCATGTCCGCCTCGCTGGCCTGGACGAGGTCCACAAGACCCTGCGCGCCATCGAAGACGGTGACATCGGCAGGCAGCAGCGTGCGCGCCAGCTTCGCCGATTCAGGATCGGTGATGCTGACCTGCTTGACGCCCGTCTCCGCGACCTGGGCGACCAGCGCCTCGACGCTGCGGTGCGCGGCGAGGCCGACGATCTCCATGCGCTCCGGGATGTCGCGCGCGACCTTCAACGCACTGGTGCCAATGGAACCGGTGCTGCCGAGGATGAGGACTTTGCGGCGGGGGGAAGGCATGGGCGGAGTCGAGATACGAGACGACAAGATGCAAGATGCAAGACCGGAAGTGGGAAGTCGGAAGTGCTAAGTGTTAAGTCACAAGGTAATCAGGGGGCTGGACTCAGGTCTTGCATCTCGAATCTTCCCGTCTGCCATCTAGATGATCGTGAGATACAAATAGAACACGGGTGCCGTGAAGAGGAGGCTGTCAGTCAGGTCGAGGATACCGCCGATGCCGGGCAGTTTGTGGCCGCTGTCCTTGATGGAGACGCAGCGTTTGATGATGGATTCGGCGAGATCGCCAGTGACGGCGGTGAAGCAGATGATGGGGATGAGGATAAGGCTGTGAGTGAGGGTGAGGGGGGCCAGAAGACGTTGGGGCATGATGAGCCACATCACTGCCGTGGCGGCCGAGGTTCCCAGCAGGGCCCCGAACAAGCCCTCCCAGCTCTTGGCGGGGCTGATGTGGGGGATCATCTTGTGCCGTCCGAAGAGGGAGCCGATGAGATAGGCTCCCATGTCGGTGAACTTGGTGGTCGCGATCAGATACAGCACCAAACTTACGTCGTGGGCGGTGGAGGCTCCCGATCCGGCCGCCGGGCAAGCGAAGAACAGCAAGCGCACGAGGAAGCCAAAGCACACGATCGTATAGAACACTCCAAACACGGTGGAGAAGATGCGGTGGAGGGTCACGGTGCCCTCCAATCCACCGCGGTAGGCCAGGAGGAAGGAACCTTGCAGGGCGATCACAAGGGCCGCCAGATCATGCCAGCCAAGCGGGGTGTTGAAGATCATCCGTGACGGGGCGGCGGAGAGGGTCGTCCAGAAGAAGGTATAAGCCCACCAGCCCAAGCCGATACCAATGCCGAGCAGGGCGTAGGCGCGATCGGGTTTTTCATGACTGAACAGGCGGAAGTACTCAAGTACGCCGAGCATTCCTGCCACGAAGGCGATGCCAAGCAGCAGGGTCTGGTTTTCCCACCAGATCGCCAGCATCATCACAGTCCACAACCCCACAGTGCTCATGAGCCGGCTCATAAAGCTGCGTCGTTTCGCCGTGGCTGCGAGATTGCTGGGTGGGGAGGACTCCATGAGGAGGGGATGGGTGCCTAGTTACGATGGGGGAACATGCCCTTGCAACTGCCCTGCGAGTTTTCCAAACGACATTTGCACCGCTTGCAGGCGGGTGTTGACGGAGCAGCTTGAGTCTTCCTCTTGCTGCAAGTTCTCGCCCGTGGGCTGCAGGAGGCGGGCGAAAATGCCGAACGCGGCCTCAGTTTCATCGCGCACCAGGTCCGTCAGGTGAGTGCGGAGGGAGTCGCGGGCCTGGTCAAACTGGGCCCCAAGCTGCCGCAGCGTCTGGTGCAGACCGGTGCGTAACACGAGGAGCAGCACGACCGCGATGATGATCGTGACCACGGAGGCGGCCAGCCCGGCCTGCCAGCCGAGCAGGACCCAGGCGGCGGCACTCGCAGGCAGGAGCGGAACGACGAGCTTGGGGTACCGTCGTGCACGCTGGCGGGATTTTACCAAACCGGGTTCGACGGTTTCCTGAATCTTGAGCCCAAGAACAAAGCGGCGCAACGCCGTCTCGAACATGCTGATGAAGTGTCGGCGGACTTCGGAGCTGGTGGCTTCACCTTCGTCGTTCTTCAATTCCCCCAATTGAATCTCGCCCCGCAAGTGATGGCTGATGTGGTCTTCGAACTGCTTGAAGTCATCTTCCAGAATCGACGCCACCTGACGCCAGCGCTCGCCCGAACGCGCGAGCATGTCCTGGTAAAGGCGGAGGTCGAGGTTTGGCGGCAGGCGCGTGTCCTCTTTCACCGCCGCGAAGGCGGCGCGTACGGAAAAATTCCCGTCGGCGAGGGTGACGACCTGCAAGGCCGCCTGTCGATAATCCCGGTCCGTGGCATCGAGCGCCGCGACGGATTTCGCCTGGATGCGCTGGATCTGATCTTCGCGCCCGGCTTGCATGTCTTCGATTCTCTGAAGGCGCTCCCGCACCTGCATCAGACGATTGCCGGTGTGCACGGCGAGCTGGTCGAGCACTTGCTGGGCAAGGCACAGGGCTGATCCGAGTTTGGCCAGGCGCGCGGGGCTTTGAGTGACGGTTTGACTTATGTGAGCCTCAAGCGCGGGAAGCCCGCTGTCCGCCAGGAGGCGCTCGCTGTCGGTGCCTGGGCTGCGGGCGAGACTGGCATTTTTGGCGGATATCGCAAACAAGGGCAAATGACGATGGAAGCGCTCCAGCGACAACTGCGCCATGTAATCCGTGATGACTTGGATTTCCTCGGCAGAGCGCAAATCGCACTGCTGGAGGACGAAGATGACGTTGCGCAACCAGTGCCGGTGCACCTTCTCCAAGAACTGCCATGAGGAAGGCGCCCAGGGGTTCATGGCGCTGAACACGAACACCACGAGATCCGCCACGGGCACAAAGCGCCCGGTGATCTGCTGGTGCTTGTTTTCGATGGAATCGGTGCCCGGCGTGTCAACGATGTGGAAGTCCTTGAGGAAATCACACGGCACGTGCACTTCCTCGACCGAGGGGTCGATGGTGGTGGAGCGGAGTTCGCTGCCGTGCTTATAGAAACAGATGCGGTCCTTGGGCGGCATCACGCCGGCATGGGAAAAATCCGCCCTAAACAGGGCATTCAAAAAGGTCGATTTGCCGACATTGCCCTCGCCCACGACGACGAAAACAAAGGGGTCGTCCAGACTGGTGATCAGGTTCTTGACGATATGCAGGTCATCGCCGGAGCCGTTGAGCTCCTCGACGAGACCAGCCAGCACATGAAGATCCGCACCCAGTTTTGAGCGCAGCTCGAAATACTCCTCACCAATCATGGGCAGCACACTAGGATGACTTGTGAGCTTTGCCTTGAGCGGCAGGTGCTTCAGGTTCTGGTTTCACGACCACTCCCACGGGCGTGGACTGCTGCTCCAGGTTGATGAGCTGGCTGACGGTGAGGAATTTATAGCCCTTGGCCAGCAGTTGATCGAACACCTGGGGCATGGCTTCAATCGTCGGCGCATGGATGTCGTGAGCGAGCATGATGGCCCCCTTGTGCGCTCCTGAGACAAGGCGATGGGTCACCACCTGCACGCCTGGGCGGCGCCAGTCGTTGGGGTCCACCGACCAAATGATGGAGGAGTATCCAAACTCGTTGTACAGCCATTGCTCGACGCGCTTGCTGGTCGCGCCGAAGGGTGGCCGCATCAGGTGGGGCCGGTACTGGGCGGCATCCCAGATGGCGTCCGCCGTGCGCTGGAATTCGCTGCGGATCTGGGCGTCGGAAAGCTTCAGAAGGTTGGGATGGGTCCAGGTGTGGTTGGCCACTTCATGGCCTTCGGCCAGGATGCGGCGCACAATCTCCGGGTGCATCTTCACGCGTTCGCCGACGACGAAGAAGGTGGCCTTGATGTTGCGCGCCTTCAGCAGGTCCAGCAGTTTGGGGGTGTTCACCGGATGCGGGCCGTCATCGAAGGTCATGGCCAGCACCATCTGATCGGTCTGCACCTGGGAATAGCGCACATGGGCGCCTGGCGGCGGCACCTTGGGAAGCGGCGAATCCGGGTTGGTGATCGCACCCACGGTCGTGGGTGTGGCAGGAGCTCCCTGCGAGCTTCCGGGGCTGGTGAGGGCGGGTGGATTAGCATCTTTACTGATGACTGAGCAGCCGCTTTGGCCGGTGCTCATGATGATGCCGATCCAGATACTGAGATACATGCGTTGGGGGTGGGTCACTGGCGCGAGAGTAGAGTCAGAGAGAGGCATGGGAAAGTGTAAATTTGGGATCAATCAGCGAATGCCGGGGCGCTCTATGAACAGTGGGTGTGACGCGGGCCGTCGAGCAGGTTTGCAAAAACGGGCTGTACCTTGATGCCAAATGAAGGTAGCTGCCGTTGCGACCACGGAGACCCCGGGGCAACGCCTTTCCACCGCATCACCAAGCCATGAAACTTCTTATTCTCCTGCCCATTGCTTCGCTGTTCATCACGGGTTGCAAAAACTCGCCGACTGCGGACAACACCCCGGTCCTTCCCACGCTTCTGCCGCCCGAGCCGGGCAGCGGTGGTAGGAACCTGGCGGATGGCGAGGCCTTTTTGCGGGTGAACGCGACCAAGGCAGGGGTCAAAACAACGGCGAGCGGACTGCAATATGAGGTGCTCGAATCAGGCCCCGCCAATGGCAGGTCGCCCACGCGGGGCAATGCCGTCAAAGTGCACTATCGCGGCACGCTCATCGACGGCACGGTGTTCGACAGCTCGATTGACCGGGGTGTCCCGGCAACCTTCGGAGTCGGGCAGGTGATTGCTGGCTGGACCGAAGCGCTGCAGCTCATGAAGCCCGGCGACAAGTGGAAATTGTTCGTGCCGTCCAGGCTCGCCTATGGCGAAAGGGCCATGGGGGACAAAATCCCTGCCAACAGCACGCTGATTTTCGAGGTGCACCTGCTCGAGATTGGTGGCGGGGAATAAGAGGGAGAGTGAGGGGCCCGGCTTGTTCGAGGCCCTGGACTTGTGTGCCTCCAACGTTAACGTTCGCTCATGCTGCGCCTAACTATTTGTCTGCTCGGAATGCTCGTCCTGGGCGCCTGCTCGCCGAACGGGCAGGGCGGGGGAGTCAAACCGCTCGTCATCGGCACGGATGCGAGCTATCCGCCGTTTGAATACAAGGATGAGTCCGGCGCACTCGCCGGGGTGAGCATCGACATGGGCAAGGCGCTGGCCCAGCATCTTGGGCGGCCGGTGGAGTTTCGCAACATCGCCTTCGACGGGCTGATCACCGCTTTGCAGACGGGCAGCATCGACATCATCATCTCCTCAATGACGGCTAATGCCGAGCGGCGCAAATCGCTGGATTTCAGCGACCCGTATGTCACCACCGGCATCTGCCTGCTGCTGCCCAAGAACTCCACGCTCAAGAGCGCTGACGAGTTGAAGCAAGGCAAGCGGCGGGTGGTGGTTAGGCTTGCCACCACGGGCGAGCAATGGGCGCGCGCCAATCTTCCTGCTGCGGAGATCGTGGCACTCGACAGCGATCCGGCCTGCGTGATGGAAGTGGGCAAAGGCAGCGCCGACGCCTGGGTGTATGATCAGATTTCCGTGATGAATTACAGCCTGCGCAATCCGGACACCACGCGTGCGCTGCTGGCACCGATCCGGACTGAGCAATGGGCCATAGGCATGCGGCGCGGCGAGGACGAGTTGAGGTCGAAGATTAACGCGTTTCTTGCGGATTACCGTGCCAAAGATGGCTTTGGCGGGCTGGCTGGAAAGTATCTGGCCAAGGAACGCGATTTCATGAGGAGCCAAGGACTGCCGTTCGTCTTTGATGTCTCTATATCCCCAGCGAAGCCATAACCAACCAAGCCAACCTGCTCCCACCATGAAAAAGATCTGTCTCACCCTCATTGCCGGACTCGCTCTCGGCCTTACCGCCTGCGACCCGAAGAAAGAAGAGGCACCCAAGGCCAAGGAAGCTGCTGCGGCGGCCAAGCCTGCTGAGGCGGCGAAACCAGCCGCTCCTGCTCCTGCTCCGACGCCAGCTCCTGCACCGGTCCCAGCTCCGAAGCCGACGCCTGCCGCTCCGGTTCCACCGAAATAAGAAGCGAAGAGAATAAACTCAAAAGGGGAGGCATGTTGCCTCCCCTTTTTTGTTAGGTGGTGTTGCGAGACCGGGCGAAATACTTTTAGCGCTTCGCTCCGAAGGGCACGCGCTTGAACTCGCGGGTGAGATTGGTCAGTGATTCCTCAACGCCCATTCGTTCGAGGCTGCTGGCCCCGACAAAGCCGTCGGCACTGGTCTTGCTCAGGATGTACTCGACATCCTTGGGTGTGTTGATCGGGCCGCCGTGGGTGAGAGTGAAGACATCTTTGCGCACGGATTTGGCGGCGTCGATGATGTCCTGGGTGACCTTGACGGTGTGATCCCAGGAGACCACGGCGCTGGTCACGCCGATGCTGCCGCCGACGGTGGTGCCGACGTGGGCGATGACCGCGTCCGCTCCCTGTTTGGTCATCTCGATGGCTTCCTCGGGAGTGGCGACATAGACGATGCTGAACAGGTCCATGCGATGGGCCAGTCCGACCATTTCGAATTCCTTCTGCACGCTCATGCCGGTCTCTTCCAGCACCTGGCGGAAGTGGCCGTCGATGATGGTGTGGGTGGGGAAATTGTTCACGCCGGAGAAGCCCATTTCCTTGACGCGGCCCAGCCAGTGCCACATGCGGCGGCGCGGATCGGTGGCATGCACGCCGCACACCACGGGGATTTCATCGACCACCGGCAGCACTTCGTATTCGCCGATCTCCATGGCCACGGCATTGGCATCGCCATAGGCCATGAGGCCGCAGGTGCTGCCATGCCCGCTCATGCGGAAACGGCCGCTGTTGTAAATGATGATGAGGTCGGCGCCGCCCTTCTCGATGAACTTCGCGCTGATGCCCGTGCCGGCTCCGGCCGCGATGATCGGCTCACCGCGCTTGAGGGTGGCGTTCAGGCGGTCCACGACTTCCTGGCGTGTGTACGGGTTTCCTTTTCCGGTCCAGATGTTGGGCATGATGGTGTGAAGTTGAGCGGTGGGTCTGTTCAGGGGTCCCGGTTGAGCCGGGCGGTGCCTTCATAAAAGGGGAAGGAGGAAAATGCACGCGCCGTCTTCGCTCCATGGGCTATCTGAAACCCACATTGGTGGGGGGGCGATGGGGGGCATTATGGTTGCAGCAGCGCAAGCGCCGTGCGCTGACATGCCTTGGTTCGCTTCATTGGCAGACAGGTTGCGCCAGCGTGAACGGCGACGGTTGAAATGCCGTGGTTGTTTGCGGCAGTGCAGAGCGCCGTGCGTATGCTTGCAGCGGCTGCCGTGAGCGTTGGGCTGGCTTTGCGCTCGGCCAAGACAACAGCATGGGGCCTTTGACGCCAGCAAGCTGGCTGCGCACAGCGGCTGCAAGCATCCGCACTCCACGGGCTTCGCCGAGTGCTGAAGGGCTTTGGTTCATTTCATTGGCAGACAGGTTGCGCCAGCGTGAACGGCGACGGTTGAAATGCCGTGGTTGTTTGCGGCAGCGCTCCGCACTTGACGATGATGAGCCGGTCTTGGATGCTTGGTGCGTGAATCTCCCAGACGATGACTTCTCCAGCCAAGGAACCCGCGAGTGGCCCCATGCCCCGCCTCACAGGCTGTCGGGTGCGGGTGTGTATTTCATCACGGCTCGCACGCTGGACAAGGTGGCGCATTTCAAGTCGCCAGCCCGACTTGGCTTCGCACGTGACAGGCTTCTCTCGCTGGCAGCGCATTATGGATGGCAGCTCGAAGCCTGGGCGGTGCTGTCCACTCACTACCATTTTGTAGGCCACAGCCCGGAGGCAGACCGCTCAGGCACATCGTTGCCGAAGTTCCTGAGGCATCTGCACAGCGACATCACACGACTGGTTAATCGTGAGGACAATGCGCCGGGCCGAACGATCTGGCACAACTACCGGGAGACCTATCTGAACCTTGAGCATGGCTACCTTGCGCGGCTGAGCTACACGCACAACAATCCTGTGCATCATACACTCGTTGTCCACGCGAAAGACTACGAGTGGTGCTCGGCGGGCGCGTTTGAGCAGGCTTGCACCACAGCCTGGGTAAACACGATCTACGGCTTCAAGTTCGATCAGATCGCCAGCGCGGATGGCGACGATTGAAATGCCGCGGTTGTTTGCGGCAGCGCAGAGCGCCGTGGAACCGAAGCGTAGCGCAGGTAGCCAGCCGAAGGCTGCCCGAAGGGCGAGTGCAACGAGGCAATGCGGATGCTTGCAGCCGCTGTCGGAAGGCAGCTTGCTGGCGTGAACGGCCTATTGGCGGCGCATTGCCAGGAGCATGGATTAGGCGTGGAGGAAGAGACGCCAGCAAGCTGGCTGCGTACAGCGGCTGCAAGCATCCGCATTGCCATGGAGCATGGATTGAGCGAGGTGTATAAGACGCCAGCAAGCTGGCTGCGCACAGCGGCTGCAAGCATCCGCACTCCACGGGCTTCGCCGAGTGCTGAGATGCCATTGTTCTGTTCATTGCCAGACAGGTTGCGGCAGTGCGAAGAGAGTGAGACATATCCGCCCCGAACATGCCTGAAGCTCTCACTGAAACGCACATCCACGGCGCAAACACGACGTTTGCCGTGGTGCGTGCGCACACCCGGGATGCGCGGTCGTGGTTGAAAGGCGCTCCGGTGTGCCTGGCTCTGGCCGCGCATCAGATGGTGCATGCGGGGGTGATGGTGGCGCGTGATCCGTATCAAATTGTGCGCCAGCACCCGGGTGGCGTGTACTTCCTGGCATGTGTGGAAGGGGAAGGCAGGGTGCTGGTGGATGGTCGCTGGCAGCGCTGTGCGGCGGGGATGGCGGTGGCCTTGCCTGCCTTCATGGCGAATGCCTTTCACGCGGTGAAGGGCAAGGACTGGCGCTGTGTCTGGGTGCGCTATGAACAGGCCCCGGACCAGCGGCCGCTGCTGTCGTCGAGCTCGCCGCTGATGGCCGGATTTGATGGCTGGCCACTCTATCATGCGGTGGATGGCCTGGTGGCGGAGGCTAAGGGCGCGGCGGCTCCGGCGGCAATGTTTCACTGGGTGGAGCTGATTCAAATGAGTGTGGCCCGGTTCGTTCAGCCCTGGCAGCAGGATGACCGGCTGTCGCGGCTGTGGGAGCGGGTGTCCCGGCATGTGGGGCGTGACTGGACGCTGCCGGGACTCGCGGCTGAGGTGCATGTAAGTCCTGAACATCTGCGCCGGTTGTGCCGCAAAGCCTTGGGCCGCAGTCCGATGCAGCACGTGATCTGGCTGCGCATGCGCAAGGCGGCGCAGTTGCTGGCTTCCACGGATGCGAAGGTTGACTCGGTGGCGAAGCAGGTAGGCTACGTGAACCCGTTTGTGTTCAGCAACACCTTCAAAAAATGGATCGGCTGGCGACCCTCGGAACACCGGGGCCGGGTGGTGGCCAAAGGCGGGTGACCGCACAACCGATAAACCGGGGACCGGCGAACTTGGTCAGTACACGTCGCGACGATAGCGCTTGGCTTCCTTCATGGCGGCCACGTAGGCGGCGGCTTCCTCTGCGGTCTTGCCGCCTTCGGTCTCGATGATGGCGTGCAGGGCCTTGTCCACGTCGTGCGCCATGCGCGAGGCATCACCGCACACGTAGAAGATGGCTCCCTGCTCGAGCCAGGCGAAGAACTGGGCGCTGTTTTCCAGCATCCGGTGCTGCACATAAATCTTTTCGGCCTGGTCGCGCGACCAGGCGGTGGTGAGCTTGTGGAGCGTGCCGTCGCCGAGCCAGCCCTCAAACTCGTCCTTGTAGAAGTAGCAGGATTTCTCGCTCACTTCGCCAAAGAAGAGCCATGCCTTGCCTTTGGCGCCGGTGGCCTTGCGTTCTTCCAGGAAGGCGCGGAAGGGGGCTATGCCGGTGCCGGGGCCGCAGAAGATCACGGGTGTCTCATCAGCGGGATCTGGCAGCCGGAAGCCTTTGCCCAGGTTGACGAACACAGGGATGGGGGTCTCGGGTGTGAGGCGCTCCGTGAGGAAGGTGGAGGCGACACCGCCGCGCTCGCGGCCGAAGCTGGTGTACTTCACTGCGGCGACGGTGAGATGCACCTCTTCCGGGTGGGCTTTGAGGCTGGAGGAGATGGAGTAGAGGCGGATGTTGAGCTTCTTCAGCAGGCTGACGAACTCCTGGGCATCAAACTTGGCGGTGGGGTTGTCGATGAGGAGGTCGATCACGAAACGGCCATACAGGTACTTCTTCAGTCCCTCCTTCTGTTCGGGCACGGCGAGGGGGGCCAGTGAAGTGGCTCCGCCGGTTTTTTCGATGATGGCCTTGATCAATTTGTTATCGACTTCGGTGATGGAGCAGCCTTCGATCAAGGCTGTGCGCAGCGCCACCGGCACCTCTTTCTTGGGATGATTGACGATTTCATGCCCTGTCAGTCCGAGAATGGCGATCATCTCATCGACCAGCGCCGGATCATTGGTGGGCTGGACGGCAAGGGAGTCGCCCGGCACGAATTCGAGTCCCGATCCCGCGAGATCAATTTCGAAGTGCCGCGTGTGCTTGGGCGCGCCAGGAGCGGACAGGTCGTGAGCCCGCTTCAGTCTGGCGATGAAGGGATTCTTGACATTGTAGAGGGGCTTGGCGTGGGGAGTGTCGTGGCTCATCGGGAAATGGGTAAAGACAAAAAATAGGGGGCGGGGCCCGCAGAGTCAAGATTTCGAGCAGCCGCCCGAAATCCATCGCCAGCCTCTGTAGTCTATACCACTGCCCCGTCAGTATCGTTGCATGGGAGGTGCTTTTTCCCTTGCCGTAGTAGCGGCGTGCAAGCGATGTTCCGCGAGTTTCCTTCCCCAGTCTTTACTAATGTCGCCCAGCGTTGCCCATCCCATCGATACCTCGGAAAACGAGTCCACGAGCCCATCTGCCCCCAGGGGAGGGGACGAGGCGCTGCGGGCGGCCACGGCGGCGGTGCGTTCCGGGCGCACCGCAGTGGCGGATGACACCAAGTTCAGCCCGATGCTGGTGCGGGCCCTGGAGGAACTGGGCCGGGTGAAGCGCGAAGCCGGCCAGTTCGACGAAGCCCTGGGTCTTTATCGCGAGGCGGAGGAACAGGCCCTGGCGGCCGCCATGGATGTCGCTGTGCTGGCGCATTTGCGTGCCGGCCTTGCCACGTTGCTGGACGATCTGGGCCGTGAGGACGAGGCCTTTCCGGTGTATGAGCGGGCCATCAAGGATTTGGAAGCCATGCAACCGCCGGACATCGTGACGGCCGGCCAGCTGCGCAACAACCTGGCGATGAATTACAAGCGGCTGAACAAGTTCGCCCTCGCGGAGCAGCATTACCTCGCCGCCATCGAAGCCCTGGAAGGGACGCTCGGCCGTGAGACGGAGGAAGTCTCCTCACTCTTCAACAACCTGGGCGGCCTGTATTACGCCGCAGGATTCGCTGATCAGGCCAAGAGCATGTTCATGGATGCCATGGAGATCCGCCTCAAGCTTCTGGGGCCCGGCCATCCGGACATGGCGCAGTCGCACTGCAACCTGGGGACGGTGCAATACGAACTGGGTGACAGCGTGGCCGCGCAGCTCAGCTTTGAGCAAAGCCTGCGCATCCTGGAAGCGCACATTGCGGACGAGGCCGCCAGCTACGAGGCGGTGGGCATGGATTACATTGCGATGCTCGGCGCCATTCACGAGGACGACAAGGCTGCGGCCTTCCAGAAGCGCCTGAATAACATGCTGGCAAGGCATCGGGGAGAGGGGCAATGACGAATGACCAATGACGAATGACCCAAAGATGGTGGTACAGTAACAACAGGATTGGCTGGTGATTGGAACTTCGTCATTGGTCATTGGCTTCTCTCAGGTACCGAGTGCGGCGCGGGTGCGTTTGACCAGTTCGTTGTCGGCCTCGCCGGAGCCGCGCAAGTAATAGACGCTGGCAGCGAGCAGGCGTTCGCGCCAGGGGGAGGCGAGCTGACCGTAGTCCTCCAGCACGGCGGCGCTGAACTTGTAATCGTGGGCGTTGCTGCCCTTGAGAAAGACCATGCGCCGGGCGGCATCGGTGAAGGCCTTGGGGCTGGCGTTGCCCTGGAGATAGCCGAGCACCTTGCGCGCGGCGGCAAGGCGATCCTTGCTGATGTCAGCAAAAATCTCCGCGACGGCTTCGTCTCCTTGCGCCGAAGGAGACAGGGGTTCCAACGTGTCGATGTGCAGTCCTGTGTCCATGCGGTCGCCGCGATACAGAGGCAGGAAGGCGGCGTTTTGCAGCAGCAGCAGCCGGCGCAGTTCGTTGTTGCGCACGCGCTGCCATGAATAGTGCATGGCGTTGGTGAAGGTCATCGCGTGCAGGGAAAGAATGCCCGGCGCTTGCATGAGCAGTTCGCCAGCGCCATCGAAGAAACCTTCGAACAGGGACTGCGGGGCCACGCCTCGATTGAGCAGCTTCACGACCAGTGCGCTGGCGTCGTCCGCGCTTCCGGAACGAATGGTTTGGAGCACGTCCTTGGTCCCGCCGGCATTGGGCGTGCCGTCGAGCCAGCCCTCATGGACACGCTCCAGCAATTCCAGGTTTTGCCGGAACGGCCGGTCTGCGGGCAGGTCCGCCTTGGCGGGATTTTCCTTGGCGCCGGAGCGGTCGAGCAGGGCATAGGCGAGCGAGCGCAGCACGGGCTCGGCATGCTGCCAGCCGATGGCCTTGAGAGTGCGGAAGCTGTTGGCCACATAAATGGCCTTGTGGCCGATGTCGCGGAAGTCCCGGGCCCCATAGCGGGCGAAGATTTCGAACAGGTCATCCTCAGCCGCGGTGCGCGCGAGGCCGACGATGGCGACATCGGCTGCGCCTTCGTCCCAGTTGTCCATGGCCGCGATGAACAGCGCCTTGGCGCGATGGCCGGGCGGCACGCGGGCTTCATCCACCGGCGCCATGTGCCAGTTGCCCTCCTTCACATTGGCCGCCTGGGAGCTTTTGAACTGGTCGACGGCCCAAAAAATGGGCAGCCAGCGCTCGGTGTCCGGCGCGGCCTGGCTGGCGAGATGGGCGGAGTTCACCACCAGCACTGCATGGAATTTAAAGCCCACCGGCCGTGGCTGGACGCTGCGCACCCCGGCGAGCAGGAGCGCCGCCACCACCTCGCGGTAGCTGAGCCCCCGTTGGATGCGCGCCGCGACTTCCTCGAGCACCCGCTCACGCGGGGTGTCTTCGAGCAGGCGCACCAAGGGCTCCATGTCCGGGCTGAAGCGGACCATCTCCGGCGGCATCTTCGCCTCTGCGGCTGAGACCGGGGGGAGGTGCGCGAGAAAACCTAGATCGCCTAGCGCCACCATTGCGCCTGTACCGGCGGCTGCCTGAAGAAACGAACGACGACGAGTCATAGAGATGCCTCCTGTTGCTGTTGGTTCGAACTTAGCAGAGCCCGGGGGCAATGGATAGGGGAAATAAGAAAGGTAATGAGGCCGCTTGGTTGACAAAATGATCCCTGGCATGCCAGTCTGAAAGAATGGACCGAGCAGCCATTTTTCTCTGACTTCCATGCACCGACCGGAGTATTCTTGACCAGTGAATCCGCCACAAACCCCAGAATCCCTTGATTGTCTGCGGAGACACGTGTCCGCAGGGATGAGGCTGGCGGTGTGCTGGGCCTTGTGGGGTTTGCTGATCCTGACCGCGTGGGGCGGCGAGGTGCCGTTCCGTCCGGCATTGCCTGGCACGACCCTGAAGGATTTCAGCCAGTCGCCTGCCCGCATCGCCGCGCGGCTGGCTCCGGCGGCGCCTCCTGACTTGGTGGACGTGGGTGATTCCTACACGCTGCCGGATGGCAAGCCGGTGCACCTGCTGCGCTCGCGCAACAGCGTGGCGATTCGTTTCGCCGCCGGTGTGGCCCCGGCTGGTGGCCTGAGCGAATTGAAGGCGCGCAAGGACCTGCCCGCGCATGACCTGGTTGCGCGCCCGAGCTTTGGCAAAAAAGGCGCGCTGCACATCGTCCGCGCGCATATACCAGGGACGGTGCTCGATCCGAAGGCAATGCAATCAGGGGCTTCGGTCGCCTATGCGCGCCATGTGCTGGTGGATCCGCAAACGAAGATGCGAATGATCCCCACGGACGAGGTGCTGGCCCGGTTCAGCGACCACACCTCTCTCGCGGCGATGAAAGCGGCGGCGAACAAGGCGGGACTGCAAATCACAGGCAGCAAGGGCGGCCGAAAAATCAATGTGGTGCGGATGCGCCTGCTGCGCCCCAAGTCCTCCGATCCACTGGTGGCCGCGCGCGCCGTGGCAGCGATGCGGGGCGTGGTCTGGGCACAACCCAATTTCGTGCGTGAGATGCGCCACTTTTTCACACCGTCCAACCCGCTTTTCGGCGATCAGCAGGCGCTGCACAATACGGGGCAAAATCTCGCGCTGCCCGGCGCCGACGTCCATGCACAGGAAGCGTGGGACCGGAGCACCGGCAGCAATTCAACGGTGATCGCCATCATCGATGACGGCGTGGACATCTCCCACCCCGGGCTGCGCATTTTCACGAATCCTGGAGAGTCCGGCGACGGCAAGGAAACCAACGGGGTGGATGATGACGGCAACGGCCTGGTGGACGATGTCCATGGCTGGGACTTCGCTAACAATGACAATGACGTCACTCCGGTGGGCACCAACGGGCATGGCACGGGCACGGCTGGCATCGCTGCGGCTCTCTTTGGCAATCAGGCGCAGACCGCCGGCATCGCCCCGGGCTGCACCATTCTGCCGGTGAAGATTGCCGATGATACGGGCACCTTCACCACGGATGACGTGATAGGCGAAGCCATCCTCTATGCGGCGCAGTATGCGGATGTGCTGAGCAACAGCTGGGGCGGGGGCAGCCAGAGCGCTTACATTGATGCGGCGATCGATTATGCCGTCACCCAGGGGCGCCAGGGCAAGGGCTGTCCGGTGTTTTTTGCCACCGGCAATTACGCCAGCACCTGGTATTCCGGCGGTGGTCGCTACCGGCTCTCCACCGCGACCTTGAGCGGCAGCTACTACTATGGGTTTTACTACCGCAAGGGCAAGGATTCCGGCGGCGAGGACACGGTGCGGATCGACAATGTCTGTGTTCTGGATGCGGACGGTTACACCCACCTGACCAGCAGCTTGTATGATGAAGATTTCGAGAGCTTCATCCAGTTCGATCCCTTTTTGCTGACGCGGTCAGGCTGGTGGCAGTATCTGACGAGTGACGCGACGATTCCGTACTGGAGAATGGACACGCAAAACGCTCTCACCGGCACGGGCGGCATCTACTCGGCTGCTTCGCCGCCGCTGGTGAATCCTGGTGATTATTCGGTGCTGGTGACGCCGCCGTTTGCCGTCACCGGGGTGGAGACGGTCGCCTTCGCCGGATCCATTTCGATTGCCGATGATTCGGATTTCTATGTACTGGTGTTTGATGGCGGCACGGGTGTGTTCCTGGGGGCCTATGGGCCCTGGAACGGTGCGCCGGACGTCGTGGATCCCGCCGTGGGCTATCCCGCCAGCAATCCCCAGACGATCGCGGTGGGAGCGGCCACGGACTGCGATCTTCGCAGCGACTACAGCGAGTATGTGGGACACCTTGATTTTGTCGCTCCGAGCAATGGCGGATGGAACGACATAGGCACCCTGGACCCGGTGGGCGATGTGGGCTGGACGCCTCAGGACTACAAGATGAATTTCGGTGGCACCTCGGCCGCCACGCCGCTTGCCGCGGGCATCGCGGCGCTCATGCTGTCGCAAAATCCGTCTCTGACGGCGGATGAAATCCGGACGCTCATGCACCAAACCTGCGACCAGGTTGGCGGGGTGACTTATGCTGCCGATGGCACACATCCCATGTATGGTTACGGACGTGTCAATGCCGCCAAAGCCGTGGCCAGCGCGCTGCCGTCGCTGAGCATCCAGGCTGCGAACGTGTTCTTAAAGGCCACCGATGGCGCAACCCCCATGACGTTTGTCATCACCCTGGACCAAGCGACGGTCCGCGACGTGACGGTGGACATTGCCGCGACGGATGGGACGGCGGTGGCTGGCACCAACTACCTTGCAACCCCGGCCACTTTGACGATCCCCGCAGGGTCCACCAGCGTGAACTACACGGTGACCATCCCCGGGGGTGGGCTCGCTCCGCCCGGGGCCATGTTCACGGTGACCCTGGCCAACCCCACGAATGCGGCGCTGGGAGTTAGTTTTGCCGCCGGCACGATCTATCCGCTGCCGTCGGTAAGCATCCAAGGTGTTAGCATTGCCGAAAGCGCCGCCGGCACCTCGAGCCAGGCGGTCTTTGTCATCAATCTCGACACGCCGACGGTCCGCGAAGTGACCGTGGATGTTGCCGCCACCGATGGCACGGCGCTGGCCGGCACCAACTACCTCGCCTTGCCGGCCACGCTGACCATTCCCGCAGGCTCCTCCAGCGTGAATTACAGTGTGACCATTTATGGTGGCCTGCTCACCCAGCCCACGGCCGCGTTCACGGTGAGCCTGGCGAACCCCACGAATGCCGCGCTGGGGGTCAGCCTTGCCACCGGGATCATCCGCGCACTCGACACCGATGGCGATGGCATGCCTGACTATTGGGAACTGCTCAATGGCCTTGATCCCAATGATCCTTCCGACGCGGCCTTGGATGCCGATTCCGATGGCTTCACCAATCTGCAGGAGTTCCTGGCGGGCACCGATCCTCACGATCCGCGCAGCCGGTTCGGCATCTCCAGTGTCGCGCCCTCGTCAGATGCCAGCGGCATGGTCATCAGTTTCAACACCGCCCTCGGCCGAACCTATCGCGTGGAGTATAAGAACAACCTGAATGATCCGGTCTGGCAAGCCTTGGGCCCCGATATTGCGGGCACGGGAGGCACGATTCAGGTGACCGATACTGTTTCGACGGCCGTCACCACCACGCGGTTTTACCATGTGGTGGTGCCGCCGTGAGGCGGGGTGGCGGGGTGGCGGTTTGTCGCGGTGTTCGCACCAAGAGAAGCCATCAGCTCCCGTTCCGATAAGGAAGGTCAGCTTCCATGGAAACGTTGAACACAAGGCAAAACGCCGTCGCCCTTGGAATGCTGCGGAAGAAGCGTTGCCAACCACCGTTTCAGAAGCGCACTCCATTCCACAACTAGCGCCCTTCCTTCTTCCGTGAAAAACTTCTTCCGCCACAGCCTCGCTCCTCTCATCATTACCGTTCTGCTCGCCTGCGGTGGGACGGCCATGTCTCAAGTACTGAGCCCCGCTGCCGGACCTGTCCCGAAGGGGCTGCGAGTCTTCACCTGCGGTCATAGTTTTCACATGTTTGTGGTGCCGCTCCTGAAGGACATCGCGAACTCCGCCGGCATCAAGGACCACCAGATTGCTGGCAAATCGGGGATCGGCGGCTCGCGGGTGATTCAACACTGGGATGTGCCGGAGGAGAAGAACACCGCCAAAGCGGCACTGCGCGCTGGTGCGGTGGACGTGCTGACACTGGCGCCCATCTGGATGCCCGATGCAGGGATCGAAAACTTCGCGAAGCTGGGCTTCGAGCACAACCCCAACATCCGCATTACCGTGCAGGAATTCTGGCTCCCAAATGACACGTATGAGCCGAAGTATCCGCTGGATACCAAGAAGAAGGTGGACCACGACACCACGGATCTTGCGGAGTTGCAAAAGAACCAGGACGCCTACGATCATGACGTGGACGAGTTCGTGCGCGGCATCAACCAACGGCTGGGCAAGGATGTGATTGTGACGGTGCCGGTGGGGCAGGCAGCAGTGGCGCTGCGCAAGAAGATCGCCGCGGGCGAGGCTCCAGGATTGACCAAGGGTTGGGACCTGTTCCGCGACAACTGGGGTCATCCCCAGGCAGCGCTGAGAGTGCTGACGGGGTACTGCCATTTTGCCATGATCTACCGGCGCAGCCCCGTGGGACTGCCGGTGCCTCCCGAATTGACCAAGATCAGCACTCCGGAGTCGGATGCCAGGTTGAACCGGCTGCTGCAGGAGCTTGCCTGGGAGGCGGTGCGCCACCACTCCATGAGCGGCGTGACTGCGGAGGTGAAATGAAAGGTGGTCGGGGGTTATTGTACTAGGGGCTCCACTCTCAGCCATCAACGCTCTTGCTTTCTCCTCCATCGCCGTCAAGCATGGGCGTGATTGCTTGATTGAGTCCCTCGCCATGAATCCCAACCACCGCCCCACTGAATCCAAGATCGTGCTGGTCGTGGATGACCAGTCGCAAAACCTCCAGGTCGTTGCCGCCGTGCTGTCGATGAACGGCTTTGAAGTGATCCTCGCCAGCAGCGGCGAAGAGGCGTTCGAACGTCTGGCGGCACGCACCCCTGACCTGATTCTTCTCGACGTGCTGATGCCGGGCATGGATGGCCTCGCAGTCTGCCGCAAAATCAAGGAGGACCCGCGCTGGCTGGAAGTCCCCATCATTTTCCTTTCCGCGGCCGACGACAAAAACCTGATTGTGAAGGCGCTCGAGTGCGGCGGAGTGGACTACGTGACGAAGCCCTTCAACAAGGCCGAGCTGCTGACGCGGGTGCGCACGCACCTGGCACTCAAGCAGGCCCGCGACGAGCTGCGCGATCTGGCGAAGGACAAGGACGAGCTGCTGGGCATCCTGACCCACGATTTGCAGAACAACCTCACCGGCACTCGCCTCAACGCGGAATTGCTGCGCATCAGCGACACACCGCAAAAGCGCAACGCGTGCATTGACAACATTATCCAGGCCACGGACGGCTTGATTGCGTTCGTGATGGAGTTCCACGCCAATCAGAGCACGGACAGGTTCAAAATCGAACCTTCCGATCTGGAGATCCACGAGCTGCTGGAGGATGCCCGGTCGCGCCATGAAGCAGCCGCCACACAGAAGCGCATCAGCATTCGAATTGAGGGTTCCGAAGACCCGGTGATGGCCTGGGCAGACCAGCGGCGTCTGGCGCAGGTGCTTGACAATCTCATCACCAACGCGCTGAAGTTCTCACCCGAAGGCCGCACGATCACTCTTCATGCGCAGAGCGGTCCCGGCGAGTGGGCGCATCTAACGGTCAAGGACGAAGGGCCGGGCTTCACCCAGGCAGACAAGCAGAACCTGTTTCACCGCTATGGCCGGCTCAGCGCCAAACCTACTGGCAGCGAGCTTTCGATCGGCTTGGGGCTGTCGATCGTCAAGCGACTGGTCGAAGGGATGAAGGGCCGCATCGCGCTCGAGAGTGAAGCGGGCAAAGGCGCCACTTTTACGATCTCGATTCCAACCGCAGGCGGGCACTCTGACGAAGCGTCGGCCGGGTAGGGAATCACCCCATGGCGGGCGGGTGTGGCAAAGTCTATCCAGAGTTGGGACACGGGCCGGAAGTATTCCGCCCATCCCCAAACATCCTGAAAGGCTATCCATGACTGTTCTGCTCGTAATTTTGATTCTAATGATGCTGGGCGTCCTGCCCCACTGGAACCACAGCCGGGAGTGGGGTTATGCACCCAGCGGCGGTCTGGGACTGGTGGTCACCATCCTTGTGATACTGCTGCTGCTTGGCAGGATTTGAGCTCAATACGCATTCGTCATGAAGAGTTTCCTCCACAAGGGTTTCGTAGTCTTGCTTGCCGGCATGATCACCGCCGCCACCAGTTGCATGTATGATGGGGCGATGCCTCACATGGCAGCCACTCGTTACGGTGGTACAACCATGCTCCGGCCCGAAACGGACACGGTTTCGTACTGGGACGGCGACGGCATGACCGGCAGTCCGTCGGTGCGCATCAATCTCAGTGAACAGCGCGCGTACTTCTACAAAGGGGGCAAACTCGCTGGCGTATCAGCAATCTCCTCCGGCCGTGAAGGGCTGAACACGGTGACCGGGCATTTCCACATCATCGAGAAGGACAAGCATCACATGTCCTCCCTGTATGGGGACTACGTGGATGCCCATGGCAATGTGATTCAGAAGGAGATCGACAGCAGCAAGGATCCCAAGCCTCCCGGTGCCCGGTTCGATGGTGCGCGCATGCCCAATTTCATGCGCATCACGGGTGCCACGGGCATGCATGAAGGCTACCTGCCCGGCTATGCCGCGTCGCATGGCTGCATCCGCATGCCCGGTGCCATGGCCGCGAGGTTCTACAATAGCGTGTCGGTGGGCACACCGGTGACCATTGAGGAGTAGGGTGGTGTCAGGCGAGCTGGTAGGGCGGGTTGTACCCAGCCCGCCGCCTTGGGCCGCCGAGCGTTGAAGGGAGAGGGGATAAACTAAGTTTTGCGGCGTGCGACGACGGCACAGTGGGGACACAGTGCCATACCTTGCGCCGGGCGCTGACGACGAGGGATGTTCTCCAAAAGATCTTGCCTGACAGGATAGTAGGCCAAAAGATATTGCCTGACAGGATAGTAGGTCGTGTCCTAAAACTGGGCGGGACGGCGCAAGCCCCGTTCAAACCACTCCGAAGAGGATTGCCTCCGTCATGCGCATGGCGTCGGCATTGGGTTTCACCTCATGCACGCGGACGATGTGAGCCCCATGCTCGCGGACATACGAGGTGACGGCGACCGTGGGCCAGGTGCGGGCAGCCATGCCGGGGGTGCCGAGCACCTTGCCAATCATGGATTTGCGCGAGACGCCGATGACCAGCGGCCGGCCCTGCACCCGCAGTAGAGGCAGGGAGCGCAGCAGCGCGAGGTTGTGGTCGAGATTCTTGCCAAAGCCGATGCCGGGATCAAGCACGATGCGCCGGGGATCGATGCCGGCGGCGGCGAGGGTGGTCACGCGCTCCTCAAAGCAGGCCGCCACCTCCGCCACCACATCCGCGTACACGGGATTGAGCTGCATGGTGCGCGGCTCGCCCTTCATGTGCATGACGACGAGGCCGCAGGTGGAGGCCCGCGCCACCTCGACCATGCGCGGATCGTGGGTGAGGCCGGAGACGTCGTTGATGATGTCAGCCCCGGCGGCGAGCGCTTGTTCGGCGACGGTGGCCTTGAAAGTGTCGATGGAAATCAGCGCCTGTGTCTGCGCGCGCAAGGCCCTGATCACCGGCACCACACGGCGCAGCTCTTCCTCCTCACTTACGGGTGCCGCGCCGGGGCGCGTGGATTCGCCGCCCACATCCAGAATGCCGGCACCCTCCGCCGCCAGTTCCAGGCCGTGTTCAATGGCACGCTCCGGATCAAAATACTGCCCGCCGTCAGAGAACGAATCGGGTGTGACATTGACGATGCCCATGATGAGGCCGCGCGTGGAGAGGTCGTGGGTGTGGGAATGGATGAGCCAGTGTGGCATGGGAGAAAGGGCGCAGTGTTAAGTGGTATCTGCCCGTGCGCCATTGGAACTCGCAGATTTTAGCCCTGGGCCCGGACCGCCAGCCGGGGAGCAGGCGAAATTTGGCACATTTTCGGATGGAATAGTCCGGCCCTGCACGTAGGTGAACGTTCACCGGTTCATGACACAAGGCATCACAGTTTTTACAGCACGCCATAGCGCGGGGTCTGTTCGAGAAGACACGTTCTATGTGGCTCGTTAAACTCGCCCTGGACCGCCCCTACACGTTTGTCGTGATGGCGTTGATGATCCTGATTTGCAGCGCTGTCATCGTGCCGCAAACCCCCACGGACATCCTTCCGGCGGTGAATGTGCCTGTCATCTCCGTCGCCTGGGCCTATGGCGGGATGAACGCGGAGGAACTCGAAGGCAGGCTGAGCATCAACTATGAGCGCACGCTGACGGCGCTGGTGGACAACATCGAGCACATCGAGTCCACGACCTACAAAGGCGCGGCCATCTTCAAAATCTTCCTGCACCCCGGCCAGAGTGTGGACAAGGCGATTGCCCAGACCGTGGCGACTTCGCAGTACATCCTCAAACACTTTCCCCCGGGGACACAGCCGCCCGAAATCCTCAGCTTCAGCGCCTCGTCGGTCCCGATCCTGCAGATTGCCCTCTCAGGCAAGGACTTGTCGGAGCAGGAGCTCAATGACCTCGCCGTCAGCACCATGCGACCGCAGCTCATCACCGTGGCCGGGGCGGTCATTCCCTCACCCTATGGTGGCAAGCCGAGGCAGGTCTCCATCAACATGGATCTGCAAAAAATGCAGTCCGCAGGGCTGGCCCCGCTGGATCTGCTCAATGCCGTAGGCAACCAGAGCGTGATTCTGCCCGTGGGCACGGCCAAGATCGGGTCTTCTGAGTACGATGTGCGTACCAATGCGGCTCCTGCCACCCTCGAGGAACTTGGCGCTCTTCCGATCAAACAGGTGGGAGGCACCACCCTCTACTTGCGTGATGTCGCCACGGTGAGCGACGGCTTTTCTCCCCAGACCAACATCGTACGCCTGGACGGAAACCGGGGCGTGCTGGTCTCCATCCTCAAGGCCGGCGAGGCCTCCACCCTGGATGTGGTCAAGGGCATCCGCAAACTTCTGCCGGTGGTGGCCACCATGGTTCCGCCCCAGCTCAAGATCCAGGCTATTGGCGACCAGTCCGTGTTCGTGCGCTCGGCTGTGCAATCCGTCATTCACGAAGGGATCACTGCCGCCGCGCTCACCGGGCTCATGATCCTCGTGTTCCTCGGCAGCTGGCGCAGCACATTGATCATTGCGATCTCCATTCCGCTCTCCGTTCTCACTTCGCTCATCACCCTGAGCCTCTTGCACCAGACGATCAACACCATGACCTTGGGCGGGCTCGCGCTGGCCATCGGCATCCTGGTGGATGATGCGACGGTGGAGATTGAGAACATCAATCGCAACCTCGAAGAAGGGCGGGGGCTGCGTGACGCCATTTTGTATGGTGCATCGCAGATCGCCGTGCCCACGTTTGTCTCCACGCTGTCCATCTGCATCGTCTTCCTGCCGATGTTTTACCTGGGCGGCGTGGTGGGGTCATTGTTCGCGCCGCTGGCCGAAGCCGTGGTGTTTGCCGTGATGGCGTCCTATCTTTTGTCACGCACGCTGGTGCCCACCCTCGCCATGTACCTGCTTCCCAAGGGCGGCGATCATGCCCGGGGCACCGGGTTGTTTGCGCGGTTCCAACACGGATTCGAAGGAATGCTGGACCGCTGCCGAAACTTCTATGTCCTGCAACTGGAATCGCTGGTGCGGCACCGGAAGGTGTTTGTGCCCGCCAGCCTGCTGCTGTGTCCGCTGGCCTTGCTGCTGGTGCCGTGGCTGGGGCAGGATTTCTTCCCGGAAACCGACAGTGGCCAGTTCATCCTGCATGTCCGCGCCAGGAGCGGGATGCGCATCGAGGAAACCGCGCGGCTCTGCGACCTTGTCGAGACCTCCATCCGCTCAAAGGTGCCGGCCGGCGAATTGGAGGGCATTCTGGACAACATCGGACTGCCCTACAGCCCGATGAACCTCCTGCACTCCAGTTCCGGGCTGATCGGGGCGGGGGATGTGGACGTGTTTGTGTCGCTGAAGAAATCCCATCGGCCGACCTCGGAGTATGTGCGCACGCTGCGCGCCACGCTGCCGGAGGAATTCCCCGGCACGATGTTCTATTTCCTGCCTGCGGACATTGTCTCACAAATCCTCAACTTCGGTATTCCCTCTCCTATCGACATCCAGCTGGAGGGCAGCGATGTGGCCGCAAGCCGGCGGGTGGCCAGCGAGATTTTGGCGGATCTGCGGCAGGTACCAGGGCTCGTGGACTTGCGCATTCAGCAGCCTGCGGATTACCCGACGCTGGACGTGGAGGTGGACCGCACCAAGGCTTCGCAAGGAGGTTTCACGGCCCGCGACGTGGCCCAGAGCATGGTTAATTCGCTCAGCGGCAGCCAGCAGGTATCGCCGATGTTTTTCCTGAACTGGAAGAACAGTTCGTCCTACTTTTTGTCGCTGCAGACGCCTGAGTACAACATAGGGTCCCTGCAGGACCTGCAAAACATGCCCGTGAGCGCTGCCAGCCATCCCAGCCAGGGCATTCTGGCGAACATGACTTCCATTCATCGCGGCAGCGAAATGCCCGTGATCTCCCACACCAACACCCGGCGGGTGATTGATATTTACGGGGCTGTGCAGGACTCGGACCTGGGCGCCGTGGGCGCTGCCGTGGAGAAGATCGTGGCCGCGCACCGTTCCAAGCTGCCGCGCGGCAGTTTCGTACACGTCCGCGGCCAGTACTCCACCATGCATGCTTCCTATGTGAGCGTGCTTTCAGGACTGGCATTTGCCGTGGTACTGGTGTATTTGCTCATCACCATCAACTTCCAGTCATGGGTGGATCCGCTCATCATTGTCACAGCGCTTCCTGCGGCCATGGCGGGGATCATTCTCGCATTGTTCTTCACCCACACCACGCTGAGCATTCCCGCACTTATGGGCACGATCATGTGCATGGGCGTGGCCACGGCCAACAGCATTCTGGTGATTTCCTTTGCCAAGGAACGCCTGACCCACCATGGCGACGCCATTCTGGCGGCCATCGAAGCCGGCACCACGCGCTTTCGGCCTGTGATCATGACCGCTATGGCCATGATCATCGGCATGGTGCCGATGGCCATCGGCCAGGGCGAAGGTGCGGAACCCAATGCCCCGCTGGGCCGCGCCGTGATCGGCGGGCTGATTTGCGCCACACTGGCAACCCTTACCCTGGTGCCCGCCGTATTCAGTCTGTTCCACCACAAGCGCATCCACACCATGCCTCATGCACAAGAACTTGACTCCATCGCATGAATACTGAGCCCGTTCAGCGCGCCCGTCCCGGACTCGTCCTCACCATCACGCTGGTGCTGGCCGTCTCCATTGGCGCCGCGATTTACGCTGGCATCAGCACCCGCATCGGCGATCAGGCGCGCCTTGAGCGCAGCGTCGAAGAGGCGTCCGTCCCCGCGGTCAGCGTGGTCCATCCGCACAAGGGTGCGGAAGCAGAAGAAATCCAGCTGCCGGGCAATGTGATGGCTTATGTTGACGCCGCCATTCATGCCCGGACCTCCGGCTATTTGAAGCATTGGAGCTTCGACATAGGCAGCCACGTGGAGAGCGGCCAGTTGCTCGCCGAAATTGACACGCCCGAGGTGGACCTGCAGCTTGAACAAGCCCGCGCAGATTTCGCGAAGGCGGAGGCGGATCTCGCCCAGGCCCAGGTCAAGGCCGCCCGCTGGGCTCAACTGCTTAAAAATCGCGCCGTTTCGAGCGAGGAAAGCGATGAAGCCGCCAGCGATCTGACCGCCAAAAAAGCCACCACCGACTCCCGCCGTGCAAACGTGCGACGACTGGAGCAGATGCAGTCCTTTGAGAAAATCGTGGCACCGTTCGCCGGCGTGATCACCGCCCGCAATGTGGACACCGGGGACCTGATCGACGCCGGCACCAGTCCGCAGCCGAAGGAGCTTTTCCACCTCGCTGCGCTCGACCGGATGCGCGTTTACGTGGCCGTGCCCGCCATTTACGCCGAAGCGGCACGTATCGGCGAAGACGCCACTCTGACGCTTGATCAATTTCCCGGACGTGTCTTCCAAGGGCGCGTGGTCCGCCACGCCAACGCCATCGACGTTGCGACACGAACCCTCAAGGTGGAAGTGGACGTGGAGAACACGGATGGCAGCCTCATGTCAGGTGCCTACGCCATGGTTCATCTCAAAGTCGGCCGCGCACACGAGGGGGACAGCCCTTCCATGACGATTCCCGCCAACACCCTGCTGTTTCGTGCCGAGGGGCCCCGTGTCGCCCTCTTGCGCAGTGATCACGCTGAACTTGTGCCGGTCAAAATTGGCCGGGATTACGGCAAGACCGTGGAAATCATCTCCGGTCTGAAACCGACGGACTCGCTGATCATGGATCCGGGTGATTCCCTGATCACTGGCATGCGCGTAAAAGCGGGCCGGGGTGCGCAGTAAAGGACGCTGGGCTGAAGGCGGACTGGTCGGACTGGGTGGATGGCCTCGCTGAGTCAAGCGATTTGACTTGTACGGCTATGCCGGAACACCTGTTTTGCATTAAGAATCATGAGCAACCCAGATGGGGTCCTGCTGCCGCATGGCGGTTATGAGCAGTTGCTCAGCTACAAGGTGGCTGAGGCGGTCTATGATGCCACGGTGGTCTTCTGTGACCGGTTCATTGACAAGCGTTCCCGCACCCACGACCAAATGGTACAGGCGGCTCGAAGCGGGGTGCGCAATATCAGTGAGGGCAGCGGCGACCTCGCGCAAGACCGAGATCAAACTCACCAATGTCGCGCGTGCGAGCCTTTCCGATGAACTGCTCAAGGACTACAAAAGCTATCTCGTTCAGAATGGCTTGCGTGTGTGGCACAAGGATTCACGTGAGGCGCTGGCGATGCGCGAGCGCCTGAAGCACGATGTGGCCACAGCACTTCCGCCCGCCCCGGACGGAGCGGTCCGTCTCATGGGGCTTGCCGGTCTGTCTAGCTTTGTGGCCAAGGCAGCGCCCGAATTGGCGGCCAACGCCATGCTTTGTTCCGTGAACCAGGCGGCCTATTTGCTGCACCGCCAGATCAAGCAGCAAAGCCGAGAGTTCTTGGAGAAAGGCGGCTTCACCGAAGGCCTCTATGCGGCGCGGGTCAAAGCCAGAGCCTCAGGCATGTCGGACGGGTCCGACTCGTCTGACCAGTCCGACGTTCCCGCCTGCTCAGCTTGTGGCAAGCCCATGCGCAAACGCACCGCTGGCAGAGGTCCGCACGCGGGACAATGCTTCTGGGGCTGCTCCGGCTACCCCGACTGCAATGAAACTCGCGAGCTTTCGGACTTGGTCTGATTTCCCCGCAAAAGTCTCTTGCGCCATGCGCCACTCTCCCGCAGTTTGGAATGTCTGATGAACCTCAAACCTGCCAGCCGAATTGCCGTGCGTGCTACTTTTGTAGTACGCCGCCATTGGCTCGCCTGAGCCCTTCGGTTTGAGGAACTTCCGCGCTGCCGCCTTTCAAGACAAAGGACTATCAGACATCAGCCCGCCGGGTGGAACCTCAAACTGAGTTCTTCCCCCAATGAGCACCGCGTCCACCGTATCCACGCCTCCGCATCATCCGCCGCGCATCGACCTGCGTCGCGGCACGATGTGGATGATGCTGTCCCTGGTCTTCTTCACCGGCAATTCGCTGTTGATCAAGCACATGGCCTCGGACCGGCACATTGACCCATGGCTGACCATGAGCTTCCGCTTTGGGGTGGGGCTGGTGCTCACGATGGTCCTGTTTGCACCCTCCGGGGCCTTGAACATGCGCCGCTCGTTCTTGAGCTGGCTGCTGGCGTCACGCGGGGTGATGGGTGCCATTGGCACGGCGGCCTACTACTTCAGCATCGGTCCGCTGGGCGCGGGCAAGTCCACGCTGATTGGCAACACCTGGTGCGTGTGGTCGGCCATCATGGCCACGGTGGTGCTGCATGAGCGGCTGACACTGATGAAGCTGCTGGGGATCGTCATCGCCATGGGCGGCCTGCTGCTGCTGATGGACATCAGCCCCGGTTCCCTGGCCATCACCGGCAAGTGGGAGGCCATTTCATTGAGCGGCGCGATCGTGGCCGCCATGGTGGTGGTCGTCGTGCGGCAGCTCACGAAGACGGAGACCAGTGCCACCATCTATGCCTCGCAGTGCATGTATGGGCTGCTGCTCGGAGTGCCCTTTGCCTTGCGAAGTGCGAGCCATCTGACCACGCTCGACATCGTCCTGCTGTGCGTGGCGGCGCTGTGCGCAGGGATTGGGCAGCTCGCCATGACCGAAGGCTTCCGCTTCCTTACGGTGGCGGCGGGCGGCGCGTTCCAGATCACCCTGCCGCTGGTGATTTCGACCGGCGGCATCCTCCTGTTCAACGAGCACTTCAGCCTTGTCCAAGGGCTCGGCGGCATGCTGATACTTTTGGGTTCGTTTCAAACCGTGGCCGGCATCAGATGGCGGCGTGGGGCGGGTCATGAAGCGGCTAATGTTTGAACTCCGGCAGGCCGGCTGGGTGGGGCTATGCTTTTAGAAACGGTGGCATCCCGTGCAAACGCCCTAGTTCAACCAATCTGCTGTCACATGGTAAAGTATCTGGCGTGGCTTGCATTCATCTGGTAAAGTGCGACTTACGCAGTGTCAGGCAGTGAGGTGTGATCACCGGTCTGCCCGGCGTGACGGACCCAATCGAAGAGCCCCCATTCCACGATGCTCCGGCCACATCCATTACCCGCGACCGTGTACGACGTCGTCGCGGGGACCCCGGTTGAAGCTCAACTGCGTGCGACGCTGTCGGAGGTGAATGAATTGAAGACCGCGCTCGACGAGCATGCGATCGTGGCCGTCACCGATCCGCAAGGCAGAATCACGTACGTGAACGACAAGTTCTGCGCGATCTCAAGATACCCGCGCGAAGAACTGCTAGGGCAGGATCACCGCATCCTCAATTCAGGCTTCCACCCGAAGGAATTCATGCGCGACATCTGGACCACGATTGCGCACGGCCGCACGTGGCATGGTGAAATCAAGAACCGCGCGAAGGACGGCTCTTACTATTGGGTGGCGACCACCATCGTGCCGTTCCTCAATGAGCAGGGCAAACCCCGCCAGTATGTGGCCATCCGCACCGACATCACCGAGCGCAAGCGCACGGAGGAGGCGCTGCGGATCAAGCAGGAGCATTCACAATCACTCCTTCGAATAGCCCGGAAACTTGAAAGGGCGCTCACGGTTGCGGACATTTTGCAAGCTTCCCGCGAAGAGGTGGAACACACGCTGGGATTCCACTCGATGTGGTTCTACCTCTTCTCCGATGACAGGCGGTTTCTAAAGCTCGTCATGGCCGACCAAGGGACAGGGAGCATCACCCCTGTCGAAGACGGCGAGATGCTGCTCATTGCAGGGGACGCGATGTTCGAAGAGCTGGCGATGGCCGAGGACATCGTGGTGGTGGAGGATGCCCGCACGGACCCGAGGACCAACAAGCAGACGGTGGCTAAACTGGGCAGCCGGACCATCGTCAACATGCCAGTGGTCATGTCCGGCAAGAATCTGGGAGTGATCGGGACCGGTACCTTTGGGGATGAGGGCGTGCGCGTGCTAGGTCCGGCGGAACGTGAGTTCTTTGCCATGGTGGCAAGTCATGTGGCGGGCGTGCTTGACCGAATAGTGGCTCTTGAAAAGCGCCAGGCGGCTGAGGCGGCGCTGCGCCAGAGCGAAGCACGTTTCGCCAAAGCCTTCTACTCCAATCCCGCGGCGATGTGCATTACCACGATCTCGGACGGCAGGTTCGTCGAGGTCAATGATCGCTACTGCCAGCTTTTCGATTATCCGCGCGAAGAACTCATCGGCCGAACGTCGGTGGGACTGGCTCTCTGGGCGGATCCACCCACACGCGCATTGGTGATGGGATTGTTGCAGTCCCAAGGATTCATCCGCGATCACGAGGCCAGCTTTCGGTGCAAGAACAGGGGCCTGCTCCATGCCCTGATCTCCATGGAACTCATTGACTTTCCGGATGAACACGAGCCTGTGGTCATTTCCATGTTCGCCGACATCACGGAGCGCAAGCAGTCGGAAGAAAAGATCGCCCAGTTGAATACGCATCTGGAGCAGCGCGTGATCGAACGCACCGCCCAGTTGGAAGCAGCGAACAAGGAATTGGAGGCGTTCTCCTACTCCGTTTCGCACGATCTGCGCACCCCACTTCGGGCGATAGACGGCTTCTCGCGGGCGGTGCTGGAGGACTACGGTCCGCAGTTGCAGGGCGACGGCGAGCGCCACCTGCAAATCATCCGCAACAGCGCGCAACGCATGGGCTGTCTGATCGACGACCTGCTGGCCTTCTCGCGGCTGAGCCGGGTACCGCTGAGCAAGCGCACCATAGAGACCAGGATGCTGGTGCAAGGTGCCCTTGAGGAAGTGGCCGGCCAGTATGAAGGGCGGGTGATCGACTTGCGCCTGGGGGAGTTGCCAGCATGCGAGGGCGACCCGGCATTGCTCAAGCAGGTGTGGATCAACCTCCTGTCCAACGCGATCAAGTACACCCGCAATCGCGAAGCCGCGGTGATCGAGACTGGCTGCCAGGTGGACGACCTGGGGAGGAATATCTATTGGGTGCGAGACAACGGAACCGGTTTTGACATGCGCTACGCCGCCAAACTTTTCGGGGTTTTTCAGCGCCTGCACCGTGCCGAGGAATTCGAGGGCACAGGGGTGGGGCTTGCCATCGTGCAACGGGTGGTTCACCGGCATGGAGGGAGGGTCTGGGCTGCATCAGCGGTGGACCAGGGCGCGACCTTTTATTTTACCCTTGAAGGAGGAGACAAGTCATGAACGAAGCGCAAATCGTGGAGATACTGCTGGTCGAAGACAGTCCGGAGGACTTGGAACTGACGTGCCGCGCCTTGAAAAAGGCCAATCTGGGCAATCGCATTCACATCGCCCGCGACGGCGAGGAGGCGCTGGAGTTTATCTTCTGCGAGGGCCGGTACTCCAACCGCCATGTCGAGGACACGCCCAGGCTCATCCTCCTAGACCTGAAGCTTCCCAAAGTGGACGGGCTGGAGGTCCTCCAGCGCATCAAGAGTGATCCCCGTACCAAGCACATTCCCATCGTGGTGCTGACGTCCTCCCAGGAGCACGCCGACATCGTGAAGACCTACCAGGTGGGGGTGAACAGCTACATTGTCAAGCCTGTGGACTTCGAGAGCTTCGCCAAGGCTGTGCAAGAGGCGGGCATGTACTGGCTGCTGCTCAACCAAGCCCCCAAACTGGACAAGTAAAATGCCTCAACCACTGCATGTTTTGATCGTTGAAGACGATCCTGCTGATGCCGAACTGGTGCTGCGCGAGCTGCGCCGGGCCGGATTCGAGCCTGACTGGCATCGGGTGCAAACAGAAGCGGAATATGTCGACCGGCTCCGTCCTGACGTTGACATCATCCTCTCCGATTGCCGGCTGCCAGGATTTGGCGGCCAGCGCGCGCTGGAACTGCTCAACGAGCACGGCCTGAGCATCCCCTTCATCATCATCTCAGGCACCATCGGCGAAGACGTGGCCGTGGAGGTGATGAAGTTGGGGGCGGGGGATTACCTTCTCAAAGACCGCCTGGGGCGGCTGGGGCTGGCAGTGAACCAGGCATTGGACCAGGGACGGCTGCACCGCGAGCGCTGCCAGACCGAGGACGAACTGCGCCGCACCCATGAGCAGCTCCAGCGCCTGCTGGAGCACAGCCCGGCCGTGATCTATTCGATGCAGTTGGAAGGTGACCGGGTGGGGCCCCTGCTGGTGAGTGATAACATCACCCGCCTGCTTGATTATTCAGTCCAGGAGGCGAGCCATTTTGACTGGTGGGCCATTCAACTCCACCCCGAAGATCGGCAGCGCGCCTTTGCCAGCCTTCGTGAAACCGTTGAACGCGGAGGTCTGACTTGTGAATACCGGATCCGTCACAAGAACGGAAGCTATGTGTGTCTGGAAGACAACCGCCGGGTCGTGAGCGATGTGGAGGGGCGGCCCATGGAAATTGCCGGGGTGTGGACCGACGTCACCGAACGCCGGCGCCTGCAGGCGGAAGTCGAATTGCGCGATCAACGCCTGAACGCCTTTTTTTCCAGCGCCGCCGCCGGCCTCACGCTCCTGGACAAGGACATGCGGTTTGTTCGGATCAATAACACGTTGGCCGAGATCAACGGTCTGCTTCCCGAGGAGCACATCGGCAGGACGGTCCAGGAAGTGCTGCCTAAATTTGCCCCCGTGGTGGAGCCTCTTCTGCAGAAGGTTCTCGCCACCGGAGAACCGATTCTGAACATCGAGCTGACCGGCGAGACACCGCTCCAGCCGGGCGTTCCGCGCCACTGGATTGAATCGTTGTTCCCCATTGCGGGAATCGACGGCCATCCAGATGGAGTTGGTGTGGTCGTGGTCGAGATTACTGAGCGCAAGAGGGTGGAGGAGTCTTTGCGCTTGAGTGAAGAACGCTTTCGCCAGCTCGCGGAAAACATCCAGGAAGTCTTCTGGATCACCGATGTGGCCAAGGAGCGGATGCTCTATATCAGCCCCGCCTATGAAGCCATCTGGGGCCGCACATGCGAGAGCCTGCATGCCTGCGCCGGTGCCTGGCTGGAAGCCATTCACCCGGACGACCGGGATCGCGTTTTCGAGGCGGCCACCACCAGGCAGACGCGCGGCACGTACGATGAGGAATACCGCATCGTGAGGCCGGACGGCTCCCTGCGCTGGATTCGCGACCGTGCCTTCCCCGTGCGCAACGGCGGCGGTGAAATCTACCGCGTGGTGGGTGTTGCCGAGGACATCAGCGAACGCAAGCAGGCGGACGACCGGTTGCGCGAGCAGGCATCCTTGCTGGACAAGGCGCGCGACGCCATCATGGTGCGCGACTTCGACCACCGCATCACCTACTGGAACAAAAGCGCCGAGCGGCTCTACGGCTGGGAGGTCGAGGAGGTCATGGGACGCAAGACCATCGATCTTCTCCAACACGATCTCAGGCTGTTCGAAAAAGCCAGCGAGGACGTCATCACCTTGGGTGAGTGGACCGGTGAGTTCGTGCACACCAACAAAGCGGGCGGCCAGATCCTGATCGAAGCGCGCTGGACCCTGGTGCACGACGCCGAGGGCCGACCGAAGGGCATCCTCGCGATCAATACCGACATCACGGAAAGAAGGAAGCTAGAGCAGCAGTTCCTGCGCGCCCAGCGCCTGGAAAGCATAGGCACTCTGGCCGGGGGCATTGCCCATGACCTCAACAACATGCTCTCGCCGATCATGATGTCGATCGACCTGCTCAAGCTGACCTGCCGCGACCAGCGCACCCAGGCCATTCTTTCCACCATTGAGACCAGCGCCAGACGCGGTGCGGAGATGGTGCAGCAGATTCTTTCGTTTGCCCGTGGCGTGGAGGGCCAGCGGGTGACCATCGCCCCGCAGGAAATCATCCGGGACATCCAACATCTGGTCCAGGACACTTTCCCCAAGAACATCCTGTTCCGCGCAGAGGTGCCCGCCGATTTGCCCGCATTCCTCGGCGACCATACCCAGGTACATCAGGTCCTTCTCAATCTGTGCGTCAACGCCCGCGATGCCATGCCCGGCAGTGGCATGCTGAGCATCATTGCCAGGAGCATCACCGTGGATGATAACTACGCCGCCATGACTCCGGACGCGAAGCCCGGCGAGTACGTCATGATCAAAGTGACGGACACCGGCACCGGCATCCCGCGTGAAGTGGTGGACAAGATCTTTGACCCCTTCTTTACCACCAAGGACCAGGGCAAAGGCACCGGGCTCGGACTTTCCACTGTTCTCGCCATCGTCAAGAGCCATGGCGGCTTCGTCAGCGTGCAGAGCGAGCCGGACCAGGGCACCACCTTCACCGTCTGCCTCCCCTCCAAGTCTTCTTCCGCCGACCTCACTTCAGCGGCGCAGGAGGAGATGCATCCACGTGGGAAGGGTGAACTGATCCTGATCGTGGACGATGAAGCCGCGGTGCGCACCATCACCCAGCAGACTCTAGAAGCCTTCGGCTACCGGGTGCTGGTGGCTGCTGACGGAGCTGCGGCTGTCGCGATCTATGCGCAGTATCTCCATCTCATAGCTGCCGTACTGACGGACATGATGATGCCCGTGATGGATGGGCCCGCCACCATCCAGGTGCTGATCCGCCTGAACCCCGCCGTTAAAATCATCGCCGCCAGCGGACTCAATGCCGATGGAGGCGTGGCCAAGGCCGCAGGCATGGGGGTGAAATACTTCCTGCCCAAGCCCTACACCGCCCAGACCATCTTGACGACGCTGAACAAAGTGCTCAATGACGGTACCTAGAGGCTTCTGCGCCCGGGGGTTGCCGTAGAGCAGGGACGAGTGGGCCATCCACGGTGCAGCGCCCTGGGGCTCTCCCTGTGACAAAGGCCTGGAGCAAGCGGGGGCAGCCACAGCCAGGGTCCGGGCGCAGTCCACACCCACAAAAAAACCGCCATCACTGGCGGGGTGCAAACGAACAGAGGATACGAGGATACGCGCGGAAGGCCGGGAGGCCTTCCGCGTGAAGAGGGGACCGTATTACTTCACGTGTCCGGAGACGAGCTTGGTCATCTCGAACATGGTCACTTGACCCTTGCCGTTGAAGACCTTCTTCAATGCTTCATCAGCGTTGATCAGGGTCTTCTTGGTTTGGTCTTGCAGACCATTCTTCTTGATATAGTCCCAAAGCTTCTTGGTGAGCTCGCCACGAGGAAGCGGAGTCGCACCGACGATGGCGGACAGGGCTTCATCAGGTTGAACGGGTTTCATCAGAGCCGCGTTGGGCTTACGAGGGGTAGGTGTTTCGGATTTGGCCATCCGCATTCTTCGTTGCGGGCCGCCGGTCTGTCAATACGCCGGATTTGCTTGTTTCCCCCAGTTTTCTCTGGGGCGAATCTGGTCTCCCGCCCCTGCGGTGCCGATGTGGTGGAGGCAAAGAGAATCGAACTCCTACTTCTTCATCCTTTGCAGAATAAAACGCTCTACCGTTGAGCTATACCCCCGAATCTGGTGACAAAAATGCCATGTTGAGGGGCATCAGGCAATGCAAAAAAGTGGACCACGGATTCTTTTCCGCCGCCGCCGGAAGGTCAAAAGTGCCGCCATTTATGTTCACTCATTATGGTGAATATCGATGGATATGAAAGTGCCGTGAAAACAGGTCCTGGCATACCGCCTGCTTTGGGTGTATGTAGCCGGACACTCGAAGAGAGTTTGAACAACCCTTGGCCGGCGCTGTCACAGCCATCCGTTCCAATCAGTAAAACCCCACTACACTGCCGATGACGAAATTACACCTGACACTGTTGGCCGCCTTATGCGCGGGTTCCGTTGCCTGTGAAAGCAGTAATACCTCCCAACAACGCAGGATAATTTCCAGCATAGATGGCGCTGGCGTCCTCCATGACGTCAAGACCACCGCCTACACGCACACCGAAAGCGATCACATCGCTTACGGTGCCAAAAGTGCTGTCGGCAACACCCTCAAATACGGCAACGTGCGCAGTGCGGCTGCTGATTGGTCCGTGTACCCGGTGGGTACGGAGTTCAAAATCGAAGGCGAACCGTTTACCTATGAAGTGGACGATTATGGCTCCGCGCTGGTGGGCACCAAAACCATCGACTTGTACCGGCCTTCCAAAGCAGCCATGAACGACTGGGGAGCCCGGAATGTGAATATTCACGTGCTCAAATGGGGCTCGTTCGCCGACAGCCTGGCGATCATGAAGCCACGTGAGGGCAAGAAGCCGCACATCCACGTCATGATCAGCGAAATCGAGCACGGGCCAACGCCTTCGAGCTAGCGGCTGGTCAGACAATTTCCTTCTAAATTAAGTGCGGCCGGATGAGTCTGGCAGTGAGTCTGGCAGTGATGCTGGTAGGGCGGGCTGTCCCCAGCCCGCCGCCTTAGGCCGCCAAGCGTTGAATGGAGATGGGATAAACGAAGTTTTGCGGCCTGCGACGACGGCACTGTGGGGACACAGTGCCCTACCTTGCTCCGGCAGCGAAGCGCTGTCGGAGAGTACCTTGGCACTTGTTGTTGGGACAAGTACCTAGGTCGGATTGCGTCGAAAGCGAAGAGAACGATAGGGGAGCAGGTGCATTGAGGAGCCGCACGACGGAACGTTGATTGCGGTCGAGAGGTTGTGCCCCGTCTGCGGCCCGATGGTCCCCAGAGTCTTGGCGTGATCCCTCGCGACATCCCTGTTGGAACGCTGCTGTATCCGCAGTGGACCGACTTTCACGTCCCAGCCACCCACCATGAAACCGATCATTACCTTCTTTGCCATGGCGCTGCTTGCGCTCGGATTGAGCGTCTCTTCTGCCGAAGCCAAGAACAAGAACAACACCCCGAAAGGGAAGACCAACTCCGTGGATGCTTATCTGAAGCAACACGACAGAAACAAGAACAACACCATCGAGCCCTCCGAGTTTCCCGGGTCCAGGAGTGAGTTCGACAAGTGGGACAAGAATAAAGACGGCGCGCTCGACCGCAGTGAGCTTGCGGAGATGCTGAGCAAGAAATAAAAGCTGGCGCGTTTTTGCCGCTTGTCGTGGGCGGGCGCAGCAAGCCTCTGAATATGGGCTTGTGGGGCTTTCCGGCTATGCGCCTGTCTGGAAGCGCTACTGGTATCCTGTGAGGCAAGTTCCTTCTCAATCAGTGCCCCCCCGCAGAGGCGAGCAGCGGTGCAGGTAGGGCGGGCTGTCCCCAGCCCGCCGCCTTGGGCCCGATGGACTCCGCGTGATAAACAGCGGATACGAAGACCATCGGCCTGCTACGACGGCGCTGTGGGACACAGCGCCCTACCTTGCGCGCGACGACCACATGCACAGCTTTAGCGAGGCAATCCCTAGCCCGCCGCCTTGGGCCGCCAAGCATTGAAGGGAGATGGGCATAAACGAAGTTTCGCGGCCTGCGATGACGGCACTGTGGGGACACAGTGCCCTACCTTGCGTTGGGCGCTGACGACGCGAGAGGGGCATAAACGAAGTTTCGCGGCCTGCGATGACGGCACTGTGGGGCTTGCAGTGCCCTACCTTGCGCTGGGCGCTGACGACCGGAATGTTCTTCAAGGAACTTGTCTGACGGGACACCGGCGGAAGGTTATTGAAACCCTGCCAGCTTCTCCTTCAGGGCTTCCATGGGCAGGCCTATGACGTTGCTCATGGAGCCTTTGATGTGCGCCACGATCAGGTGCCCATGCTCCTGTATGGCATAGCCACCGGCCTTGTCGAAAACGTGGACCTGGGCAAGATAGGCGGAGGCCGTGTCTTCATCAATCGGCTTGAAGGTGACATCGGTGATGACGGCGAACGTTTGCACCTGGGCACCGGCTTCCCAGGCAAGGGCGACGCCGGTGCAGACTTGGTGCTCGCGCCCAGAGAGCCTTCGCAGCATGTCCCGCGCCTCGGCGATGTCCGCGGGTTTGCCCAGCGGATGCTCGTCAACATAGACCAGGGTGTCGGCCCCGATGACGAGGGCATCCGGGCGCAGCAGCGCACCAGCGACCGCCTTGCGGCGGGCATTTTCCATGGTCAGCGCGTCGCAGGTGAGCGCAGGATCATGGGCTTCTTCGACATCGGGAGCGAGCACGGCGAAGGTGTAGCCGGCCTCGCGCATCAGTTGGACGCGACGGGGCGAGGAGGAGGCAAGGACAAAAGGGAGTGCCATGTTTACTGTTGTTCGATGAGCAGCACTTCGTCAGCCCGGAGCAGGGAATCTTTGCCCTGAAGGTTCTGAAAACGGTAGTACCCGGTTTTCGACTGGAATTGAGGCTTGGATTTGGCCAGGTACTCATGGCCGTCCTTCACTTGGATCTTCCAGAGGGCGGCCGTCCCGCAGCCGCTCAACAACTGCAGAGCGGCGGCGATGGTGATGAGGGAGCTGCGTCTCGACATGAGGGATTAGACTCTCAAACCGCGAAAAGTGTTCGCGTCAACCCTCTTCAATGTTAAGGAACCGCGCATGTCTGCCTCAACCTTTGTCCGCGAGTTCTTTCGAAGCTGGAAGACCACGGGTGCCATCCTTCCTTCATCAACGGCGCTGGCCCATCGGATAATCGAATCGGCGAACGTGCCGAGCGCCCGGCGTGTGCTCGAACTGGGACCCGGCACAGGGGCTTTCACGGAGGTGATCAAGGACTGCCTGCCGCACACCTCGAGCTACCTGGGGCTGGAACTTAACGAACGCTTTGTGGAAACCCTGCAGGGCCGGTTTCCAGGCTTTGATTTCGTGGCGGCGCCGGCGCAGGAGTTCGATTTTGACCGCTACCTGGCATCCGGCGAGGAAGGATTCGACGCCATTGTCAGCGGCCTGCCGTGGACGGCTTTCCCGGAGGGGTTGCAAGTCGAGATCCTGAGCCACGTGCTGCCCAGGCTGGTACCGGGAGGCTGCTTTGCCACCTTCGCGTACTGGGGTTTTCATCACCTGCCGCGTGGACGTCATTTTCGTGCGCTGTTGAAACAGCAGCCAGGTCGTTTCCGCGTGACCTCGGTGGTGTGGGGGAATGTGCCACCGGCATTCGTATACGTGGTGCAGCGCTACGAGTGAGGTTGGTGGAGCTCAACTGCCGAGCACTTCACCCGCCGTCTTGAAATGCATCTTGGCGACTGAAGGGAGGGCTGCTTGGCCGTGTCTGGCCACCAGTTCCCGGGCACAGGCTTTCACTTCCGCCGAGGCGCCCTTGGGCAGCCGGCAGCCGAGCCGGGTCTCGGCCTCGTCGAGCCAGGATACAAAACCTGCACGTGCCAGAATGGAGGCGGCGGCGACGGCGGGATCACTCTCCGCCTTGGTGCGCTGTTCGAGTTCGATGGTCTTGCCGCGCTCCTGCAATGCGCGCTGCAGGACGGCCGGATTGGCGAATTGATCGGAGAGGGCGCGCGGGCAGTCCGGGCGCTGGACGAGCAGTTGCTCAATGACTTTCGCGTGGCCCCAGGCGAGCAGGCGGTTGAGATTGCCAAAGGAGGCATACATCTCGTTGTAGCGCTGAGGTCCGATGACGATGACTTCAAATGCCAGCCCCGGCTTGGCGCGGATCGCCCGGGCCAGGGTGTGAATGCGCGCATCGCTGCTGATGCGCTTGCTATCCATCACCCCTGCGGCCTGCAAGGCACGCGCCACATCGGCATCCACATAGACGCCGGCGATCACCAGGGGGCCGAAGAAGTCGCCCTTGCCGCTCTCGTCCACGCCGATGTGCGGGGCGAACATCGCGGGGTTGATCACCTCTTCGTAACCCAGTTCCGCCTTGCCGAGGATCAGCGGCTCCAGGGTGTTGAGCACGAAGTCTTCGGTATGCCTGCCCTGCACCACCACCTTGGGGCCTTTCTCATACACCAGCACATTGAGCCCCGGCTTGGTGGCGGCATAGAGACAGTATGGCTTGGTCTCGAAGGTGAAGCCGCGCTCGCTGATTTCTCCGCGCAGCTTCTGCGCCTGCTCGCTGGTCAGCGGCTTGGTATAGGTGGTGAGGGCGGCCATGGAGGAATTTGGAATTAAGAATTTGGAATCTCTGATTTGAGATTTGAGATCCGCACGCCCATCGCTAGCTTGCGGCCTTGCAATCCGCAATCCGCAATCCGAAATCCGCACTCTTCAACGGCCCCCCGGAGGAGTTTGCCAGTGCGCTGGAGGGCTGGTTCGCCCGGCATCGCAAGGATTATCCGTGGCGGCGCACACGCGATCCCTATGCCATCCTGGTGGCGGAGGTAATGCTGCAGCAGACCCAGATCGCGACCGTGCTGGACCGGGGTTTCTATGTGCGCTGGCTGGAGCGTTTTCCTGACTTCGCAGCGCTGGCCGTGGCAAGCGAGGAGGAGGTGCTGCGGACCTGGGAAGGGCTGGGCTATTACCGCCGCGCCCGCAACTTACAAAAGCTCGCGCAGGTGATCGTGGCGGAGCACGGCGGCCAGATGCCACGTGATCCGGCGCAGATCCTGGCGCTGCCCGGCATCGGCCCGTACACGGCGGGAGCGGTCGCCAGCTTTGCCTTCGATCTGCCGGAACCGATCGTCGATGGCAACGTCGCCCGGGTGCTGTCACGGGTGTTCAACGACGCCACGCCGATTGATTCCACGGAAGGGCAGCGGCTGCTGTGGCAGCGTGCCACTACACTGGTGCGGGCGGCAGTACGTCCGAGTGACTTCAACTCCGCGCTGATGGAACTGGGCCAGACTCACTGCCGCGTCGGGCAGCCCGAATGCGGCCAGTGTCCTGTCCGCACCTTCTGCCGCGCCACGGAGCCCGCCGAGCTACCGGTGAAGGGCCGGCGCACGGTCATCACGGAGGTGACGGAACGAGTGTTCTTTCGACGCCGCGATGAGGAGGTGCTGCTGGAGCAGGAGGTGGGCAAACGCCGCACCGGGTTGTGGAAGCTGCCGGCGCTGCCGGAAAGCACCGGCAAACTGCCGCCCGTGCTGCACAAGATGACGTATGGCATCACCCGCTACCGGGTGACGTTGTGGATCCACGCCGCACCGGCCGAGGTGGCCTTGCCGGCGGCGCATCGCTTCGTCACGGCGACTGAACTTGCCGGCCTGCCCATGCCTGCGCCGTATCGCAAGGCCTTGAACGTGGTGATGAGGGAAGGGGACTTCAGGCTCGATGGCTGAGGCCGTGTTTCCCAACTGGACCTAGAGTACTGTCAGGCAAGTTCCCGAGATGGGAATAAACGAAGTTTTGCGGCCTACGACGACGGCACTGTGGGGCTTGCGCTCCGTAGCCTTGGCGAAGGAGGCGACACAGTGCCCTACCTTGCGCCGGGCGCTGACGACGGGGGAGGTTCTTCAAGGAATTTGTCTGACAGGACACTAGAGCCGCACAGGCACCTCGTGCGAGGCCAGGAAGCGCTTCACATCGCCCACGGTGTACTGGCCGAAGTGGAACACGCTGGCGGCGAGCACGGCATCCGCCTTGCCCTCGCTGAGCACCTCCGCCATGTGCTCGAGGGTGCCGGCACCGCCGCTGGCGATCACCGGGATCGTCACGGCTTCGCTGACGGCGCGCGTGAGCCCAAGGTCATAGCCGGCCTTGGTGCCGTCGGCATCCATGCTGGTGAGCAAAATTTCGCCCGCGCCGCGGCGGCACACTTCCATCGCCCATTCGATGGCATCGAGCTCCTGTCCGTCGGCACGCAGCGCCGGATTGCGACCCCCGTGAGTGAAGACTGTCCATGAGCCGCGGGCATTGCGCTTGGCATCAATAGCGACCACCAGGCACTGGCAGCCAAAGGCCTCGGCAGCTTCGTTGATGACCTCCGGGCGAAACACGGCGGCAGTGTTGACCGCCACCTTGTCCGCGCCCGCCAGCAGCATTGTGCGCATGTCTTCCACCGTGCGGATGCCGCCGCCCACGGTCAGCGGCATGAAGCAGGAGGCGGCAGTGCGTTCCACCACGTCCACCATGGTGTTGCGTTCCTCGACGGCGGCAGTGATGTCCAGGAACACCAGTTCATCCGCGCCCTGATCGTTGTAGGCTTTGGCGCACTCGACCGGATCGCCGGCATCACGCAAGTCCAGGAACTTGGTGCCTTTGACCACTCGGCCCGCATGGACGTCCAGACAGGGTATGATGCGTTTGGTAAGCATCCTTTGTCCAAGCACGGGACAGGGAAGGGGGCAAGGGGGAAGTGGGACGGCGGAAATGGGAAGTGCCTAGTGCTCAGTGCCGAGTCAGAAGGTGGGGCGGTCCATGGCACTCCGCACTTTCGGTTCCCACTTGCCCCTTTCCACCTCCCGCGCCCCGTGCTAACTAGACGTCCACCGCATGTCCGCCGCCCCACCTGATCCTGTGGCTGAGAAATTCCTCCAGTTCATGGAGTTCGAGCGGCACAGTTCGCCCCGGACGTTGGCGAACTATGAGCTGGCGCTGCGGCAGTTTCGCCAGGCCCAGAAGGCGTTCCCCGGCTGGGACGGGCTGAACGCGGAGGATTTTCGCCGTCACCTGTTTGGCATGATGAAACGGGACGTGGGGCGAGCCACGATCCGGCTGCACTTCGCGGCGTTGCGCAGCTTCTTCAAGTACCTGACGCGCCGCCAGGGCTGGAAGCACAATCCGCTGCTGGACGTGCAGCTGCCCAAGCAGGAGAAGGGGCTGCCGGTGGTGCTGACTCTGAAGCAGGTGCTGGAAATGCTGGAGCTGCCGCTCAAAATCGAGCAGGAGAAGCAGGCCCCCGCGTGGGCTCCCGAGCGCGATGCGGCAATCCTGGAGCTGTTTTACAGCACCGGCATGCGACTGGCGGAACTCGTCTCCATCGATGTGCCTGACATCGACGTCATCAGCGAGTCGGTGCGGGTGGTGGGCAAGGGCCGCAAGGAGCGGCTGTGCCCGATTGGTGCCCCGGCTCTGGAGGCGATTCAGCGCTACCGTGCCAAGGCCGGGGTGCATGAGGGCGCGCTGTTCCGCAGCAAGCGTGGCACGCGCATCACCAGCCAGGCCATCGCCGATGTGGTGGAGAAGTACTGGCGGCACTCCGGGCTGCCGGTGCACGTCACGCCGCACAAGTTCCGGCACAGCTTTGCCACCCATCTGCTCAATGCGGGGGCGGACCTGCGCAGCGTGCAGACGTTGCTGGGCCACGCGAGTCTGAGCACGACGCAGATCTACACGCACGTGTCCACGCAGCGTATGAAGGAAGTGTATGAGAAGGCACATCCAAGGGCATGAACGGGACAAAAAAATTGGAGGACAAAATAATTAAGGCTTCATCTTTTTGTCTTCACTCAGGTGGATGGTGACCCGGTCGGGCCGCCAAAATCACATCTGTTGAGGGTGGCATTATATCGTGACGGAGCTTCGTTGATCAGTCCCAATGGCGATGCTGTGCGCGAAGCGTCCTGGAGTGCTGGCGATTCATCGCCGCTTTGGGTACGTCTTGCGCTGTGTCATGATCACAGCCGGTTCGCCACGCGCACTGACAAGTCACTCCGCTTGCCCCTTCGCCCGGACACAGCCCACTGGCCCAGCCAAAGCGGCGATGAATCGCACGCACTCCAGGACGCTCCGCGCACAGCCTTGCCTGTGTGTCTATTGAGCGAGCCTCAATAGACGTGTCTCAGAAGGCGCATCCCCGGGCCTGAGCGAGACAAAAGGATTAAGTCCCTCCTCTTTTTGTCCTCCAATTGTTTTGTCCCGTTCAGGTCGATCCTGGCCCGTTTTGGCCGCCAAAACCGCCCCCAAGACACCCCACGGGCAAAATGCCTTCAAAGAATCCTTGATTACCCTCGCGATGATGGAACTCTCTGCCCCTCATTTTACCCGCAGCAATCGAACCAATTTATGGGACAGCAACTCAAGACAGTCGTTAAGCGTCGTCGCCGGAAGGCCTATCTTCAGCGCAAGAAGGCGCTCGTGAAATCGGGCGCCGCCCGCCGCACCTCAGGCCGGGTCAAGTCTGCCGCAGCCTCCACGGCTGATGGCGTGAAGACGGCCAAGAAAGCCGCCACCAAGAAGCCCGCCGCCAAGAAGGTCGCGAAGGTGAAGAAGGTTGACGAAGTGGTTGCCACCCCCGCCGAAGCCGTTGAGGCCGCCCCGGAAATCGAAGTCGCTGCTGTTGAAGCCGCCGCACCCGCGGAAGCTGCTGAAGCGACCGAGGCCTGATCCGACATTCTTATTTCAAATCTCAAGGGCAGGTTCCGGCAACGGACCTGCCCTTTTGTCGTCTGAGGGGTGCGACTCTGTTTGTTTTTCGATAAGTGCCGCGCAGTGCGCCCGTTAAGAAGGCGCGCCTGATTCAGCACTCTGCCGGACTGCGTACCATCGAGCCACAAAACGACCTCATGAAGGGCCCCCACCCGACGCTTTGGACCTGTCTCATCGCCATCCTCATCATGACGCTGACGGCGCATGCGCAGAAGCTTGGAGGCAAGCCGCTGGTGCCGCCGCCGGGCGCAAGGGAACTGCTGGCCGCGCTCAATGACCCGATGAAATCGGCCGACACGAAAGCGATGTCGCAGCTTGTCTTTCGCATGTGGGGCAGGCAGGCCCTCATGAAAGGCAAAGCCGGAGCGCGCGTGGAAGACACCACGGCCGCCTGGGCGGTGATCAGCAAGGACCCGGCGCGCGTGGTCGATGCCCGCGGAATGCTGATCGGCCAGATGAAATCCATTGGCGAGGAAGGGTTGCAGGCGCTGGCGCTGGAGCTGCCCAACTTCAATGAGTTCCAGTACCGGGTGGAGGCCAGCGGCATGACCTTGCTGGCTGGCACCACCCGCATCGAATCCTACCCAAGGCCACCCGAAGCGATCCCTGATCCCGCCCTTCCTCAAGGCCGGCTGGAGAAATTCGAGTGGCGGGAGAGCAAGGTGTTTCCCAACACGGTGCGCAACGTCGTCGTGTACATCCCCGCGCAGTATCAGGCCGGGCAGCCCGCCAGCCTGATGGTGTGGCAGGACGGCTCGCGCCATGCCGATCCCGCAGGCAGCATGCGCGCCACGGTGGTGATGGATCATTTGATCGCCAGAGGCGACATGCCGGTGACCATTGGCGTGTTCATTGATCCGGGGCGCAGCCTCAAGCAGAAGCCCGAGGACAACAAAACTCCCAATCGCAGCTTCGAATACGATTCGCTGGGCGACGCGTATGTGGGTTTCGTGCTCGACGAGATCCTGCCGCAGGTGCGGCAGCGCTACTCGCTGACCTGGAGCGACAAGCCCGAAGACCACGCCATCGCCGGAGGTTCCTCGGGCGGCATCTGCGCCTTCAACGCCGCCTGGGAACGCCCCGACCAGTTTCGCAAGGTGCTGACCTGGGTGGGCAGCTTCGTCAACCTGCGCGGCGGTCACGTGTATCCCGCGATCATACGCGAGACCGAACGCAAGCCGCTGCGCGTGTACCTGCTGGATGGCAGCAACGATCTCGACAACCCCTATGGCAACTGGCCCATCGCCAACAAGAACATGGCCGCCTCGTTGAAGTACATGGGCTATGACTACCGCTTCGATTTCGGTGAGTGTTTCCACGGCAGCAAGGCCATGAGCGCGTCGCTGCCCGAGGCGCTGAAGTGGCTGTGGCGGAAGTGAGTGGGGGGGGGATAAGGTGGTAGCAAGGGGCATGGTGTGGAGGCGCGCGAAGCGCTTCGCGCTCGCCAGACAGTTGTTGTCATGTACGCTCCGTGTCTCTCTCAGGCCGAATGATCCATTCCCGGCTAAGGGCCGGGCTTTTGACGCGTTCCAAAACCGCTGCTCTCACCCGCCGCTTGCTTCCAAGTCGCCGTCTGCCATTCTTTTTCCTCCGCCGCCGCCATGTTCGTTCGCCTGATTCCAGCCCTGTTCCTCATCGTCCCCGGCCTGCTGCGCGCCCAGCAGGCGGCGCTGACCGTGGACTTCAAGAAGGACGTGCAGCCGATTTTCGCGAAGCACTGCTACCAGTGTCACAGCGTGCAGAAGAAGAAGGAGAAGGCGGGATTTGTGTTCGACAATGTGGAGCGGCTTTCGCATGACGTGGGGGAGGGCCGTATCATCGTGCCGGGGAAGGTGAGCGAGAGCGACCTGATCCCCATCGTGCTGGGGACCGATGGCAAAAAGGAGATGCCGCCCGAGGGTGCCAAACTGACGACCGCCGAGGTGGAGAAGCTGCGCACGTGGATCACCGAGGGGGCGAACCTTCCGGGCATCGACATTGCGGCCAAGATGGCGGCGCTAAAGCGTCAGCGCCCGCATGAGGTCATGAACTGGACCAGCAAGGAAGGCCGGGCAATCAAGGCCAGCTTTGAAGGGTTGCAGGGCGACTTCGTGCTGCTGCGCATGCAGACCGACAACAAGGTGTACAAAGTGCCGCTGACGAAACTGAATCCGGCGGGTCAGATTCAGGCGAAGATGCAGGCAGAGTAACCCTCTTCACACTCATGAACACGCGCTCCTGGCTTACGCTGCTGTTCCTTGCCTTCACCTCCTCACTGTTGGCGCAGTCGCAGTTCGAGATGAACGAGACGGCGGAACGCGAGGCCGCGAAGGCCGCGAAGGCCGACAAGGAGCTGAACCAGGTGTACAGGAAAGTGCTGGGCAGCCTGGATGCCGAGGGGGCGAAACTGCTGAAGGAATCCCAGCGCGCCTGGATTGCGTATCGCGATGCCGAGGCGAAGTTTGCCGCCGATGAAGCACGCGGAGGATCGATGGCACCGATGCTTTATTCAGGCACTCTGGCGACGCTGACGAAGGAGCGTGTGAAGCGCCTCAAGCAAGGCAGCGAATCGGCTGACGACGATCTGGCCGCCCAAGCAAAGGCTGTGGGCGACAAGGCAAAGGCCATGGTTGGCCGGGCGGAGGCCGAGTCGGAAGCTCATCAGAAGCGCCTCCCCGAACGCCTCGAAGCCAACCGCACAAGCAACGAAGACGGTGCCGGCACCCGGCATCAGGTGGCCCAGGCTTTCTTTGAAGCCTACAAGACTCACAATCGCAAAGCCGCCCTGGCCGTGGCGACCGGGAAGGTCATTGGCAAGCTCGTGTGGGACAAGGACGCGGGCGACAACCCCACGCTCAAGCTTATGGACGACACCCACATTCATTACGAGGGCGGCACCATCGAACTGAAAATGGAGAAGACCCAGGCCGGCCGCTGGCTGGTGACTGATGTGGGCGTGACGGCGGATTGAGTGGAGCGGGCAGGGGGCTGACTGACTCAGTTGAAATCCCAAAAAAGGATTGCCCTGGGCTGGCCTGTTCTCTCTAATGCGGGCTTTGCCAACTGCCCTCCCACCTATGAGCCCGCCATCCACCAGCAGCCGCCACGACGGTCCGGACATGAAATTGTTCTGGGCATGTTTCATCGCCCTCGTCGCCACCTCGTTCATCTTCGGCGTGCGGGCGAACACCATCGGGCAGCTACAGGACAGCTTTAATTTGTCGGAGGCGCAGAAAGGCAACATCAACGGCGCGGGCATGTGGCCGTTTGCCCTGTCGATCATCTTCTTCAGCCTGGTCATCGACAAGATCGGCTACAAGACGGTGGCCTTGTTGGCCGTGGTCTGCCACGTGGTGTCGCTGATCCTGACCTTGCGCGCCACCGGGTACGAGTCCTTCTACTGGAGCACCTTCCTCGTGGCCGTGGCCAATGGCACGGTGGAATCCTTCATCAACCCGGTGATCGCCACGGTGTTCAACAAGCAGAAGGCGAAGTGGCTGAACATCCTGCACGCGGGCTGGCCGGCGGGTCTGGCGCTGGGGGCGCTGTTCTGCGCGCTGTTTCCCAACACCACGCTGTTCTTTGACGCGGCGTGGAAGTTCCGCTTCGCCCTTTGCTTCATCCCGGTGGTGATCTACGCGCTGCTCATCCTGCCGCGCACCTTCCCGGTGAACGAGCGAGTGGCGGCAGGGGTGTCGTATCGCGACATGCTCAAGGAAGTGGGGGCGGTGGGCTTCTTCATGATCGGCGCACTAGTGTTCGCCGCGGTGATGCAGTTGCTGGGCAAGCCCATGCCCCTTTCTTACACCGTGCTGGCGGGTGCCGCTGTGGCTGTCCTGGCCGGACTTTACACGGGTTCCTGGGGCAACTGGCTGTTCATCATGGTGCTGATCATCATCGGTCCGCTCGCCACCACGGAGCTTGGTACGGATGGCTGGATGCCGGAACTCCTGAAGCTCTCGGGTCCTGATGTGCCGCACTTCGAGACGTGGATTTTCGTTTACACCTCCGTCATCATGACGGTGCTGCGCTTCTATGCGGGCCCGATTGTGGAACGGTTCTCGCCCATCGGCCTGCTGGTAATCGGTTCGGTGATTGCGATTGGCGGCCTGCTGTTCCTTTCCACGGCCTCGGGATTTGTCATTCTGGCGGCGGCCACGGTTTACGCCCTGGGCAAGACCTTCCTGTGGAGCACCACGTTGGGGATGACCTCGGAGCAGTTTCCCCGAGGCGGTGCGCTGACCTTGAACGGCGTCTCCGCCGTGGGTGTGCTGTTCCTGGGCGTGCTGGGCAGTCCGATGATCGGCTACAAGCAGGACGTGGACATGGACAAGCGCTTGTCCAGCGGTCACACGCAGTTGTATCAGCAGATCAAGGGCGACCCCAAGGCCGCCCTGCTGGGCAGCGCTCCGAGCCTGAATCAGGAGAAAATCAAGGCCCTGCCCGAGGCATCGCGCAAGGAGCTGGAAACCGTGCAGGCGGAGAGCAAGAAGCACGTGTTTGTGGATATCGCCACGCTGCCCGTGTTCATGCTGCTGTGCTACCTGGGCCTGTTCTTCTACTTCAAACGCAAAGGCGGTTACAAGGCGATGCATATTGATGAAGGCGTTGCCGCGCCGGAGTTTTGAGGCGTATCTCGCATTGAATCATGCACACCAGCGACGTCACCTGCCCAAGCTGCTTCCAGGTCTTCAGCGTGCCTGCGCCCTCGCCGGACGAATGCCCTTGTGATGTGGACTACGACTGCGAAATCTGCTGCCGCCCTTTGCGCATCTCGTTTGAAGAGGACGATGGCTGGGTGATTGGTGAAGCTTACGGGCTGGGTGACTGAGCAGGGGGCATCGTGTTCGGAGCCGGGCGCAAGGGTAGGGCGGCTTGTCCCAAGCCGCCGTCGCTGCGGGGCCATGGGATCATCGACGATCCCATGGCGACAACAAAGCCCCCCGGCCTGCCATGACGGCGCTGTGGGGCCTGCGCTCCACAGCCTTGGCGAAGGAGGCGACACAGCGCCCTACCTGGCGCGGGTGTTTCAGCACCGCCGTGCGCAGATTAGGAGTAGGAGGAAGAGTGGGAGGAAGAGTGGGAGGAGGATTTCCCGCTACCGGGTACCCAGCCGGCGCAGCACCAGCAGCACCAGCAAGGCGACGCCCACCATGATGAGCGACACGCCCACGGCGCTCTCCAGGCTACCGGTACTGAGCTCCAGAAACACGGTGGTGGACAGCACTTCGGTGCGCATGCGGGTGGCACCGGCAAAGACCAGGATGGGGCCGAACTCACCCAGCGAGCGCGCCCAGGAGATGGTGAAAGCGGCCATGATGCCGCGCCAGGCTTGCGGCAGGGTGACATGCCAGAAGGCCTGGAATTGGGTGCAGCCCAGGGTGAGCGCCACGTTCTCGCAGCGCGGCGGGATCTGGTCGAAGGTGACGCGCATGGTGCGCACCGCGAAGGCCCCGGCCACGGAGAATTGCGCCAGGATCACAGCGGGCCAGGCATAGGTGATCTGCCAGCCCAGATGCTGGTGCAGCCAGTCCTCCAGCTTCACGCCGAAGACGGGCAGATGGAACAGAATGAGCAGGCTCAGCCCCACCACCAGGGGGGGCAACACCACGGGTATCTCCACCAGGGCATCCACCAGCCAGCGCAGCGGAAACCGGTAGCGCGACAGCATGTAGCCCAGCGGCACCGCCACCAGCACGGAGAGCAGGGCGGCGGCGGTACAGGAAAGCAGCGTCAACTGGATCGCGTAGAGAATCTCCGGTTTGCCAAAGAGGCCCAGGAACTGCTTGCCGGAAGCATAAGCGAGGTCCGCCCCCAGCAGCAGCAACACCAGCAGCACGTAGCTGCCGCCCAGCACGGCAAGCACCAGGCGGAAGGCTTTGTCTGAGGGAGCGAGGGCGGCGGGCATAGGGAAGGGGAGGACCTAAAACGCAGGTTGAACGGTGGGTGCTGCGAGCCTGATACGCAAGGCATTCAAAGGCATTGGGGCAACCAGTCGAGTGAAGCCGTCGAGTGAAGGCACAAAATCGCCCGGACCCTTCGGGCGGCTAAGGGGGCAGCATCTGCGCCTGTTTGTCACGCCAGAGCCTGGCTTTGAGACCGGGGAACACTGCCAGCGCATTGGCAAAACTGGACTTCGCGCGCTGCCACCAGTCGGCAAACTTATCTTTGGATTGCCATGCCGGGACCGCGCGGAACCCGTTCAGGTAGCTGTTCTGCCAAATCGAGGCCAGGTTCATGATCCGTGTCCCGTCCTCGGCTTCGCGCCAGCCGGGCAGATCCTCCCATTTCCACAGGTGATCGTGCGTGTCGATCGCCGGGACCTGGTCCAGGAAGGCTTTGAGCACTGGAAAGGACGCGGTCCGGACCTCGGCAGCGGGGGCCTGCCCAGTCATGCCAGCCAAAAAGCAGGCACTCATGAGCAGGGACAGCGTCTTCATCGGCCGAGGCTATCAGGGGGCTCGGGAGAGCGTCAATCTACTTCTTCCCTTTGCTCGCTGCCTGGGTAAACCAGTCACCACCGCCAGAGCTGCCGCCAATGCCGCCAAAGGGATTGCCCATGCCGCCACCGCTGGTGTCTTGCGAACGATTGTTCGCGCCGCCGCCACCGAAGCTGCGCTGGCCGCCGCCACCTGTGCCACCACCGGCTGGCCGGGCGCCCTGGGGGCTGGGTGCGCCGCTGGATTTTTGGCGTTCGAAGTCGGGTTTCGACTTCATGCTCAGGGCGATACGCTTCCTCGGCAGATCGACTTCCATCACCGTCACCATCACCTTTTGCTGCACTTTGACGACCTCGCTGGCATCACGTACAAACGTATCAGAGAGCTGGCTGACATGCACCAGGCCGTCCTGATGGACGCCGATGTCCACAAATGCACCGAAGGCGGTGACGTTGGTGATGATGCCGGGGAGCTTCATGCCCACCGTCAGATCCTCGACCTTCTCCACGCCGTCGCTGAACTTGAACAGCTCGAACTGCTTGCGCGGATCGCGGCCCGGCTTGGCCAGTTCGTTCATGATGTCCTTCAGGGTCGGCAGGCCGACGCTCTCGCTGACGTACTTTTTGAGATCCACCTTGGCGCGCTGCTCGGCCTTCTGCATCAGGTCGGAAACCGTGCAGCCGGCGTCCGCCGCCATCTGTTCCACGAGGGCGTAGCGCTCGGGATGCACTGCGCTGGAGTCGAGCGGATGCTTGCCACCGCGGATGCGCAGGAATCCGGCCGCCTGCTCAAACGCCTTGTCGCCCAGGCGCGGCACCTTCTTCAGTTCGGCGCGGGATTTGAAGGCGCCGTTCTCGTTGCGGAAGGCGACGATGTTCTGCGCCAGCGACTGGTTCAGACCGGACACGTAGGCGAGCAGTTGCTTCGAAGCAGTGTTTAATTCCACGCCCACGCCGTTCACGCAGCTTACTACAATATCATCCAGGCCGGCCTTCAGCAGGTTCTGATCGACATCGTGCTGGTACTGGCCCACGCCAATCGCCTTGGGGTCCACCTTCACCAGTTCGGCCAGCGGGTCCATCAACCGGCGGCCGATCGACACCGCGCCGCGCACGGTGATGTCCTGGTCAGGGAATTCCTCGCGCGCCACGTCGGAGGCGGAGTACACCGAAGCGCCGCTCTCATTGACCATTATGACCTGGATGCTCTTGGGCAGTCCGATCTTGTTGACGAAGCTTTCCGTCTCACGGCCGGCCGTGCCGTTGCCGATCGCGACGGATTCGATGTCGTAGCGTTTCACGAGGTTGCAGAGCAGTTCCTTGGCATGCATCAGCGTGTTGCCCGAGCCGATCAGGTAGATCACGTCGTTATAGAGGAGCTTGCCCTGGGCATCCAGCACCACGACCTTGCAGCCGGTGCGGAAGCCTGGGTCGATGCCCAGCACCCGCTTCTGGCCCAGAGGGGCAGCCAGCAGCAGTTCGCGCAGGTTGTCGGCGAAGACCTTCACCGCCTCGGCGTCGGCCTTTTTCTTGGATTCCATGCGCGCCTCGGTCTCCATGCTGGAGCCCAGCAGGCGCTTGTAGCTTTCCGCCACCGCCAGGCGCATCTGCTCGCTGCACGGCGTCGCGCCCCGGGCGAACTGCGTTTCCAGCATTCGAATCGCCGTGTCTTCCGGTGGCGTCACGCGCATCATGAGGAAGCCCTCGGTCTCGCCCCGGCGGATCGCCAGCAGGCGGTGCGAGGGGATGCTCTTCAGCGGCTCGCTCCAGTCAAAGTAGTCGCGGAACTTCGCCGCCTCGGGGTCCTCTTCCTTGCCCATCATGACCTTGCTGACCACGGTGCCATATTCGGCGAACAGCTTGCGCAAGGCGGCGCGCGCCTCGGCATTGTCGCTCACGCGCTCGGCGATGATGTCGCGCGCGCCGCCCAGCGCCTCCACCGCATCCTTCACTTTCTGCTCTTCGACGGCGGCATCCGGGTTCACGTACTTCGCTGCTTCCGCCGCCAGATCGGCGCCGCGGTCGTCCTGATGCGCTTCAATGAAATCCGCCAGCGGCTCGAGGCCCTTCTCCTTGGCAATGGTCGCCCGGGTCCGGCGCTTGGGACGGAACGGCGCGAACAAGTCCTCCAGCACGGTCAGCGTGTCGGCCTTGTTGATCTTGTCCTTCAGCGCATCGGTGAGCAGGTTGCGCTCCTCAAGGCTTTTCAGGATGCTGCTGCGCCGGTCGTCCACCGCCGCGAGCTGTTCCAGACGGTCGCGTACGGTGGCTATTTTGACTTCATCCATCTCGCCGGTCGCCTCTTTGCGGTAGCGGGCGATGAAGGGAACGGTCGAGCCCTCCGCCAGCAGGTGCGCCGTGGCGCCGACCTGGATGGGCCTGAGGCTGAGTTCACGGGCGATGCGTTCGACGTGGGCGACGTTGATCTTGAGTTCCATGAGGAGGGGGAAAAGGGTGGGGGATGCGAGCCGGTGGATTAACCCAGCGGTCAGGTTTCGACAACAGGCAGACGGGGTTGGACGCGAACTTTTTCCGAGCGGGATTGCTTGACAGCGCGTCGCGTCTTCGCTTGCGCGGTGGAGGCGGGGATTGGATAAAAAATTGGAGGACAAAAAAATTTAGGACTCGGGTTATTGGGACTTGCCGCAGCGCGGGGGCCGCAATCAGCTTCTCCACCCGCCACGCCAGCGGTCACCCCCGGACAAAACCGTAAATCCCCATTTTTTTGTCCGCCAATTTTTTTGTCATCCTCCGACCCCTCACAGCGGTGGAAAGCTTCGCTGCACGCTCTTCACGACTGAGTTTAGACTGTGAGGCTGGCTACAATTTTGACGACGAACAATCGTTCGCTTTAGCAGATATTCAGGTATTCCTGCCTTTTAAGCTATGCGAATGATCGTTCGGGGTCCGGTGGAAATCCTGGACCTGATATCTTCCGCAGCCCAAGCAGACCATTTGGCCAAAAACCTGCTTCGCCACCGACAATCAGCGCACCGTGCTCCACAACCAGGAACCAGGAACCGGGAACCTGCTTTGCAACATTTCCTTCCGAACGGCGTAGTTTCTACCAGCCCCATGACCGCCCCCTCGCATCCTTTCAGCCGCCGCGCCATGCTGCAACGCAGCGCCGGTGGTTTCGGCTACCTTGCGCTCCAGGCCTTGCTGGCTGAGGAGCAGGCCAAAGCCGCCGTGACCAATCCGCTGCTCGCGAAGAAGCCCCATTTCCCGGCCAAGGCCAAGCGTATCGTCTTCTTGTTCATGAAGGGCGGTCCTTCGCATGTGGACACCTTCGATCCCAAGCCTCTGCTGGAGCGCGACGACGGCAAACCTTATCCCTTCAGCCAGCCGCGCATCCAGTTTGCCGCCACCGGCAAGCTCTTAAAGTCGCCCTGGAAGTTCAAGCAGTATGGCCAGAGCGGACTGCCCGTGAGCGAGCTTTTCCCGAACGTGGCCCAGTGCGTGGATGAGCTTTGCGTCCTGCGCTCCGTCCACGGCACCAATCCCGCCCACGGCGGCGCCTTGCTGAAACTGCACACCGGCAGCGACACCCAGGTGCGCCCGAGCATGGGCTCCTGGGTCGTCTATGGCCTGGGCACCGAAAACGACAACCTGCCTGGCTTCATCACCATCTGCCCGACCTTGGCCCATGGCGGCGTCAACAACTGGGGCGCCGCCTTCCTGCCTGCCTACTGTCAGGGCACGCCGATCGGCAACGCCGCCATTCCCGCCGAAAAGGCCTTGGTGAAGCACATCCGCAACGACCTCATCAGTCCGGCCCTGCAGCGCAAGCAGCTCGACTTCCTGGCCGATGTGAATCGCGACCACATGAACGTCTCCGGCCCGGACCAGGCGCTAGAAGGCCGCATCAATTCGTTTGAACTGGCCTTCCGCATGCAGACCACCATGCCGGAAACCCAGGACATCAGCCACGAGACCGAGCACACCAAGAAGCTCTACGGAATCGACAACCCGGTGACCGCCAATTTTGGCCGCCAATGCCTCATGGCCCGGCGCTTCCTCGAGCGCGGCGTGCGCTTTGTTCAGGTCACCCATAGCGACAGCGAGGTGCAATGGGACCAGCACGGCAATCTCTACAAGGGCCACGCCAAGAACGCCTCCGAGGTGGACAAACCCATCGCCGGATTCCTCAAGGACCTCAAGGCCCGCGGCCTGCTCGACGACACGCTGGTGCTGTGGGGAGGGGAGTTCGGTCGCACCCCGACCGCCCAGGGCAAGGACGGCCGCGACCACAATCCCAACGGTTTCACCATGTGGATGGCCGGCGGCGGCGTCAAAAAGGGTTTCGCCTACGGTGCCACCGACGACTACGGCTACTTCGCCCAGGAGGACAAGCTCCACGTCAACGATCTGCACGCCACCATTTTGCACCTCCTCGGTCTCAACCACGAGAAGCTGACGTACAAGTACGCTGGTCGCGATTTCCGCCTGACGGACGTCGCTGGCGTGGTCGCCAAGGATATTATGGCATAGGAACCGTTTATCGGTTTGTCGGTTCTTCGGTTTGGCATCGCCAAGCCCCAAAGGGGCTTTGTCACATAGCGAAGGGTTGACCGAGGTAATGAGGACAACCCTGGAAATAGAGACACGGAGCGCAGGCAACTCCAAAGGAGTTGCATCATGGCTCTGACATGACAGCGACAGCAAGTCCGCGCTCCCAGGCTCAAAACCCTCTATTTTATAACTACAGACAATGTATGTAATGCAAAGTATGATGGCGGAGGGTCAGGCGGGTTATGGTAAAGCGATGCTCAGGCGCTTTCCCCAGGTAACCCCGCGGCTGGGCTCCCGCCACCACTGCCATTGGTATTTCTGGCGGGGCCTGAGGGAGCGATTGGACTTCCGTCGCTGCCAGCAGGCTGTTGTGGTTCTGGTTCGTGAGCCGATGTTCAGGCATCGATGCTTCGCTCTGACTCGTCCGCTGTCGTGGATGAATCTGCCAGGCTGGTGCTGCTGCCGGCGGCTTCATTCTGAATCAACCAGGATTGCCGCGTTAACGCAGATCCCGAGCGGTGCCGTGTCGCCAGAGCATTGGGCCGAGTTTGGCGGCCATCGAGGATGTCGGTTTGGCGCCATCCCAGGGCGGTGTTGGACATTTCCAACCATTCACCGCAAGTTCTGCGGTGAATGTGGCCTGTTTTCGCCGCAACGGGGGCATTTGTGGTGATTTTTACCCGCAGGCCAGGGCAAATCCCCGTCCAAACCTCCCCTGCCCCTTGTGAACGATTGTTCGCACCTCTTAAATAATGCCTTCGAAGGGGTGATCGTGGATCAATACCGGGGTCCCCTGCCCTGCTCCTTCTTCAACCCTGCCTCCAGCTCCTTGAGGGTGTCAGCCTGATCACGACTGACGATGCCGGCGTCGGGCAAAGTGGCGGGAGTGGGTCGGTCATGGTCGGCAAGTACTCCAGCTATGCAACGAGTTGACTAATGTACTTCTAGAAACCGGCGAACGCCTGGCCGATGTCCGTTCCCAGGTCGGCCACGGCATCGTTGATGGAGTTGTCCTTGCGCTTCGGCGTCGCCGTGAGGCCTATTTTACCACTCCAAGTTTGGCCACAGGGCATGGATCGTCCCCAGCAGGGCTATTCTTCCGGCACCCTCGTTGATCAAGGTCAACCAAGCCCGGCCTCACAGAGCGTGGCAAGCCGTTGGGCTCCGGGGTGTTCACGCAGAAAGGGCTTCCACCGGCGCGGCGGCACCTTGGCGGCGATAGAGTTCTTGTCCCACGCGCTCGATATGCCCGCGCAGTCCCTCGTGATCGATCATGCGGAAGATCGACAGATCCATGGTGTAGGGCAGCAGCAGATCATCCAGCTCCGTCATGATCTTCAGCAGCTCGTCAAAATGCAGTTCCCCGCCGAACAGCGTGAGGTCGATGTCCGATCCGTTCTTGTAATTCCCTTTGGCCCGGGAGCCATAGATGACGGCCCTCTCCACCTGCGGATGCCGGGCGAGCACACCACAAATTTTATCCAATGTCCTGGCGGACAGACCGAAACGGGCGGCATTCATGCGGCTGTCTGCTTCAGGGTTTCGAATCGGGCCTGCAGCTTCACAAATTCGCCATGGAACCCGCTGCGGATGCTGTGGATGACTTCGTGGGCCGTCTCCTCATTGTAGGTGTGGCTGGTCAGGGCACGGCTCCTGATCATGTCCATCCAGACTTCACCCTCTTCGATCAGGCCGCGTTTGAATGCGAGCCGGAACGCGTCCCGGCTGCCCATCACGTTGCTTTCACCCTGGTCTTCGAAAAAGTCCTTCAACGTGTTCCAGGCCAGCTCATAAGTGTATTCAAAGCTTTGGATCAGACCCTGTTCTTCCATTTCATTGAGATTGCCCTTGTCAATGAACCGCGTGAGCTGCTTCACCGCTTTGGTGAAGTTGTCGAAGCGCTGAATCCAGCGGATATCGGGGCTGCTCATGGGCGGAAGTGTAGCGGAGACTTCGGATGCTGGAAATCAGAAAACCTCACAGCTCCCCATTAAACGCCCGGTGCAGCAGCGCCTTCTTCAGTTCCTCCATCCCTGCCCGCATTCCGGAACCGTGAATCTTTAACCGCAAGGAAGGCAAGGATCGCAAAGGTGGGCCGGAGTGGTTGATTGAGTCGGGCGGCATGCCGATGCCACATCATCGACCTCCCGCGCCCGGATTGGCGGCGTGCGCAGCACCGTGGCCTGCGATGGGTTGCTGGCTTCGCCCCCCTTCGGGCAGCCTGCGGCTGGCTGTCTCTCTTCGTTCGGCTGACATCGCTTTGCGGCAGGAGGGCGGCATGACGCCTGCGGTGGGGCGTATCCTAGATGCTTGGAGCGAGCTTCCACCGGTAGGACACGTCAAAGAATTCTTGATTCGGGCGCACTGCGAATTAGCATCACGTTGCAGTTCTTGACTGTTCAGCAATTCGACCTGGAGCTCTGACCCGCGTCGAACAATGGCCTGGAGGTGTCACCGCTTCGAGGCCCCTTAGTTTTAGTCCCTGCCTTTACCTCTATGACAACCGATATAATTGGGCAAATACTGAAATTAAAGCGCTCGCACTTAACTGCGACAATGGGAGCCTTTGCTGGAATCCTGTCGCCAGGACTTCTAGCCATCCTCGCTTTCGCTCCGCAGTGGCTGAAGGAGTTGGATGTCTTCAAGTTGACCATCTTGGCAGCAGCGATGTACCTGTCCCAGTACTCCCTATGCCACACAGAGGGAAGCGCGGAGTGCCTGGGATCGCCATTTTCGCTTCGCGGCTGCGCAGCCTGAATGGCTTCAGGATTGCCCTTTCCCGACCGGGGCTGTTTTTCAAGCTGTTGGCCCTGCCCAAAACCGCCATTCGGGAGAATGGGGTTCCCGGGATGTCCATTGCTTCGCCAATGGTCACAGATCTTCCGGGCGGTGAACTTCTTCCACGACGCCACGATCTTCGACACCGTCCAGCCATGGATCGGCTGAAACAGCACATGCACGTGATTCGGCATCACCACCCATTCCAGCAACTGGTAGCGCTGCGCATCGAAGAACAGAAAGGTATCCTGGACCATGCTGGCGATCTCCGGCTCACGCAGAACGCAGCAGCCATGCCCCGCATCAAGCCAGGCGGAGACCCGTTTGCGCCGTTCCACATCCTGTTTCGTGAGAGGCAGGTGCTTCAGTTCCATATCCAAACGCTCCACCACTTCTCTCGGCAAGCTGTCCGCCAGATGAAATGTCACATGCTGAATCGCCTCCGCATTGTCAAAATGCGGCAGGTAACCTCTGCTATGCCACACCGCATTGCCAGGAACCCCGGGCACCCCGGGAACGCCATTCTCCTGAATGGCCTCAGTCACCGCTCCATCATCACCCCGCGGCAATGCAGTCCGAGGGGCTTCGCTCATGCCGCCAATCGGGAGATTGGCGTTCCCAGGTGGTGGCGTGTCATCACACATGGTGATTTCAGGAACAGCAGCCAGGATGTCGTCGATGTTTTTGAAAGCTTGTTCGAACATGCGGGGATGGGGAGCTTGAAAAGGAGAGCAGCCTTGGACAGTCGGGGCAATGGGAGCTTTGTTTAGGACTTGGTGTGGCGACTGGCAAGATGGACGTGGGTCCCCTGCCCCGAATTGAATTCTGCCGGGGCAACGAATCCTTGATTCAGCGGTTGGGTGCGCGCGGATTGTGGGCGCCTTTGGGCTTGTGTGACAGGCTCAATGCAGCGACAATTAAGCCATGAAAACCGGGACCATGACAGGCGAGACTCTGGGCCGGGCCGTACGATCCACGCTACAGCTGGTGCGCTGCGCGGCCGTGCTACTGGGCGTCGGGCTGACGCTGCTCACGAGCGGCTGCGCTCCTTACAATGACGGGTTTTGCCATCATGACTGCGAGCCGATCAATACCTGGTTTTTCCTGGGCGGACCGTGGGTGGGGCCAAGCAAGTCGTCGGCGAATTTGGATTACCCGCCCGCACGGTGAGCTGCGGGAGGTCGATGTGGCCTGGGCGAAGGAGGCGGCACAGTGCCCTGCGCTGGAGGCTGACGATGGGGTGTCGCAAGGGAATCTGAGCGCGGATGGCAAGGAACGAGCTGAAGCCGCTCTTGGAACCTAACGGAAAGCCGCATCACGCCTGCCAAAATCGGCGGAGCCACGGCCACGCTCCAGGGTGATCGGCTGAAAGCCTTGACTTCAACTGATGCTGCCATGGCGTGCAACCTTTCGATGACCGTGCCCTACTACGGCCGTGTCTCCTGTGATCGGCGGAACCACGGCCACGTTCCAGGGTGATCGGCTGGAAGCCTTGACTCCAACTGATGCTGCCATGGCGTGCAACCTTTCGATGACCGTGCCCTACTACGACCGTGTCTCCCGTGATCGGCGGAACCACGGCCACGTTCCAGGGTGATCGGCTGAAAGCCTTGACTCCAACTGAGGCTGCCCTGGCGAGCGGACTTTCGATGATTGCGCCGGCTGATCGGCGGCCTGCCGAGGGGAGATTGAGGCTGCGGGACCGGCTCTGTTATGGCCATGGGTAGTACTGCGTACAGCCTGAGCGGGGCACGATTTACGAATACTTGATATGAAGATTGAACCGATGACTGCGTGGGTCAAAATCCCATTTGTGGCGAAGTCTCGCCAAGTTCGTTTGAGCGTGGTGAGTAAAAAGCCTTGGGCTTACAAGCTGTGGAACGAGGACAAGAATGGCCTGGTGTGCGAAGGGCAACTGAGCTTCCTGACCGACATGGCACTGAATGTGCGCGGAAGGTGGAGACTTGACGTCAACATGCTGGGACTGAGCCTGAAACCGGTGGTCAGAGGGATGGACAAATCCGTGGGGATTGAGCTGCTGGCTTGAGCTGCGGAAGCTGGGCTGGTGATGCGCTGCGCGTGCAGCAGTATCAGCGATTCCAGCCGCCGCCGAGCGCTTTCATGAGCAGGACGGAAGAGGCGGCGCGCTGGCCGTCCAACTGCGCGATCGAGAGCTTGGTGGTGAGCACGGTGCGGTCGGCATCGACGACTTCAAAGTAGCTGGCGAGGCCTTTGTCATAGCGGACCCGGGCCAGGTGGGTGGTGTCTTCGGCGGACTTTTCGGCGCTCTCAAGGGCGGCGCGCTGGCGGGCGATGGATTGCAGATCGAGCAGCGAGTCCTCGACTTCGCGCAGCGCCACCAGCACGGTCTGGCGGTACTTGGCGAGCACCTCATTGTAACGACTTTTGGCGGCTTCAAAATTGGACTTGAGCCGGCCACCCTGGAAGATGGGCAGGCTGATGCTGGGGCCGATGCTCAAGGCGCGGTTCTCCCAGTTCAAGAAATCGGTGGCTCGCGCGCTGTTGAGCCCGGCGCTGCCGGTGAGCTTGAAGCTGGGGAAGAAGGCCGCTTTGGCGACGCCGATATCGGCATTCGCCGCTTCGAGGTCAGAGGCGGCGGCGGCGATGTCGGGCCGGGATTGGAGCAGGTCCGAAGGCAGCCCGGCGGGCACGGCGGGTGGCGCGGGCAGGGACGGATCAGCCGCCAGACGGAAGCTGGAGGGCATCTGCCCGCAGAGCACGGCGATGGCGTGTTCGGTGCTGCCGCGCTGGCGTTCCAGGGCGGCGAGATCGGCCTTGGCGAGTTCGAGCTCGGTGCGGGCGCGGGTGACATCGGTCTCGTTGGCCATGCCGCCGTCGAAGCGGCTTTTTTGCAGGCTCAGGGCTTCCTCGCGCAGCTTGAGGGTGTTGTGAACGACCTCCTGCTGAAGGTCGAGGGAGCGCAGCAGGAAGAAGTTTCGGGCCACCTCGGCAGCGACGGTGAGCCGCTGGGCAAAGAGCAGCTGGTCGGCGCTGCGGGCGCTGGCCTGGGCGGATTCGACACTGCGCCGGACCCTGCCCCACAAGTCGAGTTCGTAGCTCATATCGAGCGAGGCCTTGTAGTTTTCCTGTTCCAGGTTCGGCAGGCCAAATCCCTGGCTCGCCGCGCCCGACCCAGTCGAGGTGCTTGTCTTGCCCTGCTGGGCCGACAGACCCGACAGGCCCGTGGGGAGTTGCGCTCCGATCACCGAGGGCGAATTGCGCAGGAGGGTGGCGCTGCCGTTCATTCCCAACTGCGGGAACCAGTCGGCCCGCTTGACGCCGACAAGCGCCCGCGAGGTTTCCACCCGTGCCAGGGTGCCGCGCAGGTCCTGATTGGCCTCCAACGCCTGGATCACCAGATGGTTCAAGGTGCTGGAGTGGAACAGCCGCCACCACTCGCCGGGCAATGGCTGGTCCGATTTGCCGTGCGCCTCCTTCCATTTGGAGGGCAGCTTGTCATCCGGTCGTTTGAAGGCGGGTCCGACGACGCAGGCGGAGAGGGTGATGAGAAGCGGAAGGAGGAGGGAGGAGCGCATGGGGACGGAAAGGAAAGTGCGGGAGTGCTTAGTGCCTAGTGCTCAGTGGGGAGTGGTAAGTGCGGGAGGGCCGGATGGCGTTTATTTGGCAGAGATCGCTACGTCTTTGCCGGCATTAATGAATACATCCATTTGCTGACCCACAAACAAAGGCACCCGGCCGTCGCCTTCCACTCGGTACACGACCTGGAGCACCCGGGTATCGACGCGCTCGGCGGCGTCGCCGGTGAGGTTCTTTTTGGGAATGATCAGCGGCTCGAAGCGAACGAAACGCAGCGGCACTTTCTGGTCGGGATTGCCGCGCACCTGGGCCTCAGCGGTTGCGCCTGCACGGATGCGCCAGGCTTCGTGTTCATCCACGTCGGCGCGCACGTGCAGCGGATCGACCTTGCCAAGGGTCAGCCACGCCGCCGCGCTGTTGGCGGAGGACACGTACTCGCCATCACGAATTTTGACCTGCAGGACCGTGACCTCGCCCGGAGCTTTGATGATGCACCGGTCGAGCTCGACATCGACCACCTCGAGACTGGCCCGAGCCGAGGCTACGCCTGCTTTCGCCGACGCGACACCGGCCTCGGCGGAGTCCACCGACGCGCGCGCTGATTCCAGCCGCGCCGCTTGAGTTGCCACGGTGAGGGAGCGCTGGCTGCGTTCCTCATCCGACATCACGCGGGCGTCCCTGACGTTTTCAGCAAAGGCGAGCATGCGCTTCGACTGCGCCAGCTCAGCCTCCGCCACATGCACCTGGGCTTGTGAGGACACCACCTGGCTTTCCGCCACCGTGACGCGAACCTCCGCCTCGTGCAGGGCCGCAGCTGAAACCGTTCGCTGCGCTTCAAGCTCGTGCGAGCGGATCTTCAGCAGCGGAGCATCCTTCTTCACACTGTCTCCTACTTTCACAAACACGTGGTCCACCACGCCGGTGCGTGCGCTGCCCATGGTGATGATTTCCGAGCTGGGCTCGACGATTCCCACGGCGGCGACGGTGTCGCGATAAGTCGCGCGAGGTGGAGGACCGGGCGGATCGGTGAGATCGCGTTTGGGTTGCGAATGCGCGATGGAAACCACGGCATACGCGAGGCAGCCGGTGGCGAAGAGAGGCAGGATGAGGCCCTGGGTTTTCATAAGTGTGAGGTCGGTTTTGTGGCAGTGGCTTCCACGGCGGTGATCACGCCGTCGTCCATGTGGGCGATGCGGTCGGCAAACTGAAAGACGCGGTTGTCATGGGTGACCACGACCACCGCGCGCTCGGGATGCACCGCAGCGCTGGCGAGCAGTTCCATCACGGTTTCGCCGGTCTTGTGATCCAAGGCGGCGGTGGGTTCGTCACAGATCACCAGGCGGGGCTGATGCACCAGAGCCCGGGCGAGTGCCACGCGCTGCTGCTGGCCGCCGGAGAGCACCCTGGGCATCGCTTCAGCCCGATGCCCCAGTCCTAGCCGGTCGAGCATTTCAGTGGCCCGCTTCACCGCCACCGATCGTTTCACGCCTGCGGCAAGCAAGGGCACGGCCGCGTTTTCTGCCGCGGTAAGCGCGGGCAGCAGGTTGTACTGCTGGAACACAAACCCAAGATTCTCGCGCCGAAAGACAATCTGATCTCGGGGCGAAAGCCGGGCGATGGTCTCGCCGAACAACACCACTTCACCCGCCGAGGAGTCCAGCAAGCCCGCGATCACTGAGATGAGGGTGGTCTTGCCACAGCCGCTGGGTCCTACAAGAAAGGTCATCTCCCCTGCCCTGGCGCCAAAATCAACGCCGCGCAGAACTTCGGTCTGCGCTTCGCCAGTGCCGAAAGATTTGCGGATGGCGGAGCATTGAACGGCGTTGGAGGTCAGGGTGGTAGTGGTCATGGCGGTGGGGTCCTGGGGAGGCGCGAGTTGCTGGCCTTGCCGCCCAGGGACTGTCCCAGCATCAAGACCGAGCACCGCAAGGTGCGACGGAAATCAAACTCGGAGTCGCTGCCACGACGCAGTTTCAAGCCATCGAAGGCCGAGATCACCACGGCAGCCACATCGCGTGCATTGATCGCGGTGTTCAGTTCGCCCGAAGCGATGGCACGCGTGGCCAGTTCAGCAATCAGGCCCGTGAGCAACTCGTAGTGAGCACGACGAGCACTGGCGATGCGCTCATTCCGGGCAGCTTCGGCAGCGATTTCAAGCCACAGCGGGAGCAGGTTTACTTGCTCCTCTTCCAGCACACGGGCAGTCCAGTAGTCCAAGGCATCAAAGAAGCCTTCGCTCGGAGCCGCGCCGCGGAGGGCTTCGGCCCAGCGCTCGTGCTGCTGCTCCACCACCGCTTCGATGATCGCATCCTTGCTGGGAAAGTACCGATACAGAGCGCCTGGGCTCATCTCAGCTGCCGAGCAAATGTCGCGCATCGAGGCCCCATGGAAACCGTGGCGGACGAAGATGGCGGTCACGGCGGCCAGGATTTGCGCGCGCTTGGTGGCCAGGGAAGCATCAGCAGAATGGTCGTTCATAATGCTATAGAACGATCGTTCGCCTGCAAAAGATTGGCCGTTTTTAGGATAAATGCACGTCATGGCTCAACGGAAGACGGTTGCAGGTTCCAAAACCAATACCCGGCGCAGGCTCACGACACTGGCAGCCAGCACCACCAGGAGCATGAATACCGCCACACCGGCAGCGCTCTGCCACATCAGGATGATGTGGCGCGTGGCCACTGCGTTCTGCGTGATGTTGAAGAAGGTCGCGGCCAGCCCGGTACCGAGACTGTAACCGATGAACCAGACGATCAATGCCTGGAACAGGATCATGCCGAGCAGTCGCATATTGGTCACCCCGATGGCTTTGAGCGCCCCGAACTGCTTGAGGTTTTCCACGGTGAACAGGTAAAACGTTTGTCCCGAAACCACCAGCCCGACGATGGTGGCGACGCCGATGGTGATGCCAAAATTCACCGGGATGCCGGTGTTCGCCATGTAGTAGCCGACGCAATCCCACATGAATTGCCAGGCGGTGCGAGCTCGCAGCCCGGTGGCAGCAGTAATGCGCGTGGCCAGTTGCTCCGGCGTAACACCCGCCCGGGCCCGTGCCAGCACAAAGGACAACTGTTGGCGTTGCCGGCCCTGAAACTCCAGCGCCTCGCTGTAGCGGGCATGAACGATGGGAAACGACGCGAAGGCGGGCAGAGCATCCGAGATGCCAACGATTTCCACACGGTGATCATTGATCTCCAGCATGTGCCCGAGGCTGAGCGGCTCACCGGGGAAGAGCATGAGAAAGCCGGCCTTGTCGATCACCACCTTGTGGGGTTCGGCTAGACCGGTCCAACTGCCGAGGATCATGCGCCGCGGCGCCCCGAGCAGAGTGGACTCGTCCAGCCCCATCACTGTGCAGGCCGCAAACCGGCCGTCCAGGGTGCGGGCGACGGGGTTGCCTTTGAACAGCCGCACCGCGTAGTCCACCCCTTCCACACTGCGCACACGTGTGAGGTCGGTGTCCTTCAGCGCCTTCGTTTCATCGAAGTAGCGGGTCTTCGGGTCCATGACCCACACATCGGCATCGGTGACATCCAGCACCTGATGGCCGGTGCGCTTCATGATGTTGGCGAAAATGGAGGTCTGGTTCTCCAACAGGAAGGTGGAGAAAGCGATGGCAAAGATGAGCCCCAGGTACTTGGCGCGATCACCTGTGAGCATGCGGAAGGCAACGAAAGTCATTGGGTGGTCATTTATTGACTATTGGTCAATTATGGGCACAAAAAACACATTACGGCACCCGCAGCCACTTGGCTCCCGGGAAGATCTCTTTTACCACCCGCTCATCGGTGGCGGCATAATCGAAATCATGGCTCAAAGGTTTCCACCCCAGGCCGTCGCACATCAGGTCGCCGTTGCGGCGCACCGTGGCCATCATGTCCGTGATGCCAGCCATCACCCTCAGGTCACTCTCCATGGCCATGATGTGACTGCCGACGGTGCAGGAAATCAGCGCGAAAGTTGCCTCTTCCGGTCGCACCCTGTCCTTGGGCAAATCTCCCACTGCCTGAGCCTCGATGATGATTTGCTGGACAATGCGCCAGCACCGGCCCGCCTGGAGCCGGTGATCTTCCTGCCGCTCCTCGCTAGCCTTGTCCCAAAACGAGGCCGACTTCAGCATCAGGTCTACACTGAAATACTCCGGATGTGCCGTGGCGAACTCGCAGCAGGCACAGCAGATGGCGCGAATGCGTTCCCGGGTGCTGCCCTTGAACTGCATGGCTTTCTCAAACAGATCCGCCCGCTGCTCCAGCGATCCCGTGACCACCGCCAGCGCAAGATCCTCCTTGGAATCAAAGTGCTGGTAAAGGGTGCCCTTCGAGTACTCCACGACCTGAGCCAGGTCCTCCATGTTCCAGCCCTGGAAGCCGCGCTCCAAAAGGAACTTCCGCGCCTCGCGGATGATCAACTCCTCACGAGCCGCGAATTCGCGGGCGCGTCGTGCCGTGGTGATCGAGGTGGCCATGGGGCTAAGTCTGCCACATTTTGACCATTGGTCAAAACCTATTTGATCGTCGAAGTAAAACCATCAACCCATCCTGGCAGCGCGCCAAACCCGTCGTGGTCAAGGCCCGTCCGCCGTCCAAGGGTATTCAGGTGGTGGGACGCGCTGGGACATCGTATTTGAATTTCCGCCCGAAGCGCATGCACGGCTGTTCGATGAAGCGGTACGACAGCGCCGCGAGAACCAGGGTGATGCCCAGGGCGGACAGCATCACCAGTGCGTCCTGCCACCCGTAGATGACCGGTCCGGGATGGTGAAACAGCCCGTGAATGAAGCCGCTGATTCCCTGGTGAAGCAGGTAGATGCTGTACGACCGCACACCCAGCCACACCAGCGCCCTGTTCGAGAGCACGGATCCGAGCGCCCGTGCGGACGGCAGCAGGGCCAGGAAGATGATGAATGCCGAGATCAATCCCAACAAGGTGTGATCGAGCATGCCAAGAGCACGGCCATTGATGAACATCAACACCGCCAAGTCCGCCACCAGCACCAGCGCTAAAACAATGAACCAGCGGTAAAAGCGGTCTGCCCACCCCATGAACCCTGGCACACGCACAATCAGGGCAAGCAGCCCGCCGAACATGAGCGAGTCCGCCCGGAAAGGCAGGTTCACAAACGACACCATGCCTGGAAAACTGGCGCGGACCATGGGGATGTCCATGATGCCGACAACGCAAAGCATGACAAACGCGCTTCTGGGCAGCAGGTAGATGAGCAGTGGCACGATGATGTAGAACTGCTCCTCCAGTGCGAGAGACCAAGTTGGCGCAAGCCAGTGCGGTCCAAACTCGCCGGTGCTGCCCATGAAGATGTTTTGCGTGAACGTCGCATAGGACCAGATCGGGTGCGCCCCCCTCAGCAGCCAGGGATAGTTGGCCTGATCCAGCAAATGGGTCTGTTTCACGATCAAAAAGGCCACCAACACAAGATAGTAGACCGGGAAAATGCGGCAAATCCGCCGGAGGTAAAAAGTCCGGAAGTACTGAGGTGAGTTCCGGTGGTCCACCAAGATGCCTATGATAAGGAAGCCCGACAGCACAAAGAAAAGGTCCACCCCGCCCCACATGATGCTGAGCGCAGGACCCACCACAGGGATGGAAACGCCCGCATGGCCCGCGGACCACTGGCGCTCGATGTAGTGCCACAGAAGCACCATCACAATGGCCAGGCCTCTGACGCCGTCCAGTTGAGGGATGCGTCCCGAATTCAAATTGATCGTCCCCGAGGGCTTGCTCATAAAGAAAATGATTCTAATCCCCGCCCGGCGCTTAAACACAAGAACAAACACGAGCTTCCTCCGGCACGAAGGCTGGCGGCCCGCCACCACAAGCGCTTGACGCCTTGTTGAGCCCCGCGTAAGCAACGCAAAATCCTTGGAGCAAGGACGCACCACTCTTCTATTTTTGAATGATCACACTCGCACAACTTGGCTGCGGCTACTGGGGACCCAACCTTCTGCGCAACTACTCGGCGCTGCCCAATTGCAAAGTCAAGTGGGTGGTGGACGCCAGTCCTGAACGGCGCAAATTTGTCGAGTCGAACTTCCCGCAGTCCCAGACCACGCCAGACTATCAGGTCGTCCTTGAGGACCCCGAGGTGGACGGCGTCATCATCGCCACCCCCGCCGCCACCCATGCGCAGATGGTGGAGACCTTTCTCAACGCCGGGAAGCATGTGTTTGTGGAGAAGCCACTGGCCACCAGCACTGCCGACGCCGACCGCCTAGTGGCCCTGGCGGAAGCAAAGGGCAAGGTGCTGATGGTGGGGCACACCTTCCTGTACAACGCCTCCGTCCGTTACATGAAGAACGTCATCGACAGCGGTGACATCGGTGACATTTATTACTGCTACAGCCAGCGCCTGAACCTGGGTCAGTTGCGCCAGGACGTGAACGCCTGGTGGAACCTGGCGCCGCACGATGTGAGCATCATGCTCTACCTGATGAATGGCGAGCTGCCGGCCAATGTCTCCGCCCGTGGCGTGGACTATCTGCAAAAGGGCATCGAAGACGTGACCTTTGCCACACTGGAATGGGCCAGCCGGGTCACAGGAACCATTCATGTGAGCTGGCTCGATCCTAACAAAGTGCGCCGTGTCACCGTCGTGGGTTCCAAGAAGATGATCGTTTACGACGATGTCTCGGAAAACCCGGTCACCATTTATCACAAGGGCTTTGAAAAGGTGCCAAAAGCCGGCATGACGTTTGACCAGCCCGCGCACGCCTGGAAACCCCAGCACGGTGACATTACGATCCCTGCTTTCGAGCGCAAGGAACCCCTGCGAGTGGAATGCACGCACTTCCTGGATTGCATCCTCAACGGAACACCGCCGCTGACCGGTGGCCGCCATGCCAGGGACACCGTCGCGGTGCTGGAGGCCGTGGACCGCAGCCAGCGCAACAATGGGCTCAGGGTTGAATGCAGCCCAGCCAGCTAGGATCCCGCATTTTTCGCTCATGAACACGCCACAACTCCTCGCGGTGGGCATCAAGAACGTCCAGTTCGGCGAAGGCGTCAAGGTGGTGGAACCTGTGAATATTTACGGCTGCGCCATCGGTGACCGCTGCTTCGTCGGCCCGTTCGTCGAAATACAAAACAACGTGACCATCGGGCCGCGCACCAGGGTCCAGTCACATGCGTTCATCTGCGAGGGCGTCTCGATTGGCAGCGACTGCTTCATCTCCCACGGCGCCATGTTTGTGAACGATCTGTTCCGTGACGGAGGTCCGGCCGGCGGGGACAAGACGAAGTGGGGCACCTGTGAGATCGGCGACCATGTTTCCATTGGCACTGGCAGCACCATCCTGCCGGTGAAGATCTGTTCAAACGTGGTGATTGGCGCTGGATCAGTGGTGACCAAGGACATCTCTGAACCTGGCGTCTACGCCGGCAACCCGGCGCGGAAAATGCGTGGTCTTTCACCCGCCCGGGCATGAAGTTTGTCCAACTCCTTTCTTTTTACCCGGTCTACCTGGACGAATACGCCCGGAGGTTTCCCGAGGCATGCCAGCAAAGTTACGCCGAGCAGATTGAGGGGCTGGTGCGGGACGGCTTCTGCGCCTGCCATTTGTTCGCGTGTCATCTCGACGCCAGCCGGTTTGATTCCCGCTTGATCATCGGCAACCACGCCCCCGCGCAGAAGCAGTGGGCGAAGGAGGCGGGACTGCCGGAGACGCTGTCGCTTGAGGACATCGTCCGCGCCCAAATCGACAGCCTGCAACCGGACGTGCTCTACCTGACCGACCCGGTGACTCACGACAGTGAGTTCATCAATACGCTGAACTGGCGGCCCCGCTTGATTCTTGGATGGCGGGCCGCGTCGATTCCTCCCCACACGGACTGGAGGGAGTTCGATGCGGTGCTTTCAAATCATCCGCCCACGCTGGAGGAAGCCTTGCGGCGAGGCGCGCGCGCGGCCATCCCGTTCCAGCCTGGCTATCCACGGTTCCTGGCGGATGCGGTGGCAGCGGAACCCGAGCTGCACGATGTGGTCTTCTGCGGCTCCTGGAGCGCGGAGCATTCCACCCGGAACAAGGTCTGGGTGGACCTTGCCACCGGATGCGCCGCTTCAGAACGTCCGGTCGATTTGTGCTATCACATGATGACCGGGCAGAAGGGCAGTCTTCCGGCGGTGGTTGCAGCCCGTGACCAGGGGCCGGTCTTCGGACTGCCCATGTACCGCGCGTTGAAGCAGGGCAGGATCTGCATGAACGCGATGATTGACCTGGGCCAGGGCATGTCCGCCAACATGCGGCTATTTGAGATCGCCGGCACGGGCGCCTTTCAAATGATGGAGCACCACCCGGACATCGACAGGTATTTCGAGCCTGGCTCCGAGATCGTGACTTACCGCGATTCCGTGGACATGATGGCCAAAATCCAGCATTATCTCGACCACCCGGCGGAGCGGCGCGAGATCGCCCGCCGCAGCCAGGAGCGCTGTCTTGCCGAACACTCGATGGAGCGTCGCGTCCTCGAATTCGCCGACCTTGTCGAGAGGCTGTTGCGCGAGGTGCCGGCCGACCGCTCCCACGGCATGATCGGAGCCAAGAAAAGCGCCCAGCCCGCGCCGCCAGATCCCGGCAAAAGCGAACTAAAGGCGACCCGGAAACTCCTCAAAGCCAGCGAGAAGCAAAGCGCCAGACTCGAACAAAAGCTGGCCGGCATCGAGGGAACGTGGACGTGGAAGATCGTCCGGAAAATTATCGCCCTCGAAAACCGCCTGCGGGGCAGGCGTTAGCCATCCGGCGTGTCAGAATTGTTGCGATCCAGGTGCGCATCTGATACCTGTGCAAACTTCTTCCCTTTTTGATGAAACCCATCCCACTCTTTGACCTCCAGGCGCAGTACCTCGCACTCAAACCGCAGATTGATGAGGCCATCGCCACCGTCATTGCAGAGTCCGCCTTCATTCGTGGGCGGTTCGTTGAGGGTTTCGAGAAGGCCTACGCGGCTGACTACGGAGCGAAACATTGCATTTCGTGCGCCAACGGGACCGACGCCATTTACATCGTGCTCAAGCAGCTTGGAATCGGTCCGGGCGACGAGGTCATCACCACCGCCAATTCGTGGATTGCCAGTTCCGAGGTGATCACGCAGGCCGGGGCGCGCGTGGTCTTCGCTGACGTGGAGGACGCCTATTACACGCTGGACCCGGCCCAGGTGGAAGCAAAGATCACCTCGCGAACCAAGGCCATTGTGGCCGTGCATCTGCTGGGGCAGCCGGCAGACCTGGAGCGACTGCAAGCCCTCTGCAAAAAATACGGCCTGCACTTGATTGAGGACACCGCCCAGGCGCATTACGCCCAGTTCAACGGCCAGCGTGTGGGCACTTTCGGCATCGCCGCCACGTTCAGCTTTTACCCCGGCAAGAACCTCGGCGCATACGGCGATGCGGGAGCGATTATCACCAATGACGATGACCTGGCGGTTAAGTGCCGCAGTTTTGCCCGTCATGGCTCCAGCCCTCACGACAAGCACGATCACATCATGGAGGGTATCAACAGCCGCATGGACGGCCTGCAGGCCGCCATCCTGCTGGCCAAGCTGCCGCACATTCATGAGTGGAACGTGCGCCGCAATGAACTGGCGAAACAGTACGACGCACGCTTTGCCGGCACCGCGGTGCGGACCCCGGCCACACGCCCCGGTGCGAGCCATGTTTTCCATGCATATGTGGTGCGGCTGCCCAATCGCGACGCGGTGAAGAACCGCCTGGCTGAACTCAAGATCGGCCACACGATTCACTACCCCACTCCCCTGCCCCTGCTCCAGGCATACCGCTACCTCGGACACACCGCCGCAGATTTTCCGGTCGCCAGCAAGCACAAGGACGAGATGCTCACCCTGCCGCTTTATCCTGAGATGACGGAGGACCAGCTCGACTACGTGGCCAAGACCGTGATCGAAGCGGTTGGCTGAACAAGGAGCCTATTTGCCGGCCTTCAGCTTCACCCTGGCCAGTTCCTTGCGCAGCCGGTGGTTTTCCTTGAGGAGCGAGACCAGCTCCCTCTCCATGCGGGCTCTGGCGTGGCTGCCATCCATCCTCGCCCGCGCGGCGACCCGTTGCAGGATACGTTCACGGATGAGGTTTCTGCCGTCCTCGCCGGCAAAACGCATTTGCAACCGGTCCCAGATTGTCGCTTCCTCCAGGCTGGGGTCCCATGGAACACAGTGCCGTTCCATGAAGGCCTGGCAAAGAGCCAGGTGCATTTCATGCCGCTCGCCGGGAGACACGTTTGCCGCCGCCAGCAGGGCGTCATGAGCGTCCCTGCTGCCCCTCCATGAATCGACCACGGATTGTGCAGGTTTGACGTAGCCCTGCTCGGCCAGGCGCTTCTGCCAGGTCTCCGCATCCTCAGCCTCGCGGTTGCGCCGCCGGAAGAACATCAGCTCGGGCACCCTGCGGAATTTCCCGCGCAAGGCCAGATCGGCAAGCAGCACCATGTCCGGAGTGCGGCTGGAAGTAAGGTGCCCGCAGTCGACCCAGGCGCGGCGCATCATCCCGTGGAACAAATCGCACCGGTGCAGATTCCACACCACCGTTTTGAACCTGTCGGTCACCGAGTCATCGGACAGTTCCAGCCCCGTCTCGATTTGCTCGCCGGGAATGTCGCTGCCGTCCTTCGCGATGAAAATGGAGTCCGCGTAGGCCAGCGAGCAACAGGGATCGGCGTCCAGGACCAGCCGGAGCTTTTTCACGTAGTCCTTTGCGATCACGTCATGCGCGCCCATCCACATGAACAACGGGCTGCTGGCGAGATCGAGGGCGCGCACAAAGTTGCCTGGTCCTCCGATGTTGACCGCGCTGGAATGAATACCAACACGCGAATCACCCTCCGTGGTCTTTTTAATGATGTCGAGCGTGCCGTCGTCGGAGGCGTTGTCGCAGATAATGAGTTCAAAGTCCTCCTCCGTCTGGGCCAGGATGGAGCGCACGGTTTCTTCGATGAACGGCGCCTCGTTGAAGCAGGGCAGGCCGATGGAGACTTTGGGCATGGTCGAGATTTGGGTGGATTTCGGCGCGCGTCAATCCGTTTGCGGCTCGCCCCTGTGGCGCACGAATACGGCGGGCGTGCCTGCCCATATCTCGTTGGCGGGAACCGGCTTGTTGACGACGCTGCCAGCGCCAATGATCGCGCCGCGTCCGATGGTCACGCCGTCCAGCACCACGGAGTTCGCGCCGATCCAAACGTCGTCTTCAATGACAATGCCTCCCCTCGATGGCATGAACCCCTGGTGCAGCACGGGCACGTCCAGCCGGGCAAACGAGTGGTTTGACGGCACCAGCATGACGCCCGGCGCGAGCAGCACTGCGTTGCCCATCTTGATGCCGTTGCCGCTGTACAGAACGCAATGCGAATTGATGTGGCAGTGCTCGCCGATGATGACATCGCCGCTGCCGCCGATCGCCTTGATCACCGCGAACGCGTAAATCCGGCTGTGCGGGCCGATCTCGATGAGAGTGCCGCGTTCCGAAGGCTCGATGAGCGCCAGCGGGTGCACGACGGCTCCTTCTGCGACGCGGAGAAATGGGTGATCGTCTGGATGGCTCATGTCTCTTGTAATACTGTGCGGGGGGCCATGTCTCAATCAGTCACTGTACCGCTTTGCGTCGTCTGCGCCACCATGCGCGGAGCGCGCGCCAAGGTGAAGACAAGGCGGCATCATGCTGGGAGACGGTCCTGGCAAGGCCCTTGTTCTCGCTTTTGAGGGTCTTGATCTCCGCCTTCAATTCCTGGTACTTCTCCTCGCGCAGGAAACGGTGGCCTGACTCGTTGTTGAGCGCCCGGGCGCGCGCCACAAGATCGCAGTACTGCACCGCCACCTTCCATTGCCCGGCAAGGGCCTGCGCATAACCAGGATCCTTGTCTGCCGCCACGCGCAGGTCGTTGAGCAGCATGAAAGTGGCGATGCCACGGTCGCGCATCTGGAGGTCCTGGCCGAAGCCGCGGGCGAAATTGTCCCCATACACGGTGTGATGGTAGCTGGCGTTGGCGCAGAACCGAATGTCGTGCTCGCGAACGATCCGGTTAATGCCCACCATTTCCATGCTAATCACCAGCCCGTTGTCGATCGCCCGTATGATCTCCTGCTTGGGAATCACGGCGAGATTGAACAGGCCCACCAAAACCATGCCTTTGCCATCCGCCACCAGCCGCTCGCACATTTCATAGCGGGAGGTGACGCCGCCATAGACCGCCGTGAGCGCGTTCTCGGTAACCTCACCTGTGTCAAGAATGTGCATGCTAAAGTTGGGAAACACGCACCCTACCCTGCCATCATGCATGGCCAGCAATGACGCAAGATACGTTTCTTCCCCCCACCAGTCGTCGTCCGTTACCGGGATGTAATATTTCCCCGCGCACTGGTTGATGCAAAAACTCCAATTCGCCTGGATGCCGATGTTTTCCGCCTGCGCGTGAACTTTGACGCGGGGGTCGACGGCGGCGAGCCCGCGCAAATAATCCACCTTTCCCGCGTCGGTGGAGGCGTTGTCGCTAATGATCAACTCCCAATCGGTGAGCGTCTGCGCCTGGACGTGCTCAATGGTCCGCTTGATCGTGGACAGTCGGTTGCGGGTGGGCAGGATGATCGAAATCTGCGGCGTGCTCACGGCGTTCAGTGCTTGAACAACAGGCCCTGCCCAGTTGGCAGGTTGAGGATCGACACGCCGTTCCGCCTAGCAAAATCATCAAACGCCACCTTCTGCGCCTCGTGACCGCTCCACCCATAATCGTCGAGGACGACCACTCCGCCCTTCACGATCTTCGGCCAAAAATGTTCCATCGCTGCGATCTCCGGAAGCGCGATGTTCATGTCGATTGAGAGGTAGCAAATCTCCTCACTCGTGACCACGGGCAGAGTGTCCGGGACCATGCCGCGAACGATTCGCGCCTTCGGGAACGGCGCAAAGTTGCGGGTGACCTGTTCGAAGCAGTCGAAGTAATGCTGGACGTTATTCTCTGGAATTCCACGGGCGATTTCAACGGCGGACATCTGCTCCATGGGAATGCCCTCATAGGTGTCCAGCAGCCAGAATGTCTTGCCCAGGGAATTAAAATCCAGGTAGTCGCAAATGGCGAGCGACAGAATGCCGGTATTGACACCGCACTCGACAAAATCGCCCCGCAAGTGCCGCACCTGGTCGGCAGCCCACAGGCAGACGTGGACCCGCCACTCGATATGCAAGTTTTCCTCGCCACCGGTGAATTTGTGCCCGGAGCGTTTGCCTCTTTCATAGGCGCGGGCGAACCTCTCCTCAGTGATGAAATCGAGATTCTTGCCCCAGACTGAAAGTCCGTCGGCATTGTAAGCCAGATCGCGCAGCGGAATGCCCAGGGCGCGAAGCGCCGCCAACACCTCCTTCGCCGCGACCAGCTTGGATTTGAGGGCCTCTTTGTCCTGCTTCAGGCCGGCAATTCTCTCGTGGGCCTTCGCCAGTTCGGCCTTGAGGCGCTTGCTGCGGTTGAAGAAGAACATATGCGAGGGTTCACTTCACCCGCCGCAGATAGCTCTGCATGCCTTCAGTGATCATGAGTTTGTTGTCAATCTCCTGGTCAATCACAAAGTCATCGTTTTCCGCCAGGAACTTGCGCATCGCGGTCATTGGATTGTCACCGACATCCCAGGGGCGGTTGCCAGAATAGTAGCCCTTCGGGAAGTGCTCGATGAAGGTGTCCGGAAGCAGCAGGTAGGAGCCCACGGTGACGAGCTTGGGATAGAGCTGCAGCTCGTCGTACACATGCTGGTGGCTGTGGAGTGAATCGAGGATGACCATCACGCAGCGCTTTCCCGCCGCTTTGGCACACACCTTCTCAAAAACAGCGGGATCTGTGGAACTGCCCTCGATCATGGTGATGCGCTTCATCATGGGATGGCTTTCGATCTCGGAGCGGTTGTGCTCGCGGATGTCGATATCCACGCCCACCACCTCGCCTTCGATGCCCATCATCTCCATCATGGAGGCGCTGAAAATGATCGAGCCACCGTGGGCGATGCCGGTCTCGATGACAAGGTCGGGCTTGAGCATCCACATCAGCTCCTGCTGCGCGACCATGTCGTTGGGATACTTGATGATGGGACGCCCCATCCAGGTGTAATTGTAGGTGTACTTGTACTTGTCTGCGTGCAGCATCCAGTCCAGCGACTTCTGGCGCAGTTCCTCGTCCTTGCCCATCGCGGCAATGTCAGCCTGGCGTTCGGCGAAAAAGTCGGAGACGGGATCTGATGCTTGGGTCATGAGGAATTGGGGACTGGGGATCGTTGGCGGGACCAGCCGCTTCCTAGCGGACATTGCCAAACAACTCAAACATTTTTCCGATTTCCTCCGACATTTCCGCCGCGCTGCCGCCGCCCAGCGGACCGGGCGTGATCGCGGAGAGCACGCGGAATTCATTCGGATGGGAAGGCTGGTCGCTCAAGACCAATACTTCAGGCTTCCTGCCAGACTTGGCTGCGGCGGAAGCCGCCACCCAATTCGCGGCGTCGAGCATGTTCCATGTCTCACCGGATGCGATATTGAATATGCCCGTGAGATCCGGCGGGTTTTCGATGAGGTGCGAACAGGCTCCCGCCACCTGGCGGAGCGACACAAAATCGCGGCGCTGAAGTCCTGAGGAACGCAGCGTGATGGTGCCGCTGGCGAGCACCTCCTTGACAAAGCACATGGGCACCAGCGACCAGCGGTTGACCGTGGACGAGGCCGGACAGCCATAGACATTGGCCGGGCGGACGACCGAAGTCTTGATGCCGTGCAACCGACTGAAAAGCTGGCAGGTAAGTTCGCCCGCATAGTGGTTGAGTCCGTATGAGTTCACCAGTTGCACGGGCGTCTGCTCCGTCACGGTGCCACAGAGCTCTGCCCCGTAGACCTGCAAAGTGGAGAAGAACACGACATGGGAAACGCCGAGCCGGCGGGCGGCCTCCAGCACGTTGTTTGTGCCTGCGGTGGAGAGCTCCATGCCGGCCCTGAAATCACGGGAGACGATGTCATTGGCGGTGGCGGTGTGGACAATGCAGTCCCATTCACCCTGAATGCCGGTCAAGTCCTGCATCACATCCAAGCCCAGCAACTGGCAGCCTGGCAGGGCGGCCGCCAGGTCCGGCGAAAGGCTGCGGGCCGCGGCCGTGACTTGGTGGCCGGCCTGGGCAAAGGACCTGGCCAGGTGGCTGCCAATAAAACCTGAGGCACCGGTAATAAGCAGTCGGGCCATGATCAGAGCACCACGGGTTGCAGGTTTGCCAGCAGCGGCCAGACGGCGTCCTTTCCGGAGGTCAGGGGCGACACCACCGGCCATGGGATACCCAGCGCGGGATCATTCCAAAGCAACCCGCCTTCAGCTTCCGCAGCGTAGTAGTTGTCCACCTTGTAATGCATCACCGCCGGGGCATCGAGCGCGCAGAAACCGTGGGCAAAACCACGCGGCACGTAAAGGCACTTCTGATTGTCTGCGGAAAGCTCCACCGCATGGTGCCGCCCAAAGGTGGGGGAACCGGCGCGCACATCCACGATCACATCCAGGATGCGCCCGGCGAGTACTCTTACCAACTTGGTCTCGGCATGCGGCGGATACTGAAAATGCAGGCCGCGCACGGTGCCTGGCACCACTGTCCTCGACTGGTTTTCCTGAACCCAGTCAGTCGCCAAGCCGTGGGAAGCGAAGATTTTCTGGTCATAGGTGCGCATGAAATAGCCACGCTCATCGCCGCGCGGTGCGAGGGTGATTTCATAGGCTCCGGCAAGGGATAGTGGGGTGACGGTCATGGCTGGAGCAGGCGGACGACGTCGGCTTCGAAGGCGGCGATCTGACGGGCCGCAAGGTCAGCGAGATCGACCGACTTGTCCGTCTGCCAAGCTTGATACCAGGCCGATGTCTGCGCCAGCGCCCGGCTGAAGTGCCACACTGGCTGCCAGCCCAGGAGGCGGCCGGCTTTTTCTATGGAGACGGAGAGGTAGCCCGCCTCATGATACATTCCCTTCGCCTCCTCAATCACGATGGCCGGGGGGCTGGACCAGTCCTTGAAAAAGGTCTGTACCACCTCCAGCACGGGGCGGGCACCGCCTTCCGCCGGGCCGAAGTTGAACGCCTCATAGTGAGGATCGCCAGAGGGGAACGTGTCCACCTTGGATGCGGCCACCAGATAACCATGCAGGCAGTCCAGAACATGCTGCCATGGGCGCGTGGCGCCGGGGCTGCGGATCAACACAGGGGTGCCTGCGGCGGCGCTGCGGACGCAGTCGGGGATGAGGCGATCCTTTGAGAAATCGCCGCCGCCAATCACATTGCCGGCCCGCAGCGTGATGAGCTTGCCGGAGGCACCCTGGCTGAAGAACGAGGAGCGCCATCCCGCCGCGACGAGCTCCGTGGCCGCTTTGCTCATGGAGTAAATGTCATGGCCGCCCAGCCTGTCGTTCTCGCGGTAGGAATGGGGCCACTCGTTGTTCTCGTAGCACTTGTCGCTGGTGATCACGAACACATGACATTGGGGGGCGGCCTGTTTCACCGCCTCCAGCACGTGTGCCGTTCCTACGGCGTTGGTGATGAAAGTGTCCAAAGGGCGGTCGTACGAATCGCGAACCAAGGGCTGTGCCGCGAGATGGAAGACGATGTCCGGAGCACTGCTTCGGATGATTTCCGCCAGGCCGTCGAACTGCCGGATGTCGTGCCTGAGGTCGCGCTCAAACACCTCGGCAGGCAGGCGTTGATACAGCCCGTCTGGGTACAACGAATCGAGCGCCACACCAGTGACACTGGCCCCGAGGCGGTGCAGCCAGAGCGAGAGCCACGCACCCTTGAAACCCGTATGGCCGGTGACCAGGGCACGCTTGCCCGTGAATGAATCGTGGAGCGAAAATGCCATCGGCTGATCGGCGGTTACCATGTTTTCCAGGGTGCTTCGCCAGAGGCCCACAGCTCATTGAGCATTGCCATCTCGCGGATGTTGTCCATGCACTGCCAGAAGCCGCTGTGCTTGTAGGCGGCGAGCCTGCCCTGCTTTGACAGGGTGGTGAGCGGACCCTGCTCAAGCACGCAGTCGTCGCCTGTGAGCAGGCTGCCCACGGCTTTGTTCATGACGAAGAAGCCGCCATTGATCACGGCCATGCTTTCCTTCGGTTTCTCCTGGAAACTTTGGACGATGCCGTTCTCGATGCCCAGCTCCCCGAAGCGGGCGCTCAGACTCACGGCGGTGAGGGTGGCAACGGCCTTGCTCTTGTGGTGGTGGGCGACGGCGGCGTTAATGTCCACATTGGAAACGCCATCGCCGTAGGTGAGGAGGAAATCATCCTCTTCGATGAAGTGCAGCACCCGTTTCAAGCGCCCGCCGGTCATGGTCTTGTCGCCGGTGTCCACCATGGTCACGGTCCAGTCTTCCTCATCGTGCCGGTTGTGATAGGTGACCTGCGGATTCTCTCCCAGACGCATGGTCACATCACTGGTGTTCCAGTGGTAGTTGCGGAAGTAGTCCTTGATCACATCGCCCTTGTAACCCAGGCACAGCACGAAGTCCTTGTGCCCATGGGCCGCATAGTGCTTCATGATGTGCCAGAGAATGGGGCGCGAACCGACCGGCACCATGGGCTTGGGGCGAAACTCTGTCTCCTCCTTGAGCCGGGTGCCCAGACCTCCACACAGAATGACGACTTTCATAGGCGATGAATAAACGGAATGTGACGCCGCAGGCTTCCTGCAAGACGGCAAGGGCCGGGATATAGCGGATGCGTCCGCATAGTCAATCCGGTTTGTAGGAGTGGGAGCGCGAAACCCCGGGCGTCGCAAAGGCGTGCCGCCTTTATCCCGAACGCCGCTATTGATCGGGCCCATCTTCCGCAGATCCCGGCCCCATGCGGCCCGGCGGCTGCGGGCTCAGTATTCTCAAAACAGGCCCGCAGCACGCCGAACCGCCTGTGTCTTGGGCTTTGCTGGAACCTGGCTCCCGCTGAATCGCGGTATCCGGGCTCATGGCTGGCGATACTGCGGCCACAGGCTGGGATTGATCATTTCAGGCGGGCTGTGGGGCCACAACCGCTCCCATTCTTGAAAGACAGCATCCGCCGGGCAGCGCGTGCTCATCGCTTGCGCCAGATCCTCCACCTGGGCGGCCGTTTCGACCCCCAGCACCAGGCTGTGACGGCGTCCCCGCAGGCGATGGTTTACGTAGTGCAGGCAAAAGGCCTGGGGGGAGATGGCGAGGTCACGGCAGTAATGCTGCAGGAGCCGCACGCCCTCCACTGCTCCTGGAAGACGAGGCGGGACTTGTTCGGGGGTCATCAGGCACAGTCCTTGAAGAAACACGCTGCGGACAAAAATGAAAACGTCCTCTCTGGCCAGGCGCGCATCAAGAAATCGGCGGTCAAACACGTTCGCCGGCACCTGCAACGCTGTCACCAAGGACGGTTGCGTGGCCGCTCGGGCGACCTCCACCGAGTAGCACGACACGCCAAAGGCTCCGATGCGGCCCGCGCTTTGGGCCGCTGTGATCATCTCCTCCGCAGCGGCATCGAAACGGGCGAAATCCGTTTCATCATGCAGCAGCCAGGAATGCAGTGAAGGTTGCCGCAGGCGGCTCAGCGAGGCGGTCAGTTGCTGCTCCCAGCGGGCTGGCGGCAATCCACTGGGAATCTTCGAAATCACGTGTGCACGGCCCGCCCTGTCCACCTCGGGCAAAAGCTTGCCCAGCGTTTCTTCAGAGGTTCCGTACGTCGGCGCGGTATCGAGGTATTCAAATCCCAGCGCCAGCGCCGTCTGCAAAATCTGCCTTCCCTGCTGGAGGTCTGGCTGGCCGCTGGCATTGGCAATGCCATAAGGCATGCCCAGTTGCACGGTGCCGAGCGTGAGAGGAGCAAATGCGCTCATGCCTGAGTGGGGGCTCGTCTTTGACACGACGGGCCGCTGAAACTGGCTATAAGCAAAGGAGGAATGGCACGCAAGTCAATTACCGCGCCCTGGGCCACTCTCCCCCTTGCCCCCGCGCCAAGGCATGCCACCATGCATGCCCCAAAATATGATCACCGAATCGAGCGTCCGCGAGAAACTCAGCACCGTCCGTTACCCAGGCTTTAACCGTGACATCATCTCCTTTGGACTGGTGAAGAGCGTGCACATCGACGGCGGCAACGTGGCCGTGGAGATCAGCATCGCGACGCGCGATGCAAACATTCCGCGCCAGATCCATGGCGACGCGATGGCGGCGCTGAAGACTCTTCCGGGGATCGGCGAGGTGAAGTTGAATTTCGACATCAAAGAGCCGCCCCAGGCCGGTGGCAGCGCGAACCTGGGCAAAGCCAGCATCCCGGGTGTGAAACATGTGATCGCGGTGGCCAGCGGCAAGGGCGGCGTGGGCAAAAGCACCGTCGCCTCCAACCTCGCCGTGGCGCTGGCCCAGACTGGCGCCCGGGTCGGCCTGTGCGATTGCGATCTCTACGGTCCGAGCATCGCCCACATGTTTGGCACGGATGAGCGCCCGCTGGCCAACGATGAGCAGCAGATCATTCCGGTGCGGCGTCATGGTCTGCAACTGATGAGCATGGGCTTCCTGCTGGAGGACGCCTCGCCTGTCATTGTGCGCGGCCCGATCGCCACCCGCTACGTGCAGCAGTTCCTGCGCCAGTGCGCGTGGGACGATCTCGACTACCTGGTGCTCGACCTGCCCCCGGGCACCGGCGACATCCAGCTCACGATCGTGCAAACGGTGTCCCTCGATGGAGCATTGATCGTCACCACCCCGCAGGAAGTCGCGCTGATCGATGCCCGCAAGGCCGCCGCGATGTTTGGCAAGGTCAATGTCCCCATCCTCGGCATTGTCGAGAACATGAGCTGCTTTATCTGCCCGAGCGACGGCATTTCCTATTACCTCTTCGGCCAGGGCGGTGGCGAGCGCGAAGCGAAGCGCCTGGGCGTGCCCCTGCTCGGTCAGATTCCGATTGAGATCAGCGTCCGCGAAGCTGGCGACAGCGGCCGGCCCATCGCCTTGGAAGACCCCGCCGAGAGCGCCTCCAGCAAGGCTTTTCGTGACCTGGCCGAAGGCATGATCAAGGTGGTGGCCGGCAAGGCAGCCTAGCCCAGCGACCAGCCCTCGCGCGGCTTGCGCCCAAGGAAGCGCTCGGCCTCGGGGGCGTTCAGGAACTTCATGTTCACGCGGTCCCATTGCAGCTTCTTGCCGGCGCGATAGGCCACGTTGCCGAGGTGATTGGCTTCGGTGAGCGGACCGGCATAGGTGGCAAAGGGGCTGCCGGTGGGAGTGCTGTTGACGATGGCATTGAGCCACTCGCGATGCTGGCCCGGTGAATCGGCAATGAATGGCGCGGGCGGGGTGAAGTCCTTGAAGGTGGTTTCCGGCAGCAGGATGTGCTTGCTGTAGTTGGACAGAAGCATGCCCTTGTCACCGATGAAGAGCACCCCGTCCGCCCACTTGCTGATCACGGGATCGTTCTTCCAGACGTCGGGCTTGTCCACACCCTGATGCCAGTAGAGCTTGCATGCGGGCATGTCGGCGCGCGGGCCATACTCATAGATGGCGGTCATGCTTGCCGGTGCGATTTCGGCATGCGCGGGACCGCCCACAGGCTCGATGGTGAGCGGGGCATCGAGCTTGAGCGCCCAGAAAGGCAGGTCGTTCCAATGGCTGCCGAGGTCGGACATGGTGCCGTTGCCGAAGTCCCACCAGCGGTACCACTTGGGGCCCGGGAAATACACCTCGTTGTAAGGCCGGTATGGCGCGGGACCTATCCACAGGTTCCAGTCGAGATGAGGCGGTGGTGTCTGCGCTTCCGCCGGGCGCTCGGTCACATAGACGATGTCCTTGTTCTTCGCGGCGTCCTCCTTGCTTTGCAGGCCCCAGGCGCGCGAGACGCACACATGCGCCTCGGTGACTTTGCCGATGGCGCCGCTCTGGATCAATTCCACCACGCGGCGATAGTTTGGCATGCCATGAATTTGCGTACCCATCTGCGTGGCCACGCCCGCTTTGGCCGCTGCTTCGCGAATGGCCCGGCATTCCCAGACATTGTGCGTGAGCGGTTTCTCGCAGTACACGGGCTTGCCCATCTTCAGCGCGGGCATGGTGGCGAAAGCGTGGGTGTGCTCGGTGGTGGAGACGACCACGGCATCAATGTCCTTCTGCTGCTCATAGAGCTTGCGGAAGTCGCGATAAGTCTTCGCGCGGGGGAACTGCATGGCGGCACGATCGAGGTTCTGCGCGTTGACGTCGCACAGGGCGACGACGTTGACCAGGTCCGCGTCCTTGGTGAGCTCCTTCAGGTTGGAGCCTCCGCGCCCGCCCACGCCGATGAAGGCGAGGTTGATTCGCTTGTTAGGCGAGGCGGAGCGGACGATGTTTGGAAAGCCGAGCAGGGCGGTGCCGGCGAGAGAAGATTGGGCGATGAAACGGCGGCGGTTCATGGGGTGCAATGGTTGGAGCGGACTTGCAACCAACGTTGACCCGGAGTGCCTTCAATCGGGTTTCAGCGAGGGGTCCGGAACAGTGCCGGCTGTAAACGGGTTTGCAGCGCGTGCCAGGTAGGGCGCTGTGTCGCCTTCTTCGCCAAGGCTACGGAGCGCAGGCCCCACAGCGCCGTCATGGCAGGCCGGGGGGCTGTGGGATCGTCGATGATCCCATGGCCCGGCAACGACGGCGGCTTGGGACAAGCCGCCCTACCTTGCGCGCGGCTATACCCTGAGTCGCGTGAAGCAGACTGGCTGCCCCTTCCTTCGGAAAACCGAAAGTGGCCAACGGAAAACAATTCTTATCAGCGGCTTAGCTCCAGCATCCGCTCAATAGGCACCTCGGCACGCTGGCGCAGGCCTTCATCCATTTCCACTCGCGGCAGCAGGTTGAGCAGGCAGTCGTGGAGCTTTTGCAGGGTGTTGAGCTTCATGTAGCGGCAATCGGCACAGGCACAGTGACCAGTGGGACCGGGAATGAAGCGCTTGCCAGGGACCTCGCGTTCGAGACGATGAAGCATGCCGGACTCGGTGACGATGATGAAGGTGCTGGCAGGGCTGCTCTTGCAGTAACCGACCATCTTCTCGGTGGAGCAGACTTCATCGGCCAGGAGGCGCACCGCATGGGTGCACTCGGGATGGGCGACGACCTTGGCGTCAGGGTACTGCGTCTTGATCGCGTCGATGCTGTCGCGGGTGAATTCGACGTGCACGTAACAAGACCCCTTCCACAGGTCCATCTTGCGGCCTGTCTGCTCCATGACCCAGGAGCCCAGGTTCTGGTCCGGCACGAACAGGATCGGGCGGTCCGGTGGCGCAGCCTGGACGATCTTGACGGCATTGCCGCTGGTGCAAATGCAGTCGCTTAACGCTTTTACGTGGCCCGAGCAGTTGATGTAGGCGATGACGTAGTAGTTCTTCGCTGCATTGGCTTTCAGGAAGGCTTCAAGCTGGGGCCCCGGGCAGCTTTGCTCCAGCGAGCAGCCGGCATTGGCATCCGGCAGAACCACAATCTTGCCAGGATTGACGATCTTGGCGGTCTCCGCCATGAAATGCACGCCGCAAAAAGCAATGACATCCGCATTCGTCTCCTTGGCCTTGTAGGCCAGGCCGAGCGAGTCGCCGACGAAATCCGCGATCTCCTGGATGTCGCGGCTTTGGTAGTTGTGGGCAAGAATCACGGCATTGCGTTCCTTCTTGAGGCGCAAAATGTCGGTTGTCAGATCAGGGGCGGCGACCATAGGAATAGATGCTTGCGCCGATGCGCGGGCTGCGCAAGCGCTGAACCCAAATTCATTGCAGCAGGCAGGCTGTGTTTTAAAACTGGGCGGGGTGGCGTTTGCGTTGCGGGGCGGCCAGGGCAAGGAGAGAGCGCCGTGCCTGTATCCGCAGCGATACTGGCCCAGCGAAGCGACGACGCCATGGCCGCCCCGCAACGCAAACCCGGAGGGCAAGGGAATCTGAGCATGCCTGGCGGCGTTTCTCGCCTCGCCGTGAGGTTCCAATAGCGGCTTCGGCTCGTGCCTTGCCATTCACGCCCAGATTCCCTTGCGACACCCCGCCCAGTTTTAAAACACGGCCCAGCCTACTTCGACGGGCTTGAACGGACGATGTTCATCGCGCCGTTCAACTCACCACCGGGCTCGATGGACACTGAGCGCGCCGTCACATCGCCATTGACGGCGCCACTGGCGGAAATCAGCACGGATCCGTTGGAGAAAACGCTGCCGGTGATGGGTGCATGAATTTCCACTTCATCGGCATGCACGGGATTCGAGAGCACAAGATTACTCCCCTTCTCGACGATGAAACGGCGGCAATGAACCTGCCCGCCGATCGTGCCGGTAGTGCGGAAGATCGCGTCTCCGGAGCAGTGGATGTCGGCCGAAATGGTGCCCTGGCAGCGCAGGTCCTTCGAGTACACCTCGGCTGCGGCCAACTCGCCGCGCTTGCGGATGAGCACGTCCCCGCGTGTCTTGATCGACTGTGAAGACGCCACATTAAGTTCGACGTCCTCCAGAGGGATGACCGCTCCGCAATTGGGGCAACTGGCCGATTTAGCAGAGCGGCCGACCTTGGATTTGTGGTTGCACTCGAAGCACTGAGCCTCTTTGAAGTACTGCTGCCGGTAAACCCCCTCGTCCTTCATTTTTTGAAGGGTGCCGACTGACGGGCTGGCGGGCTGCACCACTGGGGGTTGCCGCACCGCGGCAGCGGCGGGCCGGGTGGCCGGGGGACGGCGCATCGTGGTGGCAACCGGGACCGGATTCGCCATGGGATTTGGCGCGGGCATTACCTCAGCTTCCGGTGCCGCAGCGACCTTGGCCACTACTGGCAGGGGTTCCGGTTCGGCCACGACGGGGACGGGCGCGGGTTCTGGTTCAACTCGAGGTTCTGGCACTGGTTGAAAACCCGTGGATACGGCGGCCTGCATCATCATGCCGAGCCCCAGCTCACCGGTGTCCGAGATGTCAGGAAAAAGCGAAGTGCTCGTGGCCTTCGACGTCACAGGAGTCTGCGCGGCAGGCCCGATCTGGCGCAGTGTCCTCATCGGGCCGGAACTCGCGCGTGGTCCAGGTACGACTGCGACAGGGGGAGATGCCGCAGGTGGGGTCGGTACTTTCGTGGGTTCCATCGCGGAGCGCTGCCCGCCCGATTTTGACACTTCGGAGGCGATGACGCGTTTTTTGACGATGCTGAGATGAACCCCGCAACGCTTGCAGAATGTGGAAACCACGAGGCGCGGCTCATACTGAGCCGCGCCACATGAGGGGCACACCACTTCGATTTGATTCTTCGGTGGTGACGGAGACTGGTTTTTCTTGAATAGTCCCCAGGACACGTATGAAACAGGTTAAGCTTTTGGAGCGCCCAGCGGAGTGCCTGACTTGGAGCTGTCAGGGCGCTTGCCGACCTGGGACTGCCCCATGAACGTGGCGCCTTCTTCGATGGCCAGCGTTCCGGCGGCAATGTCACCCACGAGCACCGCGTTGGTCTTCAATTCGCAGCGTTCTTGCACGGTGATGTTGCCTTCGACTTTTCCAAAGATGGTCACGGAACGAGTTTTGATCTCGCCCTTGATCAACGCGTTTTCACCCACGGTCAGACTGCCGTCGGAGTGGACTTCGCCTTCGATCTTGCCGTCGATGATCAAGTCGTGGGAAAATTTGATGGAGCCTTTGATCTCAACATCGTTGGCGAGGACGTTTTTGCTGGAGGACATCATGACAGGAGAATGAGACGAAGCGCGTTGGGGTTGAGCGATGGAAGATGAGGCACGTTCTGGAGCTGCCACGGAAGCAGGCTCGGAACGACGATCTTCACGATCCGTTGAGCCGATGGTTTGACCGATGATTTGCTTGAGCATTGCGGTAAACTGTAACCTGCCCCGGCAAGCCGTGTCAACGTTTCTGTAAAACTTTTCCAGGCGCTGGAATACCCGCCAGCGCCCGTAAATACCGCTATTTCAGGCAGGCCCCAGATGCGCCAGATCCTCGGCCGGATAGGTCCAGATTTCACTCAATGTGGGATGGTAGTGAGGAATGGCGAGAAACTGCGCTGCGGTGGCACGAAAAGCCATGGCAACGACGATTTCGTGAATAATCTCGGTAGCTTCAGGACCGACCACGCTGGCGCCCAAAATTTCGCCCGTGTGCTGGTGCACGATGAGCTTCACAAAGCCTTCGGTCGCGCCCATCACCATGGATTTGCCGTGATCGCTGAAAAGATGGGTGGCGCTGACATGCGGCACGCTCGCTTTGGTCAAATCCGCCTCCGTGGCACCTACGCAGGCGGCCTGCGGCTCGCAGAAGATGCCAAACAACGTCAGCCGATAGTCCGTGCGCTGGGGCGGTGCCTCGCCACGCAGCACGGCAGCCGCATTGTGGGCCGCGATCTCGCCCTGCTGGATGGCGAGATGGACCACATCGACCGGACTGCACACGTCTCCCGCCGCGAAAAGGTGCGGCAGCGAGGTTTGCAGGGTGTCCGCGACCAGAATTTTGCCCCCTTCGCAGGTCATCCCTATCTCTGCCAGGCCCAGGCCTGCCGTGGCGGGAGATCTGCCGGTTGCCACCAGGATTTCCGCTGCCTCCACCGTCTGAATGCCGCTTGCGGAGCTGAAGGTGATGACTTTCCCGCCCGCAGATTTTTCCGCCTTCTGGATCGCTGTGCCGCAATGGACGGCGATGCCACGCTTGCGGAATGCTTCGGCGACGGCGGTGCCGCATTCCGGATCCATGTTCTTTAGCAGCCCTTGGCTGCGCTGAATGAGGGTGACCTTGCGGCCCATCGCCTCCAGGTAATGGGCCATTTCCAGTGCGATGGCCCCGCCACCCAGGACGATGAAGGAGTCTGGCAGGGCATCCGCGTCAAGGACGTCATCACTGGTCCAGAAACCGCATTCCTGCAGTCCCGGCAGCGGAATCACATTCACCTCCGAGCCCGTGGCGATGCAAGCGGTTTTGAATTCTACCCGGCGGGTGCCGCCGTAGTGGTCCGTCAACTCCATGGCATTGGGCGTAAGGAAGCGTGCACGGCCTCGCAACAAGGTGAAGGCACCTCCCTCCAACTGGCCCCGACGGTAGCTGCTGAAATCCTCGATGAGAGCCCGTTTGCGTTCACGGATGGCAGGAAGATTGGGGGCGCCCGCCCTGGCACGGAGGCCGAACTCTGCAGCCCTGCGGATGTCGAGCGCACGGTTTGCTGATTCGATCAGGGTCTTGCTCGGCATGCATCCACGCAGGATGCACAACCCGCCCAAAGTCTCCGCGCCATCGATGACGGCGGTGCTCAATCCGAGCGAAGCGGCGGTGCGGGCGGCGGCATAACCAGCACTGCCGCCACCGATGACGGCAAAATCGAAGGAGCAGTTTTTGTCGTTCATGATCAATAGGGGCGAGACAGGCCAGCATCGGGCGTTCCGCTGGTCCTTAGGCCGATGTGCCCCTGTTCCTCATGGTCTGCAAGAGCTACCGTGAAATTCACATCGCCATGAAAGTTATTTGCTCTCACTACCATCCATTATTAAGCTACTCACAACCCGCTTGATAAGTGTTTTTTCAAGCGGTCCACCTCCTTTCATGACCCCCAGCGTCAGATTCCCCGTACTCGCCATCCTCGCTGCCTGCGCACTGCCAGGCTGCAGCGATCATGCCAGCGTTGCGAAAGCACAGGATTTGGAGGTTGAGATCGAGCAACTGACCAGGCTCAACAGCGAATCCGAGCAAGCCTCCGTGCGCTTGCAGGCGCAGATCGAGGCTGCGCGCCAGGAAAAAGACACGTTGAAGGCGGAAAAAGCCAAATTGGAGGAAGATCGTGCCGCAGCCAGCAAGGAGCTGGACGAGCTCAAAATACAGTTCGAAAACTACAAGGTGCGCTACAAGCTCAGCATGAGGAGACGTGCCCCTGGCATGCATGTGGATGATTTCAGCATCGATGGCACGACCTTCAGCCAGGTCACCTTGAAGGAGCTGACGGACACCTATATTCATTTCTCGCATAACGCCGGGGTGGCCAAGTTGAGTGTCAATCTGCTGCCCGAGCCGCTCCAGGATTTGCTGGGCATCAACATCAGCCAGTCAACCCTTTCAGAGGGGCACCGGGTGACGATCACCGATCCGAAACATATCAATGCCTCGCTCGTGAATGAGCACAACCTGCAGGTGATCAGGACTGCTGCCGAGAGGACCGCGCTTGCCAACAAGCTTGTCACCGCCCGCCGCGACTTGTCCGCCACAAGACAAAAACTGATCTACGCCAGCAACAAAGGTTCGCCGGTTGGCGCGATGAAAAAGAAGATCAATGAACAGCTGGATAACATCGCCAGGCTGGAAGGCCTGCTCGCCCAGGCCGGCATGAATGAGTACCAGGCACAGCGGGAACAGCCGAAGCTGCTGCCTGCGCAACGGTAGGCCGTGTTTTAAAACTGGGCCTAGTGTGGTGAACGATTAATTCGTTAAATAGACTTGCATTGGTGTGATAATGTGCGGCATGAGCCGAGGACGCCCCGTAGCCATCATCAGCCTTACCGAAGACGAACGCAGCAAGCT